>Ga0209648_10003935_pt1 | contig 12571 bp, 15 predicted proteins | sample GraSoi2013_115cm_FD_185830 | JGI IMG/M metagenome (GOLD analysis project Ga0209648, IMG submission 185830) | Grasslands soil microbial communities from the Angelo Coastal Reserve, California, USA - Sample 9_17_2013_115cm (SPAdes) (version 2) | ecosystem: Environmental > Terrestrial > Soil >...
GTGCTAGCGCGATTCCAGCGTCGAGCGCCGTCATCCGAAGCGCGGACTGGAAGAACAGGCCCGCCACTACGATGAAGGCCAGCATCACTGTCTGGATTACGAGGATCACCCATGCGGACACGGTGAAACTCAGCGACGCGAAGAGCGCTGGCGGCAGGAGCGGCTCTGGCTGACGCCGCTCCCAGGCAACAAAAGCAGCCAGCAAGACGACGCCGGCAGCCATCACAACAGGGATGGTGATCGACCCGGTGATCGTGCCCCAGGCATAGCGCTGCCCTTCGACCAAACCAAAGACCAGCGCCAGCAGGCCAAGGCTCGCCAAAACGATCCCACCGATGTCCAGCCGGTGGCGGCGACCCGGTACCACCCTCGGGAGGAGTGCATACGCGCCTGCGATGGCGATGATGCCCACAGGCACGTTCACGAGAAATACCCAGCGCCAACCCGCCGTCGTGACCAGCACGCCACCGAGCGAAGGGCCCACCGCCGCCGCCAGTCCCGCCGAGCCGGACCACAAACCGATTGCGCGGCCGCGTCGGTTGGCCGGCACGATCGCGGGAATCATCGCGAGCGTCTGCGGGGTCATCAACGCTCCGCCCACTCCCTGGAGCACACGCGCCGCGATCAAGATCCCGGCGGATGGGGCCAGCGCGCACGCGACCGACGCTCCGCCGAAAACCAGAATGCACCCAATTGCGTCCCCCATTTCGCGCGCCGCAGGCCCAAAAGGCCTGGCGTGCGACTAGGCTTGCCCTCGAACATGACCCAGCTGGAGACACTCCCCTTCAAGCGCGACGAGCCGAAAGCAACCGCTGGTCTCCGAGCTTCGTTGAAAGCTCCAGACCTGCAGAAGCGGCGGCGCGAGCTGCTCGATAGGTTCGACCGCGAGGGGGACCCTGACCTCCAGCTCGAGGCGGCGTTCCTCGAATACATGGTTCATGACTTCGACGCTGGGCTTGCGACCGCACAGGCCGCTTACCGAGGACTCAGACAGCAGGGGCGCAAGAGGCGGGCTGCGCTTGCGGCTGCCGCCGTTGGGCGAATCTATTTCGAAGGGCTAAACAATCAAGTCGCAGCCCGCGGCTGGTTCTCGCGGGGGCTGACCATGCTGGCGGACGAAGGAGATTGCGTTGAGCGCGGTTGGGTCGAACTGGGTCTCGTCGGCTGTTCGGTCACCGACGTCGGGGCCCTGGCCACCAAGGCGGCCGAGGCCGTCAAGCTGGCGCGAAAGTTCGACGACCTCGACCTCGAGTGCAAGGCGCTCGCGGACCAAGGGCTGGCCCTGGTCACGCTTGGACGCAGCGCCGAAGGCATGGAGCTGATCGATGAGGCGATGGCGATTGTCAACAGCGGCGAGGTCCATTCCTTCGCGGCCGGCCAGGTGGCGTGCTGCACCCTGACGGCCTGCGAACGGATCGGTGATCTTGCCCGGGCCGAGGCCTGGCTCCGGGTCTTGGATGAGGTGGGCATATCGCCGAGCGACCAGCAGACACCCATACTGTTTGCGCACTGCCAGGCGACGTACGGCAGCCTTCTCTGCCAGGTCGGTCGCTGGGACGACGCGGAGACCGCGCTAACCCTCAGCCTGACCGCCGGTCGGAACGGGTTCTTTCTCCACCGTGTCATGTCGCGCGCCTCCCTGGCCGACCTCCGCGTGCGGCAGGGCCGACTTCGGGAGGCGGAGCAGCTGCTCGCCGCGTGCGGCGACCGTTGGGAAGCGATCCCGACTCGGGCGAAACTGCACTACGTCCGTGGTGAGTTCGAGCATGCCGTCTCGTCGGTGAAACAGGCGCTGCGGCAGATCGGCGAAGACCACGTACGAGCGGTGCCGCTGTTGGCATTGCTTGCGAACGCCGAGATCGCGCGCGGTGACGTCGATGCGGCCCGCCGCGCAGCCGAGAGCGCCGAACTCCTGGCGCGCGAGACGCGATCACCTGCGCTGATCGGCGAGGCGGCGTTGGCCATGGGCAACGCTCTCGCGGCAGCGGGAAACATGAGCGGCGCGGGCGCCGCCATCGAGGAGGGATTGCAAGCCGTCGCGCCCATCGAGCAGGTCCTGATCAAGGGCGCTCTGCATCTGGCGCTGGCGCGGCTCTTGGCGGATTCCGACGCCCCAGTGGCTGTCAGCGAAGCCCGAGCCGCCCTCGCGATCTATGAAAGGCTGAACGCCCCCGAGGCCGAGGTCTGCGCGACCCTCCTTCGACGGCTTGGCGCGAAGGTGTCCTACAGTCCCCGCCCTCCGGCGGACCCGCTGGCGACCCTGAGCCGGCGCGAGCGGGAAATAGTCGATCTCATCGGCCAGGGGCTGACTAACGCACAGATCGGCGAGAAGCTGTTCATCTCCCCCAAAACTGCCGAGCACCACGTGAGCAACATCCTGGGCAAGCTCGCCCTGCGAAGTCGCTTCGAGGTCGCCGCAATAACCACGGCGATGCCAACCTAAGACAGCCCCGCCGCCGGCGGTCACTCAACAACTTTGGGGGTGTCGAATGGGTATGTCCCCGATTCGGGACGTGCCCCCTCCGATGGACAGTGCCCATCAGTTCGATGGGACACACGATTTCAGTACGAAACGGGCCTGCTGTGCAGGCGGCTCAGGAGGTCGCCCAGCGTCACGGCATCACGGCCGAGCGGGCCGGAGTGTTGCACGACGCTAGCAATGTTGTTGTTCACCTCGCCCCGTCACCGGTCGTTGCGAAGATCTGCCGCGCCTCGGTTGGAGATCACGGTTGGCGCAAGTTGGCCACCGAGCTCGAGATCGCACGCCACCTCATTCGCGCCGGCGCTCCGGTAGTTGGCCCTAGCCAGGAACTGCCGCCGGGCCCGCACGTACAGGGCGACTTTGCGATGACATTCTGGCGTCATCAGGATCACGATCCAGACGCGCTTGCAACAAGCCGGGGCGCCGGGCATGCGTTGGCGCAAGTCCATGCGGCGCTGGACAGCTACCCTGAGACCGTCCCCTCGTTCTTAGACCGCCAGGTGAGGCGGACGGCAAAAATCCTGTTCGGCGAATCAGCCCCTTCCCCACTCCCGACTTCTGACCGTGACTTTCTGTGCAGCCAGTACCTGAGCATCACCTCGGAGCTCCACGACCGAAAGCTCAGGTGTCGAACCCTGCACGGGGATCCTCATCGCGGCAACGTACTGGTCAGCAAGGCTGGGTATCTGTTGATCGACTTCGAGTCTGTTTGCTCAGGGCCGCTCGAATGGGACCTGAGCGCATTGCCCGGACTAGGCGCGGGTGCCTTCTATGTGGACGAGGACTTGCTTTCGCTACTGCGAAGGCTGCGAAGCCTATGCGTCGCGGTCTGGTGCTGGACGAGGGCGAGGAGTTCGACCGCGCTAGACCGCGCAGCCAGGAACCATATGGGCCTACTTAGGCTAGCGGCCGAACCCTGACGGAAATCCGCAAGGAACCATGTCCTACTTGAGAGACCGCATGACCATAAGAAGTTCGGACCTTTCCTTACCAAGGAAGTGCTGGGGGACCATTTCCCAATCGGTGCTCCGCTGAGATCAAATGCAGAGGCTATCTGCAATAAGCGCTGCCTAGCAGCGCTTCCTAGGAATTCCCCGCGCCGGCTGTGGAAAAACTTGGAGCATTCCGAGCTAAGAGACTTGAACAGTGGCCTGGCGGCTACCGTTTGGAGGTCGCCCAATCTCCACTAACCCGCCTCATGTGGAGAGGTCAAACGGATCACAGGCGCCCCCACCCAATCTGATCCCAGCGGCGCGACTTAGCCGATCCAGCGAAAGAGGCTCGCGACCCCGCTAAGACCGATGATGGCGCCCAATGACAAAGCCACCCATCGGATTAGTTCGTGGATCGGCCAACTCTCAGGCGTGAAGGGCGTGACTCCAAAATCGTTGACGGAGTCGGTCCACGTTCCGCGCTGTGATTGGATGGCGACTGTCGAGCCATAGCCGCATGACTCCGACGTGAGAATGACAACCTGGTCACCCACGCGGACGTCGGGCAGCGAATCATACATGACGTCGTCGAAGGCATAGTCGTGAGCGGACGAATCGATCTTCACATGCAGGGTAGTGATGGTGCCCCGCTCGAATTGAACCGTGCGAACGTTACCCGAATGCATCTGAATCTCTTGGATGCTGAAATTCCAGCCGAGCGCCAACATAGCCGCACTGATAGCCATCGACACCAGGATCAAGGCGAGTGAGGCCGGTCCCTTCCCTGCCGGGATAATGGACCGGAGCATCGCAAATGGCCGGTGAACCGCTGCGCTCATCGCGCCCGTGTGGTTCGAACGATCCAGCCGCCTCCAAAGGACGTACTGGAACAGAAGCGTCATCGTCGCGAGTCCGGCAAAGAGAACCCACTCGTACCCGTGTTGCCCGCAGGTTTGGTTTACCTGCCCCACTCCCATCCACAAGGCGATTCCCAAGTTGGCGGATTGGACCGCAGCCAGCAGCCACCGGCCCCGTGCGCGGCTGCGAACCAAATAGATGATCAAGCTCAGGGTGTTGATTCCGAACCACGCACACAAGGCCAAGGCGACGCGGGTGCGGTCGGCGAGGAGTTGCTGGTCGTTGCCGATCAGGAGATGGCGAAAGGACCACGCGAGCGTTGCCGACAAGAGCCAGAGCAGACACTGGACGGCAGCGAGAACAACAATGGATGTAGCCAGAAGCTGCCGATGTCTCATTGGCCCATTTTGGGGCGCACTTAACGGCAGGCCAGTCTCAAAACGGTCTAAAACTTGGTTTCAATCGGAGGCGACGGCGCAAGGAGGTTGTCGGCTGAAGTAAGCCCCGATAAGCCCGGGAAGCTAAGGAAGGCCAACATGGGCGCCGTGAGGGGAGCGGTTCAAGTCCTTGCCGGTGGGCCACGACGGACTCGAACTACATAGCCACGCCGTGCCCGGGATTCATCGCGTCGAGCTCAGCCCGCATTCCGGGCTGTGTTGCGGGAATCGAGTTGTTCACGGACGGATTATCGGGAGCAATCGCAGGTCCGATCGGCGAAGCAATCACTCGTTGAGGCTCATGATCAGCTGGGTAGTTACAGTGGTCGGCAGGGTCACGCGGTAATGTCGGAACAGGAACTGACTGGGCGTTGGTGGATTCCTCCTGAGTCAGACCTTGACGAGACAGGCGTTCTCCGTATCGGCACGAAGGGTGACCTCGAGCTCTCACTGAATGGAACCCTTGGCCGTAGGGAAGCCGTGGCGAATGGCGCGACTAGCCATGTCCCAATTGTGTAGGGAGTCACTCGGACACAAGAACTCGTAACGCTCCTTGACCTGGCCAGAACGAATTGGCACATATCCGCGCCGGGCTATCCGACCGAGACCTTCAGACCTGACGCCGCTCTTGTGGGCGCCCTCTTAGGTCCTGACGATCTGTCCTTTTCCCGCGTTGGGGTTTCATTCCAGGGCTTGAATCAATGGCTCGGGGAGAGCGGACTACGCGAGACTGTCGGCCCGTCAATTAACGATTGGCGCATCGCGGTGGACCCACCCCATGTCGAGACTTTCACTTTGGCGGACGGCACCGAAGTAACCATCGATTTCACTTACCGCACGGATCGGACGACCGTAGGACGACTTGGAATCACGGAAAGCACCTATGTGACATTTCGACCGAAACATGGGACCGGAATTGGCGAGATTATTCGCCCGGTGTCCCACCTGCGCGATCTGCTGATCGTCAGTTGTGGACAGGCACTCATGCCGGCTTCAGTTCGACTATTTTGCCCAACGCGGCTTGCCGCCCCGGATACTGCCGATGATCCTGACCAAAGGCCCATCACGTTCTACAGGGCCACCGTCCATCCCGACGTCGAGACTACCGAGGCGAGCGCACGGCTGGATTTCATGGTGACCGCACCACAGCATCCAAAAGGTGTCGCTGGTGCAATTGAAAGCTGGTTTGTCTTGTATGAACACCACTCGGCTGCGATCAGCATTGTCTCGGGTCTTCACTATGCTCCGCAGGTGCTTCGTGATCCGGAGTTACTACTCGCGCTGATCGTTGCCGAAGCGTACCATCGCGCATCCTCATTTCCGCAGGTTGTCACACGCGTGTCAACGGACAGCAGGATCTCCCCGTGGGCGGACAGCTGACCTCCCCGTAGACGGACACGAAATCTCCCCGTACGCGGACAGCATTCCTCCCGGGACAGCGGTTCAGTTCAGAGGCTTCACCCCCTTCCCGGCGGCGGCCTCGGCGAGCCGGCGCGAAGATACGTCGGTGTTGATGAGGTGTGCGTGGTGAAGCAACCGGTCAACGGCGGGCGTGGCTAGGGCCTTGGGCATGATGGTGTCGAAGCCGGCCGGGTGCAGGTTGCTGGTAACGGCGAGGCTCCGCTTCTCGTAGGCGGCGTCGACCACACGGTAGAAAGCCTCGGCTCCGTCCTGAGCGATGGGCAGGGTGCCGATGTCATCGATGACGATGAGGTCGGCCCGACAGATTCGCGCGACGACCTTATGGACCGAGGCGTCGACCTTGGCGCGAGAGACGGTCGCCGTCAGCGATTCGAGTGAGAACCACGCAACCCGCCGGCCTGATTCGATGACGGCGTGCGCGAGGGCTTCGCAAAAATGTGACTTGCCGGCGCCGCTCGGACCCCAGATCACGAGGTTCTCAGCGCGACCGATCCATTCGAGAGTGATGAGCGCCTGTTGGGTCGGCTTGGGGATGTCGGAATCCGAGTGACGCCAGCTGTCGAGGGTCTTGCCGGAGGGAAAGCCCGCGGCTTCGGTGCGGATGCGCTTGGAGGCAAGGTCACGACCACTGACTTCCTCGGCAAGCAAGACGCGAAGGACTTCGGCTGGGTCCCAACGCTGAGCACGCGCGGTGGCGCACACGTCGGGTGCCGCCTTGCGCAGATACGGAAGCCGCATCCGACGCATGAGGGCGGTCACCTCGTCGGGCAGTGGTGGTGCTTGCGGCGCCTTCATCGCTCATTCCACCCGAAAAACGCAGCGCCGTCGAAAAGCGACGCGCCACAATGCCCCAGGACGCCCGGAACGGAGTCGTCTCGATGCCCAGGACTCTGAGTACGACAGAGTTTCATCGCCCCAGCACCTCCCAGGCCTTGGTGCCGCGCTGCGCCGAGTACCTCCCTTCGGCGACGACCAACACTTCGCGCCTGTCATCGACATGGCCGAGGATGGAGGCGAGGTCGTTCTCTCCGAAGCGACCAGCCTGGGCGGCCCGCCTCAGTGCTTCGTTGACGCGGGTGGTGCCTAGCAGCATCGCCAGCTCGGTGGCCCGACCCATCTTGGCCCGGATCCGTGTCACGCCGGACGCCGCAGCTGTAGTCAGCCATGCCTCAGCACCCTGACCGAGCGCCAGGAAGTTGCGCTCGGTCTCGCTCTGCGGTTTTGGCTTCGGTTGCAGCGTAGCTTGCCCGTTCGGGTGCCCCGGGTAGTGCTCATCGAGAATGCGGGGCTTGCCGGGAACCGAGAGTTCGTGTCGGAAGATCTCGTGCAGCCCGTTCTTGTCACGGCCGACGATGACCAGCTCCTCGCCTTCGACGCGGCACCAGACCTCATGGTCCACCCACTGCTTAGGCAAGGAGTAAGGGACCGAGCCAAAACGGATGGTCTGGTTGTCGCGAACGGCGCGTGTCTCGCCAAGCGCTGCGGTGTACGGCTCGATGGGCAGCGGGTGCATCAGCACCAGCTCTTCTTTAAGCGCCTCTGCGGGTATCCGACGCGACTCGCGATGCTCTCGACCGTTGAGGTCGTCGGACAACGTGTCGCACCCGGCCAAGCCCAGATAGAGGAAGACGTAGTTCCTCTTGTCTGTCGGGCTGAACTGAACGAGGACAGCGGTCAGGAAGGCCGGTCCTGCCAACGCCAGCAGCCAGATGGCCCAGTCGGGCGTGTGCCACCGAACCGTTGACCCGCTCTGAGGGTGAGAGCTCATTTCGTTGACTCAGCGTTGATGGTTGCCGGGCTAGGTTGCAATCATGGCCCAACAATCTCTGGTTCGACTGCAGGGACTCGGCCGGACCGCCAAGCAGCGGCGGCGTGAGGATCAGGACCGGCGGCGGAACCTCCGGATCGCGATTCGCCAACTCGAGCGGGCTGAGCTTTATCTCGTCGCGCTGTACTCGCTGAATCTTGAAGACACCGGTGCGCCGAAGCAGGTCGACGACCTGGTGGGGCGACTGCGGACGCTGCTAAGGAGCCTGGTCGAGCTCAAGGTGAGTGCTTAGGAAAGCCCTGGACTTCGTGCCGGGTGCCTCACGGTCCTGACCCGTGCGACAGCAAGCAGAGGACCGCAGCCTGCCCCATATTTCCTTAAGGTGTACCGACTCAACGGGCCTGGGGTGCACCAGCTCGAGGGTCCCTACCAATACGTTTCGGCGGGTCGGATCTCGATCGCCCCACCGAGCCGGGCGGCGGAGATGCGGGCAGCCAGCTCGATGGCGGCGTCGAGATCGTCGGCTTCGGAGACGAAGTTAGCCGCAATTGGGGTCCCTTAGTGGAAGCTCTTCGAACTTCGCTATTCGATCCAACCCCTGAGCTATGCGAGATTCTCGATCATGCTTGGCTCATAGGCACCTCGGCGCCCCGCTTGGCGTATGAGGTGTAATCCCCTTTGGTCAGCTCCATGGTGCGCTCCTCAGGAGCGCGACGCCGGTATCGCCGACGCCGACGTCGGTCAGCTTTCTGTCCGCCTATTTCAGGTAGCGATGGAAGAACTCGATGGTCCGCTTGATGGCGTCCTCCTGAAAGTCGCCGAAATAGGTCACTGCATGGCGACCGCCCTCGTAGAAATGTGCCTCCACCGTGCTCCCCGAATTCCGCAGCGTCTGCTCGTAGTTCCGCTGCTCCTCGATGGAGACGAACTGGTCGCCTGTCGCTCCCAGCATCAACACGGGTGCGTTTACCTTGGAGGGCCCGCTTGGGGAGGAGTCGACAACAACAGCCCCGATGCCGTTGTTGCTGGCTGCGTACTGGAGCGCCGCAACGCCACCTGCAGACACTCCAAACAGACCGATCGCGTTTTTCTTGACTCCGGGGAGCTGACGCCCGACTTCGATAAGCGCCGTGGCGGCACCCTCGTTGCCGTATGTGTTTTTTAGGCAGGGAATGCGCTGGTAAGACACGCCGTCGATTTCTTGTGTTACTCCGCTGGGCGTTAATTGCCAGCAGCCGACGAGCACCATGAAGCCGCCAGCGGTCAGAGGCGCCGCCTTGGAAAAGTCGAGCACGAGAAACCCCAGGCCGCCGTGAAACCAGACGACGAGAGGAAAGGGACCGGGACCCTGAGGGCGCAGAACGGCCGCGACCTGTACGTTGCCACTTATGCCGCCCGCCCCCTGGATTTTCAACCACTCAGCTCCCGGCACATCAACGCCTTGCGGCGCTGCGGTCCAGCTCCAACTGATCCCGGTCTTGCGGGTGGCCGAGGCCACGCTTGGCCCACCGCAGGCGGCGAATCCCAACGATAGACCGAGTAAAAGGCCGATCCAACGACGCGTGTACGGAAGCTTTGCCATGCCCGTCCTCATTAGAGATTCGGCTCCCGCCTTATGCCATTCCGTCGCGTGCTGGCAAGCGTGCCCGACCCCGAATATAGTCGCCACGTCGAAGGGCTTCCCGATGATCTGCGTCCCGATCGGCAGGCCGTCGGTCGAAAAGCTATTAGTTGCTTCCCCCCGATTTATGCAGCGGGAGCGGCCAGCCACTCCTCCCGGCTTGCCACCTTGTGATCAGTCATGCTTTCCTCCGCTCAATTATGTGTCCGCCGTCGTAGATCACGCCTCTTCGGTCTGGGATCTTGGAGCCGAATGTCCTTTAAGCGCGCCTCTCCCGGCGTCCAGCCCCGATTCCCGTCCCCACAAGAGGCCGAGGGGAATTGATCAGCGGCGTTCGATCGTTGCGAGCCAGGCCTGGGCGCCGTTGTCGTCGATCGTGACGGCGAACATCGCGGGGTCTATCGACCTAATCGACCAACCGTCCACGAAGGCAGCGCGCAGCTCGGCCCGCGACACCCGGCGCGGGCCCCAGTCCCCCGGCTGGCGGTCGCTGAAACACATCAGGTAGTACATCCCCCCGGGCCGAAGGGCCGACCTCAGGCTGTTGACATAGACCGGGGGCTCCTCGTCGTCGAAGACATGGAACACGCCACTGTCGGTGATGACGTCGAACTGCCGCCTCAACCGGTCGAGGTGCAGCACATCCCCGACCTCGAACATCGCGCTGATGCCCCGCTGCTGCGCCTTGGCCCGCGCGCGCTCGATGGCCAGCTCCGCCACGTCCACTCCCATTGCCTCCGCACCGTGGCTCGCCGCCAGCATCACGTGCTCGCCGGTTCCGCAGCCGACGTCCAGCATGTGTCCGTGGAACTTGCCAGCATCGGCCAGCCTCACGAAGTCGGGCTGCGGCCGGCCGATGTCCCAGGGCGGCGATCCCTCGTAGACGCTGTTCCAGGAGGGGTGTTGAGCCATGGCCTTAGGTTAGCGGCGAAGGGGCTGGTCCCCGTGGACGCGCGCACCCTTCAGTCGGCGCCCATAGCGAACGCGCGCTCCGAGCCGCGGAACGTCTGCGGCCACTGGGCTCCAGCCAGAGCGCCGTTGACCACGGACTGCATGACATCGCGGCCGATACCGTCGCCCGGCGCAGCGTGGTGCCTCGATCTGAGCCGCCCAGGCATCGATATTCATCCCTGGGCTGTTCGCGTCTTAACCTCGGTAGACGAGGAAGTTTAGGTGGTCCTCCCAAATTCTGTCGGTCTCGAGGCTCTGAGACATCGTCCCGCACAACGCGAAGAACGGGAACTGATCTCCTGCGACTGGGCTCCCCGCTGGGAAGAGTGACTTGTTGTTCATCTGGCTGTCCAGATCGAATTGGTCGAAGCCCGCAGGAATCGGAACGCGATTAATGTTCGTGATGTTCGTCAGGACCTGCTGACGATTGAAATCCTGAACATGCGTGACTGTATCGCCTTTATGAGTCTCTTTCCAATGGAGCTCAAAAACGTTAGGGGCTATCTCCCGTGCCTGATAGTCGATAGTTTCCCCGAAAGCCGGACCGTGCGTGTATGGCGCGGGGTAAGGATCGGCTTTGACGTAAGGTAGCTCGGGATTGTTCTGGCGCGGATACGAAAAAGTCATCGTGCCCTTGGTAACCGGGCCAAAGTAACCATCCGACGGCGCGGGCTCGAAGCTGTTGAACTTCAGGCGAAAGCGAAAGGGTGACGACGCTCCGCCCGTCATCGCCGTGAAGTCGACGATGTTTATTTTGTCGCCACCGACCCAAGACTCGAACGTGCGATGTTGGACTTCTGCGGTAGATTCAGCGGTCTTGATATTCAACTGTTGCTCCTTCCTTGAATGCTGACTGGTCCCGTAACGCGACTGGGTGCGCCAGTCATCCCTACCCAAGGGTCAGCATACGCAGATTCGCCACCATTAGTCAAGTTTTGATACCAGTAACTTGATTGTGACTAAGTACCTGCAATCGTATACTGCGGAGATGGCTCGAGCACGGCGGTTTGGAAGCGATCGCTACGGCAAGGGCACCCCGACACGAGAGGCCATGGAACGGCTGGCGAATCGGTGGACGGTGCTCATCACATCTGTCCTCGAGGAAAGGCCCACTCGGTTCAACGACCTCAAGAGCCAACTTGGGGTGAGCGCGCAGGTGCTGACCCGTGTCCTGCGCGACCTCGAACGGGACGGTCTGGTGTCGCGGCAGGTCTATGCGGAGGTGCCAGTGCGAGTCGAGTACGCCCTCACTCGGTTGGGTGGAACGATGTGCTCAATCGTGCGTGACGTGCGGGACTGGGCGGAAAGCACGGCGGGGGCGATCAGCGCGGCACGCATAGCTTACGACCGCCGCCCGCCCTCTGCCCAGAGAGTCGGGAGCGCGGCCACACTCAGGCTGGCTGCCGAGCGGCACCGCGGTCGGCCAGATGTCGCAACTACAAGACCGCCGGGAACACGCTGAATACGGTTATTGCGAACACCGAAAGTTCGCACAGCTGTCTTGTCGAGGGCAAGATCACCGACGACCAGTACGAAGAGTGGAACCGTCCAATACCATGCTGTCGATGCGAAATGTCGAAAGCAACTTCCGCTGCACCGATCACGATGGCGTTCGAGTCCGCGCAATGGCCAACGGAGCCGCTGACCAAGGAATTATCGAACAGAGAGATGTCTTCTTTATGGTCCCCCAGGGCCGATTGAAGCTCCGTTACATCAACTCTCACGGGAAACTCATTGCATACAAGCGCGACAACGTAGCGGAAGCCCGTCCGAGCGACTATCGCATTTTCAGCACGGACGAACCTCAGGTTCTGGAGGAAGTACTCGGTCGCGCATTGACGGTGGTTGAGACTGTTGAGAAGAGCAGGCGTTTGCTCATCCACCGCCACACGCGCGTCCACCTCGATGATGTTGCCGGCCTAGGCCGGTTCGTGGAGCTGGAGACGGTAGTCGGCGAGATTGAAGATGAAGACGCGCAAAAAGAGCACGCCGAACTCGTTGCGCTGTTGGGACTAGAAACTTGCGAGCGAGTTGCGGTTGCCTATGTCGACTTACTCTCCCGAGATCGTCGGGAGCGGTAGATCGGCGGTTGTTGGCAGC
>Ga0209648_10003936_pt1 | contig 12570 bp, 10 predicted proteins | sample GraSoi2013_115cm_FD_185830 | JGI IMG/M metagenome (GOLD analysis project Ga0209648, IMG submission 185830) | Grasslands soil microbial communities from the Angelo Coastal Reserve, California, USA - Sample 9_17_2013_115cm (SPAdes) (version 2) | ecosystem: Environmental > Terrestrial > Soil >...
ACGACAACCGCACGTTGTGGAGGACCACCCGATTCATCCATGCCATTCCTTCGACATTCGACATTCGTGCTTCGACATTTTCTGATATAATTCCGTCGTGCATTGGCTCGGCCGACACCGCTTGATGATTTTGGTCGGGATCGCCGTTTTTTGGACCGGCCTGGTTGGGCTGGCCCATTTTTTCCCGACCGCTCCGTTTCTTTCTACTCTTTGGCGCGGCGAACGGAGCTTTGCCGACGTATTGCGGCGGGAAGGCCGCAAGACCATGACGCATTCCGATTTTGCTTTTCTCGGGATCGACCAGGCGAGTTTGTCGCTGAAACCCGAAGAGGAGGACTGGTCGAACAATCGTGCTTTGCAGCTAATGACCGAACATGCCTACCCATGGTCGCGCGAGCTTTGGGGGCTCTTGCTCGACCGGCTCTTTCAAGCAGGCGCTCGACTTGTGGTGTTCGACATCGTTTTCGACAAACCTAAAGAAGGCGACGACATATTTCGCGCTGCGTTAGATCATTATCGCGACAAAGTTGTAATCGGCGCGAACTTCGACTTATCGCAAGTGCGACAACTCGGGGGCATGATTGTGAACGTGCCTCCGGCCGAAAGCCTGATTCCGCCTCCCCAAATGCAGGATGACCGCGTCGGTGGCGTGATCATTTTTCCTGATCCTCTCGACAATAGAATTCGTTCTGTTTGCTATCGATTCACAGATCAACAGTTGCTCGGAAACGACCCCTTGCCCGGCGAAGTACCGTACGAGGCGCTAAGCGCGCGCGCGTTGAGAAAACTGGGACACGCCGGCGACATTCCGAGTGATTTGGAAGGGCATCTCCTGCGCTTTGGCGAGGCCAACGCTTATCCGCCGCGGCCGCTCTGGGAGGTTTTCGATCCGAACTCCTGGAAGGCAAACTATAAAGATGGCGCCTTCTTCAAGGACAAGATCGTCGTCGTGGGTGCCTCATCTCAAATCGCGCATGACGTCTTCGACACACCGATTAATCCAGAAACGCCGGGCCCCGTTTTTCATTTGTACGCGCTGGCCGCGGCAATGGATCACGAATTTCTACGGGACACTCCAATTCGGATCGGTTTCATTTTGGTTTTGATCGGCGGCGCGACGGCTTGGACGCTCGTCGCTTTCTTACGGAGACCGTTTCTGACTTTTGCCACATTGCTTCTCATCGCTGCCGCCTATCTCGGTCTCGCAAGAATTCTTTACGACCGCGTCGGTCTCTTGCTCATGGTCGTGCCGCCGATGAGCGCGTTTCTCATCAGCGGGCTCTCCGGTCTCGGATTTGAGTACGCGCTCGAGCGACTGGAGAAACTGCGCATGCGCCGCACGCTCGAGCGTTACGTTTCGAAAAATCTGGTCAAAGAAATTCTCGATAACCCGGGCGGCTATTACAACTCCATGCTCGGTTCGCGCAAACCGGTGACCGTGCTTTTTTCGGACCTGGTTGGCTTCACCAATTTGTCGGAAAAGGCCGATCCGGCTGCGCTCGTCGCGCAGCTCAATCGTTACCTCAGCAGCATGGTGCCGATGGTGTTCGATAACGGCGGGACGCTCGATAAATTTATCGGCGACGCCCTTATGGCGGTTTGGGGAAACGTGAGCAGCCTTGGCGCCGCGGAAGATGCGAAAGCCGCGGTCCGAGCGGCGCTTGGAATGCGGCGCGAAATGCCAAAATTGAATTCGGCCTGGCGCGCGGAGGGGATGCAACCGCTCGCGTTCGGCATTGGCATCAATCATGGCGAGGCCATTGTTGGCAACATCGGGTCGTACGAGCCGTACGAGCGACTCGATCCGACCGTGATCGGCGACGCAGTGAATCTCGCTTCGCGGCTCGAAGCGCTAACGCGTATTTACGCCGTTGATATTCTGGTTGGACAAAGCGCAGCCGAGCTTGTGCGCGACGACTTTCACTTTCGCTCGGTCGCGCGTGTTCAGGTGAAAGGAAAAAGCGAACCGGTCGAAGTGTTCACGCTCGTCGGCGCGTGGAAGGACGATGTCGATCCGGAATTTTTGAAGTGGCTCGACATTTACGAAGAGGGGATCGCCAAATTCCGGAAACGCGATTTCAAAGACGCGAAGATTCTGTTTTCACATTTTCTCGAATTTTATCCGGACGATTCTCTCGGGAAGATGTATCTCGCGAGCGCGCTCGAATACGAACAAGCACCGCCGGACGAAGCTTGGAACGCGGTCGAAGTTTTCAAAAAAAAGTAGCCCGCTAATTACGCGAATCAGACGAAATAAACTCTGATCGAGCAAGGAATTGATGTTGGAGTGCATTATTCGTGTCCTTCGCGTGATTCGCGGGTCAAATTTCTGGCGCGGATCAAACTCCCGTCGTAAAGAATCGGCGTGACCAAAACCACGCCGCGAAAATTTCATTTCATTGGCATTTGCGGCACGGCCATGGGCTCGGTCGCGGCGGCGTTGCAGGAGCGCGGGTTCAAAGTCAGTGGCTCGGACGAAAGTGTTTATCCGCCGATGTCGACCTTTCTCGAAGAGCGCGGGATCAAACTTCATCGAGGTTACGGTAAGGAAAACATTCCGAGCGACGCGGATGTGGTCGTGATCGGCAACGCAATGAAGCGCGGCAATCCGGAAGTGGAAGCGGTCCTGAACCGGAAACTTTTTTACCTTTCGCTGCCGGAAGTTCTGAAAAATTATTTCCTGCGCGGCAAACACAATCTCGTCGTCACCGGCACGCACGGAAAAACAACGACTACATCGTTGCTGACGTGGATCATGGAAAAAGGCGGCCGCAAACCCAGTTATCTCATCGGCGGCATTCCAAAAAATCTTGGTCAGGGCGCGCGGTTGAACGACTCCAAGTATTTTGTGATCGAAGGCGATGAATACGACAGCGCGTTTTTTGATAAACGCTCCAAGTTTATTCATTACTTGCCGGAGCTGGTGATCGTAAACAACATCGAGTTCGATCACGCCGACATCTTCAACAATCTTGACGAGATCAAACTAAGCTTTCGCCGGTTGCTCAATATCGTTCCGCAAAACGGAATGGTTCTGGTCAATGGAGACGATCATAACTGCGTTGAGGTCGCGAAGGATTGTCTCGCACAGATGGTCGAAGTCGGTTTTTCAAAAAACTGCGCGCAACGGATTCGCGACGTCACTCATTCGCCCGAGGGTTCGCGGTTCAAACTTGACGACGACGTTTATGAAATCCCGCTCATCGGGGAATTTAATGTGCGGAACGCGGCGATGGCCGCGAGTGCGGCCCGCTTTTACGACGTGCCCAAATCGAAGATCGAAAACGCGTTGAAAAATTTTACGGGCATCGCGCGGCGCCAGGAAGTCCGCGGTGAAGCGCGGGGCGTGAAAGTGATCGACGACTTTGGCCATCATCCAACGGCGATCAGGCAAACGTTGCAAGCCCTGCGGCAGCGTTATCAGAGTCAGCGGATCTGGGCAATCTTCGAGCCGCGGTCGAACTCGACCCGGCGCTCAGTTTTTCAGAAGGAACTACTGGAGGCGCTCAAAGTGGCGGACGGTGTGTTCATCGCACAAGTGGCGCGGCTCGAACAAATCCCAGAAGCGGAACGTCTACATCCAGAAGAGATGGTAAAGGAAATTTCCGAAGGCGGGCGACCAGCGTTCTATGAAAAAAACGCCGACGCAATTGTCGATCGAATTGTACCCCTATTGAAAGAGAGAGACATCGTCGCCGTTTTCAGTAACGGCGGATTCGACAACATTCACGAGAAATTGCTGGCGCGACTGAGAACGTGAGTCGCTAAATCGAGAATGGCGAATCGACTGTCGCTGTAACGATTGATCGAATCACGATTCACGGCGGCGAAGCCGCTGACGTGTGATCGTGCGCGATTTTCCAGCCTTCGGGGAAACGGTGAAAAATTAGTGTGAAACGGCCGTGAGGCTTGTCGCTCGCGTGTTTGAGTTCCCAACTACCAAGCACGACAGCGGAATCGTTACTTAACGGCGTGACTTCAAGATCTGAAAACGTCAGCGTTCCCATTTTCGCGCGGTCCGAATATTTCTTTTTGTAACGATCCAGAACTTTCTGCCACCCGCGCGTGACTTCGTCGCCGGAAACGAACACCGTGTCCTTGGAGCGCGAGTAACCGTTCATGAACGTATCGATGTCGCCGCGATTCCACGCGTCCTGCTGCATTTTCAGAACGGCGCGAATTTCTGAACCGACATTTGCGTTGGGCGGTTCCGCAAAGAGCGATGTCGATCCACAAAGTGCCGCGACCAGAGAGCAGAAGTAGAACTGCCCGCTAATCACGCGAATAGACGCGAATGGTGCGCCGGAAGTGTTCAAAATCGACTTGCCGGAATTCGTCTGATTGGCGTGATTCGCGGGCAAATTTCTGGATTGATCGTCATTCTCAGGGCGTCGGCGTGGGCGTCGGTTCCGAGAATTTTCTGTAGGTGATGAAAAGCTTGGCTCCCGATACCGGCGCCACTGTCAAAGTTGCCGGGCCAGAGATCGTTACTGGTTTAATAAATTCCGGTGGCGCGCCCGAGTCGACGATCGTCGCGGTGAGGACTGTTCGAGGAGGCGGTGTCGGAGTAGGGGTCGGTGTCGGAGTTGGTGTTGGAGTAGGGGTCGGTGTTGGCGTGGGAGTTGGTGTTGGCGTCGGCGTTCCACTTGGCGTTAGAGTGGGCGTTGGCGTCGCTGTAGACGTAGCGGTCGGTGCAGGTGTGGGAGAACTTGCCGATGCAACCACAACACCTCGCTCCGTCCCCCCTTCCTGAGTGAAATTGTAGATTTGGAGAAAGTGGTGATCAGGAAGATTTATAGTCAGCGTCGAGTTTGTGACGACTACGCTTTTGAAGCTACTGGCAATGGCGAGACTGACTGTGGTGCAAATGAAAATTCCCAGCCACGCGTCGCTCTTCATGTAATATCCACGTCCGACACAGGGATTTCGGGCGGGGCCTAGTTACTCTCTTTCTTGAATGTGATGAAACAATTTCCCGTCGTCCCGCACGTGACTGTGACATCTGCCGGGCCGGCGATGATGACAGTGTTAATAACTTCCTCGGTACCCTGAGTTGGGTCATTCGTGAGGATCGCTGCGGTAAGAACGTTCACATTGTGATTGACAGTGACAAAACCGCGATCAGTTCCGCCTTCTTGAGTAAAATTGCGAATTACCATGAACTGATCACCACCAACATGAGGGAGGTCCAGAGGCTGCCCACCTGCAATCACTTCGCTTTTGAAGTCGCCGGCGAACGTGATGCCAGGAAGCGCGAAGATAACGAGCGCGAAGATTCGAAGAAAGTTTTTCATGAGTCGGGGGAATGGAATATTTTGAAGCATTGCATTCTTAATATGAGATCGCGGGTGGTGTCCAGTTCGGCGCTGACTTTTCTTCGCGCCGGCGGTAAAACCGAAGGAAATTGACCCGGTCTCGCGCATCTGGTAGCATCGTCGCCACCATTAAATCCGTGCATCGATCGGTTCTGTTGCTTGCGGCGGCCAGTTCGAGCTTTGCTCAGGTTGCGCCAGTCGCGCCGCAGCCTGCCAAGACGCCGCCACTCCAAGCCGCGGCCCCCCAGCCCGCCCGTCCGGCGCCATCCGTTCCGCGAGTAATTTCGACCCCCGCCCGCGCTCCCGAGACGCCGGGGCCGGCCGCGCCTGCGAACCCTCAGCCGGGTGCTCCGCAAATGGTGCGTCTGCAATTTCCAAACAGCGACGTGACCGACGTTCTTCACCTTTATGAGCAGCTCACCGGCAAAAAATTGGTGATGGACAATTTCGTCCAGGGCAAGGTCAACATTTTCATCAGCAAAGACGTCCCGCGCGAGGAGGCGATCAAGATCATCGAGATGAATTTGCTCCTCAACGGCTATTCGCTCATCCCCGCTGAAGACACCGACATTGTTAAAGTCATCGGGACAGGGAAAAATCCGCGCACGACCGGAGTGCCGATTGTTTCCGACGAAACCGAGATCCCGGATGGCGATCACGTCATCAGTTACCTGTTTAAGCTTCGCTATGCCGATCCAACAGAATTGCAGCAGGCGCTCGGGCAATATCTTTCGCCGCCGCAGCCGTACACGTCATTTCTGGCGCTGCCAAAGGCAGGCGCGATTCTGGTAACGGAAAATTCAAGCGTGATTCGGACCCTGGCCCGAATCATCAATCAGGTGGACGTGCCGCCGGCGGAGGTGGTGAGCGAGTTCATCAAATTGGAACGTGCGGATGCGAGCAAAGTTGTCGACATGCTCAAAGACATTTTCGAGAAGGGCGAAAAAACTGGAACTACTGGCGGCGTGCGCGGTGTTCGTCCAGGCGGTGCGCCGAATGTGCCGGCGCCGGTGGCTGAAGTGAGCGAAGTCGGTGGTTTGACCGCGCTGACTGAGGAATCAGTTGTGGTCGGCAAAATAAAATTATCAGCCGACGTGCGCACCAATCGGATCCACGTCATCACCCGGCCGGTGAACATGCCGTTTGTCCGGAGACTGATCTCCGAGTTTGATGCCAACGTCGAGTTCGCCAAACCGGTCACGCGCCCGCTCAATTACATCTCTGCGGCTGATGTGTTGCCGGTGATTGTACAAGCGTTGACTGAGCCGGGGCAAACGGGTGCGGGAGGCGCCGAGGGTGCCGCCGCCGCCGCGCCGGGAGCGAGCCCGACCCAGCCCCGCCGCACTACGACGGCGACAGCCGCGGGTGGCGGTATCGCCAGCACGACCAGCACTACGGGCGGCTCTTCGAGTACAAGCGGCACGCTCAACGTTTCCGAAGAGCTCGAAACCCAAGCGGTGGATACCACGCCGAAAGCGGTCACGATTGGCAACGCCAAGATCATCGCGGATCAGCGCGCGAACACGATCATCGTGCTCGGCAATAAGGAAATCGTGGTCAAAGTCCAAAAGATTCTAGACGAGATGGACGTGAAAGCGCCGCAAGTCGCGCTTAGCACTGTCATCGGCGAGCTGACGCTGAGCGACGACGAAGAATTTGGGGTCGATTATTTTGTGCGCGCCAACAAAAAGATCGCCGCAACGACAAACTTCACCGGTATTCCTCCGTTTGCTGGCGGTGGGACAACAACTAGTGTACCTGGGCCGACTGCTGGAAGCACTCCCATCGTGACAACAACCGGCGGAAGTGTCTTCGATCCCGGTAAGTTGGTCAGCTTCACGCAACTGGCGACACATGCTGCTAGCGGAGCAAACGTTTATCTCGCTGCTGGAAATGCACTTGCTACTGTAGTCCACGTTCTCGAATCAACTGGCCGCTTCCGGGTGATCAATCGGCCGGTCGTTTTTACCAGCAACAACAAGAAAGCGATCATCGCGTCAGGAACGGAGATTCCGGTGCCGGTGAGCACGCTATCTTCGCTCGTCAACGCAAATAACACGGTCACCGGAACAAACGTTGGACAGCAATCGAATATCGAGTTCAAACGCGTCGCCTTACAGCTAGAGGTTGTGCCTCTGATCAACTCGGAAAGAGAAGTGTCGCTCGATATTCTGCAGAAGCTCGACAGCCTCGCCGGCACGACGGTTGTCAATGGCAACGCCATTCCAAACATCGCCACGCGTTATGTAAGAACAAATGTTTCCGCTCCTAATGGAGCGACAATCGTTCTGGGTGGCCTAATCACCGACAGTAAGCAAAAGAATGTCAAAGGCATCCCGATTCTGGATCGACTCCCGTACATCGGTGCACTTTTCCGGGACACGACGTCCACGAACACGCGCAGTGAGTTGATCATTCTGATGTGTCCTGAAGTCACGATCACCAACCTTGACGTTCACAAGTTGCGCGAAAAAATCGAAGACCACACCCATTTCGGTCCGGACATCGATCAAGGTTATTGCCCCGATTGTCCACCAAAAGCGACCGAGGAGAAGCAACTGGGCAAACAGCTGCCGCCGCCTGATTTGCCCTTCGGAAGGGAGCCGATCAAATCCAAATAATCATGAAAAACACGATCCTCATTTTGCTCGGAGTAGCGTTAAGTACACTCACGGTCCGTGCCGATCTCAACGACATTTTCTTTGATCGGCCATTTTTCCATCACACCGACACCCTGGCGCCGCGCGACGATTGGGGACTCTTGCATCAAAGTCGCACGACTTTATACGAGACCGATTTTGCACCGCGACATGGCTGGCGGCCGTTTTATTACTTCGAATCGGGCCGAGAGCTGATCACGCAACCGGCTTACGTGGGCGCGCTGCAGCGCGATCTGGCGCGGCTGGGCTATTATTGCGGCCCGATCGACGGCGTCTTTTCCGACGAGGTGAGCGACGCGATCGCGCGTTTGCAGAAGAATTACTCGCAGCGTGTGACTGGCACCTTAACCATTCCGGTCCGGCGTGTGCTGTATTTGCCCTAATGTGGGGTAAACTAACGCGGTGAACCGGACGGCCAGCCAGTCAGTTGTTGATCTTTTGCTCGCGAGTGGTGTGCCTTCGCGTGAGGAAGCGCTCCAGCTCGCGCAAAACATGAACGGCGGCTCCTGGACAGCGCAGGTGCTCGATTCTGGAAAGGTTGACGAGCAGCGTTTTCTCAGCGTGATCGGAAATTTTTTCCGCGTTCCCGTCATCTCGATCGATCCGAAAACAATCGAGCGCGAGACGTTGTCGATCTTGCCAAGCCGTTTCGTTTTCCAACATCACATTCTGCCAATCGAAGTGAAGGAAACCTCGGTCGTGCTCGCGACTTACGATCTGTTCAACTCGTTAGGCCGTCAGCTCGCCGGTCAGCTCCTGAAAAAGCCGGCGGAATGGGTGTTGGTTCCACGCGCGCAATTGTTGCGCGCAATGAAAACACTTTACGGCGTTGGCGCGGAAACGTTCGACGAAATTCTTAAATCGAAGCGCGATTTCGAAATTTTGCAGGAGGGCGAAACCGCAACCGACATCAGCTCAGACGATCCGGAAGCGTCGGTGGTGAAATTCGTGAACCAGATTATTCGCGAAGCGATCGTCGAGCGCGCGACCGATATTCACGTCGAGCCCCTCGAGAACGACATTCGCATTCGTTACCGGATCGACGGGATCCTGCACGAAGTGGCGGTGCCGCCACAGTTGCGCGTGCTGCACTCGGCCATCATTTCGCGATTGAAAGTGATGTCGCACATGGACATTGCCGAACGGCGCTTGCCCCAGGACGGGCGCATGAATTTGCAGGCAAGTAATCAGGAGATCGACGTTCGCGTTTCGACCATCCCGACCGTCAACGGCGAATCGATCAGCTTGCGATTGCTCAGCCGCGGCGGGCAACAGTTCGGATTCGACCGGTTGGACATGAGCAAGAAGCAGGAGAAAACGATTCGACATCTGCTGGCGCAGCCAAACGGAATCATTTTGCTTACCGGCCCGACCGGCTGCGGAAAATCGACATCGTTGTATTGTTATTTGAGCACAATCAATTCGGTATCGCGCCGCATCATCACGATCGAAGAACCGGTCGAATATAAATTGCCGGGTGTTCTGCAGATGGATGTGAAACCGGAGATCAATTTTACGTTCGCGCGCGGCCTGCGCCATATCTTGCGGCAGGACCCGAACGTGGTCATGGTCGGCGAAATTCGGGATACCGAAACAGCGGACATCGCGATTCGAGCGGCGATGACCGGCCACCTTGTTTTTAGCACGCTGCACACGAACGACGCCGTCGGCGGCATCACCCGCTTACTCGATATGGACGTGGAGCCGTTCCTGCTCGCGTCAGTTGTGAAATCGTTCATCGCGCAACGATTGGTGCGCACGATTTGTCCGGAGTGCGCCGAGAAAGTCGAATATCCGGGCGAGTATTTGGGGGAGATCGCGTTCCCGCTAAAAGAGCTCGGCACAGCATTCATGCGGGGCAAAGGTTGCGAACAATGCCGGCACACCGGCTATCAAGGCCGCGCTGCCATTTACGAAATTTGCGTCGTGACGGAGCCGTTGCGGAAACTGATCATGCAAAAGAAAGATGGCGGCGAGCTCAAGCAATGCGCCATTGCCGAAGGCATGGAAACTTTGCGCCAGGATGGTTGGCGTCGCGTCGCGACAGGGAATACGACGATCGAAGAAGTCGTTCGCGTCACCCAAACTGACGAAGTGATGGCGGAAACGACCGAAGACGCCGAGCCGGTGGTGCAGCGCTAATCAATCTCCGCGCAGGTCGCGGATCGTTTTCGCGTAATCGCCGCTGCGGAAAATCGAAGTCCCGGCGACGAGAACGTTGGCGCCGTTTTGAATCGAGACGCGTGCCGTCTCGGGATTGATTCCGCCATCCACTTCGATGTCGATCTTGCGGTGTGTTTTGTTCCATTCCGCAACGCGTTTCACTTTTTCCATTTGCTCGGCCCGGAATGATTGGCCACCGAAACCGGGATGAACCGTCATGACCAGCAACATGTCGATCTTGTCCAGAAACGGTTCGAGTAAATCGAACGACGTGGCTGGATTCAAAGTCAGGCCGACGCGACAGCCGGCGTCGCGAATTTGTTGCAAGGTTTGGCCGACGTCATGTCTCGCTTCGGGTTCGACGTGAACAGTAATTGAGTTCGCGCCGGCATCGACAAAACGCGGCACGTAATGGTCAGCGTGCTCAATCATCAAATGCACATCGAGGGGGAGCTTCGTTTGTTTGCGGACAACTTCGACGACCATCGGGCCGAACGAAATGTTGTCGACGAAATGGCCGTCCATGATGTCGCAATGGATCCAATCGGCCCCGGCCGACTCAACTTTGCGAACTTCCTCAGCCAGGTTTGAGAAGTCCGCGGCCAGGATAGATGGAGCGACGAGAATTTTCGGCATTGAAGCAAACGTTCAACGCTCAACGCCCAACGTTCAACGCTCAATTAGAGGTTTGGAGCCGGGGCACTGGGATTTGGGACTTCGGACTTCGGCGAGGCCGCTCTATATATATTAAGAGCTTGACGGCGGGACGCGGCGTTTCATGTTACCGCGTTTCAGCCGGTTAGAAATCGCGCTCCGAGGCGCACCGTTTGCTGCGAAGATAAGCGTTTCCGAGCGGGCTGGAAGATAAATTCATGTTCAACGGACTTTTCGGCTTTTTATCGAACGACATCGGGATCGATCTCGGCACGGCCAATACCTTGGTTTACGTCAAAGATCAGGGGATCGTCTTGCGCGAGCCGTCGGTGGTGGCCGTGCAGGCCGGCACCAACAAAGTGCTCGCGGTCGGCGATGAAGCGAAGCGCATGCTCGGCCGGACGCCGTCGAACATCGTCGCAGTCCGCCCGCTGAAAGATGGCGTGATCGCGGACTTCGAAGTGACCGAAGCGATGCTGCGGCATTTTATTTCGAAAGTGCACAACCGTCGGGTGCGGGCGAGGCCGCGTGTCGTGATTGCGGTTCCGTCCGGGATCACCGAAGTCGAAAAGCGGGCCGTGCGCGAATCGGCGACCCACGCCGGCGCGCGTGAAGTTTATTTGATCGAGGAACCGATGGCGGCGGCGATTGGCGTCGGACTGCCAGTGCAGGATCCGGCGGGCAATATGATTATCGACATCGGCGGCGGCACGACCGAAGTCGCGCTGATTTCGCTTTCGGGAATTGTTTTCAGCCGCAGCGTGCGGGTGGCGGGCGATGAATTGGATGAGGCGATCGTTCAATACATGAAGCGCGCCTACAATTTGATGGTGGGCGAGCGCACCGCTGAAGAAATCAAAATCAAAATCGGCTCGGCCTATCCAACTGAAAAAGAAACGAGCGTGGAAGTGAAGGGACGCGACCTAGTGGCCGGATTGCCGAAGACGCTGATGATCACGTCGCAGGAAGTGCGGGAAGCCTTGCTGGAACCGATTTCGACGATTGTCGATTCGGTGCGGATCACATTGGAGCGTTGTCCGCCCGAGCTTTCGGCCGACCTGGTGGATCGCGGTCTGGTTTTGGCAGGCGGGGGGGCGCTCTTGCGTGGGTTCGACAAACTTTTGAGCGAGGAGACCGGTTTGCCTGTCCATGTTGCGGAAGATCCGCTCAGCGCCGTGGCCGAAGGAACGGGCAAATGTCTGAATGAACTTAAATTTTTGCGTCAAGTGGCTGCGGCAGATCGCCAGTGGCGCTGACAAAAGCGGAAAACGGAAAGCGGAAACCGGAAAGACTTCTGATTCGCGGATAACTCTTTTCTTTCCGCTATCCGGTATCCGGTATCCGACATCGGTATGAGTCGGACGAGTATCATCGCGCTTCTGATTTTCGGCGCCATTTTGGGTTACTTCCTGAGTTTCGGCGCGGATACGACTCGTAAATTTCAGGCGAGAATTTACCAAATACTGGCGCCGTTCTTTACCACCGGTTCCGGTTTGCAGAAACAAATCACGTCGGTCCGGACCGGATTGAAATCGTTGGAAGAACTGGAAAAGGAGAACGCTTCGCTGCGGGTCGATAATCGCCAACTGCGCGCGACCAATTCGGCGCTGCGCGATGTCGAACACGAAGTCAATCGCCTGCGCCACGCGCTCAATTATCGCGAGCGCTCGGTCTTCAAATTGATTCCGGCCGAAGTGGTGACGCGGGATGCATCGACTTGGTGGCACACGGTGACGATCAATCGCGGCAAAGAAGATCACATCGAGACCGATATGCCG
>Ga0209648_10003937_pt1 | contig 12569 bp, 11 predicted proteins | sample GraSoi2013_115cm_FD_185830 | JGI IMG/M metagenome (GOLD analysis project Ga0209648, IMG submission 185830) | Grasslands soil microbial communities from the Angelo Coastal Reserve, California, USA - Sample 9_17_2013_115cm (SPAdes) (version 2) | ecosystem: Environmental > Terrestrial > Soil >...
GCGGCTGGGCCGTCACGCCGAGGCTGACGGCACCGCGGCCGCCGCGGCGATCCAGGCGCAGGCGGCAGCGATCACCGCCCGGCAGGTCATCCCCCTGCCTCCCGTACCCGCCCCGGACATGCTGTACATCGCGGTCGACGGCACCGGCGTGCCGATGGTGGCCGCCGAGACCGAGGGCCGCGAGGGCAAGGGCGACGACGGCACGGCCCACACCCGCGAGGTCAAGCTGTGCTGCTGCTTCACCCAGACCAGCCTCGACGAGGACGGCCGCCCGGTCCGCGACCCGCACTCCTCCTCCTACCTGGCCACCTTCGCCCCCGCCGCCGGGTTCGGGACGCTGATGGCCGCCGAGGCCCGCCGCCGCGGCGCGGCCCACGTCCGCCAGCTGGTCATCCTCGGCGACGGCGCGCACTGGATCTGGAACCTGGCCAGCCAGCACTTCCCTCAGGCCACCGCGATAGTCGACCTGTACCACGCCCGCGAGCACCTGCACGACCTGGCAAAGCTGCTGGAGTTCATGCTCGGCGACCACAAGCAAGACTGGCTCGCCGCCCGGCTCGGCGAGCTCGACGACGGCGACATCCCCGCGATCTGCGCCGCCGCCCGCGCCTTCCCCCTGGCCGGCCGCAAGGCCGCCGACCTCGACACGGCCCTGGGCTACTTCGAGCACAACGCCCACCGGATGCGCTACCAGCACTTCCGGTCCCTCGGCATGTTCGTCGGCTCCGGCGCCGTCGAGGCCGGGTGCAAGGCGATCATCGGGCAGCGCCTCAAACTATCCGGCATGCACTGGACCCAGCCCGGCGCCACCGGCATCCTCACCCTCCGCTGCCAGCAGGCCAGCGGCCGCTGGGAAGAAATCTGGCAGCAGCCGCGCAACCGGTCCGGGGCGGCCTGACCCGGCATCTGACAACGCCACGCACTCAGACCATCCAGGCCAGCGCAGGTTACCCGCCAGTCACCTACATTCGTGTCCCACACCCGCTGGCGCCGAACGCTGGCGAAACTGTCGTAGGCGCCTGACATGCTGGCTGGCCATGAGGTGCCGCCGTCCGCTCCGGCCCGGCTGGCGGCTACGCAACCGAACGCGTACGGAGGACCAAAGCCATGCTCACGACGAACTACGTGCCCGGAGCCCCCGTCTGGATCGACCTCGCCGTCCCCGACGTCGGGGCCGCCGCTGCCTTCTACGGCGCCCTCTTCGGCTGGGAGTTCCAGTCCGCGGGACCTGACGCCGGCGGCTACGGCATGTTCACCCTCGGCGGCAAGACGGTCGCCGCCATCGGCCCGCTCACCGGGCAGGGCGCGCGCCCGGCGTGGACGCTGTACTTCCATACCTTCGACGCGGATGCCACCGCCAAGGCGGTCGAGCAGGCAGGCGGCACCGTCCGCGCCGAGCCGTTCGACGTCTTCGACCAGGGCCGGATGGGTGCCTTCACCGACCCCACGGGCGCGGAGTTCGCCGTCTGGCAGCCCGGTCAGACCAGGGGACTCGACGCGGTCAACGACCCGAACACGCTGTGCTGGACCGAGCTGCACACCACCGACCAGGCCGCCGCGAAGGCCTTCTACCAGTCGGTCTTCGGCTGGGTTACCGAGGACATGCCGATGGGCGCGTTCACGTACACGGTCGTCAAGCCTTCGGGCGGCGGCGAGGAATCCAGCCAGGGCGGGATCATGCCGCTCAGCGACGAGATGCTCAGCGCCGGGATCAAGCCGCGCTGGCAGCCATATTTCGAGGTGACCGACTGCGACGCCGTCGTCGCCAGGGCCGCCGAGCGTGGCGCCGCCGTGCTCGTGCCGCCCGAGAACGTCGAAGGCGTCGGCCGCCTGGCCATGCTCACCGATCCCTTCGGCGCGCCCTTCGACCTCATCACGAGCGCGGCCCCCTGACCGCGTCCCCGGCGTGTGTTCGGGAGGCACAGGCGTACGGGATCCCTGCGTACCTCGCCATGCCCTCATGGATGAATGAGACTCGCGGACTCAACTTCGCGTGCGGCATGGCGAGGTACACCTAAACCGGCTACGGTGGCGTGCCGGTAGCAGGTTCGTCCGGAGGCAATTGAAGCTCAGCGATCATGTACAGCGGGACATGGACACTTATGGCGAGATAGTCAGCGTCTTCGATGCCAGCAGGTCCCTTCTTGCGAAAGATGTCCACGGATAAGCCGTCGCCGCTGGTGACGCCAACGTGTTCAGCCATGCCCCGAGCCCTCCTGTTCGCCTTCGATCAGCGCCCAGACGATTTTACCGCCGATCTTGTCCGTGACCGGGTACCAGTTCCATTGCGCGCTGACGGCGTCCACGAGCAGCAGGCCCCGGCCCTGTTCGGTATCGTCGTCGGGCCGGGCCAGGATGGGCGGATACGGGCAGGCGTCCCAAACTAGAATGAGCACGCGCTTTCTGTCCGAAAGCAGCCAGAACCGGACAGGTATCCCCGTTGATCGTGCGGCTGCGATGCCGTTTGTGACCAACTCCGTGGTGGCGAGTTCAATGCTGTCACGCAGCGCCGTGAGTACTGGTGGAGTCGCGTAACCGATTAGTGTGTATTCGCTGGTGGTTTTGCCGCTTGGGTCACTGTGCGTGATCGCCGGGGGCGTATTGGTTCCAGGTTTTTGCGGTTTCGGTGGCGAGGCGGGTGGTGGTGTTGTCGTGGTAGCCGAGGGACCGGGCGATGACGGGGGCGGGGGCCTGGAGCACGAGCTGGCGCAGGGCCGTTAGCCGTGCCGCGCCGGTGAGGAAGCCTTGGGTGCGGAGGTGCTCCAGCATGGTGCCGGCATTGAGTGGCTGCCCGGCGTTTTTGGCCGGGGAACAGCCAGCGGGTCCGGGGGCTGGCGGTGGTGGTGTTCTGCTGGCTGGTGGCCAGCTGGAGGAGCAGAGCGGCGAAGGGCTCGGGCACGGGCGCTGGCGGGTCGCCCAGGTGCAGGAACACCTCGCCGTCTTGCTGGGTGACGTCGTCGGTGGTGAGCCGGATCAGGCGGTTGACAGGCTGGGCGTACAAAAGCATCAGGCATGCCGCGACCCGGGTGCGCAGTGGCCGGGCGGTCGTCGGTGACCGCCCGGCGGATCAGGTCCAGGCGCTGGCGCTGGGAGAGCGGGTCAGCTTTGCGGTTTTGCTGGAGGGGGAGGTTCAGGCGTGGCATATGCCCGTTGGTCATCGCCCAGTTCAGGAAACCGCGGACGGCGCGCCGGTGGTGCTCGCGGCGGGTGGCATACCAGGCGTCGAGGCTGGCCTGGCTGCAGGTCCCGAGTGTGAGGCCATGGTCGCTGGCCCAGGCCAGGAACGCGCTGGCGGCGGTGAACTGCACGGTGGCGAACCGGGGCGAGGCCGGGGTGAGCGGGCGGTGGGCAGCTCGTGCCCGAAGCCGCGGGAGCAGGTCCCAGGTGGCGAACTGGCGCAGGAGCCTGTCGTGGGGGTCCAGGCCGGGTTGTGCTAGCCGCCGGGTCAGCCAGGTCTCAAAGTGCAGGAGCTGTTTGTCGATGGCGGGCAGGGCGCCGCAGGCCATGAGCTGGTCACGCAGGTGCGCGACGGTCCGCCAGTTCGGCAGCTGGGCAAGCGCCTGGTGGGCGCCACCGGGACGAACACCACGAACGTCGTCAGCTACCCGGCGGCTCATCCCGGCGTGATCGCGGTCAGCGCCGTTGACGCAAGCGGCACCCCGGTCGCGGCGGGTAACCGGGGCGTGCGGGTCGACCTGGCCGCACCCGGCGCGGCGCTGATCAGCATCGGCCCCCGCGGCTCAGGCGACATCAGCGGCGACGGGGCCGCCCTGGCGACGGCGTTCGTGGCGGGCACCGCCGCGTTCGTCCGCAGCTACTACCCGCATCTATCCGCGGCGGGCGTCGTGCACCGGCTGGAGGTGACGGCCGACCAGCCCGGGGCAACGCTGCCCGATCCGCAGGTCGGCTACGGCACCGTGGACCCCTACACGGCGGTCACGACCGTGCTGCCTGAGGAGTCCGGCGGGCTGCCGCCGAATGTCCCGCCCGCGCGGCCGCTGCATCTGCCACCGCTGAGGCCACCGGACACCTGGCCGGTCACGACCGCGGTCCTCATCTGCATGGTGGTCGTCGCCGGGCTGTTGGCCGGCGGCGCCGCCGCCCACATCCGCCGGCACGGCCGCCGCCGCGACTGGCAACCGGCCCCGACGGGAATCTGGCAAGAGCCCGCGGCCGGGCCGGCGAGTTCTACGCAAGCACGCCAGTGACCACAGAGCCCGCACGTCCGCCAGACTGTCTCTGCGAAGAGTAAGGAGGCCAAATGATCAAACTAGTGTTCACCCTCCGCCGCCGCGAGGGAATGACCCGCGAAGAATTTCAGCGCTACTGGCGAGAGGAGCACGCCCCGCTCATCCAGCGGCACGCCGGGACCCTTCACATCCGCCGCTACGTCCAGGTGCACCTGCGCGAGACAGCCCTCGATGAAGCTATCTCCGCGCCACGCGGCTGTCAGCCACGCTTCTATGACGGCATCGCCGAGTTGTGGTGGGAAAGCCTTGAGGACCTCACTGCGGCCTCCACCACCGAGGCGGGCCAGGCCGCAGCGCAGGAACTGCTCGAGGACGAGCAGCGCTTCATCGACCTGCCAAGCTCCCCGCTGTGGCTGGGAGAGGAGAACGTGGTCATCGGCGCCGCCTAGACGCGGCACAGCAGTATGCCAGGCGGACGGGTGCCCGCGGGGGGCACCCGTCCGCCCAGGTTTCAGGCCGCTTACCGCTGCGCAGGTGGCTGAGCAGGGCCGTGCTGGCCAGCGCATGGCGCAGGAAAGCGCTGTGCGACGAGGGCTGGCACGAGGTGCTGAACTGCGGGTTGCTCATGACGGGGCTTATGAACGTGCCGGCGAAGCGGGAAGTGTCCGGCGTGCCGTACTCCGCTACCCCTCCGAAGCTCTGCTTCGTCTGGCCCGGGATGACGTTCCCGAAGTTCCACACGCAGCCCGACGGGCTGTTCCCGAGCGTCCAGAACGGGTAGAAGGTGGGCCCGCTGGGGCCAACTGGCGGCACCGTGCAGCCCGCCCCGGTAACCACGTTGCAGAGAATCTCCGACGCTGGCCCATTGGTCTCGAACTGTATCTGCGGATACGTATCGGAGCCGTTGGTGAACGGCCCGATATACGCGAGCGACGTGGGATGGTCTGGTGAGCCATCGGGCCATCGGCTCGATGCAGCGGTTGTTGCACGTGACGAAGAAGAAACTGCATTCGAGGCTGTCGATCGTCAGCGCCGCGCACCAGTGCGTGGCGGTGCAGCTTGGCCCGTCGATGAACGGCGCGTAACCCGGCGGGTAGAACTGGACCTCAAGGACGGCCGAGCCGGCAGCGGCGGGGTCGAACGACGAACCTGAGTTCGTGTCGCTGTCTGGCGTGCACGGGTTTAGCGGGTATGAGTTCGGGTCGCACAGCGGCAGCCCGAACCACGGGGACCGGCTCAGTTCGGCATAGTCGCTGCGGGTCGGCCCGGTCGGGGTGACCGTTGGCGTCCCCGCCGGGTCGGTCGAAAGCCGCATGACGTACGTCATGTTGTTCGCGCGGGGCAATGTTGCGCAGCCGCGTCTCACGCGGTACGGGAGCCCGCCCGCGGTCACCTAGACGAGCGAGTTACCTGGCCAGGTGTCGCGGATGTGCTTGTCTTTTTCGGCAGCGTCAAGCGCGAGCGTGCTGCTGCCTGCGCGCACGTAGAACGCCGTCTTCTTCACCAACTGGCCTTTGACGTCCACGGTGACGGTCGCGTCGACGGGCACCGCGGACGGGCGGACGTGGACGCGGCAGACGTCGCCGCCGCCGATCCGATGGAACTGTACGGACAGCAGGGCGGCGGCGGCCCCGCCCATGGCGGCGGTGACGATGTTGACCAGGTGAAGCTGGAACAGATCGCGGTCATCCTTGCCGGGTTTGCGCAGCGATGCGTAGTCCGAGGCGAGCCCGCCCACCGACCCGTCGTCGGCCACGCCGATCAGCAGCGTCCCGCCGTCACGGCTGTTGGCGAACGCGGCGATCGTCTTCAGCGTCGCCGTCTCCAGCGGTTTGGACACCGCTCCAGCGCCCGTCAGCGTCCGCAGCGACGACTTGTACTCCAGGTGCGCGCTCTCCCTGTCGGGGCCGAGCAGCTCGCCGATCGGGCCGTGCTCCTGCATGGCGACCTTCGCCTTGCTCTGGATCAGCGGCAGGTAGTACCTGATGAGATCCTCGCGCATGACCTCGTCATCGATGAACTTCAGCGCGAGATCTTCGTTGATGCCCATCTGGGCGACCACCTGCTCGGCGAACGCCTTCGCCAGGACCAGCTTGAAGTTCTCCGGCGTGTTCACCGCGGCGGCCTGCTGGATTGCCGGTGAATCCGCCAGCTTGCCCGCCGCGGTGCCGAAGAAGCCGACCATGTCCCGTTCCTCGAACGAGGTGCCGAACCGGGCGTTCAGCGAAGCGATGATCTTCGAGAGCGGCTCCTCGTCTGGCCGATGCTGACGGCCGGCGCCCGAAAAGATGGTGGTCACCTCGCCGTGGGTCGCGTCGAGCGCGAGTGAGCCGGCGAAGGTGCGTTCGGTACGCAGATGCGTGAGTTCCACCTCGCTGCCCAGATCCAGCCCGGCGTCGCCGGCCGGACGGATGAAGGCGGAGAGGGCCTTGCCGAACAGATAGTCCCCTTCGAGCTTGGTGTCGGTGAACGAAACGACCTGGGACAGGAAGGCGTAGGTGCGGATGAATCGGCCGAGGGCGTCGCGGAATGCGTCCTGCATATCGCCGTCGAGGTCATGGAAACGGTCGATCGATGGGGTGAGCGCCGCGTGGACGCGGCCGTGGTGTCCGGCCGTGCCGGTCGCGATGAGCAGTGCGACGGCGCGCTCCATCTCGTCGGGCCACAGCACGCCGTACGGGTCGAGCGCGTGGCGCGTGTCGTAGAGCAGGTTGGGGTCGGTCGGCGGCGCGACCGTCGCGGTGTACCAGGGCGCGAACGAGCGGCGGATCTGGTCGGCGTCGTTGCGGAAGTCCAGGACGAACGTGCCGTCCTTGCCGTCGCAGATCCGGTTCAGGCGCGACAGCGTCTGTACCGCGGCGAGGTCGGTGAGGGTCTTGTCGACATACATCGCGTACAACAGCGGCTGATCAAACCCGGTCTGGTACTTCTCCGCGACGACCAGGATGTGCGACCCGTCCTCCGCGAAGCGCTCGGCGGTCCGGGACTCGGGGAAGCCGTTCATGTTCGCTTCGGTCCAGTCCTCGATACCTGGCAGCACCGTGCCGGAGAACGCGACGAGTACTCCGATGTCGTAGCCGTGGTCGTGGCAGTACTTGGTGAGCGCCTGCTGATAGCGGACCGCGTGCAGCCGGGACGCGGTCACCACCATCGCCTTGGCGCGACCGCCGATCTTCCGCCGGACGTGACGGCGGAAGTGCTCGATGACGATCTCAGCCTTCTGCGCGAGGTTGTGCTCGTGCAGGCTGACGAAACGCGCGATCGCGGCCTTCGCCTCGGACGTGTCATAGGCAGGATCGTCGGCGACGGCCTTCTCGATGTTCCAGTACGTCTGGTAGGTCACGTAGCTCGCCAGCACGTCCAGAATGAAGCCTTCCTCGATCGCCTGGCGCATCGAGTACAGGTGGAACGCCTCGTGTTGGCCAGTTGCCGGGCTGAGCCGGCCGAACTGCTCCAGCGTCCGGCCCTTCGGCGTCGCCGTGAACGCGAAGAAGCTGATGTTCCGCTGCCGGGAGCGGGCTCGCACCGCGTCCGCGAGCGCGTCCGCGACAGGGTCCTCAGATTGATCCTTAACGCTGGCGTCGGCAGCCTCAGCAGCGCGAAGTTGCGCGTCCTCGGCGATGGCCGAACGCGGCCCGGCGCCGAGCACGACCTTGAGGTCCTTGGCACTCTCCCCGGTCTGTGATGAGTGGGCCTCGTCCACGATGACCGCGTATTTGCGCTGGGTGAGACTAACCCCCTGTTTCATCACAACCGGGAACTTCTGCAGTGTGGTGATGATGATCCGCGCCTGCGCCCCGGCCAGCGCGTCGGCCAGTTGCACGGAATCCTCGTCGATCTTCTCGACCACCCCGTGCGCATGGTCGAACTGGTAGATCGTGTCCTGAAGCTGCTTGTCGAGCACGCGCCGGTCGGTGATGACCACCACCTTGTCGAAGACCGGATTGTCGTCCGCGCCGTGCAGGGTCGACAGACGGTGGGCCAGCCACGCGATCGTGTTGGACTTTCCCGACCCAGCGGAATGCTCCACCAGATAGTCGTTCCCTGCGCCTTCGGCGCGGGCCGCGGCCTCAAGCAGCCGGACCGCGTCCCACTGGTGGTAGCGCGGGAAGATCACCGAAGGCCGGCGCCTCGACCCCCCGGGTGGCTGTTCCACATGCACGAAACGCTGCAAAAGCTCCAGCCAGTTGTCCCGGGACCAGACGTCGCGCCACAGGTAGGCCGTGCGGTGGCCACCCAGCACGGGCGGGTTGCCCGCGCCATGGTCGTGGCCGCGGTTGAACGGCAGGAATCGCGTCTTCTGCCCGGCCAGGCGGGTCGTCATCGCGACCTGCTCGGGATCGACCGCGAAATGAACCACCGCGCGGCGGGCCAGCGTCACGTTGCCCGCGTCCCGGTCGGTCCGGTACTGCGCCTTTGCGTGCTCGACGTTCTGGCCCGTCATCGGGTTCTTCACCTCGGCCGTGGCGACCGGCAGGCCGTTGACGAACAGCGCCAGGTCGAGAGCCTTGGCCGAGGTGGCCTCGTAGCGAAGCTGGCGGGTGACGGTCAGCCGGTTCGCCTCATAGCGTTTCACCAGGTCTGGCGTCAGCCCGTGGGCCGGCCGGAAAAAGGCGAGCTGGATCGTCACCCCGAGATCCACGACACCGCGGCGCAGCACATCGACCGTGCCACGCGAGTCAAGCTCCTTCGCCAGCCGGTCCGCGAACGCCCGCTGTGCCGTGTCCGGGTCACCGCCATGCAGCATGATCAGCCGGTTCCACGCCTCGATCTGCGTCGCCCCGATGAACGGGAACAACTCCGCGGTATCGATCCCCCGCTCCGGATCGAAATGCGCTGGCGCACCCGCCGTGTAACCAGCGCGGTCAACCAGCCAGTCCGCGATCTCCGTCTCGAACGCGAACTCGTCCAAACTCACGCCGTCCCCTCAACCTCATCCGGCTACCAGGTCATGGCACGGAGGTACTGGCGTCCTCGGCGCCGAGGGCTGCCATGAACTCCTCGTGCGGGATGCCGGGTTCATTCCGTGCCTTGATCGCCTCGCAGAGAGCGATGTCGGCCGCGTTCTGCGTCCGCTGCAGTTCTTCGGCTCCGCTCACGCTGCCATCTCCAAGTTGATCACATCGAGCAAGCGGCGGGTCAGCGTCTCGAAATGGCCGTATGCGTCATGAACCGCCCGTTGATGGGCGCCGATCGCGCCGTCTGCCGAACGGAGCATGAATATCGGTTTTCGGGCTTCCTGCCCAAGTGGCGCCAGTGAATGGTAATGCTTGATCAGACCGAGGCAGTTTTCGTCGTCGGCGGCACGTGGCGCGCGGGCGGCTGGCTGATTTAGCACGGATCGCCGGTATTCGGCGGGAACCTGCCGCAGCCACCGGTCATAGGCACCAACGACTCGGTCGACTCTGGTCCCGTGCTGCAGCACCACATAACCGCGTGGTCGCATCCGGCCGCTGGGAAGTTCAAGGTCAGGACGAGGTGACCGCGCCACTCGGTCGGCCCACCCCTGCCGCCAGTCCTTCAGGGTTGGGCCGAGGTTGCGAAGACCCTGCAAAGAATAGAGATCCGGAGCGAGCGGGACGACGACATTGTCGGACGCCACCATCGCGGCCCGGTTAATCGCGCCGAGATTGGGGCCAACATCGACCAAGACAATCTCAGCGTCGACCTGCGCTGCGGCTCGCTGGGCGACCGTCGAGAACGCCGTCGTCACACGGAAAGCGCGTAGCTGGCCATCCAGGCTGCTCGCCCAAGCAAAGCTCAGTTCCTGCTCCGCACCGGACAACAACAAATCTCCGGGTACAAGGCCCAGGTTGGGCGCGATCTCCTCAACATACGGCTCGCCCAGGCCACCCTCGCCCTCGAACAGTGGAGCGAGCGCGCCGTACACCGACCGTCGCCGCGATCCGCTCCACAGCCGTTCGACGCGCTCATCGTCGAGGAACGACGCCGTCAGGTTCGCCTGCGGATCGAGGTCGAGCACCACCACCGACCTGCCCAGTTCCCGCAGCATCCAGGCAACGTGATAGACGAGTGTTGTCTTGCCGACGCCGCCCTTGTTACTGAAGAAGGTCAGGACCGGCCGAGTCATCGCTTCACCCTTACTATGGCGGCCACAGCGGCGACCGAAGCCTGGAACTCCAGCGGCGGATTCCCGTTCTGCGCGAGGCGGTCGCGGCTGATCTGGATACCCACCCCGAATTGTTGCACGAAGCCCAACTGGTGCAGCGCGGCGGCGAGCGTCGGGTTGCGATAATCGGTCAGCCCTGGCTGACCGAGGGTCTCGACCGTCACCTGGCCGTATGGTCCGCCTGGGGAGTGGATCTCGACCCGGTCGTCGAACCAGCTCACGCGGACGGGGGCGTTACTCGTCTCATACGTCCGGTGCAGCACCGCGTTGCGCAAGAGCTGTTGAAGCGCCTCGAAGGGGACGGACGGTGTCCGCTGCTCGGTGGGCAGACCTTCGAACTCGATGACGGTCTCGATGTGCGAACGGATGACCTCCTCGACCTCCAGGACCACATCGGGGCTCGTGCCCGAGACACGGTGCGCGCTGAGAATCGGATCGCTCAGCTCGGTGCCGTCGAGCCGGAGAAACTGGACGTAAGAACCCGGTAGGTGCTCCTCAGGATCGCGACCCACGATGAGAAGCCCGGTGGGCGTGGGCTGGAGTTCCGACGGCGTCACCAGGCGCAGTGACGCCAGTTGCTGCTCGATCGGCCTGCCGTTCGTGCGGAGAACGTCGTCGGCCACGAGTTGCGGGAGGATCTCGATGGCGAAACGGGTCAGGTCGAGATCATCGATCGTCGCCGATGGGACCGGCCGGGCGTCGAACGGCAGGTTGGCGGCCTGCCGACGCTCGGTAAGAACAGCCTCTTCCTCGGCCGTCGCGAGCCGACGCGACGGCCCCACGCGGATGTACGTTCGGCCGTCATAACGGATGGGTGGTGACAGTGAGGGCTCAACGATCACAACCGCTACGGCGACACCGTCCAACTCCACCTTCCGGACACTGATCTGCGGAAACGGCAGGATCTCGCCGTTCGTGCGAAGATCGGCAAGCTCCAGGAGAAGCTTGTCCGTGATGGGCAGACCAGTCGGCTTGCCGTCGTCCGCCTGCCCGATCACTACGATGCCAGAGTGGCCAGAGCGGGGAAAATCGTTGGCGAACGCGCAGATTGCCTGACAGACCTCGGGTTTCTTGTTCTTGAGCTGCGCCTTACGCTCGACTTGCTCGCTCTCCCCACCGCGAATCAGTGCGAGCACACTGTCGTCATCCATGCGGTCAGCCTGCCTGCTTGGCGGGGATGTCCAGTTCCCCCGTCACCGCCGCCGTAATCAACGCCTGCCGATGCTCGACGAGCAGTTCGAGTTGCCGACCTATAACAGCGCGCAATGACGCAGTTCTCTTCAGCCTTGCCGAGATTCGCTCCGCGGATTTGCGCTGTATGGCAGCAGGTGCCGCCGGAATCGGCCACTCCTTGATCTCCGTCGCCTTGAGATTGGCCATCGACTGAGACGTGCCGTGAGACGATGCAGCGCACAGGCTTCGGATGCGAGTCCCGCGTGACAAGTAAACCAGGAAATCTTTATTCAAATCCTCAGTAACCTCGATACGGAAAATCTTGTCGCAAAGGAGTAGCTTCGCGCGCACGTCGCGGACCGTCGCTGCCGCACCAACTAGGGCGGGCGTGTTGGCGCGAGTTATGAGAAGATCACCAGCTCGGATCTCATATCGCCTCTCCGGATCAACTTCGTCCGGGAGACGCTTGTTTTCCTCCGGCCAGAAATGTCCAATCTTAACGCTACTGACCTTAAGCACACCCCACTCGTCATCTGCTGCGGGGACGTTGTCGCACTGTGGACTCGACCCTTGCTCGATATGTCTGATGACGCGTCGAAACGGGAACGAACCGAACTGAACGAGTAGATCATCAAGTTCGCAGTCGATCGTTGCCGTGTCTTGCTCGTCCAGCAGTTCGATCAGGCGGTGCTTCTTGGTGATGAGGGCGTCGATGCGGGTGGTCTCGGTGTCGAGGAAATCCGCGACTGCCCGCTGTTCCTCGTTGGTCGGCACAGGTATACGGATGTCACCAAATTCTTCAGCATTTAGGTGTGATTGAGCAGCTCGGTTCTTGGAAAGCTCTATTTGATCAGCAACCATCTTGGTCAACAATGAGTAGGCCAGGAAACGTGAGGCGATGGCCCTAGGAGTTATCCGAAGATCGTATCCCGGTACAGCTCCTGCCCATTCCTTGGTGACTCGTGCTGAATCCCCGGTGTAAGCCCCACTGCGTACGACAAGAAGCTCGCCCTCACGCAACAGGGGAACTCTCGCGAGCGGCAGATCATTCAACTTCGCATGGATGAGATGGCCGG
>Ga0209648_10003938_pt1 | contig 12566 bp, 10 predicted proteins | sample GraSoi2013_115cm_FD_185830 | JGI IMG/M metagenome (GOLD analysis project Ga0209648, IMG submission 185830) | Grasslands soil microbial communities from the Angelo Coastal Reserve, California, USA - Sample 9_17_2013_115cm (SPAdes) (version 2) | ecosystem: Environmental > Terrestrial > Soil >...
ATTCTGCAGCGCGCTTTCGGCGGCCATACCTTCAAACGCCTCTGCCACGTTGGTGACCGCACCGGCCTCGAGATGATTCGCACTCTTCAGGACCGCGGCGTCCAGCAGGGCATCGACGTCTACATGGAGTGCACCGTCACACGCCTTCTCACCGATGGCGGCCGCGTGACGGGTGCCTTCGCCTATTGGCGCGAGACCGGCCGCTTCATCGTCTTCAAAGCCAAGTCCATCGTTATCGCCACGGGCGGCATCGGCAAGGCCTGGCGTATCACTTCCAACTCCTGGGAATACACCGGCGACGGCATGGCCCTTGCGTACGAGGCTGGCGCCGAGCTCATGGACATGGAATTCGTCCAGTTTCATCCCACCGGAATGGTTTGGCCGCCGGGCGTCCAGGGCATCCTCGTCACGGAAGCAGTCCGCGGCGAAGGCGGCATCCTGCGCAACAAAGCCGGCGAACGTTTCATGGAGAAGTACGACCCCAAGCGCATGGAACTCTCCACGCGCGATGTCGTTGCCCGCTCCATCTACACCGAAGTTAAGGAAGGCCGCGGCACCGAACACGGCGGCGCGTATCTCGACATCTCTCACAAGCCTGCCGAGTACGTAAAGAAAAAACTTCCCAGCATGTATCACCAGTTCAAAGAACTCGCTGACGTGGACATCACCACGGGGCCTATGGAAGTTGGCCCCACCTGCCACTATATGATGGGCGGCATCCGCGTGGAGGCCGAGACTGCGCAGTCCACCGTTACCGGCCTGTTTGCCGCAGGCGAAGCCGCCGCAGGTCTTCACGGTTCGAATCGCCTCGGCGGTAACTCGCTCTCCGATCTGCTCGTGTTCGGCCGGCGCGCCGGACTCGCCGCCGCCGAGCACGCCAAGCGCGCTCCCGCTTCTTCCTTCGACAACTCGCAAATCGATCAAGCCGAAAAAGAATTGCTCGCTCCCTTTTCACACACCGGCTCAGAAAGCCCTTACGCCGTTCATCGCGATTTGCAGGAAGTGATGCAGGACCTCGTCGGCATTTATCGCACCGAGGAAGACTTGAAAAAGGCGCTCCTCGAACTTGATAAACTGAAAGCTCGGGCCTCCAAAGCAAGTGTTGAAGGTTCGCGTCTTTTCAACCCCGGCTGGCATCTATCTTACGACCTGAAATCCATGCTCATCGTCTCTGAGGCCGTTACTCGCAGCGCGTTAGCCCGGACCGAAAGCCGCGGCGCACACAGCCGCATCGACCATCCGAATCTCGATCCCGTTTGGGAGAAGAAACACAACATCATTGTCCGGGAGGCCGGCGACATGAAACGCCGCGAATCCCCCGTTGAAGAATTACCCGAGGAGTTGAAGCAAATTCTGGCTCAGGACTGAGCCAATCAAGAAGAGCGGAGGTCATCGATGGCCGAAGCAACCCTGCGCGTTTTCCGCGGCGATTCGAACGGGGGGCAAACCGTTGACTATCGCGTGCCCGTCGCGCCTGGCATGGTTGTCCTTGATGCGCTCCATTACATTCAGGGGTACCTCGCTCCGGATCTCGCGGTCCGCTGGAATTGTAAAGCAGGGAAGTGCGGCTCCTGTTCCGCGGAAGTTAACGGCCGTCCCCGCCTGACCTGTAAGACGCGCATGGACGATCTTCCGAAGGACCAGCCCATCACCGTCCTCCCCATGAAATCCTTTCCGTGCATCAAAGACCTTGTCACCGACGTTTCCTGGAACTATCGTGTCAACCGGAAAATCCCTGCTTTCGCTCCGCGCCCCGGTGTCGAATGGAAAATCTCACAGCTGGATGTGGACCGCGTGCAGGAGTTTCGAAAGTGCATCGAATGCTTTCTCTGCCAGGACGTGTGCCACGTCCTTCGCGAGCACGACAAGAAAGAGCAGTTCGCCGGCCCGCGCTTCTTCGTTCGAATCGCCGGACTCGAAATGCATCCCCTCGACGGCCGCAGCCGCGCAGGCCTGCTCAAGGATCAGCTCGGCCTCGGTCTTTGCAACATCACCAAATGTTGCACAGAGGTCTGCCCCGAGGAGATTCGCATCACCGACAACGCCATCATCCCTCTCAAAGAGCGTGTGGTGGACGAGTTTTACGATCCGCTGACCATGCTGTTCCGGAAGATCCGCGGGCAGTAGCACAGCCTTTAGGCTGTGCTTCGCAAACTCGGTGAGCTTGCCGGGCAAGAATTCTTTGATTGTTATGTTTGAGCAATGGGCCACGAAAGAGGAGGTTTTATGAAACACCATCTCAAATCCATCTCCAAGGCCGGCATTCCCGAAGCCATCGCCAAAGTCGAACTCTACCGTTATCTCAATGAGCCCGAAGAGGCCGAATCCATCTGCCAGGACATCCTCGCCGTTGATCCTGGGCATCAGCTCGCTCGCCGCATGCTCGGTCTTGCCATCACCGACCAATTTATCGGCGCCGCCAGCGATCGTTATATCGAGGTGCAGTCCATCTTTCAGGGACTGCGCGATCCCTACGAGCAGCTTTACTACACTGGTCTATTGCACGAACGTCGCGCCAAGACCCAGCTCCTGGTCGGCTACGCCCCGCACACTCTTCTGCCGTTAGTGGAAGAAGCCATGCGCTGCTTTGCGGAAGCGGAAAAAATTCGGCCGGCCGGCAATGACGACAGCATTCTTCGCTGGAATCGTTGCGTCCGATTGCTGGAAAGCCGGCCCGACTTTCACTTCGAGCGCGGACCCGCAGCCTTTGATGCCGAGGATATGCCGCCCATCAGCCCGCCTGCGCGCCGGGCCGGCGGCCATCACTGAAACTTACGGCGATTTCTTAGGCTGTTACCACACGCTGAAATCGCTGGGCTAGCTTTTGATGCTCTTCGCGAATTTGCCTGGGCAGACGGTCGCCGAACTTGCCGAAAAACTGTTTCGAATCTTCCATCTCATTTTCCCAATCTTCCGGGTTCACGCGCAGCAATTCGTTTAGGGTGTCATCCGAAATCTTCAAGCCGTCCAGCGTCAGCCCGTTCTTCGCCGGAACGTAACCGATCGGCGTCTCCTGCCCTGCGCCGCGCCCTTCCACGCGCTCCAGAATCCACTTGAGTACACGAACATTTTCACCGTACCCCGGCCACAGGAATTTTCCATCCGCACCCTTGCGGAACCAGTTCACGTGAAAAATCTTCGGCGGTTTTGGTATTTTCTTCCCCATCTCGAGCCAGTGTCCAAAATAATCCGCCATGTTATAGCCGCAGAAGGGCAGCATGGCCATCGGGTCCCGCCGCGTGATGCCCACGTCGCCTGTCGCTGCCGCGGTAGTCTCGCTCGCCATCGTGGCGCCCACGAATACCCCATGCTGCCAGTCAAACGACTCGTACACCAGTGGCGCCACCCGTGCTCTTCGCCCGCCAAAAATAAACGCCGAAATCGGCACGCCTTCGGGCGCTTCCCACTTCGGTGAAATACTTGGCGACTGCTGCGCCGGCACGGTGTATCGTGCGTTCGGATGTGCCGCCGCTCCTTTGGATGGGTCCCACGCCTCGCCCTTCCAGTTGATCAGTCCCGCCGGCGCCTCGGTGCCAATTCCTTCCCACCACGGCTCCCGCTCCGCAGTCATCGCCACGTTCGTAAACAGCGTATTCTTGTGCAGAGCCACCATCACGTTCTGATTGGTTTTCATTCCCGTGCCGGGGGCCACGCCAAAGAATCCCGCTTCCGGATTGATGGCGTGCAAATATCCGTCCTCGCCGATTTTCATCCAGGAGATATCGTCTCCCACCGTCCAAACGCGGTAGCCCTCGCTCTCCAGCGCGGACACCATCATCGCCAGGTTCGTCTTTCCACATGCGCTCGGAAACGCCGCGGCCATGTACGTCACTTTGCCCCCCGGCGATTCCAGACCCAGGATCAGCATGTGTTCGGCCATCCAGCCCTGCTCGCGCGCCATCACGCTCGCAATCCGCAACGCAAAACATTTTTTCCCCAGCAGCGCGTTTCCGCCGTAGCCCGACCCCACGCTCCAGATCAATCTCTCCTGCGGAAAGTGCACGATGTACCGCCGCATCGGATCCAGGTCGCCCAGCGAATGCAGTCCAGGCACGAACTCGCTCGACGCCCCCAGCCGCTCCATCGCCACCTTGCCCATCCGCGACATGATCCGCATGCTCGCCACGACATACGGACTGTCCGTCACTTCCACGCCCAATTTGCTGATCGGCGAGTTCACCGGCCCCATGACATAGGGCACCACATACATCGTCCGGCCGCGCATCGCTCCATCCAGTAATACACCGACCTTATGCTTCGCCGCACCCGGGTCCATCCAATTGTTTGTCGGCCCGGCGTCTTCCTTCGTCGGCGAGCAGATGTACGTCAGGTGCTCCGTCCGCGCCACGTCATTCGGACTGCTGCGATGCAGGTGGCAATTGGGGTAGGTCTTCTCGTTCAGCGTCAACGAATCCCCCCCGCGCAGCATCTCCGCGATCATCCGCTGGTATTCGGCTTCGGAACCATCGCAATACACCACGCGCTCCGGCTTCGTCAGCTTCGCCGCTTCATCGACCCAGGTTTCCAGTGGAGTTGCCACTCTGATCTCCCTGCCGGTCCAACATTTCGTCGCCACGTAGTCCAAAGTGAGACGCCCCGGTCGCTTGGAGCACCCGTAACACTTAGGTGAAGATCCCGACTGGATCGGGGACGTGGTTCGAACGGACCTGGCCATGCCAACAGGCCCATGCAAAGGCGGGAACTTCCGACCGTGCTGGCAGGCTTTCTGTTTCTACCCGCCACAGTCTATGTTACCCCTCGCCGCCTGCGCAAGCCGTCTCCTGGTCTAACTCGCGGCGCGGCCTTCCAGGTGGCCTCTCTCTCTTCCTTTCGTCTTTACTTCGTTGCTCCACTCCTGCTGTAAACTCGTCTCTCATGTCTCCCCGCCCCGAACTCGACCGCTTGCGCGTCGTACTCGTCAGTTCGCGCAATCCCCTCAACATCGGCGCCGCCGCTCGCGCCATGAGCAACTTCGGATTCCTCCATCTTCGCGTGGTAAACCCCTACGAGCTGGCTTTTCGCGAGGCGCGTTCCGCCGTCGGCGCCGCGCCGCTGCTCGCCCGCGCCGAAGAATTCAAAACGCTCGCCGAAGCAGTCGCGGACTGCACGCTCGTTGTCGGAACCACTGCCGTTGGCCTCCGTCAATTGCACCACCCCGTCCGGCGCCTCGAGCAAGCCGCTCCCTTCATCCGCAAACGCCTCGCGGCCAGCCCCGTAGCCCTTCTCTTCGGTTCGGAGAAGCATGGCCTCTCGAACGAAGACGTCAGCCACTGCCACTGGCTGCTGCGCATCCCGACCCGCGAAGAACATCGCTCCATGAACCTCGGCCAGGCGGTAGCCGTCTGCCTCTACGAGTTAGCGCGCGATCCTCAAGCCGTCCCGAAACCGGAGAAACATATCGCTGCCACCGCCGCCGATCTCGAGCGCCTCACCTCGCTCTTGCTCGACGCCCTTCGCTCCAGCGGCTATTTGAAACCGATTCCCGACGGGTCACAAAAACGGCGCTCCGCCGCTCCCACCGAAGAAAAAATCCGCCGTCTCATCCGCCGCCTACAACTTTCCGCCACCGACGCCGAACTCACCCTCGGCATCTTCCGCCAGATCTTCTGGAAACTCGGCTCCTCCAAAACTCCAACTGCGGAACGCTGAGCCAAGGTTCGATGAGCGACAGTGAGTTGATTCATCGATGATTCGCCAGTTTCTTCTCGATCTGGTGCGTCCAGCGCGACACGACGTGTAATGGCCCACACAGACTCTTAAAGCTCTTGGCTGCGTAAGTCTTTCCCTATCAACACATTGAGATTGGTCATGGCCGTGCGATTCCCCAAATCGCAAGTCGGGAGGCACGTCATGATCGCCATGTTGCAATTCGCCACGCTTGTAATCACCACGATGTTTGCGGCCGCCGCCGCGGTTGGGCTCCACTGGCTTTTTCTGCGGGCGGCATTCTTGATGATGCGGCCGGCCACGGCTCGAAGGATTCCCGCGCGCACAGAACTGGTGCACGGGACAGCGCGGCTCGCCCGCGCTCTTGCTTCGCAACGCTGAGCGATCCACGGATTGTGCGCACAGGCCAGGCCTGTGCTTCTGGGTTTACCCGGCCCACCGTTAGCGGCGGAGTAGGCGGTCACCGCTCCGCCGCAGCGCTCCGGGAAATGGAAAGAAGGGGGAAACTCGATGCTGGCTTTGAAGTATCTGTTGGTGATTCTGGGCGCTGGGCTCTTCGGAAGCGCGGGAGCTCTGGTGGCTTATGACATTTTTCTCTCGGAACAATTGCGCCGTTTGCTTTCGCGCGGAAAGACGGACGAATCGGGTGCGGAGGTGGGGGCGCTGGCTCGCCGCCCTTTCCGGCCGGTGCGCTGGCGGCTGGCGCTGCAACTGACGGCTGCGGGCGCGCTGGTGCTGCTGATCACGCAAAGCTTCGTGGTGATTCCCGATGGCGCGGCGGGCGTACGCGTCAGCCAAATCTGGGGCGCGCGCCCCGGTACGTTGTATCCCGGCGTGCACTTGGTAACACCGCTGGTGGATTCCATCGCGATCTACGACACGCGCGAACAGGTTTATACGACCGTGGCGTCAGAGAATCAAAAGCAAAAGGGTGACGTACTGACGGTGCAGGCGCGGGAAGGGCTGAACATTGGCCTGGCGGTTTCCGTGCGGTACCGGCTGGAACCAAAGCGCCTCGATTCGATTCACACGCACTTGCCGCAGCCGGTCGGCGAACAGGTGGTTGCTCCGGTTGTGGCCACTATTTACCGGCAACTGGCGCCGAACTTCATCACGCGCGAGATTTTCGCCACCCGGCGCGAAGAACTGCGGAGCAAGGCGGCGGAATTGATCACTTCGCGGCTGGCAAGCGACGGGATCGTGGTGCGGGAAGTGCTCCTCCGCGACTTGCAACTGCCCGCGGAATACGCCAAAGGGCTGGAAGGACTTTTGCTAAAGGAGCAGGAGAACGAGCGGCTCGGAACCGAACAGGAGATCAAGCAAAAAGAAGTGCGGATCGCCGAATTGGAGGCCGAGGCTCAAAAGGCGCGCGACGTGAAGCAAGCGGAAGCGCAGGCCCAAGTCCGCGTGCTGCAAGCGAAAGCCGAATCCGATGCGATGCAATACACATTGCCTCTAAAACAGAAACAGATTGAACAGACCAAGCTGGAAGCGCAAGCGCGCAAGGAATCCACGATACAGAACGCCGAAGCCGCCGCGCAGGCGAAGATCATCGACAGCAAAGCGGAAATCGAGCGGCAGAGAAACCTTGCCGACGCGGAGGCCAACCGCATTCGCGTAACCGCCGATGCCGAGGCCAACCGCATCCGCGTGACGGCCGCGGCCGACTCCGAACGGATGAAATTCGAAGCATCGGTCTTGAAGTCCAATCCCATGCTGATCCAAAAGATCGTTGCCGAGCGGCTGTCGGACAAGCTGCAGATCATGATGGTGCCGATCGATGGAAAGAATTTCTTCGCAAATGACGTAATGCGCTCGGCGTTTTCGGGAGTGACCGGCGGCAGGGATAGCGGATCTTCGGACGAAAATCCGGATGATCCGGCGCCGACGGCGACCGCAACATCGCAACACAAACAGCCGCGCCGGCCGTGAGGCAGCGAAAAGAGATGCGCACCGCCAGGAATGGCTGTGCCAACGGGCTCCGCTAGCCAATACCCCTGTGGGTGGCCGGGGCGCGACGCAGGAAAGGAGGAGGAATCATGAGCACAATGGCAAGTACCGCCGCGCTTGACCGAATCGGCCAGAGGTTGCTCCTCCCCCGGCGAAGCGTTCCGTGCCACTCGGCTAGCGGTCAGAAATTGCAAGAAGGGAATCGACGCGGAGCTGGGATTTGAGCGGGCAGGGAAACGACCATGAAAACTTCGACAGTAGTTCCAAGTGACGCGCGCATCAAACGGGCCGCAAGGAACTTTTACAGGCGGATCATCGCAACCAGCTTGCTTGCCGCTTGCGTGTTGGTCGCACCCACGATTGCTTCGGTGACGCACGCGCCGCTCAATCCAGTGCGGTTGCCCCGAATCGACTCACGCGCGATCGAGAATCTGCAGCGCTGGGCAAATGAGGAGGACGAATCCTGGTGCGAGGATAATTGACTGGCTGTTTTCGTGAAAATGCCGCACCGTCCCGGTGAATTGCGGAGCGCCAGTCTGAGTACAATCATGCAGTGAGACAGGTCTTGGAATACTACGAGATGCAGCCGGGAAGGCGCTCGACCAAGACAGAATCGCCGGTCCATTGCGATTTGCGAGATTGAGGGGCAGCCTGGATCGGGCCATTTATGGGAGCCGTGATATCATCAACCTCGTATTCACGTGTCTGCCAGACAAAAACTGTCCCCACCGCGATCGGGCGGCCGCTTCTTCTCATATCTTCTTTTGGTACTGCTTCTCGTTCCTATCCCACTTTCTGCGCGTGCTGATTGGCTTAAAGACATTGCACGGCCACTGGGGTGCAAAGTCGCAACAGTTCCTCAAACTTTGCTCTCGCTCGACCGGCAGACTAGAGTGAACGTGTTGCTACAAAAACAAGCCGAACCTGCATCGGTCTTTCTGTCGCAGTGGCTCTCGGGCTATGCTTTCTTCTTCACCATGGAGACGAACATCGACCGCGCGATAGAAATTCGCGCCACGCTGCCCACAAACATGGGAGCCGGCACCGAGCCGTTGCGGATGCATGTGAATCTGCCGGGTGGCCTCGCGAAACTCCTCGGCGAACGTGTGGCTGCAAACGCGCGTCAGGCTGCCACCCAGCCAGCCATCGCATCTCCCGGAGCACAACCATGAGTTTCCGAACAAAATTATTATTCGTTGTACTGCTCACCATCTTTGCGTCCGTTTCGGTGGTTGCTTACGCCGTAACGCATTACACGCAGGCCGCGTTCGAAGCGATGGACGCGGAGCGCACCGAAGCCCTGGTGGCGCAATTCAAGAAGGAGTTCGTCCAGCGCGGGGAGGAAATCGCGCAACAGGCAAAAAACATTGCGGAAGCAAACCTAACCGAGCACATGGCGATTGACCTGTCCCGTCCCAATGCGGATCAATCCCTTTATGTCCGTGACGCAGTCGGAACTGCTCAAGAGCACGGGCTGGACTATGTGGAGTTTGTGAATTACAGCGGTGTACTTATTTCGTCGGCGCAGTTTCCAGCTCGTGTCGGCTATAAAAGCGACTGGGTGACCTCGGTAAAGGACTGGAATAACACCTCGGCATTCTTGAAGAAAGAAGAGCTGCCCGACGGCGTGTCGCTTTCCCTCAGCGTCGTTCGCACGAACAACACCGTGGCCGACAAGAGTTTGTACATCATCGGTGGACACCGGCTGGATAAGAATTTCCTCGCTTCACTGGTTTTGCCCACTGGGATGCGGGCGCTCATCTATACCAATCTCGAGCCTGCCTTTACTCCTACGTCGCTGATGGCCGAGAAAATGGATGCGGAACAAGCAGACCGGTTCGCTCCCCTGGTCGAGCAACTGCAGAAGCTGCCGCAGCCCTTGGTGCGGACGATTGACTGGACCAGGGATCCGGCCGACGCTGAAACTTTTCATGCCATCCCCTTGACCGGCCGCAACAATGAACTTCTTGGCATCTTCTTCGTCGGCAGTTCGCGAAAAGAACTGGTCATGTTGACCCGCCAAATCCTGAAAATCGCCGCAGCCGTTGCGGCAGCCGCGCTATTGATTGGATTGCTCGTCAGCTTCTGGGTTTCCGCCCGGATCACCAAACCAGTCGAAGAACTTGCCGAGGGCGCCCGCGAGGTTGCCAGCGGAAGATGGGATACGCGCATCGAGGTTCATGGGCGCGATGAGATCGGCCAGCTTGCCGAAGCTTTCAATCACATGACGCAAACGCTTGCGGCACAGAAGGAGCGCCTGGTGCAGACCGAGCGCGTAGCCGCGTGGCGCGAACTGGCGCGGCGCCTCGCGCACGAGTTGCGCAATCCGCTCTTTCCCATGCAGATTACGGTCGAAAATCTGCAGAAAGCCCGCCAACTCGACGCCAAGCAATTCCTGGAAGTCTTCCACGAATCGACGGCAACTTTGAAAGCGGAACTTGCCAATCTCAATACCATCGTTGGACGGTTCAGCGATTTTTCAAAGATGCCCGCGCCGCAGTTTGTCCGCGTGAATGTAAATGAAGCGCTACGCAACGCCGTGCGCCTGTTCGAACCGCAATTCAACGAAGTTGGCAAGCCCACGATCACGCCGGAGTTGTTCCTGACCGAACCCCTGCCCGATATCGACGCGGACCCTGACTTGCTCCACCGCGCGTTTCAGAATCTGGTCGTGAATGCGCTGGACGCCATGCCTGCCGGCGGGACGCTGACCCTGAGAACCTCGGAACAGGATGGCAATGTGCGCATTGAAGTGGCCGACACAGGCAAAGGCCTGACGCCGGAGGAGTGCTCGCGGTTGTTCACGCCGTATTACACGACGAAGTTGCAAGGGACGGGGTTGGGGCTCGCCATCGTGCAGGCGGTGGTCAGCGATCATCACGGCACCATTTCCGTTACGAGCGACGAGGGCCGCGGCACAGCTTTTCGAATCGATCTGCCACAGCGCCAAGCCGGGCGTGCCGCGACACCGCGCGAGCCGGTGCCAGAGTCCAAGAGCACGCCGCCGACATTGGCCGCTGCTTCCGGCTAACGCTTCACAAAGGACCGAAGCTTGCCCCGCAAAGCTCATCTTCTCCTCATCGACGACGACCACAACACGCTGGCATCGCTTTCCCGCGCCTTCCGGCTGGCAGGGCACGAAGCCACCGTTTGCGACAACGCAGCTCGCGCCGTGGACCTCCTCCGCGCGCAAGCATTCGACGTGATTCTCTCCGATGTGGTGATGCCCGGCAGGAGCGGCTTGGAATTGCTCGAGGATCTGAAGAAGGCCGGCGTGAAGACGCCGATCGTGCTCATTTCCGGACAAGCGAATATCGAAATGGCGGTGAAGGCGACGAAGCTGGGTGCGCTTGATTTTTTGGAGAAGCCGCTTTCCACCGAGAAACTGCTCGTGACGGTAGAGAATGCGCTGCGGCTGTCACGGCTCGAAGATGAAAATCGCGAGCTGCGTCAGCGGCTGGGAAAACACGAGCTAGTGGGTTCTGGTCCTGCGATGAAGAAGTTATGTGCTCAGATCGAACGAGTTGCCGCGAGCGAAACGCGTGTTTGCATTCTCGGCGAGACCGGCACGGGCAAGGAGCTGGTCGCGCGCGCGATCCATGAAAAATCGCCACGGCAGGAGCAACCGTTCATCACCCTGAACTGCGCGGCTGTTCCCGTGGAATTGATTGAATCGGAACTTTTTGGCCATGAAAAGGGCGCCTTCACCGGCGCCGCTGTGAAACATTTGGGCAAATTCGAACAAGCCGACGGCGGAACACTTTTCCTGGACGAAATCGGCGATATGCCCGTGGCGATGCAGGCAAAGTTGCTGCGCGTGCTGGAAGAAGGCGAGGTTGAGCGCGTCGGCGGTGACAAGCCAACCAAGGTGAATGTGCGCGTGGTGGTCGCCACGCACCGAAGCCTGGAAGATCTCGTGAAGCAGAACGCCTTCCGCCGCGATCTTTTTCACCGCATTTATGTTTTTCCGCTGACGCTGCCGCCCTTGCGCGAGCGCCCGGAGGATTTTCCCGCCTTGGTTGCGCATTTCGCGCGCCAGGTGGCGGCGCAAAATGGCTGGAAAGAAAAAATCTTCGCCGAAGAGGCCATCGGCGAATTGCGCAAATACGGCTGGCCCGGAAATGTCCGCGAACTGCGCAACATCGTGGAACGTCTCATCCTGCTTGCTTCGGACGAAGACGTCGTGGCTGCGGATGTCCGCCTCATTCTTCCCACTTCGGACTCTCCATCGGGTAGTCCATCAGCCTCCTCCGCCGGGAATTCAACGATCACGCTGGCCGAGCGCACGGAAGCTTTCGAACGGGAAGTCATGCTCGCGGAAATCCGGCGCCACAATTTTCACATGACGAATGTAGCGCGGGCCTTGGGCCTGGAGCGCAGCCATCTCTATAAGAAGTGCCAGCAACTGGGAATCGACCTGCAGTCGCTGAGGAAGCCGGAATGAATTTAGTCTGCATTGCAAACTAGTTTGCGGCTTTGGTTTTCCGGCGAAGGTACAGCTAAACTATTTAAATTCATATACATATGGAAATGGAGAGGGAAGTACGATTTCGCTTGATAAATTACGGATTGCAATATATGATTTGCATATTGCAATAATCGGGATGTTCCCATGAAACTTGGCGACAAACTCCGCTCCCTTCGGGCCGTCGAAGGTTCGCTCCGCGGCTTGGGCCGTTCGATGACGCAGCAGGAACTGGCCACCGCGATGAAGAGCGAGATCGGCCGCGGTTTGAGCCAAGCGTATCTCTCGCAGATCGAGAGTGGCGCCCGGCCTCATCTGACACACACAACGCGCGAACTGCTGGCGCGATTCTTCCGCGTCTATCCAGGTTTTCTGGTGGACGACCCGGAAGGCTATACGCCGGGGCTGCAGTCTGAATTGCGGGCGATCGACGCGAAAGTCGATTCCTGGCTTTTTGCCGGCGCCGAACAGTTCACGGCGGATC
>Ga0209648_10003941_pt1 | contig 12560 bp, 10 predicted proteins | sample GraSoi2013_115cm_FD_185830 | JGI IMG/M metagenome (GOLD analysis project Ga0209648, IMG submission 185830) | Grasslands soil microbial communities from the Angelo Coastal Reserve, California, USA - Sample 9_17_2013_115cm (SPAdes) (version 2) | ecosystem: Environmental > Terrestrial > Soil >...
TGGAGTGGCTGACGGAAACTTCACAGACGGAAACGGTGGCGACCAAGACGCGTCAATCGCGTTTTGCTGCTCTCGAGGAAGATGCGGCATGAAGTCAGCTTCCTCAACCGAATTCGGCAACAGAGTCTACATTGATGACACCAGGGGCAAGATAGCAATATTACTGGACCCGCTCTGCTAGACGATAGTTGTCTAAGAGCCTGTAAAAAATTAGCCGTTCGTCGACCCAACTCATATCATCTTGCCAGGTAGAGAAGCGAGGTATCCTTGAATGTTAGAGCTATTTGTTCACTCGTAACGCTTTTCGTAACGTTTGGGAGACGGTCATACTGTATAATCAGAGCAGGGAATGAAAAATAGGTGATTTACGGCCCTTCCATCCTTACTGTACGTATCAACGAAGACCTTGGGCTTGAGTAGTAGCCCATGGAGGATCATGATGCCATTACACCAGCTACCGGCACCCATCGTCACGAACCAGAAACAGCAAGGTGAAGCTCACACACAGTTGCGTGGGGGCTTCCTCGCTCTCGCAAGGGGGATATGGATAGCTGGAGTCGTCGCGACTGTGTGGCTTTTTGTCGCCGAACTGCCGCAGCTCTATACGCAGCTCCAAACCGTCTGCGTTCGCGCAACGATTTGTCCCGCTGGAACACTCAGTCCAACAGGCTTGCGAACGCTTCACGACCTCGGCCTCTCCGTTGGGGAGTACGCTACATATATTTTTGCTTTCTTCGTTACCCTGGTGTTCGTGTGGTTAATAGTCGGCTTCGTCATTTTCTGGCGTAGATCTGATGACTGGATGGCCTTGTTGGTCTCGCTCTTCCTCGTGATGTTCATGACCATCTCGGGCATAAGCAAGAACAGTCCTGCGTTTGTTTCCCCCGCCTGGGATCCGCCTTTCCAGTTCGTGAGCTTCCTTGCAGTGATCCTCTTCGGTCTCTTCTTCTATCTTTTTCCCGACGGTAGGTTTGTGCCGCGCTGGGCACGGTGGTGCGCGATGGTGGGCGTCGCCTTGGCTGTTCCCCTCTTTTTCTTCCCCAATTCCCCTTTCGATGTGAATACCTGGCCTGGTGGGCTCAATGTTCTGACCATCCTGAGTTTCGGGGGTACATTACTGTTCGCGCAACTGTACCGGTACCGGCGCGTCTCCAACCCGGTGCAGCGTCAACAGACCAGGTGGGTCGTCTTCGGCGTGACGATAGCGCTCGTGGTGTTTTTGGGGGGGAGCCTCTATGCCCTGATCTTCCCATCGCTCAGTCAACCTGGCTCTCTTTACTCGCTTGCCTTTACTACTGCCTCCGGCCTGGCTTTGCTCGCCATTCCGCTCTCCATCGGCATCGCGATTTTACGCTACCGACTCTGGGATGTCGATGTCCTGATCAATCGCACATTAGTCTACAGCGCACTGACGGGGACGCTCGCATTGGTCTACGCGGGCCTCATCGTGACCCTGCAATTCCTCTTGCGTGGGCTCACTGGCGGGAACCAGTTGGCCCTTGTCGGTTCAACGCTCGCGATTGCGGCCCTGATCCAGCCAGTGCGGAGGCGCATTCAGAGGGCCATTGATCGTCGCTTTTATCGCCGCAAGTATGACGCGGCGCGGATATTAGCCGCCTTCAGTGAGACCTTACGCGGGGAAGTGGACCTGAACCAGTTGAGCGAGCAGTTAGTAGCGGTGGTCGAGGAAACGATGCAACCCACCTACGTCTCGCTGTGGTTAAGCAAACCCGAACAGCACGATAGACGCAACATGAAGACCTGAGGGAAGGAAGGCGCAAGAGGAAAGAGCTCTCTTACGTTGCGTGAAATGCATTCCGTAACGATGGAGCGACGCATTACCGCCACGAGAGCGCAGAGAGAGTACAGTTCAGGCCAGAGAAAAGGAGCGTGACCAATGTCAGAACGAACGACAGCAGCATTTAAAGCGACCAGATCGCCCCGGGGCGCCACAGCGCCAGGCCCACATGGCTTTGATTTGCCTGGCAGTATACATGATTTTCGACATGACCCACTGCGCTCTGCCTCAGCGATGACGCAGCGTTATGGTGACGTCGTTCGCTTGCACTTTCTCTTCTGGGACAGCTACCTGGTCAATTACCCCGATGGGGTCAAGCATGTGCTCCAGGAGAATCAGCAGAACTACAGTAAAGACATCTACATGCTCCGGTTTCTGAAAACGTTAGTGGGCCAGGGACTCTTAACGAACGATGGAGCGTCCTGGCTCCATCAGCGCCGTCTCATGCAACCCGCTTTCCACCGTAAACGTCTTGCCTTCCTGGGCACCTTGATGACCGATAACACTGTTGCGATGCTCGAACGCTGGCAGCACTTTGTCGAAGGCGATCAGCCGCTGGATATCGCTGATGAGATGACGCGGTTGGCCCTGCATATTGTGGGCCAGGCCTTGTTTCACATCGACCTCAGTGTGGAGGCGGATAGTATCAGCCAGGCCTTTACGGCGTTCAGGACGCAGTTTTTGGAGTACATCTCTGTGCCGCACCTGCCACTGGGCGTGCCCACGCCACGTAACCGCCGCATGCAAACAGTGTATCGCACCCTTGACGGGGTGGTGCGCGACATTATCAAGCAGCACCGAACGCTCCCCATCGACACGGGCAGTGATGTGAAAGACGTGCTCTCGATGCTGCTATTGGCGCGTGACGAGGAGACAGAGCAGAGCATGAATGACCAACAAGTGCGCGATGAAGTGATGACGTTGCTGCTAGCAGGGCACGAAACCACCGCGACCACGCTTGCTTGGACCTGGTACTTCCTGTCCCAGTATCCGGAGGTCGAGCGCTGCCTGCATACCGAACTGGAGAGGGTGCTTGGTGGACACCTGCCGACAGTGGAACGCCTTCCTGAGTTACACTACACCCATATGATACTTGAGGAAGTACTGCGACTTTATCCCCCCACCTTCGGGTTGGGCCGCAAAGCCATCGCTGATGACGAAATAGGGGGCTATGTCATTCCAGCAAAGAGCATGGTCTTGTTGTGCCCGTACACGATGCATCGCCATCCTGCCTTCTGGGAGCATCCAGAGGTGTTCGACCCTGAGCGTTTCGCGCCCGAACATGAGGCTTCCCGTCCACGTTACGCTTACTTTCCATTTGGCGGGGGACCACGTCTGTGTATTGGGAACGCATTTGCGTTCATGGAGATGCAGTTGGTTCTTGCTACTGTCGCACAACGTTACCAATTACGCCTGGTTCCAGGCTATGCGGTTGAGCCGAAGTTGTCGTTTACGCTGCGTCCACGCTCCGAATTGCCAATGATGCTCCTTGAACGGGTGTAATCTCGCCAACAGGGTATGACCCTTTCATCAGCAGCGAGGTCTCCAAGTGAATCTCCCGTTTTTGTGTATCTAATACTCAGAGCGCTGCCTTCGAGAGACGTCGTCAAAGAGATTTTCAAACACGCTGTCAGAGAAAACGGGCAAAAGTCAAAATGACAGGCAAAAACTCGCCGCGGAAACGTTTTTCAGGCCAAATGAAGGCTTCCTTCACACTTCATGACAGCCTCGCGCATAGTAGGCCGACCAGACGAGATGGCTACTCAGGCTTCGATGGTTCATTTGCCCGAAGCAAGAGTTTCGCTTTGACATAGACCCTTTGAGAGATCTGCTCTTGCCGATACATGTCTTCAATCGCATGCATCAGACTATCAAAGGAACCGCCTTTGAACGAGAGCACTTGCACAATTACTTCTGCGTCATGGGCATACTCAAGCGCCATCGACATCACTCTGTCGTCAATTTGCCCAAGTGCCCAGGTAAAGAAGTCTTCAGGGATCCCTCGTTGTTCCCGGAGATGCACAAGCATCTGACGCACTTGTCCCAGTTTTGACGGTTCAGTGGCCAGAGCGAGTGCCAGCCCGAAGATCCCTCTTGCAAGAGCCTCATGCTCCCTGGCAGCACCAGGTTCATCGTTGACAGCCAGATTCCCGGTAGTGAAGACCTCCTCGAAGAAACGAGGACTCCGTAGCTTGTGTTCCTCGGTTGACATGAGATATGCTCCTTTGTCCATTACACACAACGAAGTCGTTCCCGATCATGAGGCCGTCTTCGCCGTAATGAGACTGGCAGGCCCAGCAAGCGGGACCCGCTCCATGGTTTGCCATCCGCTCTCCTTGAGCCATCCCCGCACTTCTTCCTCGCTATACGCAGCACCCTCGCCCGTCACGATCTGGAACTCGCCAGCCAGCAGAGCCGCAAATGTCGGTTGGGTGTGCGTCGGATCCGTCCAGAAGTCCACCAGCAGGAGGCGCGCACCATCCGGGACACGCTCGCGAATACGCCGGAGCAGGGCGAGGTTATGTTCTGGCGAAAACAGATGGATCACATTGGCCAGGAGAATGGCGTCATGGCCGTCGGGAATCGGATCGGTGAAGAAATCGCCTTCCACTACCTGCATCCATTCCTCGAGGGGAGTAGCGGCGATACGCTTGCGGGCGAGGGCTGCGACGACGGGCGCCTCAAAGAGCGTCGTCCGTAGCCCGGCATGATGGCGCAGCACAGCCAGCAGAAACGATCCAGTCCCCCCACCGAGATCGAGGAGGTGGTGGTGTTGACCAAAGTTATAGGTCGTGGCCAGCGCCTCCGCTGCTCCGGCTGTGATCGCTTCGACCCCTTCTGAGAAAATCTTGCCGAGTTCTTCGCTCAGGTGCCCGACTGCTCCATCTCCTGTGCGCACCGATGTTTCCAGTTGCATCCAGGCGGGGTAGCTAATGTGATTCCAGAAGCGCAAAAACGGGCGCAAATCAGCCGGTGTGCTCCCTGAGAGGAAGGTAGCGGCAACAGGTCCATTCCGATAGTGATCACCCTGTCGTTCAACGAAGCCCAGAGCAACCATGGCATCGACAAGGATGCGGAGCGTTCTCTGCGGAACACCGGTGCGGTCGGACAATCCATCAAGTGTGCTTGACCCTTCGACCAGGCGCTGAAACAGGCCAACTTCGTTGGCGACGAAGAGATGTTTGGATGCCATGAAACCGCTGGCAACCTGGAAGATGGAATCGGGGGTGACGTCGTTCATGGGATACCCTCCATATGTGTGCTGATAGACATCTTTTGGAAAAAATCTTCTTGCCGAATGCTCAGGAGATACTGAGCACTACTCTTGATGAAAGTCTACCCGTTTGGAGGCTGGAGAACATCGGGAGAAGACGTGATTATGCTCCCTATCTTGTGCGGTGGGAAAACCTGGTTGCTCATCTGTTCCCTAGGGAGTATCCCCGATGCGCTGACGCTCAGACAAGCTTCTGTTCAAGCGCGATGCGAGTCGCTGCATTGCGCGAGTTCACGCCGAGCTTCCCGTAGATCGAGCGTATGTGGGCATCAGCGGTACGCGGGCTGATGACGAGCGAATCCGCGATTTGGGCGTAGGTCAGCCCCAATGTCACCAGGCGCAAGACTTCGATCTCGCGAGTGGTCAGGCCGAATGGGTTCCCTCTGGACGCTGGTGCCCGAGGGAAGGTCGGAGGAGCTACCCCAGTGGTAGACTGGGAGGTTGGAGTGATCTGCTCGCGCACCTTCACCTGTTCCGCGGCTGCGATGGCTTGTTCAAGTGGTAATGCTCGCCCCTCGGTCCATGCTGCCTCGAAGGTTGCCGCATCAAGTTGGACACGTACGTCGGCTACCGTACGTTCATACGAGGCGCGGTCGGTTGGCGGAAGGGGAGCGCCAATTGCGTCGCGCAGAGACGCTGCCGCTCCATACAGCCGCGCTGCGCTCAGCGGTTGTCCCTGCCCCTGGGCTACGCCTGCCAATCCCTCCAGGGCAGAAGCGATACCTTCTTTGTCTCCTAGTTCTTGCCGCAAGGACAGGCTCGCATCGTAGTGTTCTTTTGCTTGCTCAAAGCTACCCAGGTACAGCGCCACGCGCCCTAGAATAGTGAGGGTATGGGCGCTTCCTCCTTTATCTCCTAGCTTCTGCCGTATCGCCAGGCTTTCCTCACAAAGCACTCTCGCTCGCTCATAGTCGCCCCGCTCCAGCACTGCAATGGCGAGAGCGGTGAGTGAACCGGCAACACTTTGGGGGGATCCCGGCTCACGTGCCAGCGCCAGGCTCTCCTCGCACAGTGCTATACTTCGCTCGTACTCTCCTAGAGAAAGCAGGGCCAGACCCCAACCAGAGAGGGCAAGGGCCATGACCCGCTTATCGCCCAACTCACGGAGCAGCAGTAGACTCTCCTTGTAGAGCGTGGTTGCCTGCTCGTACTCACCCCTGCTGCGTGTTAGAGTTCCCAGAGAAATCAGGGCGTAGGCAATGCCCTGTCTATCTGGGAGCGCACGAGAGAGGTCCAAACTTTCTTCCAGGAGGATGTTTGCTCGTGCATAGTCATCCTGGTAGAGCGCCAACACACCTGCAGCCAGCAGTACCTTTGCTCGCACAGATGTCTGCTCCGAAAGATGCTGCAGTATTCGCTCCAGCACGTTTCGTCCCTCAGCCAGATACCCTCGATAAAGCCAGAAGTGCCAGATGGCGGCGCCGATGCAAGCGCCTCGTTCTACCTCTCCCTGCTCTAGCGACCATGCGAGCGCCGTTCGGATATTATCATGCTCCAACTCTAAGCGATGAAACCATTCGATCTGCAGTGGACCAACTGTTTCGGGCCCCGCACGTTCCGCGAAACGGACATACCAGTCACAATGACGGCGGCGCACGGCGGCCACTTCGCCCGCCTGCCGCAGCTTCTCCTGGCCGTACTGCCGCATCGTCTCCAGCAACCGGTAGCGTGCCTCACCGCTGCGTTGCCCCATGAGCACTAACGATTTATCGATCAGGGAGGAGAGTATATCAAGCACGTCGCATTCTTCGCCTGGCTCACCTGCGCAGATGGCCTCTGCCGTTTCGAGCGTAAAACTGCCAGCAAACACCGAGAGCCGGCGGAAGAAGGCCTGCTCTTGTGCTGACAACAAGTTGTAGCTCCAGTCCATGGCTGCCCGCAAGGTTCACTGTCGCGGTAGGGCCGTTCGACTGCCCCCGGTGAGCAACCGGTAGGCGTCATCCAGTCGTGCGACGATCTGCTCCACAGAGAGCGCGCGTATACGGGCAGCGGCCAGCTCAGTCGCCAGTGGAATACCGTCGAGACGACGACACACCTGCACCACTGCCGGTGCATTCTCCGGTGTGAGCGTGAAGGAAGGCTGGACAGACCTCGCACGCTCAATGAACAGTTGGACCGCCTCATAGGTCAGCAGCCCTTCGATGGGTGGTAGGTGATAGGTATCAGGCACACGCAAGGAAGGGACCGGCCAGACAGTTTCACCGGTGATCGTGAGCGCTTCGCGACTGGTGACCAGTACGCGCAGCGTGGGGCAGGTATGTAGGAGCGTTTCGATCAACTGCACGCACGCCGCCAACAGGTGCTCGCAGTTGTCCAACACGAGGAGTAGATGCTGGCGGCGGAGCACGTCTGAGAGTGCCTCCGTCAATGTGCATCCCACCCGTTCAGAGATGCCTACAGCCGAGGCCACGACCTGCGGCACCAGCAGTGGATCGGAGAGCGCTGCCAGCTCCACCCACCAGACACCATGCTCGAACTCCTCCAGGAGGTCGGTTGCGACCTGCAGGGCCAGACGCGTTTTGCCACTGCCTCCAGCGCCAGTGAGGGTGAGCAGCCGGGTAGTCGCGAGCAAGGCTCTGACCTCGGTCATCTCCCGTTCGCGGCCAATAAACCGGTTCACCTGGAGAGGCAGATTGTTAGGAGAGGTCTCGCAGACCTTCGCCACCGGCGTATCTTCTATGCTCAAGACGATTGTTCCTCTATGCGAACTGAGGAGAGTTAGATGGCTCTCGTCACGCTGTATGCATTCCTGAATGAAAGGTAGACGTTCGATCAGGTTCAAAGGATGAGTGGCGTGCTCCGATCATGAGCCTGGCGCGCTCTGCTTGGCCTCACGACTTAGATCGGAGTGACAGCAGTGACGGCCTTTTCTCCAAGAACCAACACAAGAGAGGAGGTAAGCGATCTGCTGCCCCTGCTAAATACCAGCGCGCCGAAGCGCTGCACGCACCTCCTCTTCGCTTGGCGTCAGGTAGATACCCGTGGTCGAGAGCCGACTGTGCCCCAGCACACGTTGGACTTCAGACAACTGCGCCCCGCGCTCTAGCATCCGGCGCGCCAGACTATGGCGCAGCATGTGGGGAGTGACAGTGGAGAGGCGTCGCGCCAGGTCTTCTAGATGCTCACTGCGCGTGATATCCCGCTCCAGCTTCGCCTCGGCACGCAGTTGCTGTGCAGCCTGTTGTCCTAAGCGCTGCACCATACGCTGGATGACACGCTGGGTGATTCCTATTCTGGTTGGGTGCCCTTTCACCGTGAGAGCGACCCCCACCACCAACTTCTCCCGCTCCTGGTCACTGCCGATGGCAGGCAATCCCTGTGGACAGCGAACGATATCAAGGTAGCGACCGAGCCTGCGCTGTGCATCAGGATGCAGCGGAACGCGGCGAGCCTTGCCTGCTTTGCCGCTGCGGACGATAACCGTTCCACCCTCGAGGTCAAGATCACGCAGTTGCAAATCACACACTTCCTGAACACGCAGTCCGACATAGGTGAGCAAGGAGAGCAGTGCTTCGTCACGGATACGCAGGATGGCATTGTGTTCAGCGCGGACCTGACGCAACAACGCATCGATGGCTTCAGCAGGCAGTGAGCGCGGGGCCAATGGCTCCATCGGAACGTCCTTCACGTCTGCCATCGGATCCTCAACGAGCAAATGACCTGCCAGCGCCCAACGACAGTAGCCTCGGAGGGAGGCCAATCCGCGGTTGATCGTGGCAGGAGCCGCTCCATCGTCGCACTGGCGCAACACTCGCCAGTCACGGAAATCTTCATGGCGCAGCAGTACTGGATCGAAGGAGCGCCCCCGCTTGTGCTCCCACCACGTCATAAAATGGGTCAGATCCTGGCGGACGACCTTGAGGGTTGCCGGTGCGCGTCGTTTCGCGTGCAAGGCTGCAAGATACTGCTCGAGAGAAGGATGCATCCTACCGCTCCTTATGTCCTGTTGAGTATGCCTTTCCATTCTACCACAGCCAGACAGATTCTGCGACGTGTGCAGATGAGTGGCAAAGGGATCAGATATGACGCCTTCTCCGACATGTCAGGGCATTTTTCGACTGGAACGCGCCGCAGATGGGAACATCTCCGACATGTTGGCCCGAAGTCGAGAGAACCGTTACCTCTCCTATCGTTGTTCTTGTCAGGATACGCGCATACCTCATGCGACATGAGTATGTGCTCACCATGAAAAAAGAAGGAGCAGTCTTATGAAGCGACACTGGACCAACGAAGAGTTGGCCGACAACTTTACGCTTTTGTCCAAAGAACTCGACCTGATCGGCGACAGCAAGACCGATCACAATCTACTCGGCGCGGCCTGCCTGTTGAAGTATTTCCAGTATGAGGGACGCTTTCCCGCTCAGAAGCAGGACGTTCCCCCCATTGTCATCGTGCATCTGGCCCAGCAACTGGGGGTGGTCCCGGAGAAGATCATTCCCTACGACTGGGAGGGACGCACCATCAAGGCACATCGCGCCGCCATCCGCACGTTTCTCGACGTGCACGAGGCCACACTTACCGATGAGGAGGCGGTGGTCGAATGGCTCTGCCAAGAGGTACTTGCGGAGCAACGGCTGGAGGAGTCCCTCATCGCCTCGGTGTATACGCATTGTAAGGAAGGTCGTATCGAGCCACCGACACCCGACCGCGTGCGCCGTCTCGTGCATACGGCGATCCACCGTTTTGATGAGCGGCTCTGTGCTACGCTCATGCAGCGCTTGTCTGTGGAGACATGCACCTCCCTGGATGCACTCCTGACCGTGGTTGTCCCCGCTGCCGGAGAGAGTCAGGAGACCACTGAACGGGACATGCGTGCTGAAGAAGGGATACAAGGAGCTGTAGAGCAACCGTCAGCACCGCGTCCCCAGTCGACCTTGCAGTTCTTGAAAGAGGATACAGGTCCTGTTGGGCTGGAGCGTGTCCTGCAGGAAATTGCCAAACTCGAGCGCATCCACCAGCTTGGCTTGCCCGCTGACCTCTTCGCGCATGTCTCTGCCAAGACGCTGGCGAGCTATCGCCAACGCATCGCGGTCGAAGAACTGCAAGAGGTGCGCCGCCATCCTGATCCCATCCGCTTCACTTTACTCTGTGCCTATTGCTGGCTGCGGCGACAGGAGATCGTGGATACCCTGGTCGAACTGCTCATGGATATCGTGCATCACCTGAGCACAAAGGCCGAGCGACGTGTCGAGAAAGCCCTGCTCAGCGACATCAAAAAGGTGTCCGGGAAAACGAACCTGTTGTTTCGTCTGGCGGAGGCGGCCGTCGACAAACCCGATGGCACCATTCGCGATGTCGTCTTTCCTGTGGTAAGCGAGCAAACCCTGCGCGACCTGGTCAAAGAATACAAAGCCAGCGGCCCGGCCTATCAGCACCAGGTGCAGAAGGCCATGCGCGGGCCCTACAGCAAGCATTACCGGCGCATGCTGCCGGTCATCTTGAAGCATCTGGAGTTCTGTTCCAACAACGAGGTCCATCGACCGATCATTCAGGCGCTGGAACTGCTCAAGAAGTATGTGGATGTCCCGCTCTCCCAGGCCCATTTCGCCAGTGCCGAGACGGTCCCTCTCGACGACATTGTGCCAACTACCTGGCGCAAAGCCGTCGTCACGCGCGACAAAACGGGCAAGAGTGACCAGGTCAGCCGCATCAATTACGAACTCTGTGTCCTGCAAACCCTGCGCGAGAAGGTCCGCAGCAAAGAGTTGTGGGTCCAGCATGCCAACCGTTTCCGCAACCCTGACGAGGACTTACCCAAGGACTTCGAGGCCAAACGCCGCACCTACTATGAGGCCCTACGCCAACCCCTGGATGTGGATACCTTCATCCAGAGGCTGCAGCACGACATGACCGCGGCCTTAGAGCAGCTCAACCGGACGCTTCCTGACAATCCCCAGGTGCAACTGCTCTCCAAAGGCGGTGGCTGGATTTCGCTCTCACCCTTGCCCCCACAACCAGAGCCACTGCACCTGGGCCTGCTCAAGAGCGAGATCGGGAGCCGCTGGCCGATGATCGAACTGCTGGATCTACTCAAGGAAACGGACCTGCGCACGCAGTTTACCAATCACTTCAAAAGCCTGACCGTGCGCGAGAATCTGGATCGGGCGACGATTCAAAAACGCCTGCTGCTCTGCCTCTATGGACTCGGTACGAATATTGGCCTCAAGCGGGCGAGTGCGGGCGACCATGGCGAGAGTTACCGTGACCTGCTCTACACCCACTACCGCTTTCTGACCAAAGATGCCATGCGGGCTGCCATTACCGAGGTGGCCAACGCCATCTTCCGCATTCGGCTCCCCCAGATCTGGGGAGAAGGCACTACCGCCTGCGCCTCCGACTCCAAGAAGTTCTCGGCCTGGGACCAGAATCTGATGACTGAATGGCATGCTCGTTATCGTGGCCCAGGGGTGCTCATCTATTGGCATGTGGAACGCAAAGCGACCTGTATCTATTCGCAACTCAAACACTGCTCTTCCTCGGAAGTTGCAGCGATGATCACGGGCTTGCTACGCCATTGTTCCGAGATGCAGGTTGATCGCAATTACGTCGATACGCATGGACAAAGCGAGATCGGATTTGCCTTCTGCTCCTTGTTGGGTTTCCAGTTGTTACCGCGCCTGAAAAATCTTCACGCTCAAAAGCTCTACCGCCCCGAAACCGGCCAGCCCGATGCCTATCCTAACTTGCAGCCCATCCTGACCCGTGCGATCAAGTGGGACCTGATTCGCCAGCAATACGACGAGATGATCAAATTTGCCACAGCACTCCGCCTGGGCACCGCGGAAACGGAGGAGATTCTGCGTCGGTTCACCCGTGGTGGCGTGCAGCATCCAACCTACTCTGCGCTCCTGGAGCTCGGCAAGGTCCAAAAAACCATCTTCCTGTGCAGTTATCTCCAATCAGAGGCACTCAGACGCGAGATTCAGGAGGGGTTAAACGTGGTCGAAAACTGGAACTCGGCGACCAATTTTATTCATTACGGTCGCCATGGGGAACTGAGCACCAACCAATGGGAAGATCAAGAGCTCGCGATGCTGGCACTCCACTTGCTCCAAATCGCTTTGGTCTTCATCCAGACCTTGATGATTCAAGAAGTCTTAACGGAACCAGCGTGGATGAACACGATGACCAAAGAAGACCTGCGCGGATTGACGCCGCTCATCTACAGCAATGTCAATCCGTATGGACTCATTCGACTGAACATGACAGAGCGCCTCGCGATTGAACGAGCTGAGGCGATGTAAAGCGCAGTTTCATCCTCGCTCCGGCGAATGTAAACATCTGAGGCAAGAGACCGCTCGACACGAGTTGTCTCTTGCCTCCAGCAATATTGCTATCTTGCCCCTGGTGTCACCAATGTAGACTCTGTTGCCGAATTCGGTTGAGGAAGCTGACTTCATGCCGCATCTTCCTCGAGAGCAGCAAAACGCGATTGACGCGTCTTGGTCGCCACCGTTTCCGTCTGTGAAGTTTCCGTCAGCCACTCCA
>Ga0209648_10003942_pt1 | contig 12559 bp, 8 predicted proteins | sample GraSoi2013_115cm_FD_185830 | JGI IMG/M metagenome (GOLD analysis project Ga0209648, IMG submission 185830) | Grasslands soil microbial communities from the Angelo Coastal Reserve, California, USA - Sample 9_17_2013_115cm (SPAdes) (version 2) | ecosystem: Environmental > Terrestrial > Soil >...
CGCCTGGTACGCGTAGCACTGGGTGCAATGGACCAGGTGATCGCCACGCGGGGACGCATCGAGCTTGAGAATGCGATGGCAGCTGGAGATGATCTCGCAGCGGCGCAACTCGCTCGTGGACTGCAGAAAATGGCAGCGCTGGTGGGAACAAGGAGCTTCACGGCCGATTCTCTGCGCGTGGCAGAACCGATGCGGCCGGTGTTCGAGCGTCTAGTCGCCAGCCTCGTCAAACGCGGTTGGCTTGTCAAAGAAGGTGACGGTCATCGGCCAAAACGTTCCTTTACCAGCGCGGCAGACTCTGCCCGGAGAATGCTGCGCTCATTCATCTCCAGTCATTCTGGACATCTGTCCGAAGGCCTCCTCTGTGCCGCGATCTGCGCCGAACTCGGGCCTATCCTGCGCGGTGAAAAGGATGCTGTACAGGTGCTGTTCAGCGGGACCTCAGCGGAGTTGTTGGACCAGTTCTACGGCGAGGGTCTGTACACAAGCCACTGGCTGGCGGCAATCGCCGCTGCGGTGCAGGAAGTCGCCCGCCATCTGCCGGAGGGCCGCGGACTGCGAATCCTCGAGGTTGGGGCTGGTACGGGTGGATTAGCCGCGCACGTGCTGCCGTTGCTCGAACGCGATTTGCATTCCTACACCTTCAGCGACGTCTCTGCGGCATTTTTCAGCGGCGCCACGCAGAAGCTGGCCGGTTTCCCCGAAGTGGAATATAAAATTCTTGATCTCGAGAAGCCGGGCACTGAGCAGGGCTACCAGGCTGGTACGTTCGATTTCATCATCGGCACCAACGTGCTACATGCGGTGAGCGATTTGCGCTCAAGCCTGAGACATATTCACGAACTGCTCGCGCCAGGCGGGAACCTGGTGTTCATGGACGTCGCTAGCCCACAATTGTGGACGGAAATAGTGTTCGGTCTCACGACTGGCTGGTGGCGGTTTACCGACCGAGATTTGCGTCCGCACCAACCATTGCTGGAACGTTCTCAATGGGAGGTCGTCTTACGAGAAACGGGATTCGCCGAGACCGCTTCGCTTCCTGGATTGCTCGGTCCAGAAGGTGAAGGCCAGATCGGTCTCCTCGCGCGGAAATCCTGGTACGACTCGGCCTCCGCGGTATCTCCCTCCGCGGAGACACTCTTGCAGATGCCGGCGGAGAAGTCGTGGCTCATTTTCGCGGACGCCTCCGGTCTCGGCGAAGGGTTGACTTCCCGATTGCACTCCGCGGGCGTGCGTTGCCGTGTCGCCCGCCGTGGCGACCATTTTGCACTGGAGGGGTCGGACACATTCACTTTGCGGGCAGAGGTACTCGACGACTGGAAACAGCTCCTTCACGAATGCGCGAACGACGCTCCACCAGAACGTTTTGTTTACCTGTGGAGCTTAGACGAGCCGCCGACAGATGGCACTGGAGATGCTGCGCTGATGGGCACCGATGCGTTGCTCCATCTGATCCAGGCGACGGAAGGTGTTAAGCAACCGACAAGGCGGCGCATTGATTTGGTGACGCGTGGAGCACAGCCGGCAGGGCGTGCGATCACCCGTTATCGGGTTGATGCGCGTTATCCGGAACGAGTACCCAAATTTCTCAGGCCGCGAGATCGACCTACCACCTGAAGCTTCGGCGTCTGACCAGTCTTTGCTTTGGAGTGAGCTTCTGACTGAGGACGCCGAACGGGAGATTGCGCTCCGCGGCGAAGCCCGATATGTTCAGCGCCTCGTTCGAGGTCGATCTTCGCGCGAGGAATGGCTCGATCCCGCAATGCCACTGCGACTAGTGTCCCGCGAGCGCGGGCATCTCGACTCTCTACACTTCGTTCCTTTTGCTCGGCCGGCCTGCGGTGCGGGCGAAGTGCTGATCGAAGTGAAAGCCGCGGGAATGAATTTCCGTGATGTGCTTAAGGCTCTCGCGCTCTATCCCGGCGAAGCGCCGGATGCTCGGATCTTCGGTGACGAGGTGGCCGGCGTGGTTAAGGCAGTCGGATCCGGAGTGGATCATGTCGCCCCCGGAGATAGAGTATTCGGCCTGGCCGTGTTCGGGCTCGCCTCCCTTACGCTGGCCAGGGGAGGTGACATACGCCGTATTCCTGGCGGGCTATCGTTTGAGCAGGCGGCTACGTTACCCGTAGTTTTCATGACCGCCTGGCATGCCCTGCTGAATGTGGCCCGGGTCCGGAAAGGTGAGCGTATCCTCGTCCACGCTGGCGCGGGTGGCGTCGGCATGGCCGCAATCCAGATCGCACACTATCTGGGAGCAGAGGTCATCGCCACCGGCGGCAACCCGGCCAAACGCGGGCTCCTAGAAACGCTGGGGGTAAAGCACGTGATCGACTCGCGTCGCGCTGATTTTGCGGACGCGGTGATGGAATTAACTGGCCGGCGCGGCGTGGACGTAGTGCTGAATGCACTCGCCGCCGAAGCCATTCCAATGGGACTTTCATGTCTCGCAGAATTCGGCCGCTTCATTGAAATCGGCAAACGTGACATCTATCAGAACGCCCGAATCCCGCTCTGGCCGCTGCGCCGCAATGCGTCGTTTCACGTCGTTGCCATGGATGCGGTCTTCTCCGGTGATGAGGCACTGACCCGACAAATGCTCGAGGAAATCTCCGGACTGGTCGAACAGGGCGCGCTCTGTCCGCTTCCGTTCCGTTCATTTCCCGCCTGCCGCGTTGATGCGGCATTTCGGTTAATGGCCCAGGGCAAACACATCGGTAAAGTCGTCGTGGCGTTTCCCGAAGCGTTCCTTCCCCGGCGCGGAGAACCGCTTGCGCCCGCCTTCAGTATCAATCCGGAGGGATGTTACTTGATCACTGGAGCGTTTGGTGGCTTCGGGAAGGTGCTGGCACAATGGCTGGTCGACGGTGGTGCCCGCCACCTCGTGCTCACCAGCCGGAGCGGCGCAGCTACGCCCGATGCAGAGGCGTTCGTACAAAGCCTTCGCAAGGCCCGCCACGTCGTTACAGAGAATGTAAGAGTGGTGCGGGCGGATATCGGCTCAGCGCAGGACGTGGCACGGCTCATCGAGGAGATTCGTTCGGCTGATCGACCGCTGCGGGGCTTGTTTCATCTGGCCATGGTGATCGATGATGCGCCACTGGTTTCACTCACCCGCGAGCGGGTGCGAAGCGTGATGGCACCTAAGGCATACGGGGCATGGTTGCTGCACGAAGCCACTCGAGATCTCGAACTTGACTGCTTTGTGCTGTTCTCGTCCGTCTCGAGCATCTTTGGCAATCCGGCGCAGGGCAGTTACGGCGCCGCCAATGCTTTCCTCGACTCGCTGGCCCATCACCGTCGCGCGTCGGGCCTTGCAGCGCTGACGGTCAACTGGGGTGTTCTCGGCGGTGAGGGTTACGTGGCTCGCAATGAACGCGTAGCCGAATTCCTTGCGCGCCAGGGCACCGAGGAACTCTCACCAAGGGAAGTGATGGGGCTGCTGGAATCGTCTCTGACCGCAGGCGCCACCCAGGTAATGGCGATCCGCGTCGATTGGACAAAATGGCGGCAGTTTTTCCGCGGCATGCAGGAGAATCCTTTACTAGAGCGCATTTTCGCATCCGTTGAAAGCCAGGAGACGAGCGGCGCAGCTAGCGACTGGCGCCTCAAGATCGAATCGGCCGGGCCGGAAGAGCTGGAGGCCATCATCGGGCAAGCGGTACGAGATGTCGTTGGCTCGGTACTGCGAGTGAAGCCAGATACTCTGCGCGACGACCAACCGCTCACAGAGTTGGGGCTCGATTCACTGATGGGCGTTGAGATCGAAAACTCGATCGAAAGCGCAATCGGCGTGGCGTTGCCACCAGCCAGCCTGATTCGGGCGCGTACGATCGCCCAGATCGTTGCGTTGATCGCTGAGCACATGGGGGCAAAAAGGATCAGCGGAGTCCCCATGCCGACCGCAGCATCCATGGCAGCGCCGCGGGAGGCGTCGACCGACGACGTGAATTTGGAAGCGCTTTCCGACGAGGAAATTGAAGGATTGCTTCGCTCTGACGCGGCCTCGGATGGCACTTCTGATCCCAAGGATGTGGTGTGCTAAGCAAACCTGAGATTCACATGTCCGGAGACAAGCGCACCCTTCTCAAAGAGTGGTTGGCCAGCGGAAAAGCACGCCTCCAACCGCTGACATTTCCCCAACGGGAATTGTGGGAGGCGTCGCCCGTGGCCGTCACGGATATCGCGAACCACATCTGCTGCCTGATCCAGATGCGGGGCGTTATCACACGAAACGCCTGTGAGGCGGCGATTCAGCGTGTGGTGGAACGGCAGGAGGTTATGCGCCTCTCCTTCCTGCCCGGGAAAGATCGGCCGATTCAGATGATTCGCCACGCGAGCGAAGCCAACTTCCGTTTCCGCGAGCTGTTGCCTACACAGAGGCACGAAGAGGCGGTCGAAGATCTGGCGAAAGAGATCTTTAGCGAACCATTCGATTTCGTGCAGGGACCACTTTACCGGGTCGAGGTGCTTCGGCGAGCCGCCGATGATCATGTGCTAGTTCTCGCGATTCATCACGCCATTGCCGATGGCTGGACGCTCGGTGTCTTCGTACAGGATCTGTGTGTTGCTTATGTGCAAGAGCTTATGGGTCTGGGCGAGGGGCTTCCAACAGTGCCTCTGACCTACGCGGCCTGGGGAGCAGCCGAACGCGCGTTCTGGCAGCCGGCCGAATTGGAGCGACGGGCCGCTTTCTGGAAATCCAATCTCGCGGGAAGCCGGCGGCTTTGGAACCACCAGGAGGGACCTGAGACCGGGTCGGGTGTCCCCGATCGATGGGTTTCGCAGCTTCCGGTCGATCTGGCCGATGCCGCGCGCGAGCTGGCCCGTGTGACTGGAACCACGCTCTTCAATACTCTGCTGGCTGCGTTTCAGATTACCCTCTCCCGGTGGACAGGCGAGGAGGACATCCTGGTAGGTACGCCAGTGGCGAATCGGACCAAACAGGCGGTGCGAGAAACGATGGGCTACTGCGCCGGTATTGTGCCGCTCCGAGGCCAGGTCGACGTGGACCGTCCATTCTCCGCCAGCCTCAGAACGGTGCATCAAACGACCGTTGATTCCTTCGCGAATGCCATGCCATTCGCTGAACTCGTACCGGCGCTTGGGGACCTCCCAAGACCCGGGCACAACCCCATTTTTGAAGTGCGGTTTGCGTTGCAAAACCATCCCGTTCCAGACATAACGGTGCACGGGCTCTCCGCCCAGCTCCGCATGCGCTCGACCGGTACCGCGCGCTTTCACCTGGGGTGCGAAATCACGGCGGTGGAGGAGGGATTCCAGGTAGTATGGCTTTTCCGACCGAAACTGTTGCCTCTAGCGGAAATAAAAAACTTGGCGTACCTATTTGAAGCGGTGCTAGCAGGCACTTGTCGCTCCCCAGAAAGTCGGATCGCCGCCCTTATGACCTGAACGCGATGAATACCATGCCATCAACGGAAACCTTGCTCGAACCGCAGCAGCCCCATTGGGTAAGCCGCGCCGCTTTCCCGGTCCTGGCCGCCGTTTTCTTTCTCAATCAAGTTGCACTGGGCACAGCCCTGTACTTCGGATCTGTCTGGTTCACTGTCCCACTGGTGTTAACCGCCAGCCATCTCATGCACGGGATGTTGATCGGCTTCCACGAGGCATCTCATGGACTGCTGCGAAAGAGCCGACGCTTGAATGAGATAGACGGCATTATCATCGGAATCTTTAGCTTCATGAGCTTGAGCCTCTACCGAGCGGCGCATCAATTGCATCACGCATACCTCGCCACCGAACGGGACATAGAACTCTGGCCCTTCGTCATTCCCGGAAAACCGCGGTGGTTCAGAGTCGTTGCCGCAATTCTGGAACTTAATGTCGGCTTGTTTTATACACCATTCCTGTTCATACGCACTTTTCTCCGGCCCGGTTCGCCAATTCGGAACAAAAAACTGCGACGGCGAATTTGGGCGGAGTTAGCACTGACTGCCGGTGTGTGGTTTTGTATCCTGGCTGCGGTGAGTTGGTGGGGCGTATGGAAATACTTTCTGTGGATGTACCTGGCGCCTGCGTTTCTGGCCGCCAACATGCAAAGCTGGCGCAAATACATCGAGCACGTTGGGCTCACCGGCTCCACAGTGAACAGCTCTACCCGCAGCATTATTTCCGAGGGACCGCTCGGCCGGCTCGTAGCCTTCACTCTGCTGCATGAGCCCTATCATGGCGTACATCACCGGCACTCCGGCGTGCCGCACGCAGAACTGCCCCAACTCGCTTCGGAACTGGAGCCGAAGAACCCGGGCGAAGTATCTCCGTTTCCGAGCTACCGACATGCATTGATGGATCTTCTTCGTAGCCTTACCGACCCCCGAGCGGGAGCCCAGTGGCGCACAGCCACGCCGCCGTGAACCGAAGCGTACGACCTAACGGCGCAGCCCGGGCGAACTCGCTTCAGCCGATCTTGTGATGCAGCATTCATCTATTAGTCCAAGTACATTGGACACCGAGACCGCCGCACCTTCGGGATATCTTTTCGAGGCAGTAGGACTCGAGAAGAAATTCGAGGATGGCCGGGTCCAAGCCTTGCGCGGTGTAACTTTTAGCGTGGTCCCGGGAGAATTCGTGGCCATCACCGGTCCGAGCGGATGTGGAAAAACCACGCTGCTCCAAATGCTGGGTGCGCTTGACCGGCCTACTGCCGGAACCTTGCTTTACCGCGGAAACTCAATTCCTGATTTGCGTGATCCATCGATCTATCGCGCTCACGAGATCGGCTTCATTTTCCAGGCATTTCACTTACTGCCGACCTTTACCGCACTAGAGAATGTGCAAATTCCGATGTTTGAAAGCGACCTGTCCATGGCGGAGCGGAGAAATCGGGCCATTACCTTGCTGATGTCGGTCGGGTTGAAGCACCGCCTTAACCATTTTCCCGCCAAGCTATCCGGCGGAGAAAGGCAGCGCGTTGCTATCGCCCGCAGCTTAGCCAATAATCCTTGCGTCCTGCTCGCGGACGAACCCACCGGTAACCTCGACAGCGAGAACGCACGCCTCATCCTCGAACTGATCGTTCGGGTCCACCGTGAACAGAACATGACACTGATGCTAGTGACGCATGACATGAGCATCGCCCAGCGAGCATCGCGAACAATCCAGATGAAGGACGGGCGCATCGTGTCAGACCGCGAGTCGACCATCGCAGGAGAATAATATGACCTTTTTCACGGTGGTGGTGCGTGGGTTAACGCGTCGTCCGGTGCGGACCGGGCTGACGCTCTTGGGCATCTCTATCGGCATCGCGGCCGTCGTAGCGCTGGTCGGCATCTCGCGCGGATTTAACCGGAGTTGGGCGGCAGGATTGAAAGCGCGCGGCACCGATGTGGTGGTCAGCAATATGGGCAGCTCGCTGATCCCGAAGCCGTTTAGCGCCTCGGTGCGTGACCGCATCGCTCACCTTCCCCACGTGGCGGCCACATGCGCGATTTTGGTAGACGTGACGAGCGTTGAGAGCGCCGAGATGATCATGGTGTCCGCCCGCGAGTGGGGCGGATTTGCTTGGAAAAACCTCAAGTTAATCTCAGGACGGATGCCGCACGACCCGGCCGAGCCTGCCGTTGTTCTGGGCCGTACGGCGGCGGATGTGCTGAAGAAAAAAGTAGGCGATCCGATCCAGATCGAGACTCGTGAGTTGACCGTAGTTGGGATCGTCGATGGCAACGCCTGGGTGGAAAACGGCTCGATCATTCTCTCTCTGCCGCTGTTCCAGGAATTCACTGGGAATCAGGGTAAGATCAACATTATCGACATCCGCGTGACGCCCTCTGCCAGTGCCAAGGATGTGGAACTCCTCTGTGATCAGATCAACCGGCTTGTCCCGGAAGGTCGCGCCGTGGTGGCGAGTGAGAACATCAACAACAGCGAGGCGTACCGTATGGTCCGGGCCATGAGCTGGAGCACTTCTTTGTTGGCCGTGCTCGTCGGCATACTCGGCGTAATGAACACGATGCTGATGAACGTTTTTGAGCGCACGCAAGAAATTTGTGTTTTGCTCGCACTCGGATGGAAACGTTGGCGGATCGTCCGCATGGTTTTGTGGCAGTCGGCTCTGCTCGGCTCGGTTGGCGGCGTGGTGGGCGTGCTGATTGGAGTCATCGGCGTAAGAGTCCTAGGCGCGACGCCTGCCATTCGCGGACTCCTCGAGCCGGAGCTCAGCGCCGGCCTCGTCGCCATGTCTGTGGCGCTCGCCATTGCGGTAGGCGTGATCAGCGGTCTCTACCCTGCATGGCGAAGTTCGCAGCTGACGCCGAGCCGGGCCTTGCGAGGCTGATCCAACGCGAACCACCCATGAATCTGCTCCACCCGATGATCTTGCGCGTTACAGCTGCCATGCTTGGCTTCATGTTGTCGGTTTCCTTTGCCGGCGTCGCCGACGCTGAGTCACCCGTAATGTCTGCCAGAGATCTCGCCGCAAGCCTTTCCGCACGGCGGGATGGCACATCTGACGTGCGTCTTCGTCTTGAAGTGAAACAGCCTAGCGGCGCCACCAAGATAGCGCTTCAACTTCAGATTAAGCAGCGCCGCACGAAGGCGGCTGCCGATATCGTTTACCAAGTGCTTTGGCCCAAAGAGCGCAAAGGAGAAGCCGTCCTCCTGCACCAAGTCGATGGTCGCCCCCCGACCGGTTCGCTTTTCATGCCGCCTGACAAGCTACGCTCTCTGGACGCTTCGCAAATGAACGAGGCGTTGTTCGGCAGCGATCTATCTTACCAGGACGTCATCGAGAACTTCTTCGCCTGGGAAAATCAGGTCATCGTCGGCAACGAGGAGGTTAATCGCGTCAGCTGCGTCGTCCTCGAGTCGAAACCTGGCAAGGGTGAATCTTCCCCTTACGGCAGCGTGCGTAGTTGGATTGACCCCGGCCGACTCGTGCCGCTCCGCGTGGAAATATACCTACCCTCTGGCGGGCTGGCGCGTCGCATTGAGACCACCCGTGTGGCCACGGACGACAAAGGTCGCTTTATCCCTGCCAATCTGACAGTGCGCGGTTCGCGAGAAGATTCTGTGACCGAACTGGACGGCTCCCGTATCAAGCACGATATGGCCTATGCCGACCGCGAATTCACTCCAGAAGGTCTTAAAGAAGCCTCGCCTCCGAGCTCCGCACCCGAATAGTTTGGTCTGATCTGGAACAGCTAATCAACCGGAGGCAAATCGGACACGCTATGTGGTTGGTCGCAGCCCAGACGTCCAGCCGATGCTGCCGTCAATCCCCCCAGTCGCTAATAGGACCAAAGTCCAATAGCGGCAGCCGCTCATTTTTTCGCAGGATGTCTACTGAATCAGCTAATTGCGAGGAAGCGCGCCGCAGTTTCTCGTCGTCCAGCCCAGCAGCCAAAACAGAATCCAGTGACTTCCATGAAATTTGCCACCCTATTGACCACCGTTATCTTCGCGCTCGGCACATTGAGCTCGCTACCCAGCTCCAGCCAGGCTGCCAGCGCCGCCGAGATCGACCGGGACGCGAAGGCCACTCTCAACGCTCTTTACGCGAGCAATCCGACAGCCCAGCTCGTGGGCAAAAAGGCAAAGGCCATTCTCGTTTTTCCTCGCATTATAAAAGGGGGCTTTATGGTGGGCGCGCAGCATGGTGATGGGGCCCTTCTGGTCAATGGCAAGACTGCCGGCTACTACAACACAGTCGCCGCCTCCTACGGCTTCCAAGCGGGTATTCAGAAATTCGGCTACGCCATGTTCTTCATGACTGACGCGTCGCTGAATTATCTGCGCAAGAGTGGCGGCTTTGAGGTCGGCTCGGCACCGAGCCTGGTCGTGGTCGATACCGGCATCTCAAAATCGCTTAGCACCACCACGCTTAAGAAAGGTATTTACGTCTTCTTCTTCAGTCAGAAAGGTCTGATGGGTGGATTGGGTCTGCAGGGAACGAAGATCACCCAGTACACACCAAGCGCGTAGACGATAACCGCAAAGGCGACGACGAAAACAACCGCGAATGGACACGAATAGAGACGAATAAGGACTGAACATTCCTGTCCGTTCGCAGTCTATCCGCCACAGCTTTGTCGATCAAGGGATCGTTCAGCTATGGCCCACCGAAGGCGGATCTTTGCGGTAAGAAGAATCCTCGTAAAAGAACAAAATTCTGACCAACTCTACTATGGTGAAGACCAAAACGACGCCGATTTTACTGGCAGCGATTCTGCTGTTCGCCGGCTGCACCACTCAGACGTCGGTTGCACCCGGCCCGCTCGGGATAGCGCAGACAAAATTGGCTGAAGCTCGCTCTCACACCGTTCCAACCGAGACCAGAATTACGCGCTATTTTGAGGCCGGAGAAATCGCTGAGAACGAAGCCGAACACCAATCTCACGACCAGCCGGCTAAACAACAAGCTGAGCAAATTTATAATGATGCGTCCGCCGAAGCCACTGTTCTGCTCAAGGAAGCAAATAGCGGCAAATATTGGAATCACAACGAACGTATCGGCAGCTCCGATGTCTCATATGAGGTTCGTTTTCAGTCGGGCGGAGGCAACGGTCTTTGGTCTCCAGGCTTTTTCGATCAACTTAAACGCACAAAAGAATCCGATCATCGGCATCTCCGTCTTTGGGTTCATGGACCGGGGTTCGGCGGCACGCTGGTCGGAGTTCGCAGCGGCCGGCCCGGCGATCCATTCGCACCTTTGGTCGGCTACGCCTGCCCAATGACGACAACCCTAGACTTCTCGCCATCGCAAAAAACCAAGCGCGGCGCGCATGGAGTGTTGATCGCCTTGCATGACCCAACCATCCAGCAGGCAGTTGAGATCAACGGTAAGACACAACCTCTTGCCTACGATCTTTCCGCTCCTCTCGGACACTATCCCCGGACTCATGCCCCGATTATGGCCCTCAGGGGGCTCTTGCACGCCGATAAGATTACCCAGCGCACCGGGCTTTACTTGGTTGAACCGTATGATCCTAATCGCATCCCGATCGTGCTCGTCCACGGTTTGCTCTCGACGCCTCACATGTGGTTCAACATCGTGAATGCGGTCCGAGCGGACCCCGAGCTGAGAGCGCGCTATCAGTTCTGGGTATTCTACTATCCGACCGCCAACCCGCCGGTGCTCTCCGCCTTGGCGTTTCGGAAGGATTTAGCGACTGCGGAACGATTGTACCATCCCAAACACGGCATCGTGCTGGTTGGTCACAGCATGGGCGGAATAGTCTCTCGGATGCAGGCCGTCGACACTGGTCGCGTTCTTTGGGACGAATGTTTTCATGAGAATGCGGATCGACTTTACGCAAAAATCCCAGCCGACAACCTCCTTAAACAGACCTTGGTGTTTCGCGCAGATCCGGACGTAAAACGAATTGTATTTATGTGCGTGCCACATCGTGGCAGCAGTCTAGCGGTCGGCATAGTCGGTTTATTAGGCAACGGTTTGATCAGGGTGCCGCAAAATGTGGCCCTCGCGATCCGAAACAGCCTCGGCGACTCCCTGGAGCAGGTTACGGGCGTGAAAGGCCTACGTCTTCCCACCAGCATTTCGGGGCTCTCGCCCCGCTCGCCGGTCCTGATCGGGCTGGACAAGCTCCCAATCAAAGTCCCGCATAATTCAATTATCGGCGACCGCGGCAGGGGAGACTCTCCGAACGGCTCTGATGGCGTGGTTCCTTACCGGAGCGCCCATCTCGACTCCGCTGAATCCGAAAAGATTATTCCTTATGGGCATAGCGGCTACCAGAGCCCCGAAGCGATCGCGGAATTGTTGCGAATCCTTCGACTCCACGTGGGCCTAAAAACCGAGCCGACGCACAAACTGGCGGCCGCGCAGTAGCCACGCGTTCCGCACGCGTCGGTAGGGACGCGCTCCCCGCGCGTCCACGGAGCGGCGGGAGCCGGTCCCTACCGAGGACCGCCCCAAAAAGCTTGGCAACGGGGAGAGGTGAAACTCATAAGATGAGTAACAAACGATGAACCCGACAATTACCTTCCCGATGCGACACCCCCAACTCCTCGCCGCAACCATTTTCGCCGCGGTCAGTTTCCTTTTCGTTACGCCGGAATCTCGCGGCCAGGCCCATACCAAAGGCACCCCAGTTGCGCCGTTCACTCCGACTCTCAAACCGGGAGACTATGTCTGGCATCCTGAGTTATCGCCGGCCGGACCGGTGGTGGTTCTGGTGAGTTTGCCGGACCAAGTTCTATATGTCTATCGGAACGGCGTTCGTATCGCGCGCTCGACCGTAAGCAGCGGGAAACCAGGTAAGCGGACGCCAACCGGCGTGTTCACCGTTCTGCAAAAGAAGGTCCGTCATGAATCGAGCATTTATAAAGGCGCACAGATGCCACATATGCAGAGGCTCACCTGGAGTGGCATAGCGCTTCACGCCGGGTATTTGCCGGGTTATCCGGCATCAGCGGGCTGTGTGCGAATGCCGGTTGATTTCGCGGCGAAGCTTTACTCGGTAACCGGTATCGGCACCACCGTCATCATCGCCGACCACAAATCCGCTCCAAACCACACCGTCCGCCCCGGTCTGCTCTTTTCCGGAAAGACGGGCACGCCGCCAGCAGGCGGGTTCATCTGGAC
>Ga0209648_10003943_pt1 | contig 12558 bp, 11 predicted proteins | sample GraSoi2013_115cm_FD_185830 | JGI IMG/M metagenome (GOLD analysis project Ga0209648, IMG submission 185830) | Grasslands soil microbial communities from the Angelo Coastal Reserve, California, USA - Sample 9_17_2013_115cm (SPAdes) (version 2) | ecosystem: Environmental > Terrestrial > Soil >...
CGATAAAAGAGAAGAATACCGCCAACGTTCAGGAAGGTATCGATAACCTGAACAAGGCGCTCCAGCTTCGTCCCGACTACGACGACGCCATGGCCTACTTGAACTTGATGTACCGGGAACGCGCCGATATCCAGTGCGATGAACCGGCAGCGCGCGCCGCCGACCTGAAGACCGCCGACGAGTGGGTGGATAAAACCATGGCCACTAAGAAAGCCAAGGCAGAAAAACAGCCCGCAGGCGCCATTGTCGTAGATCAGAATAAGTAAATTGCTCGTGGAGGGACCGGTGTCCTCGCCCGTCCCAGCCGGGCGCCTCGGCGCTCGTTTCCTAGCGCCAGCCAACGAACCGCTGCTCAGCCCCTAACGGGGCGTCTGATTTCGCACTACTTGCGGTATCGCTAAAGCGATACCCTGATACGAACCCCAATCTCCGAACCCAATCTCTCCGCAGTCTAATCACAGCCGCGAATGATTCGCGGCGTGCGCACCCGCCGTTCCCGCAGGTAAAATCAGGGCGGCACGGCGCGTCCAACTGACGTGGCAACCAAGAATGTTCAAGAAGATTCTGATCGCCAACCGGGGAGAGATTGCGGTGCGCGTCATAGGCGCTTGCCGCGAAATGGGCATCGCCACCGTCGCCGTTTATTCCGACGTCGACCGCGCCGCACTCCATGTCCGTAAGTCCGACGAGGCCTACCCCATCGGCCCGGCTCCGGCAGCCGAGTCTTATCTTCGGATGGACAAAATACTCGACGTGGCGAAACGCTCTGGCGCCGAGGCCATACATCCCGGCTACGGTTTCCTCTCGGAGAACGCGAAGTTCGCGCAAGCGTGCGCCGATGCAGGCGTGAAATTCATCGGGCCAACTCCGCACGCCATGGAAATGATGGGCTCGAAAACGCGCGCCCGGCAGGAGATGGCGAGGGCCGGCGTGCCTCTCGTTCCCGGAACCGCGCGCGGCCTCGCCTCTACCGAAGAAGGCGAAGAAGTCGCCAAGCGCATCGGCTACCCCGTGATGCTGAAAGCCGCAGCTGGCGGCGGCGGCAAAGGGATGCGCCTGGTACACACCCGCCAGGAACTACGTTCCGCGCTCGAATCGGCCCGTAACGAGGCGCAGCGCTCATTCGGCGACAGCGAAATCTATATCGAAAAAGCGATCGTCGACCCCCGCCACATCGAGATGCAGGTGCTGGCCGACGAGCACGGCAATACCGTCTGGCTCGGCGAGCGCGAGTGTTCCATCCAGCGCCGCCACCAGAAAGTTCTCGAGGAGGCGCCTTCGCCGATTGTCGACGCCGGCCTGCGCCGGCGCATGGGTGAAGTCGCCGTCAGAGTCGCGAAGGCGGCAAATTACACCAATGCCGGCACGGTCGAATTCCTGGTCGATCGGCAAAAGAACTTCTACTTCCTCGAAATGAACACGCGCCTGCAGGTGGAACATCCGGTCACCGAGTTGACCACCGGATTCGATCTCGTGCACCTGCAGATCCGGGTTGCGGCCGGCGAGAAGCTGCCCTTCGCGCAGTGCGACGTGGAGATGCGCGGCCACGCCATCGAGTGCCGCATCTACGCCGAAGACCCCGATAACAATTATTTTCCCAGCCCGGGCAAGATCACGGTGCTGCTCCAGCCCTCGGGACCGGGAATCCGTCGCGACAGCGGAATATACGAAGGCTGGAATGTTCCGATGGATTACGATCCGCTGCTCGCGAAATTGATCGGCTACGGCACTGACCGCCAGCAGGCCATCATGCGGCTGGAGCGAGCGCTTTACGAATATTTTGTGGCCGGCATCAAGACCAACATCTCGTTGTTCCAGCGCATCCTGCGGGATGCCGATTTTCAGGCGGGAAAACTCGATACCGGATATCTGGATCGCTTGCTCGCTAAGGCCAACGCGGCCATCGCCTCGAGCGCACCGGAGCGCGATATCAAAGCGCTGGAGAAGATCGCCGTGATTGCCGCCGGAATGTTCGCCGTGCTCGACCCGGCTTCGCCGGTGGGCAAGAATGGGGGGACGGGTGGAACAAGTTCGGCGGGGCCGGCCTCGCTTCCATCCAACTGGAAACAGAAGGGGCGCTCGGAAGGGCTGCGCTGATCGTATGGTTTATGAGGTCGTCGTGGGCGACAAAGCGGGCGGCAAACCGCACCGGCTCGAGCTTGAAGAAACGGCAGGTGGATGGGAGTGCCGGTTGGATGGGCAACCAGTCCACATCGACGCATTAATTCCACGCCGCGACGTTTTATCTTTGTTGGTCGATGGACGCGCCTACGAAATTAAGCGCGAGCAGACCGCCACCGATCTCCACCTGTGGGTAGGCAGTACCCGCTTCGCGGTCGAGTTGCGCGATCCGCGCTCTCTGCGCTCGCGCCAGAAAGCTGCCGGAGACGAAAAGGGACCCAGGAAAATCCTGGCTCCCATGCCCGGCCGCGTGGTGCGCCTGCTGGTCGCGGAAAATTCCTCCGTCGAAGTCGGCCAGGGCATCGTCGTAGTCGAAGCGATGAAAATGCAAAACGAAATCAAGTCGCCAAAAAAGGGAATCGTGAAGAAAATATCGGCGACCGCAGGTGCGGCGGTGAACCCAGGCGATGTCTTGGCCATCGTGGAATGAAGAAGCTCGTGTAGGGACCGGCACCCTGGCCCGTCCTTATTAAAGGATATGACGCTATCCTTTAATAGCGCGATTTGTTTTTAAAGGATGGAGGACGACTCCCCAAACCATCCCCCGGCCTCAGCACCTACGTCATCTCAAACCAGTCTCTCCCGTCGCGTACCATGGAAAGCAGGGAAGCTAGCAACGGCGGAGGTGTTTACGTGAAGCTGCGGCGGATTATCAGTTTTACAACCCTGGCAATTTCGATTCTTACGCTCGTCCTGGTGTTAAAACGGCCGGCGCCGGTTGCGCCCGCGCTCGCGCCAGCCGCGGCTGCCGCCAATGCACAGTCCTTCCAGGAAAAGGTGAACCAGCTCGCGCAGCCCAGGGTGCCTGGTGACGGTGAAAGTGAGGTCCGCATAAATTCCGGCGAATTGTCGGCTGGGCTCACGCAAGCTGCTGGACTGGCTCTACCAGGTGCGCCCGCGAATGCTTCCGCCGGCGCTCCCTCCACAGGCCCTTCCAACGAGTTTCCCGGCGCGGTTCCCAACATCAAGGATTACCAGGTCTCGATGGACGGAGACCTCGTTCGCGGCCAATTTCTTGCCCAGATCGCCGGCAAGGACGTCTACCTCACTCTCGCCGGACACCTCGGCGCTAAAGATGGTTACGCGACTTTCAATGCCACCGAGGTCAGAGTCGGCGATCTACCCGTGCCCGCATCGCTGGTCAACGAGGCGCTGCAGAAAAAACTCGCCGAACAACGGGATCAGCTCAAGCTGCCCGATAACGTGAAAGATCTCAAGGTAGAAAACGGCGAGCTGGTGTTCGTGGAGAGGTAATTTTCTCTCAGTCCTTGTGCTTCCCTTTGAAAATTTAGGAGTTGTTTACCGCAGAGGCCATAGAGGAGCACAGGAAACCACCGGGGACTCTATTGGAAGTGTCGCGGCAGAAAATGCCGACACCTACGAAAACATCCGATTGTAAAGCAAAATTTGCCCAGGGGGCTACACTGTCGGTTGCTTGCGATAGAGTCTTCTAATCTTCATCTAATCTCGTTCTAACCTGATCGGTTTCAAATTGTCGGTATGACGACCGTACCGATGCAGCCCAACTATGCGAACCACGTCCTGGTGGCTAGTCCGAGCAACGTGGTGCGCCAGCGTGTTCTCGAAAGTCTACGTTCTCCTGTGCGCCGCTTCGAACAGGCCAGCGGAGGAGCCGAGGCGCTAGTCCATTTGGAGAGCGGCTTCTGGCAAGTGCTCTTTCTCGATCGCCACCTGCCCGACCTCGACGCCGAGGAACTCAGCCAGACCGTCCGCCAGCGCTTTCCCGCAATCGAAGTCGTGCTGCTCGATCCAGAAGGCGATACCGAACCCACCGCGATTGAAGAAAAAGGAAACCGGCTTCCGGAAGTGTGGCCCGCCCTGTCCCAGAACAAGAGCAAGAGCAAAGACAATTACGACGACGAGGCCGAGCCTCTGCCCTCCGCCCAATCCATTCTCGAAGCTCCCTTACCCGGAATGATCGGCACCTCACGCATCATGCACCCCGTGTATCGTCTGGCGCGCCTGCTCGCACCGCGCAACACCACCGTCCTGATCACAGGCCCGACCGGCTGCGGCAAAGAAGTCGTCGCCCGCGCCATTCATCAGTTAAGCCCGCGCGCCGGACGCACCTTCGCGGTCGTCAATTGCGCCGCCATTCCCGAAACCTTGCTCGAGGCCGAACTCTTCGGATACGCGCGCGGCGCTTTTACCGGAGCCATGCAGTCCTATGCGGGAAGAATCCAGGCGGCGCAGGGCGGCACGCTCTTCCTCGACGAAATCGGCGATATGCCGTTGAGCCTCCAGCCCAAGCTGCTCCGTTTTCTGGAGCAGAAAGAACTGCAGCGCCTGGGCAGCGCCGAAGTCGTGCGCGTGGATGCCCGCGTTGTCTCCGCCACCAACGCGCACCTGCTCAGCCTCGTCCGGGAGGGGAAGTTCCGCGAAGATTTGTACTACCGCCTCTGCGGCTTTCCCATCGAAATTCCGCCTTTGCGCGACCGGCCTGAAGACATTGCGCAACTGGCCGGGCACTTTCTCGAAAAATATGCCGCGCCCCTGCCGGCGCCGCAATTGTCCGCCGAGGCGCTGCAACTCCTGAAAGCGCAGCCCTGGGCCGGGAACATTCGCGAACTGCAGAGCGTGATCGAACGCGCGCTGATCCTCTGCGAAGACCGAGTGGTGATCCACCCTGAACACCTGCTACTCGCTGACTCGAGCTTCCGCAATTCTCACTAGAGCGCGACCCCGGAGCGCGAGCGCGACCCCGCAAGTTTCATCCATGCATAGACGGGGCTTGTCCCGTCTGCGGAGACGCGGCAAGCCGCGTCTCTACGGGAAAGCAGACGCGCTGCGACCGCAACCTGCTACGTCGAGCAATAGGTCGTCTTCATCCGTACCCCGCATAAGAGCGATCTAAGGCAATTTATGCCGGGCTGGCAACGCCGTTGCAGGGTGATATTCATGTCCTCCACTTTTCCAACCCCACGAGATCCGGCGCGCGACCCCGAGCATCCGCTGGCCCGCGCCTTTGCGTCATTCACCGAGGCGGCGGGTTCGCTCGAGCGTACCTATGGGCAACTGCAAGGGCAGGTATCTCATCTCCGCCAGGAACTGGAAGTCACCAACCGCGACCTGGCGACCAGTCTCGAAGAAAACCACCGCATCCGCGAACGCCTGCGCCGCATTCTGGAAGCCTTGCCGTGCGGCGTTCTCGCGATCGAAGCCGGATCGCGGATTTCGACTCTCAATCCCGAGGCGGCTCGCCTGCTCGGCGGCAGCTTCGAGTCGGCCGACGCATTGCCGGCCGCGCTCGCCGTCGCGCTCGACCGGGCACGCCAGACGGGCGAAGAGTTCGAATTACCGCTTGCTGGTTTGGAACAGTCTTGCTCAGAACAATCTTGTTCGAATCAGTCTCCTTCGGGTCCAGCCAAACCCGTCTGGCTCGCCATCCGCCACGCCTGGCTGGAGCAAAGTGAGGCTCGCGCGACTTCGGTGTTTATCCTGCGCGATGTCAGCGAGGCGAAGAAGCTCGAACATGATCGCGAGCATCTCCGGCGGCGGCAGGCCCTGGTTGAGATGTCGGCCCTGCTTGCGCATGAAATCCGGAATCCCCTGGGCAGCCTCGAACTCTTTGCCGGCCTCTTGGCTGAAGCGAATCTCGCAGGCGAAAGCCGCGGCTGGATCGAACACGTCCAGGCCGGCCTGCGCACGCTTTCTTCGACCGTCAACAACGTACTGCACCTGCACAACTCGCCCCAGCCCGAGTTCGCCCCGACCGACGTGGGCCAGCTTCTCGACTGGGCCTACGGCTTTCTGCTGCCGCTCGCCAAGCAGGCGCGCGTCGAAATGCAGGTCGTCAACGGTCTCAATGGCATCGCCATTCAAGCCGACCGGCACCGCCTCGAACAGGTGTTGCTCAACCTCGCGCTCAATGCGTTTCGCTTCATGCCGGGCGGCGGATGGCTCTCGATTCGCGGCGTCGACGGCGCTGCGTCGGAGGGCCCGCCGGGCGACGGCGTCGAAATCATCGTCCGCGACACCGGGCCGGGCATTGCGCCGGACGACCTGCCGCGCGTCTTTGAAGCGGGATTCAGCACCCGGGCCGGCAGTTCCGGACTCGGACTTGCCGTCTGCCATCGCATTCTTGAACAGCACGGAGGCTCGATCGCGGTCGAGAGCCGCCCCGGTTACGGCGCCACGTTCCGGCTCCGCCTTCCCCGCAATGGAGCGACGGGAGCGGCGGGAGCAACTGGAGCGGGATATTCGTCCGTACATCCAACGGTACATCCGCCCGATCCTGCGCCGCCCGAACATCATCCCGAATATGCCGCCGAACCTGCGGCCGCATCTGGAGCCCAGCTATGAAGCGGCTGCTCATCGCCGACGACGATGCGGGCATGCGCGCCGCTCTCGAGGCGCGCTTCCAGCGCCGCGGATGGCTGGTGGATGTCGCCGTCAATGGCGCCGAAGCGCTGGCCAAGTTTCGCGAAGGCTTGCATTCGCTCGTCATCACCGACGTGCGGATGCCCGGCCGCGACGGCTTCGAGTTGATGCGCGAGGTGCAAGCCTCGCCGGCGCGCACGGCTGTGATTCTGCTGACCGCCTACGGTTGCGTGCCCGACGCGGTTGAAGCCATGCGCAACGGAGCCTGCGATTACCTGGTCAAACCGGTCTGCTTTGAGAAACTCGAGCTCGCCGTCGAGCAGGTGTTGCGCCGCGCCGAGGAGGCAAGCAAAGACACCGAAGCGCTCATCGGCCACTCCCCGCTCTGGGAGCAGGCGCTCGAGCGTGCGCGGCAAGCGGCCGCAACCGATGCCGACGTTCTGGTCGAGGCCGAAAGCGGCACCGGCAAGGAACTGATCGCCCGCCTCATTCACCGCCTCAGCCGCCGCAAACCGGGTCCGTTCGTCGCGCTGAACTGCGCCGCGTTTCCCGAAACCCTGCTCGAAAGCGAATTATTTGGCCACGCCCGCGGCGCCTTCACCGGAGCCGTCGGCGCCCGACCCGGCAAATTCGAGACGGCCAGCGGAGGCACCCTGCTGCTCGATGAGGTCGGCGAAATGCCGATCGCCCTGCAGCCGAAATTGCTCCGCGCCCTGCAAGAGCGCGAATTCGAGCGCCTGGGATCGAACCAGACCGTGCACGTCGATATCCGCGTCATCGCCACCACCAACCGTCCGCTCGAAGCGGCCGTCGCCGAAGGCCGCTTCCGCGCCGATCTTTATTATCGCCTTAACGTCATTCCGATTTCGCTGCCGCCGCTGCGCGACCGCGCCGGCGACATTGCCGAGCTGGCCGAGCATTTCGCCGGACTCTATGGGGCGTCCGGGAACCCAGGAACTCAAGCCCGCTTGTCCCGGGAACTGCTGGCCCGTCTCGAAGAACACGCCTGGCCGGGCAATGTGCGCGAGCTCGCTAACTTCGTGCGCCGAGCCGTCGCCTTGTCCCGCGGCGGCGAGATTGGCGTCGAAGCCCTCGAGCATGGAAAAAGTCTGCATGGAAAAAGTCTGAGCCCTCGCCCGCCTCGATCTCCGGAGTGGAAACCCGGGCTCTCGCTCGGCGAAATGGAGCGCCAGCTTTTTGCCATGACTCTCGAATCGACCGGCGGCAACCGGGCGCGGGCGGCCGAGTTGCTGGGGGTGAGCCTGCGCACGGTGCGCAACAAAGTCCGCGAATTTGGTCTGCCGCCGCGAGGTAACTATCGCAACCAGCTTCGAAATGACGATCTTCGCGGTAACGATCTTCGAAATAGCCAACCGGCGAACAATGATGTTCGCAACCACGATGTTCACAACCCCAAGGAGCAACCATGTCCATGATCGATACCCCGCTGATGCGTGGTCTGGAGCGCGTGCTCGACCTGAGCGCGTTCCGCCATCAGGTCATTGCCGCGAACCTCGCCAACATCGATACCCCGGGATACCGCACCCGCGATGTTCGTCCCTTCGCCGGAGAAATCGAGCAGGCCATGGCCGGCGACGAGCCGTCGTTAACCGAGCAATCGTTCACCCCGGTCGCGCATGAAATCCGCGGACTGCTCGAGCGTCCCGACGGAAACAACGTCTCCGTCGAGCGCGAATCGCTGCTGCTGGCCCAGAACCAGTTGCGCTTTCAGGTGGCGGTGCAGTTTCTGAAAGCCGAGTTTCACAAGCTATCCAGCGCCATCAATGGAGGAAGCGCGTCATGAACCTTTTCGGCATGCTGGAACTCAGTGGCTCGGCGCTCGGAGCCGAGCGGCAGCGCGCGGAGGTGGTCGCGAGCAACATGGCCAACGTGCAAACCACGCGCACCGCGGCGGGCGGCCCCTATCGCCGTCAGTTGGTGGTCTTTCAAGCGCAGCACGTTCCCCGATTCTCGCTGGCGCTCGCCGGCCTGCATCGCGAAACCGCTTCGGCCGTGCGCGTGGCGGCTGTCGTTTCCGATCAGCGGCCGCCGGTATTGCGCTTCGAGCCAGGACATCCCGACGCGAACCCGCAAGGCTATGTTGCCTATCCCCAGGTCGACCCGGTCGAAGAGATGACCGATCTGCTCGGAGCGGTCCGGGCCTATGAACTGAATGCGTCGGCCGTGCAGGCCACGAAAGGCATGATTTTACAGTCGCTCGATCTGCTGCGTTAGCAGCGGGCCAGGCTGCGGAAAACTCTGATTCACGCAGCTATGAATATGAATGAGAGGCTCAGCCATGAATAATTCGATTCCGTCAATTCGTATTCTGCCCGTCGAGATCGGCACTTCCCCGCCGGGTGTCGCCGAAGGCGGCAAATTTCTCGAGGTCCTGCAACAATCCATGGATCAGGTCGAGGGCGCGCAGGGCGATGCCGCCACCCAGGTGGCCCAGTTGCTCAACGGCCAAGGCGCGGATCTGCACAGCGCCATGATTGCCGTCGAAAAAGCCGATCTCTCCTTTCAACTGATGATGCAGGTGCGAAACAAAATCGTTCAGGCGTACCAGCAGATCTCGACCATGCAGTTCTGAAGCTTGCGGCTTTGAGCTGCTGAACGGTCCTGATGACGCGGGTATTCGGGAGGGTACGACTTCACCGGCTGCGGAAAAAGCCTGGCTTCGTATCGGGGCATCGCTTTAGCGATGCCGCACATCCTCGAAATCAGACGTCGGTTGAAAATGCAGTAGGAGTTCGACAAGTTGAGCGAAGGCCTCAATCAAATCCAGGAGTTTCTGCGCGGCTTGAGCCTGCAGCAGAAAGCTCTGCTCGCCGGGGGCGCGGTGGCCGTCGGGCTGTCCCTGTGGCTGTTCGTAACCTTGCTCGATCACAAGAACGTCGTCCTCTACTCCGGGCTCAAGCCGCAGGATGCGCAGTCGCTCGGCGGGCGCCTAGCGGCCAAGAATATCGCCTACGAAATTTCCGCGGACGGCGCCAGTATCCTCGTTCCCTCCGACAAACTCGACGCCGCCCGCCTTGAAACCGCCGCGCAGGGGCTGCCGCGCAACGCCCGACTCGGCTTCGAACTCTTCGACACGCCGAATTGGGCGGGATCGGACTTCAGTGAGAAGGTTAACTACCAGCGCGCCCTCGAAGGCGAACTTGAACGCACGCTGCAAACCCTGAACGAAGTCGAGGCGGTGCGCGTCCACCTGGTGCTGCCGCGCGAGTCGCTGTTCAGCGAGCAGGAGCACGAATCGAAAGCCGCCGTCATCGTGAAAACGCGCGGTGGCACGCTTTCCCGCGAAGCCCAGCAAGCTATCCCGCAACTGGTTGCCAGCGCCGTCGATGGCCTGCGGCCCGAGAATGTTACGGTCGTCGACGCCGACACGGCAACCTCTTTTCTTGCGCGGCGAGGTCCATCCGGCCGGGCATCTTTCGATTCCGACCAGGAACTGGCCGCCGCCGCCGTGCAGGCCATCGAACCCGTCGTCGGAGCCGAACACGTTCGCGCCAGCGTGCACGTCGACTACGATCTGAGCAGCAGCGAAGATACTTCCGAAATCTACGACCCAAAGGCGGCCGCCACCGTCGCCCAGCAGCATTCCGAAGAACTTGCCGGAGGCGCCAATCCGGCGGGCGTGCCGGGCGTGGCCAGCAATGTTCCGGGCAGCACCACCGCCGTTCCGAGCATGCCTTCGACCATCGACAACCAGAGTTCGAAATCGGAGAGCTCAACCTTCGCGGTCAGCAAAAATATTCGCCACGTCACGAATCCCGCGGGCCGCGTGCGCCGCATCACCGCGTCGGTGCTGGTGGATGACGCCGCCGAGAACAAGCAGGAAAACGGCAAGTCCTCGACCGTGACCGTTCGGCGCAAACGCACTCCCGAAGAAATGACGGCGATCGAGAAACTCGCCCGCGCCGCCGTCGGAATCGACGATCAGCGGGGAGACCTGCTGGTGGTCGAGAACCTCTCCTTCCAGGCTACCCCCGTCGAATCGCCGGCCGCCCCCGGCAAGCTGGATAAATGGCGGCTCCTCGTCCTGCCCTGGGTGGGCGCTCTGCGCTACGTTGGGATTACGCTGCTGTTCCTGGTTGTCTATGCGCTGGTCCTGCGTCCGGTGAAAAAACAGGCGATCGCGGCCTTCAAACAGATTCCCTCTCATCTTGCCCGCCCGCTTCCCACAGCCATCGCCGCCCCCAGTGTGCTCGCCGGCATCGAACTTCCGGCAGGCAGCGAAGAAGCCAAGCGTGCCGGGTTGATGAAAAAAGAACTGGCGGACAAGATCAAGGCCGAACCGGCCGCCGCCAGCCGGCTGGTTCAGACTTGGATGCGGGAGCAGAAGGCAAAATGACTAACCCGTCCTGTAGAGGGTAAGAGGACCTCGTTATAAAAGAAATAAGTTAGAGATAACAACGCTAGAAAATAACAATAGCAAATGTAACCGAGTAAAAAGCAAAAGAAGTAAATAAAAAAATCACTAACACCAAAAAAAGACAAACATGGCCGGAACTATCTCCAATATTGGATTGCAGAAGGCCGCCATCCTCATGGTATTACTCGGCGAGGAGGCCGCCAGCCACATCTACCGCAATCTCTCGGAGACCGACCTGCAGGTCCTGACGCAGCGTATCGTGGAGCTGGAGCACGTCAAACCCGAGACCGCGATTTCTGTCCTCGAAGAGTATTACCAGCTCACCCTTACCCAGAGCTACCTGGCTGAAGGCGGTCCGGAATATGCCCAGAAACTGCTGATAAAAGCGTTTGGCGAAACCGGCGCTCAACAACTGCTCGACCAGGTCTCGAGAGCTTTGGAACAGAGTGGTATCCACCTGGAAAGCCTGGAGAAAGCAGATCCGCAGCAGTTGGCCAAGTTTCTCGAAGTCGAGCATCCGCAAACCATCGCCCTCATCCTGGCCCACATGCACGCCCGTCAGGCTTCCACGCTGTTGATGCGCCTGCCCGAAGAGGTTCGCGCCGAAACTATCAAGCGCCTGGCGCAGTTGCGTCAGTTTTCCCCCGAAGTCGCTCAGAAAGTTTCAATCGCCCTGAACAAACGTCTGGAGTCGCTCGGCGAACAAAGCAGACGCGCCTACGCCGGATTCAAAGGCGCTGCCGACCTGCTGAACCAGCTCGAACCGATTTCCAGCAAAGGTATCCTGGAGAACATCGAAAAAGACGATCCCCAGATGGCGCTCGCCATTCGCAACCTGATGTTTACCTTTGAAGACCTGCTCGGGGTGCCCGAAGCCGGTATCCGCGAACTGCTCGGACAGCTTGACAAGAAGACGCTGGCGATGGCCCTGCGCGGCGCCACCGAAGAACTCAAGAATCTGGTTTTCAAGTGCATGTCGACGCGCGCAGTTGACATGCTGAAAGAAGACATGGAGGTGTTAGGCGCGGTGCGCACCAAGGACGTGCATCTCGCCCAGCACGAAATCGTGGAAATGGCGCGCAAACTCGAGGCGGAGGGCAAGTTGGTGTTAAGCGCGGAGTCGCAGGAGGAGTATGTCGTCTAGCGCCCCCAAGCGGCAGCCCATCCCCGAAGCCTCGCCCTTCGCCTACGCCGAAGCCGAACTCCCGGGCGGCGCTCCGGGCAGTACATCCGACGCCGGCCAGGCCGCCGAGGAACGAAACCGCCGCCAGCAGGCCGAAGCCTTCGAGCGGGGACGCCAGAGCGCGCAACAGCAGTTCCGTTCCGAACTCGACGCCGCCCTCGCCAAGAATCGCGAGCAGATAGGCGATGTTCTGCAGGAGTTCGCCCTCGAACGGCAAAATTACTATCGCCGCATCGAAGGCGAAGTAGTCCAACTCGCGCTCGCCATCGCCCGCAAGATACTGCATCGCGAAACGCAACTCGATTCGCATGCCCTCGCCGGCATCGTCCGTGTCACGCTTGAGAAACTCGACACCGGCACCAAAGTCAGCCTGCACGTCCACCCCAAAGAAGCTGCCGACTGGCGGCACTACTTCGCTTGCCAAATGGAGGGTGCCCCCGCCCCCGACGTTCACGAAGATCCGGCTATCCCTCCC
>Ga0209648_10003945_pt1 | contig 12547 bp, 14 predicted proteins | sample GraSoi2013_115cm_FD_185830 | JGI IMG/M metagenome (GOLD analysis project Ga0209648, IMG submission 185830) | Grasslands soil microbial communities from the Angelo Coastal Reserve, California, USA - Sample 9_17_2013_115cm (SPAdes) (version 2) | ecosystem: Environmental > Terrestrial > Soil >...
CGTCGTGGCCTGGAGAGTCGAGTTCCCGACAGCTACGTTTCGGTCAGCAGCCGCCCAGCCTGCCGAGTCGAGGATGCGGTTGACGCGCGCCCCGGCGTTCTCGCTGCCGCCGACCGCCGCTCCCGCGCCTCGGTCATTGTTCGCGAGCACTTTCATCGCATCGCTCGCCGTGAGGACGACCATTGAGTAGCTGGGCTCGAAGTAGCTGATCCGCCACTCGTCCGCGAAGCCGCGGAACAGGTCATAGGTGAGTCCAGCCCAGACCGCACGTATGCGCACCGCGCGCATCGGGGTTACCTGGGTCAGGCCAGCGCTGACGTAGGGCCCGCTCAGGTTGGCGGGGTCGAACCTCCGGTCAGCATTGTCGAGGATGATGGCCGCTGTGGCTGCGTCGTAGCGGATGATCGGCTTCTCGACGCGGTTGCTGCCGCGGCCGGTCGAGACGTGCAGGGCCCAATCACTGATGTCTGTCCAGGTGATGTCCGCTGCCAGCGTGCCAGTGTCGAGCTTCCCGCGCTGGGCATCATCCAGATGAAGGAGGGTTCCTGTTGAGGCGCCCACCGAGAAGGCGACTTCGACGATGACCTGCGGAAAACCCACCGGCTTCTATTTCCGCCAGGCCGCCGAGCTGCTGCGTTCGTACTCCTGGATCGCTGCCACGATGGTCTGGCCCACCGCGGCCGGGTGGGCACCGACCGGAACGCTGACGTTCACGGTGTAGTTGTAGACCGGGGACTGTCCCCCGCCCCCCCCGCCGCCTCCGCCGCCGTGGGGGAAGATGCTGACGCCGCCGCCCGGGAGCGCGTAGCCCAGCTCCGGGCCCGCCTCACCGCTCATGAACCAGGAGCCGGCCTCGGCCATGCCGCCGTGCTGGAGGCCGGGGACATGGAGCGTGGACCCGATCTGCTGGAGCGCGCCGCCCACGAAGGGTATCGAGTTGATCGCCGACTGGAGCCGCTGGATGGCACCGATCACCGCCTCGACCTCGCCGATGACGTTGTGGATGGTGGTGCCGATCGCGTCGAACGCCATGCCGAAGTCGTGGGCCGCGGCGGCGACGTCTGAGATGGCGTGGGCCGTCCAGTCGAAGGCGGCCGCCAGGATGGTGATGTCGAACTGCGCGTCGGCGGCGAACCTCTTGCCGTCCGACTCCCACCAGGCGCTGAGCGTGGCGAGCTCCGTCAGGACCCAGTTGATGGCGCCGCGGACCTGGTTGAAGGCCACCTCCACGGCATCCTGGAAGGACTTGGGGTGGCCCAACTGGTCGTCGAAGGCCCGGCCGATATCGCCGATGATCCCCTCCACCGTCAGGCTGACGGCGCCGAAGACCCCCTGCATCTCGTGCAGCGCGCCCGGCAGCGTCACGCTGAACCAGTCCACCGCCCGGTCGGCGAAGGTCTGGCCCGCCGGGACCAGTCGGTCCAGCCAGTCGAAGAGGCCCTGCAGCGCCGGCTCTACGCGGGCGGCCACCTCATTGGCGACAGCCTCCAGATGGGTTCGTAGCGTCAGATACGGGTTGTCGGCCTTCTTCAGGGCGGCGGTCTGGGCATCCGTCGCCGCCGCGACGGCCAGCCCCGTCTCGGCAACCTTCTTGTTCAGGTCCTGCATATGGTCCAGCTGGACCTGCGAGAGCTTCTGACCGGGGGCCAGCCCGTCCTGCGCCTCCTTCAGGGTCCGGAGCGCCTGCTCGTGCGCCTTGGTGGCGGCGGTCAGGCTCTGATTGGCGGCGTCCAGCTCCTTCGTGCTCGAGGCCCAGCGCCCGGTCTGGATCTCTAGCTGCGTGAAGATGACCGCCAGCCCGCCCAGCGCCAGCAGCGGCAGCGTGCCCAGGGCCAGCGCGCCCAGCTCGCCGACCAGGAAGGTGATCGCCGGCGTCAGCGCGAAGGCGATGACTCCCGCCAGCCCGATAAGCACCGGGACGATGTACTGGCTCACGCTTGAGAGCCCCTTGAGCTGATCTCCCAGGCCGGTCGCGCTGGCGCTGGCGGCCCACATGCCATCCTCGGACACGACGGCTCCTGCCTTCACGCCCTCGAGCGCGGCCACGGCCTCCAGCGCCGACTCGGTGAGTTTGCGGGCGTTGCCGACGAACTCAACCTTCACCTCGCGGGCCATGTCAGCGCTTCGCCTCCTCCCGGATGATCGTCAGCAGCTCCTCAAACTCCCACGCTTCCAGGTCCTCGCGGATCTCGTGCAGCGATAGGCCGAAGCGAGCCGCGACGGCCGCCTCCGCCCTCAGCCACCGGCGCCGGTAGGAGGGACGTCCACCGCCCGGATGAGCGTGACATCGATCTCCCCGGCCTCCTCCCAGGTCAGCTCGGGGTCCTGGCGGCGACCCACGGCGAAGGCGAAGGCCCACATGATGTCGGCCTCGCGGCCTTTCCGGCCGGCGGCGCTGAGCGGTTCGCCGAGGCGCTGCTCGACCTCCTTCACCACGGCCGGCTTCACCCGGCGCATGTCGATGGTCAGCTCCCGAAGCGGCTCCCGGCCGGACGTGACACGGAGCGGTTCGGTCACAGGTCCACCTCCTTCATGCCCACCTCGATGGCGACCTCCGCCTCCAGAGCGAGCGCGGCTTCGGCGCCGGCCGCGGCCGGATCGAGGAATGGCCGACCGCGCTGGGGGTACATGTGGCGCCGGTCGCCGAAGAGCGGGTGCGTCCAGACGTCGCGAAGCTCGGACAGGCGCCCGATCGCCGGCGCGCTGGCCAGGTACTCCACGGTCGCCCCCTCGCCGCTCGAGCTGTACTGGATGCCGGGCGGGATCTTGCGCGACCAGGAGGCGCGCGCCCGCGCCTTGGCGGCCACCGCGCGGGCGACGTCGCGCAGCCGACCTTGAAATGAATGGTCGACCGCATCCGGGAAGGCGCGCAGCGCAGCCTCCGCCTCGCGCACGCCGCTCACCTCGATGCTGAGGCTGTTCACGAGGCCGTGTCCGTCGACCGGTAGACGACGGTGATCGCGCCCGAGCCCGCATCCATGCACTTCACCGGCAGCGCCTCGATGATCTCGGCCGGCCCCGACACGTTCGGCGTGTCTCCGTCGAAGCGCACGTTCGCCGTGACGGTGAGCTGGTAGAAGAGCGTGGGGCCGGCCAGCGCGCCCACGAAGGCCAGCACCAGCGCCGCCTCGGTCCCGGCCGTGAACCGGTTGTACAGGCTCAGATCGGGGAAGTAGCAGCTGAGCAGGCCGTCGTACTTGCGCGTCCCGGCCTCGAGCGGTTCCTTGCGGAGCGCGGCGCCGAGCTTGTAGCGGTCTGCCGAGAGCATGTTGTCGCCGGTCAGCGTCGCCTCCCGCACGTCCACGCCGGCGCCGCCGATGGTCAGCGTGCCCTGGGTGAAGGTGAAGAGCTGCACGCCGGTCGGGTAGCTGGCGGTGCCCAGGCCCTGCGAGGTGTCCTCGGACTGGCCGATCAGCGTCGGCGTGAGCTTCAGCAGCTCGCCGATCTTGCACTCGAGCTTCCACTTCGCGACCTTGCAGCCCTTGTACGAGAAGGCGCGCACCACGCCTGCCTGGTCCGGTCGGCCGAGCTGCACGCTCAGCGACTTCCCGACCAGGTCGCCGGGGGTGAAGGTCTGGTCCCAGACGCCCGGGTCAGTGCCCACCGAGGGCTGGCTCAGCGCCACCGAGCCGAACGCGTGCTTCAGCCAGAGCCCGTGCGACTTGTTCCAGACCTCCAGCACGACGTCGCCATCGGCCGTCTGCTTGCCGACCGCCCACTGCGAGGAGCGCAGCACCCGCTGACCCGAGCGCAGGCCCTTCGCCTCGATGCGCTCCACCTTCAGGTTGACGTTCTCGCTGACGAACTCGTGGTAGCGCGCCGGCGCCACGTAGGTGCCGAAGGTGGACTCCTCGGCGAGGCCGAGCTGTGCGGCGAGGCCGGTTCCGATCGGCATCGGCTATTCCTCCTTCCGGGCCTTCGCGGCCATCACCGGCGGCTCGGCCAGCTTCCAGTCGGGCCGCGCCGGCGCTGTCTCCGTTCCGTCGTCGGCGATCTCGGTCCCGGCGCGCAGCAAGGATGCGCCGATCTCGTCGGGCACGTCGACGGGCTCGCCGCGCTTGGCGACGATGCCAGCGGCCGGCACCTCCATCTCGTCGAACATCCCGTCGTAGATCAGCTTCACGGCTCACTCCTCACGACACCCGCGCCGTGTACTCGATCTCGAACTCACAGTCGACCGCCCAGCCGCCCTGATCGGCGGGGAAGGGGAGGTAGGCCACGTTGCTGACGCGGGCCAGGATGGTCTGGTTGCCCACCGCCGGCGGCGCGTCGCGCAGCTGCAGGATCACCTCGTCCAGCAGCGCAGCGGCGCGGTCCATGGCTGCCTGGAACACTGAGTCGCCGTCCTGCGCGCCCGCGGCGCCGGTCTGCTTGATGGCGCGGATGAGGCCGGGGATCAGGTAGCCGTCGTTCCGGCGCAAATGGCCGATGGCGGCGTACTCCTGGGTCCCCTCGAGCTTCGCCCGGACCAGGACCACGCGATCGGCCAGGCTCAGATCCGCGGGCGCCACTAGATCGACCGGAATCCCCGCCAGGCCACCCCGTGCCTGAAGGGCCATGCGCAGCGCCACGATGAAGGCTGAGGCCGTCGAGGAGGCCACGTCAGGGATTCCCTCGCGCGGGCGGATTCAGCGCCAGTCCGGGCATCCTGGCCATCAGGCGAACACGAACTCCATGTAGTCGGCCAGCGCCTCGTCCACCTCCGGGATGCCGGTCGGCGTCATCGGGCCGGGGACCGAGATGCGGACGAACTGGCCCTGGTCGGTCATGAACGAGGTGGCCCGGCCGCTGACGTCCTGCGCCGGCAGGTCGTAGCGCGCCTTGATCATCGCCGCGCGCTTGATCTTCGGCGGCACGCGGTCCCACCCGTACTCGTAGGCCACCGTGATGTTGCCCCGGCCGAAGAGCGACCAGGGCGCCGGGCGTAGGAGCCGCCCGGTCGGATCCATCACGATCAGCGCCAGGTCGGAGGAGCCGAGCGCAATGCCGTCGGCCGTCACCGCGACGACCTTGCTTGGTCGCCGGTGGCCGATCGGCAGTTCCCAATACCAGCTCCCCGAGACCCAGCTGCCGACCCAGCCGGTGCCGCCCTGCACGCCGGCGCGCGAGAGCGGGCTGGTCGGCTGCAGCAGGTTGGAGCGGTCGGCGTCCTTTATCTCGCGGGCGTATTTCGGGATGAACGAGGCGCCGCAGATCCGTTCGAAGTCGTCGGTGATGCGATCTCTCGCCTCGGCGATGGCCGAGCTCGTGAACGCCGCCGTGTCCGAGAGCGCCTTGTCCCCGAAGTTGCGCACCTCGACCTCGCCGAAGAGGTGGGCGCCGACCACCTCGTGCACGCTCGTGAAGGTCTGCACCTGGCCGGACCAGGTCCCCGACCAGGTCGCCGTCAGCACGTCCAGCGTGCCCGTCCCCAGCGCCCCGGTCAGCAGCACCTCATAGATGCCTGTCAGATCGGAAGTCGCCGCCGGAAGCCCGGCGATGACGGTGCCGTCCGCGCGCGTCACCACGACGGTCGGGCCCGCCGTGGCATTCGTCAGCGCCCCGTCGAGATAGACCTCGATGCGGGGGCTGGCGCTCGTGCCGCGCAGGATGCGCGCGACGCGCGGGACGGCTTCCAGCGCCATCAGTGGCTGGTCCTGGTGACGCCGAAGGTGAAGCTCGGCGTCGTGCCGCCGATCGTCCAGAACAGCCGGAAGTGAGGCGCCTTGCGGGCGAAGATCTTTACCACCACCTTGGCGGCCGTGATCTGCGTGAAGGAGTCGATGGCTTCGGCATCCGCCCAGGTCGTGCCGCCGTCGTGCGACCACTGGACTTTCAGGTCCAGCGTGGGCGTGGTGCCCGAGACGGCCGAGACGTTCACGAGCAGAGCGAGCTGAGACCCCGGGTCGTCGATCGTGATCGCGGCCGCCGAGTTCCCGGTCGCCGTCTTCGCCGATGAGGCTTCGACGGCGACCGGGCTGTTGAATGCCATCAGCGGCCCTGCTCGGTCGTGTCAGCCGGCCTGAACGGCACCTCGCCCGCGGGCTCGCTCGTGGTCGCCATGGGCACGCCGCCGCTCGGCAGCGTCACCTGGCCGGCTGGCGCGAGCTGCGCGCTCGGCACCATCGGCGCGTTCTGGAAAGGCAGGTTGGACATCGGGGTCGGGGCGCCCTCGCGCGTGTCCGGCGGGTAGGGCGGGTCGTCGTCGGGAAGCACGCCCGGGTGCATCTCCGCGTTGCCGAAGAGCGGCGCCACCGGGCCGGCGCTGGCCGAGATGCCACCCAGCACCGGGGCCGTGGTCGGCCACGCGCTCGGAAGGCTGATGTGAGTCACCTCCGGCCCGGCCGGCATGGCCGCCGCCGGCTCGGCGTAGTTGGTCGGCGGGTAGCCGGTCGGCCCGATCGGTCCGGCCGATGGCACCGACGAGGCATGCGTACCCGGCGGGACCGGCGATGCCTTGGTCGCTCGCTTGCCAGCCATGATCAGGTTCTCCTCTGCCGGGGCGGCCCCGGCGTTGCGCTCTTGTTCGCAGGCGGCTCGGCCATCTTGTCCTCGGCCGGCTCGGCCTGTTTCTCGCCGCCGTCCTCGGCCGGCGCCTCCTGTTCGTACAGGCTCGCCGGCAGGCCGAACCGCTGCACGTAGCCCGCGTCCAGGAGCTGGCCCTCGGCGACGAGCAGCCAGGCGGCCTCCGGGTGGTTGTGCTCGACGACCCGGGCCTTCGGGTCGCTCAGGCCGCCTCCGGTCAGGTAGAGGCGCCGGTCCGCGATCCACTGCGGCATCGCTACGGCGTCCCCGCCATGTAGATCACGACCACGCGGAACTTGCCCGCTGTCAGGGCCGCCGCCGTGATCGCCACCGCCAGCTGGCGGCGCGCGGTCGTCTTGACCGTGGTCGCTCCCGTGAACACGGGGATGATGCTCTTTCTCCCGGTCGTCGACCAGGGCGCACCGCTGATCAGGGCCGTCGCCAGCTGGTCGCCGACCGCCTCCGAGTTGACGCCGACGGAGGCCGCGCCGCCCGAGGTCAGCACCGTGTCGACCTCGATGTAGCCGCCCAGGATGACGGCGTTGTTCGGGAGGTCGTTCCCCAGCGGGTCGTTCGGCGAGCTCCGCATCGTGATCGTGCTGACCGCGCCGCCGTCGACCGCGAAGTCGTACTCCCCGGCCGCGTGGCGGATGCCCCGCGCGACCTCGGTTACCGGCATTTGTCAAGCCTCCTCTTGAATTAAGTGATGCGGGGCAGCGCCGGCCGCCCCGCCAGGATGACCAGGATCAGAGGCCGGTGACCGTGCAGATCGCGGCCGCACGGTAGACCACGAAGGCGACCCGGACATCGGCCCGGATGGACTTCTGGCCCTTGATGAAGTCGTCGTTCACGAAGCCGATCTGGACATCCACGTTGCGCCGGAAGACCAGCTGCGTGAAGTTCGCGAAGTCGGCCACTACCGAGGTCGCGGCCGCGGAGGCGTCGCACTGCGCGACCGGCAGGCCCCACAGGCGGTCCGGGGCGGCGTCGCCCGGCGAGCCCCAGATGTACCGGCCCTGGGTGTCCTTCAGGAGCCGGATGTTCTGCCAGTCGGTCGGGTGGATGATGTGCCCCGAAGGGAAGGCGCGGCCGGTGATCATCACCTTGACCATCGCCTTGTAGATCGCGTCCATCGCCGTGTCGCCCGCCCTCGCCTGGGTCTGGATCGAGCCCACGTTCAGGATGCCGGTCAGGTTCGGCGGCGTGCCGTTCCCGGTCAGCACCTGCAGGTCCAGGCGCTGCCGGACCAGGAACAGGAGCCGGCTGTTGATGTAGCCCTGGACCATCGGCACGTCGTCCAGCTGCTCATCGGTGGTCGGCAGGAACGTCGCGACCTTGCGGACCGGGCTCGAGGTCTCGGTCAGGACCAGCGTCGACTGCGCGTAGGCCGAAGCCTCCGCCGTCTCCGCGGCGCCCGAGGTCAGCGTCGATTCGGCCATGTAGACGACCGTTGCCTGCGAAGTCTCCGCCATCGGCAGCAGGTCCAGGATCTGCACAGGCCGGGCGGCCAGCGGGACCACCACGCCAGACCGGATGGCCTGCGGCGCCCAGCCGGCTGCGGTCGTCATCGTCGCCTTCTGCTCGGCGATCCAGGACCGCGGGTCCAGATCGGCCGTGTACTGCGCGCCCAGGCTGCCCCGGCTGCGCTGCTTGAAGCCCGGTGACTGCGTGTACAGCTCGCCCAGGGACTTGAGGCCCGCGCCCGGTGTGTACGGGCCCTCCATCAGCCCGTCGATGCGCGCCGACAGCTCGACCGTCTTCTCCTCGATGGCCAGGATCTCGCAGGCCCGGCCGAGGTCCGAGCACTCGTCGTTCAGCTTGCGGATGTGCTGCTGCTTCTGCTCGACGGTGCCCTGGATGGAGGTGATCCGGTCCAGGTTCAGGTTCCCGCTCGGGTCCTTCGCCTCGGCCAGGACCTCACGCAGGTCCTTCTGCTTGGTGAGCAGCGCCTCACGCTTCTGTGCCAGCTCGCTCATAGATCCGCTGCTCCTTGAGGAACTGCTGCCACTCGGCGTCATTTCGCGCCTGAGTGTCAGCGGCGATCTTCAGGATGTCAGCGGGCACCGCATCTTTCCCACTACCCGTTTCCACCTCATCGAGCAAGCCACGGAGCCCCGTAGCGGCATCGGTCAAGGCGGTCATCAACGTGCTCAGGTGGTCGCGCGTCTGCGACGACAGGCGTCGTCCTTCCTTGGCGCGGAACTCCGCGCGGTCGGCCGTGCGCGCACTGAGCGCGTCGATGTCGGCCAGCACGGCCTCGGCGTGGCTCGCCAGGCTAAGGCTCTTGCCGGTGTCGTCCCACGGCGGGACGATCGAGTCGTCGCTGAACTTGTCCCGCATCTTCGCGTAGTACGCCGCGATGCGGGCCCGCACAGCGCCGCGGTCCCCATCGGGGATCTGGACGCCGCCGCGTGAGCCCTGCATGGCCGCCGCCGCCGCGAAGATGCCTCGAGGGACCGCCGTCAGCGTCCCGCCGTCGACGGTCGCGAAGCCGAGCTTGTAGGACCCGGCCTGGTCGGTCGCGGCCGAGTCGTGCCAGAAGAAGGCGCGGCTGTACTTCGACCAGTCGCCCGCGGCCCAGCTGGTTACCGCGGCGCGGGCAGCGCCGGCGTCCCAGCCCCGCGCTCGGTCGGCCAGCGGCAGGTCGCCGGCGCTGCCCGCGGCCTTGATCATCTGCGTCACCGTGTCCACCCCGGCGCCCTTCAGCACCGGGCTGACCTCGTGCACCGCCACCTTTATGAGCCCGCGTAGCGCGCCCGGGAACTCCTTCAGCGCCTCCTGGTCGAACGTCGCCTGCAGCACCTCATAGCCGTAGGACCATTCCTGGAGATCGCCCAGCGCCTTCACCGTCTCGTAGGTATCGCGTCCCGGCGTGGTGTTCAGGAAGAACGCCCCATCTATATAGGCGCCCTTCTTGTCCGAGCTGAGCGTGCCCTTGCCGACCGGCAGCGCCCCCATCCAACTCTCGTGCCCATAGGCCGAGATGGGGACCTGCTTGCCGTCCTGAAAGGCGCCCGGGAACGTGACGTCCATATCCGAATCAACCACGTCGATGGTTGAGAAGCGGGCCCGGAACGTGCCGGCGCCGGCGTCCTTCCACTCCACCGAGGCGACGGACTTGCGGTTCATGCGACTGGCTCCAGGTCAGCGGGTGCGGGGGTGGGCTTCGGCGGCTTCTGACCGTTCGAGCCCGGCGCCGTGCCGCCCTGCACGCCCGGCTGCGGGATGTAGATGTCGTCCTCCGGGCCGCTCGGCAGGTCGAAGGCGGCGCGCGCCTCCGAGCGCTTGGCGATGCCGGCAGCGACCAGACGGGCCCAGCGCTCGGCCTGGAGGCCCTGGTCCTCCTGCAGCACCTTGACCCTCGAGTTGTCGAAGCCGAACTCGATCGAGTCATCGTCGAGCCCGAAGTCGGGGCAGAGCTGAGTGGCGATCTCCTCGCCCAGCACGCGCTGGTCCGGGATCAGCCTCGACTGCCATGCCTGGTCGCGAAGCTCGGCCATCGTCGCGCCGACCCGGGTCATGCGGAGGCCGGAGCCGAAGCCCACGACGGCCGCCGGCAGGCCCAGCGCCGAGGTGACTCGTTCCTCGGGGATGTGCCGAATTTCGTCCATCTTCATCTCTTGCATGGAGTAGCCGAACGAGTGGACGTCGGTCGGCTGCCTGAAGATCAGCGGCTCGCCGCGGCGATCGCCCGTGGTCTCCTCTTTCACACGCCCCTTGATCACCTGCATCTCGGCATCGGTGCCTCTGAACACAGAGCCGGTCGACGGCGCGACGATCAGGCCGGGGACGCCCATGTTCTTCAGCATCGTGGCCGTGAAGCGCGCGGCCTCCTCGTCGCTGTAGATCTCGCGCAACACCGAGTGCAGCGGCGAAAGCCCCTTGCGGACATTGCCCGGGTCCAGGCCGTCGCGGAAGTGCACGACGTCCTGCACCGGGTAGGGGATCAGCTTGTCGTTCACCTTCATCTCGTAGTGGCCGATGAACGCGCTGCCGTCCTCCGGCCAGCGCGGCTCCATCATCCAGTGGGGCACGTACCAGAGCTGCGTGACCGCGCCCTTGCCGCTGATGGCCGGGCCACCGGGCCGGAAGGGCGACTGGTCGCGGATCTTGATCCAATATGCGTTGCCGTCGATGGTGCGGCTTGCGAGAGTCGCCATCCAGAGGTGCACGCCGGCGTAGTAGCCGCGCGGCAGGACTGGCGTCGAGGTGGGGTAGCGCAGGACCCGCAGCATCCGGGCCCGCGGGTCGGTCGGGATGATGCGCGAGCGCACGCCCTGGTCGTTCAGGCTCCAGAGCGCCGGGGGCGCCTCCGGGAAGGTGCGGCAGATCCACTGCACGCAGGCCGCCACGATGGAGTTCGAGGAGCCGTCGCCGACGCTCTGGTAGTTGCGGTCGTCCAGCAGCATCGCCGAGCGCCAACCCCAGAAGTAGTCCGAGCGGTAGCCCGGGAAGACCATCTGCTTCAGCGCCTCGACGAGCAGGCGGCCACGGCTCACTGTCGCCATGAGTGGCCCTCATCCAGCCAGCCATGCCAGCCATCGCTCTCCGAGCCGCCCATAGCCAAGTCACTGATGCTGGCTCGGATCTCCAGGCTTCCGTCGGCGCATTCGCGGAAGGTGTGCGGCGGACTTGTGACGTGCTGGACGCTTCGAGCCCGCGGTGGCGCATCCGCAGCACGCGCATTCGGCTTCAGGAAGAACACGGCGGGCACGTCGCCCGTATAGCCCGTTACCGGGCCGCAGTAGTCGCCCGGGCGCTCTGGCATCCTCAGCGAGCCGTCGGCTGCGCGCAGCCGACGGCCGATCACCGTCACAGCAGCCCCCAGCCCTCGTCGCCGTTCAGCTCAGCCGCAGCTGCGCCGTGGATCTGGGCGGCCGCCGTCAACGCGTTGATCACCCGCAGCTGCGCCCCTTCGTCGCGGGCCGGTGACGGCCGCATGAAGCGCGACTTGCCGCCCGGGGACATTCGGGTGACAGCGTTCAGCGCGTGCCGGGTCAGGCCCCCATCCCCAGCGTGGTGCAGCCAGCCGTTGCGCAGCGCCTCCATGAAGCGCTCGTAGTCGAGCTCAGCGAGCGGCACCGATGCCGGTCGGTCGACGATCTCGGCCCCGAACTCCTGGGCGATCCACTGCGCCAGGTCCTCACCGCGCATGGTCGCCATGACCACAGTGTGAAGCGGGTTCCGCCTGTGCAGCTCTACCAGGGCCCGCTTCACCGTCTCCGGGTCCAGTGAGGCACCATCCCGCGGAGTCGGCAGCACGGCGGCTGGACCCAGCAGCCGCGAGGTCGGGGACGGCATCCAGAGCGGCACGGCGGCCGTGCTCTCCGTCCGCCAGTGCAGGTCGAGGCCCAGCCAGATCGGCTCGCCGGGCGGGATCTCCTCGGCGCTCGCCGCCCGGTGCCACTCGGCCTCCTGGATGGCGGCCGCGTCGGAGCGGGTCGGCAGGTTGCAGTTGAACCGCCGCCAGTGCGAGAGCGTCATCGTCGGCGAGTTGCGCTTGCGCTCGAGCTGGCGCAGCGTCACCCCGCTGAAGGGGTTGGCCGCCTTGACCAGGCGCAGGTCCTCGACGTCGCCCTTCTCCGGCACCGCCCACTCGTGCAGCACGAGCTCCGGCGATGCCGCCCGCAGGAAGCACCCGCGGCGCGTCACCTCGGTGGCTGCCTGGCGGATGCGCTCCCGGGTCTCCTCGAACTCGCCGCCCGGCTCGCCCGCCGTCGAGATGGCCACCACCTGGCCGCCGCGCTTCTCGATCTTCCCCCGCCAGGTTCGGTACAGGCGCAGGTCCGGGTGCCGGTGCAGCTCGTCCAGCAGGCAGAGCGTCGGGATCTGGCCGTCACCCGTGCGGTCGTCGGCCGCGAAGATCTGGATGCGGGCGCCGAGCGGGTCGTAGCGGATGCGCCGGTACCCCTCCAGGCACCGGAAGCGGCCGCGCAGCGCCGGTGAGCGGAGCACGAAGCCCGCCGCCTGCTGGTACAGCACCTCGGCCTGCTCGCGCGAGCTCGCCGCGACTGGCACCAGCCCGCCCGCCCGATGCTCGATG
>Ga0209648_10003947_pt1 | contig 12546 bp, 9 predicted proteins | sample GraSoi2013_115cm_FD_185830 | JGI IMG/M metagenome (GOLD analysis project Ga0209648, IMG submission 185830) | Grasslands soil microbial communities from the Angelo Coastal Reserve, California, USA - Sample 9_17_2013_115cm (SPAdes) (version 2) | ecosystem: Environmental > Terrestrial > Soil >...
GCGCGGCCGCTTTCCCTCACCGGCGGCCATCCTTACGGGCCATACCCACGGCGGCCAGATCCGGCTGCCGTTCTACACGCCGTACACACCCCCGGGCAGCGGCCGGTTCGTCGCGGGATGGTACCGCGATACGCTCGCGCCGCTCTACGTCTCGCGCGGCATCGGGACCGTCGGCCTCCCGGCCCGCTTCTGGTGCCCGCCGGAGCTGCCGATCTTCACCCTCCGAACGGCCTAAAACGAGTTTGACCCCGGTCGTGAGCTCCTGTTCGCGTGCGGGCGGATCGGATGTGAGGGTCCACGAAGCTATTTCCCGCGCCTGAATACACGCACGGGGTAGCGGCGTACGCTGCCGGTCCTGGTACCTTTGCCGGCCATCCGGCATCTTTTACCGTGTCCTCCGTCTCCTGGGCGAGGTGATGCGGCCCTTGCGGTCCGTCGCGCCTGCCGCGCTCGCGGCAGTTGGCGGGCTCGTAGTCGGTGCCTGCGGTCTCGCAGACGTCTTCCGCCCGGCGGGGCTGAACGACGTCGTTGTGACCTATTGCGGTGACACTCTCCTCGCGGTCGGGGCGCGGCAACCAGCCGTGGTGGTAGTCCGGGCCAACGGCGCCACGATTCAGAATCCCCGCCTCAGCTTCGCATCATCCGACACCACGGTTCTCACGTTCACGCCGACCGGCGACACGCTCGTCGCTCGGACCCTGGGGCACGTGTTGCTGAGCATCACCCTCGTGAGCTCAATGGTCACGAGCACGGCGCCCAGCTCTCACGATAGCATTCACGTCAGGAGCAAGGGATCGGCGTCGGCGCCCCCCAATTGCCTGTGAGCTGCTTCCGCTGCGGCGCAGCGATCGCGGAGGGGGCGCGCTTTTGCGCGAGCTGCGGGACTCCGGTCGTGGATCCGCAGAGCGCGACCGTCGTCTTCGAACCGGAAGACCCCGACGCGCTGTTCCAGCGCGTCCGCATGGTGCTCGCCGGCGAATACGACGTCGAGCGCGAACTGGCGCGTGGGGGGATGGGCGTGATCTTCAAGGCAACCGAGGTCGGGTTGCGGCGCGCGGTGGCCCTGAAGGTCTTGCTGCCCGAGCTCGGGCTCAGAGTCAGAACCGCAGAGCGGTTCAAGCGGGAAGCGCGGATGGTGGCCGAGCTCGATCATCCGAACATCATCCCCGTGTATCGCGTCGGGCAATTGGGGGGCATCTTGTTCATCGCGATGAAGTTCATCGAGGGCCGCTCCCTCGGTCTGATCGTCGACACCCAGGGGGCCTTACCCGTGCCCGTCGCGCTGCACGTGCTGCGAGGCGCCACCCGCGCGCTTGCCTACGCCCATGACCGCTCCATCGTCCACCGCGACATCAAGGGCGCGAACATCCTGGTCGACGAGGACGGCCGGGTCATGGTCTCGGACTTTGGGGTCGCGCTGCGCGCCTCCGACGTGAACCTCACCGCTGACGGAACAGTGATCGGCACACCGCTGTTCATGAGTCCCGAGCAGTGCGCCGGCCGTCGCACCGGACCGCAGAGCGACCAGTACTCGCTTGGCATCGTCGGGTTCCAGATGCTGAGCGGTGCGGTACCGTTCAAGGGCGACACCATCGCGGGCGTGATGCGACATCACTTTTTCACTCCCGCGCCGGACGTCCGCCAGGCCCGGGACGACGTGCCCGCCGCCCTCGGCGAGGTGCTGAACCGAACGCTCGCGAAGGACCCGGCCGCCCGCTTCCCCGCGACCCGCGACATGCTCGCGGCGCTCGAGGTCATCCCCTTCTCGGAAAGCGATCGCCGCGAGAGCGAGCAAGCGCTGCGCCAGTTGGTGCGTGGCGCCGTGATCGCGAAGGTGCCAACGCGCTCGCTCCCCCCGCTTCCCGAAAGCCCCACCCTGCCGCTCTCGCCCGCCGCACGCCACGAGTGGCGACTGCCCGTCCGAGTGGGCGCGGCTGCGTCCGGTGTGCTCCTCCTCGGGCTCGCCCTCGGCGTGCTGCGCCTCACCACGCCACGTACCGATGCTAGCCCCCGTCTGCCGCCGATCCTGGCGCAGCCGCCGACCGCCCCCACCGCTCGGCAGCCCCCGGTGGCTGCGCCGCGCGCGGCGCGGCCGCCCGGCGGCAAGCTCCGACTGCACACTAGTCCCCCGACCGCCGAGATCCTGATCGACGGGCGCCACATCGGAGTGGGTTACGCCTTCGACTTCCCTCTCGGTGTGGGAGAGCGGCGGCTCGCGGTGCGGGCAGCGGGATACCAGTCCTTCGACACAACCCTTGTCGTCACGGCGGGCAGCACATTCGCGCTCGGCCGCGTCACTCTCTCCGTCGGTAAGCGGGGGCCGTGAGGCGTCTTGCCCTCTGCCTTGCGCTGGTCATAACGGCGTCGCCCGAGGCCCGCGCCCAGACCGAGACCGCCGACCTGCTCGGCCAGGCGCAGGCGCTGTACGAGCGGCTCGAGATCGAGCGGGCGCTGCCGCTGCTGCGCCAGATCGTGTCGCCCAGCTGGCCACACGAGATCACGATCGAACAGCGCGTCCAAGCCTATACCTACCTGGGCGCGTCGCTGGCCCTGACCGGCGTGCGCGACTCCGCCCTACTCTACTTCCGAGCCGCGATCGAGCAGGACCCCTTCACGGACTTGGATGCGCAACGCTTCACGCCCGCTCAGCTCGGGCTGTTCCAGCAGGCACGACGCCTCACGTTCGCCGTGGCGGCCCGCCCGGTGGAGGCCGCGCGTGTCGATCCCCGCACGGAGCGCGCGAGGTTCACGGTCACGACCACGCACGCGGCATCCCTCCGCGTCGAACTGCGACCAGCCGACGCGCGGCCCGCGATCGTGTTGTTCCGCGATATCAATGACGGCCTGCGGGAGGTGCCGTGGAACGGCCTGCTGTCCGATGGCCATCTGGCGCCGCCCGGCCGCTACGCGCTGGCGGTCGTCGGTCGGAGCCAGCTGCTCGGTCGCTCCGACTCGATGCGCGTCTACCTCACCGTGGCGCACGAGATCCCGCCGCTCGAGGATACGCTGCCCGCGCTCGCGCCCGCCCAGTTGCTTCCCGAACGGCTGGTCGTATCGGCGGGTCGGAGCGACTTCCTCAAGGGCCTCGGCATCGCCGTCGGGGCGCTCATCGTGTCCAGTGCGGCGGCGAACGGCAACCTCGGGCGTGGCGGTCGGGCGCTGGCGATCGCCGTGGGCGGCGCGGCGGGAATCACCGGCGTTGCCGCTTGGTTGAACGCCCGCCGGGAGCGCGACCTTCCGGCGAACCTCGAAGAGAACAGCCGGCGCCGTGCCGCCCAGGCGGCCGCGAATGCCGGCATCGTGCGCCGCAACGCCGAGAAGCTGGCTCAGACAGTGCTCGTCATCCTGCCGGCGGCCGGCGTGGGCCCGTGAACTCGGCCCGCCCTCCCGCGTCTCCGGCGGTCGTCCTGCGGGTGGTGCTCGGCTTTTCGCTCGCACCGGCGGCCGGGATCGCGCAGACCACTCTGTCTGGGACCGCGGCTGCGGCGCTCGTCGTGCATCAGGTGGACATCGGCCATGGTGTCGAGGAGTCGAGGGGCCTGCTCTTGCGGGCGGAAGCCGCGGTCGCTCTCTCGCGGCTTGAGGTCCTGATCCGCGCGGCCGGAGGGTCGCTGTCTACCTCGGCGGCGGGAGCTGAGAACCGGGACGTCGGCGAGGTCAGTCTGGAGGCCAGCGTCATGCCCGCACCATGGCTGGCGCTGCGCGCGAGCGGGACGTCGCGGACGTATGCCACGGCGATCGCCCGACAGCACTGGACCCTGGTCGAGATGGGGGCCGAGGTGCGGCTCGACTTCACCACGAGCCCGGTGCGGGGAATCCTGCGCGGCGGGCTGCTCCCCGTCGTGTCAGTGAATGGCTTGCCCCGACCGGATGTCGCGCTGACCGCGGCGGCAGGGATCGAGTACCGCAGCGGCTCAGTCACCGGTGGACTCCTTTACGGCCTCGAGCGCTACGACTTCCCACCCTCGGGAGCGACTCGTCGCCTCGAACAGCTGAACACGGTCACGTTCCGCATCACCATGCAGCGCGGCGGAGGGCGCGTGGGCCGCCTCTGAACGGTCCGCGAGCCGCCGCCGCGCGAGTCATTGCTCGAGACGTCACCGTCACGGATTTTGGCCGCCAAGCTGCTAAGCCGAGCCTCAGTGACAGATTTTCTGGGCACGGGAGAACGGCCCAGGCGCAGCGCTTATATTCCCACTCTGAAAGGAACGGCCGCATGGGTTCCACCCAGCAACACTTCGCCATTGCGGTTGGCGCGGCGAGAGACCAGGCCAAGGCACTGCTGAGCCAGCTCGAACATCAGGGCCACGGCCAGACGGGTAAGTCCAGCGCGGTGTACCTCGCCCTCGTCACGATTCACAACCGCTTGCTGGCCGTCGATCCGGCGCCACCGCCCCCTGCCCACTTTGTCCCTGACCTCGAGCAACTCCTCCGGGGGTGCGAGGGCAAGCTTTCCCCGGTGAAGCCGCTTCTCGAAGCTGCCCTTCGCGTGGCGCAGGAGCAGCGCGAGACGACGTAGGCTGCGGCGACGTCGGCGCCTGGCTCGACCACCAGTAACATTCGGGGCTACTGCGCGGCGGGCGGGAAGCTCCGAAGCGACTTGCGGCACGGCCGAGCACTTCTACGGACAAGCGACGTGGAGGTCCTCTACACCTGGAGCGGCCGGATCCGCGTGGGCACGGACGCGCGCCGGGTGGCGCGAATCGATGATCGCGTGAGAGCGAGCCCGACGGGGCGCCGGTTCGCGGCCTCGGTGCCACCGATCCCGTGATCTGGCGGCCGCCGCAAGTCGTCCTGACGCGGCTCCACTAGGCCGCGCGATGCGGCTCGGACCCGCCCAACCGCGCCGCCGTCGGTGTTGTGACGTGCGTCACGCACCACGCGGGCGCCGTCCACCGTTACGCCCCACCCGCCTCCCGAGTCTTGTAAGTTGAGCGCACGAGGGGACCCTCCGGCACCTGGGCCAGTGGGGTCCCCTTCTAGTGCGGATACACGGAGACCCGAGCGACATGACGCGCCCACAGAGTGCAGTGCCGACCTTTCTCGATCCGACCGGCCGGCGGTGGGCGCGGCTGCGCGTGGGTGCGCTCGTCACGGGCGTGGTCAGCACCGTGTTGTTCCTGGTCGTGCTCACGGGCGTGCTCATGCCGCCGCTCCTCCCCACCCTGCCCCTGACCCAGACGGCCGTCGACTCGCTCGGCCACGCGCCCCGGGTGCCCAGCACCGTCGCGAAGCATCCGATCTCGGTGCGAGCGGAGCGAGAGCGCGTCGCAAGCCGCCAGCGCCTATTCGCCTACTTGAAAGAGCACGCGGCCCCACCAGCGCTCCGCTACGCCCAGATGCCCATCGCCCGCCCCCGCGGCGCGGCCGTCGCGATCGGCGCGCCGATCGTCACTGGCTTCTTGGTCAACTGGGACGACAACTCGCTCGCCTCGCTCCGGAGCCACATCGACGCGCTCGACTGGGTCGTGGCGGAGTGGGGCTTCGTGGGCCGCGGGGTGAACAGCGTGCCGGTGCGTGTCCAGGTCGACCGCCGCGTGCTCGCGCTCGCTGCGCGCGCCAAGCAACCGGTCCGCGTGTTCGCCCTGATCACCAACTTCGCGGGCGACGATTTCGACTCGCTCGCCGTGACGCGGCTGCTCACGCGCCCGCGGCTCTGGCGGCGCGCCCTCACGACCATCGCCGACACGGTGGCGCACTACGACCTGGCGGGGGTGACGATCGACTTCGAGAACGTACCCCGGGCCGTGCATCCCGCCCTGCTGCGGTTCCTAGGGGCGCTCAAGCGGCGCCTCGCGCCCGCTGGGCGACTCGTGACTCAGGCGGTCCCGGCCGACGACCCCACCTGGCCCCTGGCGCGCTACGCGGCCGTCGACGACTACCTCTTCGTGATGCTGTACGACGAGCACGACCCGTCCGACGAGCCCGGCCCGATCGCAAGCGAGCCGTGGTTCGAGCACCACCTCGCCCGCGTGCTGGCGCAGGTGCCGCCGGCCAAGGTGATCGTGAGCGTGGGACAGTACGGCTACGCCTGGTCCGAGACGGGACGGTTGGCGACCGAGCTGACCTTCCAGGACGTGATGCAGCTCGCGCAGAACCACGCCCGCACGCCGGCCATGGATAGCGCTACCCTGAACCCGACCTTCGGCTGGGACGACCCGGACTCGACGAGCCATATCGTCTGGTTCCTCGACGCGGCGACAGCCTACAACCAGCTGCTCCACATCCAAGGGCTCGGCGTGCGGGGCGTGGGCGTGTGGCGGCTCGGGTCCGAGGATCCGTCGCTCTGGACGGTGCTCGATCACTCGGGCCTGCGCCGGACTCCAGCAGCGCTCGATACCATCCGCATCGGCTACGATGTGGTGTTCAACGGCACCGGAGAAATCCTGCGGATGGTGGCCGAACCCACCCTGGGCCGGCGCCTCGTGCGCACCGACAGCGCGACCGGCCGGATCGTCGTCGACTCCGTCATGAAGACCCCCTCCACCTACGTGATCGCGCGCTACGGCCGGAAGCACCACGCCGTGGCGCTGACGTTCGACGACGGCCCGGACCCGACCTGGACCCCGCTCATCCTCGATACACTCCAGTCGCGCGACGCCACGGCGACGTTCTTTATCATCGGGGAGAATGCCGAGCTGCACCCCGAGTTGCTGCGGCGCATGGTGCGCGAGGGGCACGAGATCGGGAATCACACGTTCACGCACCCCAATCTCGCGCTCGTGGGCCCGCGCCTCACGCGCTACGAACTGTCCGCCACGGAGCGCCTGATCGAGGCGGTCACGAACCGCCGCACCGCGTTGTTCCGCCCGCCCTACTTCGGGGACGCCGAGCCGACCACGGTGGACGAGCTCGGGCCGATCGCCGTGGCCCAGTCGCTCGGCTACGTCACCGTGGGGCTGCGCGACGACCCGGGTGACTGGCTGCAGCCCGGGGTCGGCACCATCATCCGGGAGAGCCTGGCCCAGCTCGAGCGCGGCAACATCATCCTGCTGCACGACGGGGGCGGCAAACGGGCGCAGACGGTGGCGGCGCTCGGCCCCTTGATCGATTCACTGCGGGCGCGCGGCTACCAGCTGACCACCGTCACCGCGCTCGCCGGGCTCACGCGCGACCAGGCGATGGCCCCGCTGCCGCCCCACACCGCGCTGCGGCGCTTCGTGGAGCTCACGTCGTTCTCGCTCGTCGGATGGATCGAACTCGGGCTGAAGGCGCTGTTCCTCGTCGCGATGGTGCTCGGCGCCGGCCGCCTCGTCCTCCTGCTCGCCCTCGCGCTGCGCCAGCGGCGGCTGCGCCCGGTCGCGACGCCAGTGGGGGACGGCGCGTTTCACCCGAGCGTGAGCGTCGTGGTGCCAGCGTACAACGAGGAACCGGTGGTCGTGCGCACTGTGCAATCGCTCTTGGCCCAGGGCTACGACGGGCTTGAAGTGGTCGTGGTGGACGACGGCTCCGCCGACCGCACCGCCCGAGTGGTGGCGGCGGCGTTCCGCGGCCGCTCAGGTGTCCGCGTCGTGCGCAAGCCGAACGGCGGCAAGGCGAGCGCCTTGAATGTCGGCGTCGCGCGAGCAGCGGGCGAGATCGTGGTAGCGGTCGACGCGGACACGGTGCTCGCCCCCGGAGCGATCGCGGCGCTCGTAGCCCCGCTCGCCGACCCCCAGGTGGCGGCGGTAGCGGGCAACGCCAAGGTCGGCAACCGCATCAATCTCGTGACGCGCTGGCAGGCGGTCGAATACGTGACGAGCCAGAACCTCGACCGCCGCGCCTTCGCGCTCTTGAACTGCATTACCGTGGTGCCCGGCGCTATTGGGGCGTGGCGGCGCCGGCTGGTGCTCGACGCGGGCGGCTTCAGTACCCAGACGCTGGCCGAGGACCAGGATCTGACGCTGGCCCTGTTGCGGCGAGGCTTCCGGATCGCCTACGCCGAGCACGCGATCGCCTACACCGAGGCCCCGGATACGCTCCAGGGCCTGTCGCGCCAGCGTTTCCGGTGGAGCTTCGGGACGCTGCAGTGCGCCTGGAAGCATCGCGGTGCGCTCTTGCGCTGGCGCTACGGCACGCTCGGCTTCGTGGCGCTGCCCAATGTCTGGGTGTTCCAGCTCGCGTTCCCGTTCCTCGCACCGATCGCTGATCTGTTGTTCGGCTGGTCGCTCGTGACGGTGTACCTGAACAAGGTGCAACACGGCGCGGAATACGCGATGCAGAGTCTCGAGCAAGTCGTGCTCTACTACCTGGCATTCCTGGCGGTCGACTGGCTCGCCGGGATCGCGGCGCTGCTGCTGGAACCGGGCGAGGAACGGGGACTCTCCTGGCTGGTGCTGCTGCAGCGGTTGGTGTACCGCCAGGTGCTCTACTGGGCCGTCGTCAGGGCCGTCGTGGCCGCAGCCCAGGGCCGCGCGCGTGGCTGGGGCACGCTCGTGCGCAAGGGCACGGTCGAGTTGCCGGAGGCGGCCTGATGCGAACCGGCACGCTCGCGCTGGTCGCGCTGCTCACGCTGGTCGCGGGCCGCGCACGCGCTCAGGGGTCGAAACCGTCTCTGTGGACGGGGAGCGCGCGGGTGGCGACCCTCAGCCTCAACGACACCGTCTCGTTCGGCGCGCTCTCGGGTGTGCTCCAGTACCGGACGCTCGGCTGGCTGCGATTCGGCGCCGCCCCCACGCTCGTGCGTGCGGCCACCGGCGCCACGACGAAATCGGGATTCGGGGACTTGCCACTCGCGCTCGAGGCGTCGCACGAGTGGGACACCGCGCTCCATCCCGAGCTGGGAGCGAGCCTCATTCTGACCTTGCCGACGGGCAACGCCGCCTGCGGCTTGGGGAACGGGCAGACCGGCGTCGGGATGAGCCTCGGCACCGGATTCGCCCCGGCCGAAGGGGTGCACCTGTCCGCCGATGCGAGCCGGAGCTTCGAGGGCGCCATCACCCTGGCGTCACTGCGGCACCCACAGTCGACCTGGATCGACTTGGGCGGGGACGTGGATGTGGCCCCCAACTGGACGCTGAGCCTCACGGTGGGCGGTGACGTGGGCGGCGCGGACTCGGGCGCCGCAGACCGCGAAGTGGGAGGCGGTGTGAGTTACGCGGTGAATGGATCGCTCAACGTGTCGGTCGACGTTACGCACCGGTTGGCCGGCATGGCCCCACGCTGGGGCCTGGCCGTGAGCTTTGGCACGGCGACGACGGCGATTTCCCCCCTCAACACGCTCTCACCGGGGGGGCGCCAGGTGTTCGTGAGCAGCGGGGGCACTCACGGGCGGCCCGGAGCAGGCGGCGGCACCACCACGACCACTACCAGCTCCTGCCCGTAAGCGCGCCCGCGCAGCGAGGCGCTCCTACAGGACGACGAGCCGACCACCCCCCGTCACGACGATCACGAGATTCATCAGGAGCAGCATGAGATCATAGTGCCAGCCGTACCCGCGCTCGCCCCAAAACCCCGACTTCCACACGAAGATCTTCTTCTGGATCGCCCCGAGCATGATGAGCATCAGCCCGATGGCGGCGAGTTGGATCAGGATGCCAAAGGCCACCCCGATGCTGCCGAGCACTTCGCCGCTACCGAGAAAGGCCGCAAAAGCGGGGCTCGCACCGATGCTTTTGGAGCGTCCGACAGGGTCCTTGAGATGGCTGAGCCCACTGGTGAAGAACACGACTGCAACCATGAGTCGGAGGAGCAGGAGGCCGACATCGCTGTACCGCAACAGCACGGGAAACATGATGTTCATCGTTGGCTCCTGCCCCACGAGCTCGCGGGGGTCGAAGATGGCCCTCAAAACGTAAAGGTCTGCTCCGTCAGGCAGATGAAACGCAGCTGGAGGGCGCCACGCACCACCGGCCTCCGGGCTCGAAGGAGTCGCCCTCGAACTTGGCATGCCGACCGGACTTCTCGCAACCGAGCGTCCCGGGTCAGGTGACTCGTTGCCCGTCGCTCACCGCTGCCGGTTCGGGGGCCCCTCGCGCGAGCCCTGGAACATCGACAAACGAACGGTCCAGTTGGGAGATGGATGGGCAGCCCAAGAGCTTGAGGGAGCGCTCCAGGTCGGTGCGCAGGATCTCGAGCACGCGCGCGACACCCGCCTCACCCGCGGCCGCGAGTCCATACGCATAGGCGCGGCCCAGGAGCACCGCGCGCGCGCCGAGGCAGATCGCCTTGAGGATGTCACCGCCGCGCCGCACGCCGCCATCCATCAGCACCTCCACCTGACCGTGCACGGCGGCCGCGACTTCGGGCAGGGCGCGGAGCGACGCAGGAGCGCCGTCCAGCTGCCGCCCGCCGTGGTTCGAGACGACGATGGCAGCCGCGCCGCCGTCGCCCGCGCGGCGGGCGTCCTCGCCGGTCAGGACCCCCTTGATCACGATCGGGCCGGGCCACAGGTCGCGTACCCAACGCATGTCCGCCCACGTGATGGGGGTGTGGCCCAGGGCCGTATTGACGTCGACGAGTTCCATCGGTCCGCGGCCGGGGACGACGATATTCGGCAGCACGGGCAGGCCGCCATGCACCAGAAACGCCGCGAGCCACTGCGGATGGGCGAGGAGCTGGGGCAGATAGCGCAGCTTGGCGAGCAGGGGCCCTCCCACGAGCTGCCCCATGCCATTGCGGACGTCCCGCTCGCGCAGCCCCGCTACACCGGTGTCCACCGTGACAACGAGCGCCGCATAGCCGGCCGCGCGCGCGCGCGCGATCGCCGCCTCGGCCGCGGCACGCCCACCGACCGGATAGAGCTGATACCACACGGGCCCCGAGGTCGCGGTGCGGACGTCTTCCAGGCTGTACCCCGAGACGGTCGAGAGCACGTATCCCGTGCCAGCGGCGCCAGCCGCCCGAGCGGCACCCACCTCGCCGTGGGGATGCATCGCGCGGCTGTATCCGACGGGCCCGAGGAGGGCCGGAAGCGCGAGCTCGGCACCGAGCACCGTGGTCCGCAAGTCGCACGCGGACACCGCGACCGCCTGACGCGGCCGGAAGGTGACGGCGGCAAACGCGTCCCGGTTGGCGCGCAGCGTCACCTCATCTTCGGCCCCGCCGTCGATGTAATCGAAGAGGAGCTTGGGCAGGCGGCGCCGCGCCAGGCGCCGGAGATCCTCGACGTTGATGACGCGAGGTGAAGCCACGGCCCGATGAGGACGGCCGCTCACCACCCGATCTCGACGGCGATCCCGTCCCGCCGGAGCTTGCCGAGAAGCCACGCCTCGACCCGCGCCGTCACCTCCACCACGCCGTCCGCCTGGATCTCACCCATCACTTCCGAGTCGCGGTGGAGCGCGGCGAGCAGCTTCCCGTTTGCGAGCGGCACCCGGATCTTCGCCACGGGTCGGAGCGCTTGCGCGGAGGTCCGGAGCGCTGCACGGAGGCCCTCGACCCCGGCCGCACGGACGGCCGACGCCGTGGGGAGGCTGCTCGTGAGCACGGCATGCGGGTAGCGCTCGCGCACGCGCTCCAAGAACGCCTGAGAATCCGGCAGGAGGTCGGCCTTGTTGAACACGTACACGGTGCGCTTGCGCTCCGGGGCTCCCGGCGTGGCAGGCTCAGCCTCGCTGCCGCGTTCGCCGTCGTACAGACCCATCTCGGCGAGCACGGTCTCGACCACCTCGACCTGCTCCTCCCACGCGGGATGAGACGCGTCGATCACGTGGAGTAACAGGTCCGCCGCGCGCGCCTCCTCGAGCGTCGCGCGGAACGAGGCGACCAAGTGATGCGGCAGCTTGCGGATGAAGCCGACGGTGTCGGTGACGCGGAAGCGGTAGCCGCCGCCCACGTCCACCTCGCGCGTCAACGTATCGAGGGTGGCGAACAGCCGGTCCTCGACGAACACGTCGGTGCCCGAGAACGCCCGCAGCAGGCTTGACTTGCCGGCGTTGGTATAGCCGACGAGGACGGCGCTCGGGACGTTGCGGCGGCCCTGGCGCTGGTTGGCGCGATGGTCCGCCACCTCCTCCAGCCGCCGCTTGAGCCCCGAGATCTTGCGGCGGATGGCGCGGCGGTCGGTTTCGAGCTGGGTCTCGCCCGGGCCCCGGAGGCCGATGCCACCGCGGATACGGGACAGGTGGGTCCACATGCGGGTGAGGCGGGGGAGGAGGTATTCGAGCTGGGCGAGCTCCACCTGCATCTTCGCCTCGGCCGAGCGGGCCCGGGTGGCAAAGATGTCGAGGATGACCTCGGTGCGATCCATCACGCGGACCGCGAGCGCTTTCTCGAGATTTGATCCCTGGACGGGCGAGAGCGGCTCGTCGAACAGCACCAACGTGGAGCGCGCATCGTGCAGGACGTCCTTCAACTCCTCGACCTTGCCCTGCCCGATGTAGAAATTGGGTGTCGGCGCTTCGACGCGCTGGAGCGTCCGTCCCACCACCTCGGCACCGGCCGTATCGGCGAGCCGGCTGAGCTCGTCCAGGTGCTCGTCCACCTGGGCCGCGTCCGCCGAGCCCTTGCGCGGGGCGCCGACCAGGAACGCGCGCTCCACAGGCACCTGGATGTCGATTAGTTGACGGATCTGCGCACGCTCCCTGTCATGACTGCCCCTGCCACGTCGGGAATGATCAACCGGCG
>Ga0209648_10003948_pt1 | contig 12546 bp, 8 predicted proteins | sample GraSoi2013_115cm_FD_185830 | JGI IMG/M metagenome (GOLD analysis project Ga0209648, IMG submission 185830) | Grasslands soil microbial communities from the Angelo Coastal Reserve, California, USA - Sample 9_17_2013_115cm (SPAdes) (version 2) | ecosystem: Environmental > Terrestrial > Soil >...
CGGGCCGCCACTTTCAACGAATAAGTTCGCGGCTCCTCCGGAATCGTCGATTCCAGCTTTGGCGTTTCTCTAAGCTCATCAATGGCCCTCTGCGTGTCACCTAATACGGCTATCTTTCTAGCAAGATTTTCCAGTTCCCGGACATTCCCTGGCCAGTCATGCGTCCCAAGTTGCTCCAATTCCTTGTCGCTCACTCCAAAAACCTCGCGTCCCAATACTGCAGCATGCTTCGCGAGAAAATGCTCCAGCAACACGCGGATGTCTTCCCTTCTCTCTCTGAGAGGCGGCAAGTGTAAACACACTCCGTTAATTCGAAAATACAGTTCTCTTCGAAACTTGCCCGATTCGATATCCTTCTCCAGGTTTCGTGATGAAGCAGCGATTAGACGTATTCTCTGGTGACCACTCTCGTCGATCTCCCCATCGGGAAGAAGTGAAAGTAAAGCCTTCTGGCAAGGCAGATCCAGCTCGTCTATCCCATCCAGAAACAGAGTTCGCAAGCCGTCCCCAAGGTCCTCACTGGCGCCTCCCAAGAAAGATTTTAGCTGTGCGAGGAATTCTGCCGGTTCCAGCGCCCGGCAGCTCAACTTATTCAGTGGCGTGTGGCAGTGCTTTGAAAGCCTGTGGATTAGGCGCCCGTAGACTTCCTTTCCGGTTCCGCTCTCGCCCATTAACAGCACAGGAATGTTCGTGCCAGCAATCTCCCACACAATCGTGTTCAAGTTCTGAATTGCAGTGGAGTGTCCGTACACAAAGGCTGTGGTTGCAGCGGGTTCGGTAGCGTGACTCAGGGAGGTGTTCATATTTCTCAGTTGTGAACAATTGCAAATCCAATTCCATGGGGAGGCCTGGCCAAGAGATGGGCCGCCTTAATTAAGGTATTCTTCTTCAATAGGTTACCGAAGACGTTGGCATGGGTCGCCGTCGCCCGATGGGGGTTCAAGTCCTGATTTTGTTCCCACATGTGGCAAACTCTTGTCCCTTGCCTCTGGTGTCTGCACAGGGCGGGCCCCCAGATGGCTATGGGGATTAAACCTTCTCAGGGAAGGTATGAGCCTTAGGGAAGGTATGATCGTTATCCTGGGCTGGCAGCGTAAGCATACAAAAATTCAGGCTCGCCGAGCTTATGTCTCGAGCGAGCCCAATACTTCCGGTCATTTCGCTAGGCAGATTATGCTGCGTTTACTCCAGCGAGTCGCTTGTTCCGCGTTGCGATGGCAAGCACCATAAACCCCATCAGAATCAATAGCAGGGCTGCTGGTTCAGGCACCCTAATCAAAAACTCCTGGCCCAGGCTACCGGTCGGTGTCAAGATCTCCCATCCCTGTCCGGTGAAACCCGCCTGGACGGCCGCCAGAGCAGCCGCAACAATCGCGGCATTCGTGCCGTAAGGGTTCGGACCTCCGGTAAAACTCCATATCGCGTACTGATCTTTCGCGATTTGGAGTTGATTCGTTGTGCCCATCATCTGCGTGATTAACCAAGCCATCGCCAAGTAAGAAGTCTGGTTGCCCAAAAATGTTGAAGAAAAGTTCGACCCTGTAAGGCTGGTAATGGTCACATTCCAAGTGTCACCAGCCTGGATAGGGTGGCTAAAATCCACGCAATAGAAGGATTGACTCTGGCCGTTCAGAGTGCCGCCGTAGGGGGGAATTCCATATCCATTGTTTGCAAAGGAGTAGGTGCCATCAATACTCACCGTATCAGCCTTTGCCGCGCCAGCACAAAAAAGAACCAAGCTGGCCAAGAGCAACCCATATCGCAATTGTCGCATATCTTCCCCTCGTGCTTTGCGCCTAGTCTGCCGCTACTCTCGGATGTGTCAAGCAATATGCGTGCCGATTCTCATTAAATGTAGTCAATCTCTTTTCAACAACATACGATCACTCTTCCGCGTCAGACTGAATCATTCCGGTATCTTTGCTGATTCATTAAAGAATTCATTTGCACTTCACGCTCTTAGTGACAGCCCAACTGAGGCATACGTTGTTGCGAATCCTCTGGTTCTTTCGGCGAATTGCCGCTGGTCGTTGCCAACAACTATTGTCCGCCCAACGAAGGGCACCCGCCCCCGATAGTCGTTGCACGGCCCCACGAGGTTATGGTGTTCCACCGCCGAAAATTACGTTTGGCCTTGGAATCTAGATTCGCGTTTTCCTCGGTGCGTCCGCGTTTGCCTTATCAATTGCTGCCGCATGGCAACTTACCAAAACCCTTTCACAGAATTCCAACCCTTCTGCGACCGCGAAGCGATCATTGAATGAATAGGTTAACTCCTTGAGAACAAATAATTTGATGCAACCTAAGATGGCGCGGAGCGCGTGTGGGGAGCATATGTTGGAAACCCATTGGGAAATGTGGGTAACGGTTTTCATCTCTTGACTCTAGATTCTACCGGGGGAGTGGCGCGAACTGCAGCCGCCATAAGGCTAGAAAGATAAACTGTTTTGTTTCAATGACTTAGATGGCCTAAGTGCGAGGCCGCGTTCTACCTCCTAGAGATACGGTATGGCAGGTTGATTGCGATAAACGCAGTGGCCGTTCGTACGGGTCTATCGCGATCGCCCCAGCTCGACCTATCAGTACAAAGGGTATCCTGGGCGACCGTACTAAAGGGAGTCCCAAACTAGGATGAATATCGACCCCAGTCCTGAGCGGTGGTATGCCCTTCAACTGAGAACTCGTTGGGAGAGTTCGACAGCGACGCTGCTTTCCGGCAAAGGATATCAAACTTTTCTTCCAACTTATAAGACCTTGAAGCGAGTCCGTGGCAAATCTTGCGAAGTGGGCTCGCCCTTGTTCCCCGGATATGTCTTCTGTCGCTTTGACGCGCACAAACGTCTGCCTGTCCTCTTGACCCCAGGCGTGATCAGCGTCGTTGGAAGAGGCCGCATCCCCATTCCTGTCGAGGATTCGGAGATCGACGCAATTCAGAAAGTGGTCTCCACTGGAGTTCAGGCAGAACCCTGGCCTTATCTGGAAGTCGGTCAGTTGGTCCGGATTGATGATGGAGCGTTGTGCGGCGTCGAGGGAATTCTGATCGGTTTCAAGGGAGCTCGCCGAATTGTAGTTTCCGTTTCATTGCTTCGCCGCTCCGTGGCGTTGGAGATCGACAGGTCCGTGGTCTGCGCGATTCAGCCGGCTCTTACTGTCCCGTCTGGGCCACTCCCGTTTTCTACTTTGCTGGAGCCAGCGGTCGCTTAGTTCATTGGATTGCGGCGCTAAGCTTGGCGCTAACTATAAGGAGTTTGAGTCTTAGCAACAAATTTTGAAGTCGCACGAGAAATCTCCTAAACGGGTGACACGAGGTCTGAACAGAGATGGCAAACAGCCCCATGAGGATTCCGACTGCACGCGAACAAACTGCACGCCGCTCCATCGGACACAAGGTTAAGTCTGGTTTCGATTCCCTGCTTCTGAGACGCGCGGAAATTTTGCAGGAAGAGACGTTCCACAATATGCTGACGCTGGAGCGCCGGAGGGCGGAGCGTTCCCGCAAGCCATTTGTATTGATGCTGCTTGATGCTAGTGGATTCGTTGACGCCGGAACAGCGAATCGCTTCATGTCGCGGGTAACATCAATTCTTATGAAATGCACGCGCGAGACCGATCTTGTTGGCTGGCATAAAAACGGACTTGTCCTCGGCGTCATTTTCACCGAAATTAGTCTGGAACTCGAAAATCCGATCACAGAAATCCTGCGCTCAAAGGTGGTAAGCGCTCTTCACGACGAGTTGGGTCGTGAAGTCGGTTCAAATCTTGTTGTCACGGCGCATCTGTTCCCGGAGAGCCCTGATCGCGGTGCAACCGAACCACTTGCTGATACCAGGTTCTACCCGGATCTCTCCCAGGGTGGATCTAAGGTCCGCCTTCCCCGGGTCGTGAAGCGCATCATTGATATCGCGGGCAGCTCTTTCTTGCTCCTGCTTACTAGCCCCCTTCTTGCGGCAATTGCCCTGGCAATCAAGCTAACCTCCAAGGGCCCAGTGATTTTCCAGCAAGAGAGGTTTGGGCAATTTGGAGCTCGTTTCAGATGTCTGAAGTTCCGAACGATGTACACGAACAACGACCCAAAGGTCCACAAGGAATACGTCCAGCGATTCATTGCTGGTCAATCCGGCAGTGAAAAAGGCGATCCAGGGAAGCCCGTGATTTACAAGATCACCAACGATTCCCGGGTGACTCCGGTAGGCAGATTCCTTCGCAAAACTAGTTTGGACGAGCTTCCACAGTTCTGGAATGTTCTATGGGGTGAGATGTCTCTCGTTGGCCCTCGCCCGTCGGTGCCCTACGAATTTGAAGTCTATGACATCTGGCACCGCCGGCGGGTCCTTGAGCTCAAACCTGGCATAACTGGACTCTGGCAAGTAAGTGGACGGAGCCGGATCTGCTTCGATGATATGGTTAGATTGGACCTTCGATACTCTCAGTCTTGGTCTCTCTGGCTAGACTTAAGAATCCTTATTGCGACTCCGCGAGCAGTCATCAGCGGTGAGGGCGCTTACTAGAGGGGCGTAGAGAGCGTCTTACTCTCTTTCGGGCCCCACTCTACTATTCCGCCACTCAATTCCTTTTGTTCCGCCGTTTGAAACAGCTTCCTGTTCAATAACGGCCAAGACGCAAACTTTCGCCGACCGTGCAACTCAGTCCATGGTGCAACGACTCTTTCAAGCTCAATTAGCCGCGGGGTTCATGCTTCTCGTTGGTCTCGGAAGAACTTCGAACGAACAGGTGGCCTCGCGCAAACTTCCGACCGTAGCAAGGCAAATCTAATCCTTCGGGTAGTTCGCGCCATTGGGGGTAATCCAGATGCATAATGAGAGGCTCAAATGTGTCTACGGTTCGGCGCCGACACTCCCGCAATGACACGGTTGGAGCGGAGGCAAAGCATCTTGAGCAACTCGAACCCAGCCCTCACAAAGCGTTTGGTGTTGTTTGTCTGTTGGATTGGCCTCTCATCCTTGCTGTTTAGAAGTCCATTAATCGCTTTTGTCCGGATGTGTCTTTCGAACGGTGACGCCTCATACCTCCTGCTCATTCCATTTATCTGTGCATGGCTTCTGTTCGTAGAATCTCACAGAATCTTCCAGAATCTCTCTTACGATGTTGCATTCGGTGCCAGTTTCCTCTTTCTCGCTGGCTGTGTAGCCGTCGGTGCGCATTTTGCTGGAGGCAAGTCCTCGCCCGGCCTGCAACTCTCTGGCTATATTCTGTCGCTCATGTTGGTTTGGGTGGCAGGCTTCGGCCTCCTATTTGGAAAGACTCCTACGAGAAAGGGTTACTTCCCGCTGCTCTTCCTCTTCCTGGCAATTCCTCTACCCAGTTTCCTTCTGGACCGGGTGATCCATCTCCTACAAACAGGCTCCGCCTGGATAACGGAGGCCTTCTTTGACCTCTTCGGCGTCCCCGCGTTGCGCGAAGGTTTGGTCTTTCATCTTGCACGGGTCAATATTGAGGTGGCCAGGGAGTGCAGCGGCATCCGCTCAAGCATGGCGTTGCTTATTCTGGCGCTGCTCCTGGCGCATTTTCGTCTCACACGTCTTGGAAACAAGATTTTGTTCGTTACTGCTGGGTTGCTCATGATGATTCTGAAAAACGGGATCCGCATCGCTACGCTCACGCTTCTCGCGTTATACGTTGATCCAGGCTTTCTAGATGGAAGACTGCACCACGAAGGAGGGGTCGTCTTTTTTTTGCTGGCTTTGCTATTGCTCTTGCCTGCTCTATTCTTGCTTCAGAGATGGGAATCCAAGAGGCTGGTGGCCGCGGCACCATCAAATCCCTGCGAAAATCCATAGTCCTTGTTGGAATGTCACGCCCCATGGCGGGGCTGTTATCACGAATGAGCGACGATCGACTTGGCTCAAGGTAGCAAGCCTTCGAAAGTGGTGCAGGCTTAGATGGATTTGGAGCTTACTGTGCGGCTGGCGTTTGCCAATTCTGCGTGGAGGGAACCGAGAAGTCCAGGAAGTTATCCCAGAGCTGGAGTGTGCACATTAGCACGTCCATCAATCTCTTTTAGCCCAATGGTTATAATAGTAGTCCCCGTACGATTCATTTCTTTCAACCTGATTGAGCACCACCCCTAGCAGATTGTTCCCATGAAACTCTGCCGCCGTTTTCTCGGCGATAGCAACATGTGTCGAACCTGCATGGACCACGAGTAAGATCCCGTCCACCAAGGCAGCAAGAATACTGGCATCGGGAACCGGCATGGCAGGTGGTGAGTCAATTATCACCCAATCGAAGATCGGTGTGACGAACTCCAGCAGGTGCTTCATGCGGTCACTCAGCAGAAGTTCGCTGGGGTTGGATACTTGGCTTCCCCCGGGTATCAGGCAGAGATTTTCCTCCATGCCTTTTTGAATTACCTCAAATTCATCCGCCTCGCCTCTCAAGTAGTCCGACAATCCCGGACGATTGGGGGCACCGAGTGTTGAGTGCAATCGGGACGCTCGTATATCGGCATCCAAAAGCAAAACTCGCATGTCGGGCTGCTGGACAATCGATTGGGCTAAATTTGTCGAAACAAAGGTTTTCCCCTCACCAGCAACGCTACTTGTCACAAGGAGTCGCCGCAATGTGCGGGCACCGGCAATTTGATATAGACGCGAGCGCAGAGCGCGAAATCGTTCCGATGCACCCTGCCCGATTCTTGGATTTTGAAACACGCTGTGGATAGGGTCCAGCCGCCACTCAGGGTGCTTGCAGCGCGCGATCAGCTCTTCATAACCCGCGGTAACAACCTTATTCGTAGCAGCAACGACGCGAGAAGGCGTCGCCGGTACGGCGACAGATGCTACAGTGTCAGGACGCCGGCTTTCGCCAGCGATCTCCGCAACCCGGGCCTCCAATCCAGCAGCGACCTGGATGGATCTCTCTTGGGCGGCTCTCTTCAACGCTTCATGAATGCGACTCATCGTTCTCCCGGATCCCTCTCTGCCCGATTCAGTTAATTTGAACCACCGACGGTCTCACAGCATCACCGTTTTTCTTAATTACTTCGGCCACTTCAAGCCTCGGAACGCTCGTGAGGACTGGGAGTTTCAGAAACACCTCCACGTCCCTCTCTGTGTGTAGGCTCTGGTCCATGGCCATCAGAACGTAGAGTATGGCCAGGCCCAATGCAGCTCCTCCACCTAGCCCACCTCCCGCGAAGTTCATGATCTTGGGAAACGACGGCTGGGTTGGAAGGCTCGGCGCATCCAATACGTTAAATTGCTCACCTTGCTGCTGATGGGTTAAGTCCGTCGCCATAGCCGAATTTTGCTGCTTCTTTAGAAGCTCGTTATAAAAATCAAGCGCGCTCTGGTAATTGCGTGTCAACTCCTTCAGCTGTTGTTCCACCATCGGACTGGACTGTATACGCCCTTCAAGAATCTTAATTTGATCCTGGATTTGTCCTTGCCGCTTCGTGAGCTCTCCGATATTGAAGTCATCCTGCCTCAGCGTCCCGCGGAGTTTTTGGATCTGAGGTGGATCAGCTGCAGTATGCGTTCCAACGGAAGGACTGTCGGTGCTTGGTGTTTCCGCCAACTTCTTCTTGAGCTCCGCGATCTGATTCTTCATCTTGACTACATCAGGATGCTCGGCCGTATATCGAGACTCAAGAGAAGTTAATTGCCCCTGCAGATTCCGCAGTTGCTCCTCAATCGTTTCAGGATTCTGCTCGCTTCGTCTGGTTGCTTTCCAATTCGTTTCTTCCTGGTTAAGCAAGGATTCATGAAAAGCCCTGTCTTGTTGCGCTCGGCTGAGCGATTGAGTATTTGACTCCAGTTGTGCGTTCATGCTGCCGAGCAGGCTGAAGTTGGTCTGTTCCTCTTCCGGCAGCACTCCCATGTTTCGACGCTTGAATTCAGCTAGCTTGGCGTCCTGCTCATCGAGCTTCGCCTTTGCTTGATCCAGTTGCTGGCCAAGAAACGAGGTTGTGCGGACCGCCCGTTGTTCCAAAACTTTCCCATTTTGTTCGATGAACATGGAGGTGATTTCAGTGCAAATCTGCTGCGCGGTTTGAGGATTGTCGAAAGTTACGCCGACCTTAAAGCCTGGCAGGTTCCGATCTTGCGTGCCGGGCATCGGTTCCAGGGGAGTAATCTCAATTGTTGTTCTCATGCGCTCAATCAAATCCTCCACGTGCACCTTTTTGCGGTCCTCGTGGTAAAGGTCAAACTTTTCAAGAACCGGTTCGAGGCGCGTTCGGCTGAGTATCTGCTGCTTCATGGAGACCAGTCTCTGGTTCAAGTCTTCCGTCACGACAGGTCTCACAACGTCCTCTGGCACACTAGGCTTTGTCACCAGCACGACTGTTTGGGAGGTGTATTTCTTCGGGAGCTGTGTTGCAACCAGTAGACTTGCGGCCCCAAAGCCAATAGCACAAACGGGAACAATCCACCACCGCTTGCGAACCACTCTTTTTATATCCTCGATACCGATTTCGCCGTTACGAACCATGGGCCAGCTCTCCCCACGAAAAGATCAGAATATCCCCACTCGAAGAGGAGCACGCCCATTGCCACCATCTTGCGGTTCAAAGAACGATTGGGAGCGGTGCAATATACTTGTTTACAATGATTTACGGGCGTCAGGGTTTGTATCCTCTGAAAACCATCCCAGGATTCCATCTCATTCATCGAACAGTGGAAGTTTTGTACCCAGAATATCCCGAAAGTTGTCCCTGCCAACCCACCTCTACCGAGGCCAGGACTGGGCATTGGGAGGTAGTCGGTCAGCCCAAGCCTCCTATCAATGCTATTGTCTTTATTTTTATATACTTACAACAACTCCCTGCTACCGCCTTTGACGGGCTTTACGGACGCAAAATTGCTTGCTTTAACCCGACCATGATACTTCTAGGCACTTCAATGACTCCCCGATACTCTCGGAAATCGCAAAGAACCGCTCTTGTGATCGGAATCATGGCCCAGATCTGTCTCCTATTGGCCGGCTGCCTCCGCGACCCCAACGTCCGAAAACAAAAGTTTGTAGAACAAGGAGACCGCTATTTCGCGCAGGAAAAGTTTCCTGAAGCCTTGCTGACCTACGGTCGAGCCCTTCAAATCGATCCAAAATTTGCCCTTGCGCACTACAAAGTTGCAAAGTGTCAGCTAAAGCTCGCAAATTGGGCCTCTGCGTTTCAAGAACTGCAGCGCGCAACTGACCTCGATCCCCAAAACTTGCTTGCGCATCTGGATCTGGGCCAGCTCTGTCTGGCCGGAGGAAGAGCACCGGATGCAAAAGACCAAGCCCAACTGATCCTGAAGAGCAATCCTCAGGATCTTAACGCGGAGATTCTTCTCTCAGACGCCGATGCGCAGATGGGCAACCTGCAGGACGCTCTCCGCGAAGCAACCGAGGCGATGAAGGCCTCGCCCAGCGACGCAACTGTCTATCTCAACCTCGCGAACATTCAGCAAAGAGCTTCCGCATTTCAAGATGCGATAGCGAACTTCCTTAAGGCGGAAGCACTAGCTCCCGCTTCTCCAGCCCCACCAATGGGCCTGGGCAGTCTTTACCAGGCTCAGAAGCGTTGGGATGATGCAGAGAAGGCTTTTCGGAAGGCGATTGTCAGCGCTCCGAAGAATCCGGCTCCGCGCGCTTCTCTCGCCGCAATGTACCTTGCGCAAGGACAGCGAGCGTTAGCGGAAAGAGTTCTGCAAGATGCAAAAACGGACTTGAGAGATGATCCTGCGGCTTCCAGAATGTTGGGGGATTACTATCTCAGCTTGGATGATCGCTCAAAAGCCCTCGCGGAGTTTGCTTCCATTTCGAAGGATCACCCTGGGGATCGGAGAATTCAAGAGTCATACATCCAGCTGCTGATCCTCTCACATCAAATCGATGAAGCTGCAAAGCTAACTGCCGAGATTCTAAAGAAATCTCCTCAGGACGTCGAGGGGCTCATTCTGAACGGGCAGATCTTGCTTCAAAAGGGGAATTATCAGGACGCCCTTCAAACTTTGCACCTGGCGGTCAAGGGCGATCCCGCAAACCCAATTGGGCATTATCAACTCGGAATGGCTTTCCTCGCGCTAGGAAACACCAACCAAGCAGAAAGCCAGTGGAGAGAAGCCGTAGAGCTGCGCCCCACGCTTACGGACGCTTGGATAGCCCTGGGTACCACCGCAGCGCAGCGACGGGATTGGACCAATCTCGAGTCGATAGGCATCCAATTGAAAAAAATCTCCCCTCAGAGTCCCGGTGGTTATCTTTTCCATGCCACGGCCCGATTCAATCAGGGTGATTCAGTCAACGCAGAAGCCGATTTGAATCAGCTCGTCCAAGGTTCTCCGGAAAATCCCATGGGATACGCGAAGCTCGGACAGCTTCGCGCCGCGCAAAAGCGATGGAATGAAGCGGAACGCTATTACCAAGAAGCCCTCAAGCGCGCGCCCGATTACCCGGACGGCATCCAGGGAATGGTCGACCTCGATTTGCGACGGGAAAAGCCAGCCGACGCACTCCGGTTCATCCAAGCCCAAATTGATAGAGACCCGAACAATGCCGCACTCCACCTCCTTCAAGGGCAATCGTACTTAAGTGAGAAGCATCTGGCTGATGCGGAACAGTCCTTTTCACGCTGCGTGGAGCTAGACAAGCAGAACCTGAATGGATTCATTCTGCTAGGCCAAGTACAACAGGCTCAGGGACATTCGACGAAAGCAATCGCGAGCTATCAACATGCAATCGGCATCGCGCCGAGCAATGCCGGTCTGTATACAACTCTAGGAGCAACTTACGAAGGTCAGGGAAACTGGCAGGAAGCTCAAAAAGCCTATCAGCGAGCTTTGGCGCTCGAACCGGATCAACCTCTTGCGGCGAACAACCTGGCCTACCTCATGCTCGAGCATGGTGGAAACGTCAACGTGGCTCTCACCTTAGCGCAAACGGCGCGCCGCGGCCTCCCGGATGTGCCCAACTCTGCCGATACGCTCGGGTGGGCCTACTTTCAAAATGGCGCGTATTCTGTAGCCGTTGCGCTGCTAGAAAAAGCTGTGAAAGGCTCACCTTCGAACCCAGTCTATCGCTATCATTTGGGCGCCACCTACCAGAAGTTGAATGACTCCACACGAGCGCGAACTGAACTCGAAAAATCCATTCGCCTCGATCCGAAGGCCCCCTCCGCCGAAAAGGCTTCACGTGCCTTGAGCGAGCTCTCCGCCAGTTAAGGCTCTCCTTTCCGAGCCTCGCTGATCTAATGACTGATCGCAAGAAGCTGTTCCAATTTGGGAAGAATCCGCCCGGGCAGTTTTCGTAATAGCGGTAACTAAAGGAGATAAGTTGGGACACCGTACAAGGTACGACCACAAAGGAGGACTGCCATTGCCGGAGAAAGAATCAAGAAATGCAACAATTAGGAAGGATGGGCCGAAGACTACGGAATTACCGCAGTCGCTTCATTTGAGAAAATGCTTTCAGCGCCTGCCGCGTCCACTGCCGTAGTCACATAATAATAGGTCGTGCCATTCAAGACATTGGCGTCCGTATAGCTCAGAAGGACGACGGGTGAAGCGTTAATCCTCGCGAACCCTGTTCCGCTAATCAGGCTCCGGTAAATGTTGTACCCCGAAACCGTCGAGGTGCTCGCGTTCCAAGTCAGCGCAACCGTATGCGTCACCTGAGGTGTGGCAGTGAAATTCAAGCCGCTGGCGCTTGCCGTGCTGATGGTGACACTCTGATTTACAGGACTGAAGCTGTACCCGGTATTTGAGGGAGTTACCAAGTACGTCCCGCTTGCCAAACCCGCAAAAGTGTAATTCCCTGAACTGTTGGTAACCGTCGTGGCGCCCGCTGCCCCGCTAAGTAACACGGTTGCACCGCTTCCTCCCGCGATCGGACTAATCGTTCCCGAGATGCTGAAAGTCGGGCCCACTTGGACATTCGCGGTAAAGTTCACTCCCGCGACGTTGGCCCCATTCACGGTCGCACCCTGCGTGCTGGGGCTAAACGTGTAGCCCGTCCTGCTTGGAGTAACCGCGTACGTCCCGTTTAGCCCTGCGAAAGTGTAATTGCCAGAGCTGTTAGCCGTTGTCGTAGCGCTTGCTGCTCCGCTGAGCACCACCGTTGCCCCATTGCCCCCCGCCGTGGGGCTAATCGTTCCCGTGATGCTGTGAGCTTGAGCAGCACCCGTGAAGTTGATCCCGGTGACGTCCGCGCCGTTGATGGTTGCGTTCAAACTGGCGGGAGTAAAGGTATAGCCCGTGTGGCTGGGAGCAATCGTATAGGTGCCGTTTGCTAGTCCTGAAAACGTATAACTGCCTGCGCTGTTGGCTGTTGTTGTTGCGCCTGCTGCCCCGCTGAGAATTACCGTCGCGCCACTACCACCTGTCGCCGGAGTGATTGATCCTGAAATGGTATACGTTAGCGGGGTTGGAGAAGGTGAGGTACTCCGGCCACTAACCACACCAGAGCAGCCCCAGGCCAGTATCGCCGGAAGGAGCGTCGCCACGCACAACAGGGCTCGCCTCGCTCGAGAAACCCGCATCGGCGAATCGGCAGGCACGCTTGGGAAATACCTGTCTTCCTCAACTCTCATCGTCCAGACCTTTA
>Ga0209648_10003949_pt1 | contig 12543 bp, 12 predicted proteins | sample GraSoi2013_115cm_FD_185830 | JGI IMG/M metagenome (GOLD analysis project Ga0209648, IMG submission 185830) | Grasslands soil microbial communities from the Angelo Coastal Reserve, California, USA - Sample 9_17_2013_115cm (SPAdes) (version 2) | ecosystem: Environmental > Terrestrial > Soil >...
ATCCACCGACAGATGGGAGGCCGCTCGTGTGATTCGATGTCCCATGTTTGATGTTCATTCCCTTCCACATCGTGTATGAGCATATTTTCCTTTCTTTTATTTTACTACATAGAATACTGATTGGTATGAGATGATGACCAGGGGCTTGTCTCTCAGTTCCCATCCGTCGCAATAAGGGCAGCAAAACACGCTTTTCCCGTAATAGTCATGCAGGCCATCTATCGGAGGAAGAATCTCTTTGAGACCGGTGGCAAGCAAGACCGTCTTTACGGAAAACACATCCCCATTCTCGGTGGTGATTTCAAAAGCGTCAGAAGCCTTGCGCATCGCAGTGACTCGCACAGGCTGCATTTCCACCGAAGGATACTTCCTGAGTTCCTGGTGCGCAATGGCTCTGAACTCGTTCGGTTTGACTCCGTCTCGGGTAACAAATCCATGCGACTCCTGCGTGACGGCATTTCTTGGGTGATTATCGTCAAAGACCAGAACCTTTCTTCTGGCTCTGCCCAGGACAAGTGCTCCATTTAACCCAGCTGGTCCGCCGCCAACAATGGCACAGTCAACGATCATAGAAAGCACATCCTTTCTTTCAAAGACTTTGTAGACTCCTAATATCTACGATTGCGAGAAGAAAAAACGCGCCTGTCCTTTCACACCAGTGCGCTCACATCTCCCAATTGTCCTACCAGTTCCACCAGCTTTCGCTCTCGGAGGTAATCTTCCATCTTCTGTTCTGCCTGTGTCATTACCCCCTGAATTAAGCACCCCTGATGATTTTCCCCATCATCACAATGAAACAAGGAGGCGATCCCTTCAACGGCATGAATCACCTCTAGAAAAGAGAGATCTGCTTTGTTTCTTGCCACCTTGTATCCTCCATTCACTCCAGGAGCCGATTCGATCATGCCTGCCTTCACCAGCCTGGTCAAAATCTTGGAGAGATACGTTGGGGAAAGCCTCTGAAGCTCTGCCAATTGCTGGACCCCAATGGTGGTTCCTGGAGGGAGAGCCACCAGATAGAGCATGGTATGGAGCGCATAATTGGTCGCCTGGGAATACTTCACACCGCTTTCCTTTCTATTATAGACTCATTGACTCTATAATAGACGAGAGAGAGGCTCCTGTCAAGCTTTTCCATTTCCAAGGGTCTCTTTTTCGATGGTAGACTGCTGCCGTGCTTTTCTTGCAGAGGAGATGGGAGGGCGCGGACGAGAAGCACACTCTCCTCTGTGCAGTGGATGGGGTTCATTCGTTGCGCATCACGTGGGCTCCACAGTTCCAAGAGGACCCACCTCAAGCCGACGCACCCGCTGTCGTTGCTCCTGTGCTGGCCGTCGAAGCATTGCAGGGTGAGCGAGCGGAGGTCAGGCAGCGATCGGCCTTTGTGGCGGCGCTGTGCTCCTGGACCTATCGCATGTGGCTCATCGGCGCGACCACGTGTCAAGGCCGGTGTAATGACGAGCCGATTTTGAATTGGCCGCCCTGGTAAAACGAACTCCAAAGAACAAAAATCGACTTTTCGCCGGCGACCAAACGCCGACGAAACTGCGCCAGGATCAGGTGATCCCACCGCCGACGAGCAAACGCCGCTTACCCAACGCCGTTGGACTTCCCGCCGGTTGCTCCCAGCGCCACTTCAGGTGGGGCTGAGAAGCCCGTCCGCTCAGCCTGGCGCTCTTTCATCCGGTAGCTGCGGCCATTGATGGGGATCACCTCAGCATGGTGCAAGAGCCGATCCAGAAGGGCCGTTGCCAGGACCTCGTCTCCGAGCAAGTTTCCCCATTGGCCAAAGCTCGTATTGGAGGTCAGAATGATCGAGCCATGCTCGTAGCGCGCCGTGACCAGCTCGAAGAAGTGGTGAGCTTGCTCCTGTGACAGCTTGGTGTAGCCGACTTCGTCGATGACCAGCAGGTTGGGAGCAATATACCGCCGGAGACGCTGGCGCATGAGACCAGGATGCGAAGCACTCTCCAGTGCTTGCGCCAATTCAGCCAGGGTGGTAAACAGCACGGAATAGCCGGCTGTGAGCGCTCGGTCTGCCAATGCCAGACTAAGATGGGTTTTCCCTGTGCCGGGAGGGCCGAGGAAGACCACGTTGGCGCAGGTCCTGACGAATGAGAGATCCGCCAGTTCCCGTAGTCTGCGCTCAGAGAGGGTCGGTTGAAACGCGAAATCGAACCCATCCACCGTCTTTTTGCTGGGAATGCGCGCTGCCTTGAGCCGTCGGGCGATAGCCTTCTGTTCCCGCCCCTCCAATTCCGCAGCCAGTGCCCGTTCCAGTAAGGTCTCATAGGTCCACTGTTCGCGCTGGGCTGCCTCCAGAACCTGTGGCAAGGCTGCCTCCAAATGAGTCAAGTTCAGTTGTTTGTACGCTCCTTTCTTCATGCGACCACCTCCGGCAAGGTCTCGACCCCACAATACTGATCGTACTCCTGTAAGGGACGGCTTTGCACGTCAGGGGCTGGTTGCAAATGGCCCAGAGGAGTAGGCGCACGGCGGACTGCCGAGGCGGAGGCGACCGTCTTCCACTGGTCGGCGTGCGGCACGCTTTCTTGCGATCGAGGACGTTTGGCAATTGCAAACACCTGGTTGCCCGCTGACCAGACCGAGACCACTCCCTTGCGCTCACGCACCTGGACCTGTTTGCCTGCCAATTGCAACGTTGCTGGCAGCCCATAGAGCACGCCATCGTAGGAGACGTAGCCATCCCAAGTGACCTTGCGCTCTTCGGTGGCGAAGCGTTCCCAAGCAAAGTCTTGTGGCAAGGGCAGCAGCTTCTCCTCGGCCAGACGATCTACTGGGCGAACATGCGTGGTGCGATGGACGCGGGAGTTGATGCGCTCGCACCAGGTATACGCCTGGCGATTGAGATCATCCAGATCCGTGAAAGTGACCCCACCCCATAAACTCTTCTTCACATGGCTGACCGTCCGCTCGACTTTGCCTTTCGTTTGGGGCGTGTACGGTTTGCAGACACGTGCCCCAACCCCAATAGAGACCATGAAATCGGCAAAACGCGGATTCCACCGTGGTTTGTTCTCTTCCATCTCCAACAAGACGCTCTTCATGCGATCAGTGAGCGCGACCTTGGTCAAGCCACCAAAGTATTCAAACGCTTCCATCAAGCAGCGGATGAGCGTCGGCGTGTCGCAGCGCTTCACAAAGGTCACAAAGCGCATACGCGAATAGCCTAGAATCGCGGTAAACCCGTAAAATTTATGCGTTTTCCCCTCGTGCTCATAGATAAACTCGCCCCAGTCAAATTGCACTTGCTCTCCCGGTTTGGTTTCGTACCGTTGCACTGGCGCGTGGCCAGCCACCGCAGGCCGCAGCGGATGGACGTATTCCTTCAGAATGCTGATCCCTCCTGTGTAGCCCAGCTTTTGCAAGCGCTCGAAGAGGACCTCACAATTGGTACAATGGTCTTCCATGACCCACTTCTTGATCTGCTCTTTGTATGGATCAAGCTTGGAAGACCGAGGTGGACGTGGTTTCGGGATCACTGCTTCTGGGTGCTTTAAATATTTGCGCACCGTCGTACGCGAGATGTGTAACTCCTGAGCAATCTCCTGCACGGTCTTCTCCTGTGTATGCAAATCGTGTATGGTTAGCACTGTCTGACTCCTAAGCATGGCTGTTCTCCTGAGGATGTGATTTGGATATCCTTCAGCTTACAGCCTTCTTGGGGGTCGGTCAATTCAATCCCGGCTCGAGTATACACCGTCTTTAATACCCGATCATTCCAGTCTGACACGTATTCGTGAGCGCTATGGAGTCGAGGTCTTCCGCCGCTTCTTTGAGGCAATGGTGGAACAGTGCCAACACGAAGGACTGGTCTGGGGGAGGGAACTGTACATCGATGCCACCAAAGTCGAAGCCAATGCCTCCCTTGCCTCAGTCAAACCACGCTTTTTTGTCGAAGCGCATCTCGCTCATCTTTTCGGTGCTGAAACAGAAGAACTGCCAGAGGAGACCGCTCAGCATACGCCGCAAACAGAAGCTGTAAGAAGTCGGCCAGTTGAGCAGGAAGAGACACCTCTCCCGACGCAGCTTCCGGTTTCACTCGCGCAGGAGGTGTACCAGGAACTCGCTCAACACAATGAAGAGCGCCACGACTGGATTGAGCACCTGGGAGCGCAGGATCGGAGCGTGAGCCATCGCTGCTATCAACGCGTGGCCGATTTGCGGGTGAGCACCACCGATCCAGATGCCTCCCTCATGCTGACCAAGGGTGGCTCACACCTGGGTTACCAGACCCACTATGTCGTGGACGGCGGCAAAGCCAGGATCATTCTGGGTGTGTTAGTGGCCCCTTCGGAAGTCTCGGAAAACAAGCCCATGCTCGACTTGCTCTGGCGAGCGCGCTTTCGCTGGAAAGTCTGGCCCAGACAAGCGACAGGAGATAGCAAATACGGCACCGAAGAGAATATCGTTGCCATCGAACACCAGCAGATCCGTGCCTACATTCCCCTCGATAACGATCATCGCACGGAGTTCTTTAGCGTTCAGGAGTTCACCTACGACGCCGAGCGAGATATCTACGTGTGTCCGTCAGGTAAAGAACTGCACTATTTTGCGCCCCATTCCACTGAGCGCTCTCGCCGCTATCGGGCGCGTGCCAAGGACTGCAATCACTGTCCGCTCAAAGCCAAGTGTACCACTAGTAAGCAGGGACGCAGTCTCTGCCGCAGTGTCGATGAGGAGGTACTGGATCGGGTCAGAAGCTACTACGCGACCGAAGCTTACAAGAAAGCCTACCGGAAACGGAGCGTCTGGGTCGAACCCTTATTTGCCGAGGGCAAACAGTGGCATGGCATGCGGCGCTTTCGCTTACGAGAACTGTGGCGAGTGAACTGTGAGGGCCTGATGCGAGCCGCTGGGCAAAATCTCAAACGGTTGCTCAAGAAGCGAGGGTGGGGACGGCGGCCTTTCCCAGCGGAGGCCGTTTTTGTTCTCTTTTTGGCTGTTTGTGGGTGGATGACTCGTATTTCTGGTGGACTGGATCTCATTTCTTGTCCATTGGCTCAGATGACTGCATGAGCAAGAGAATGTTCAATTCTACTTACTGATGAGCTTTCTCAAAGAGTTTTTCAACAGGCTGAGTCATTCTGCGACGTTCAAAGGTCGAGAAAAAAGTTAATGTATATGGTAAGACAAAATTTTTTTAAAATGAATAGGCGTTGAATTGTGGAGATGTGAAGATTGACCCCACATTCCGCAGTTTCGGACAACGCTTTTTTCATTTCTGACGACCAGATACGATTTGTCACACTCTAGGGATTTAGATGACTTTCATCCCAAACCCTTTGAAATTCATTCGCTAGAGTTTTCGCTATATCACTGTTAGGAGAAACTTGATATGTTGGGACTTCTGATGAGTGAAAATGATTGAGGTAAGGCCAGTAACGTACAGTTCTGTTTGTTATTATTAAACCGCAAAAAGGAATACTGTCATAGTACTTGTACTCTATTCGCCCCCTAACTGGTTTTTGATCCCTGATGCCACCTCCTTTCTGAATAGTTTCGACGCTTTCATTTATTGCTTTAATGACGTCCACCACGTCCTGACTTTCACCTTGAAGTGAAGGTGTTTGTCCTCCTGGTCTCGTCCCAAACTTCTTAAAAAGCTCACAACTAGGGTCTAAAAGAAGTACTCTGACTTGAGCATTATGGTTAAAGATGGCATTTCTTACAGGTCCTCGAAAGTCAATGAAAGCATGCAAAGTAACGCCCATCATATCAATATGTGTGCTTTGAGCAAGATTGTTGAGATCAGTAGTGTACCCCCCAATGCGCACACGTGCTATTCTCAATGTTCTCAGAAAGTGAAACCCCCATCCAAGAAATCCACCAACTAATACCCCTAAAAGTATAAAAATGAGACTGATAGGTTGACTTATACCTAGCAACGTTGGAATGAGCCATGTGAGAAACAAAAATACAACGCTCGCAAGTAAATTGATGAGGAGGCTTTTAATATCATTCGGACTCATGAAGTAGTTCACCCTTTCAATACTGACCAATTTTATCTTCTTACAGTTGCTCACTATCAATACAAACCACCTTGCAACCGGAGTGACCCGCTCTGAATAGAAAAATCAAGCTCGTTTGCATGGTAACTAGCAGGTGTGCTTCTGTACTATTGAGATAGATTGCTGTTGCAATCTCCATAGGTACTGGAAGATCCGAAAGGTGCCGGAATGTGGGTATTATAGCCCACATTCCGCAGTTTCAGCCGGATGGAATATAGATTTTTTCATAGAGCGGTCCCAAGAGAGCTAAGATCAGTCGATGGACCGACTCCAGACGTAAAACAATGGTAAGTGAGGTAGTGGCAGTCTGCACATGCAGCAATTCAATGCCCTCAAAACATTGAAAGACCCACCGCATCGTCGGGCGTGCTGTCGGCTTCTGGACTTGGTCAGGAATGGTTTGCTCGGTCTCAGCCAGGCGTGCCCGCAACCGGTATTCGGCTAAACGATAGACCAGCAAGCAGAGGACCATGATCAAACTCAAGGCGATGATGCGCTCCGGTTTCTTGACGAAGACCGAGGAGGCCAGGAACAGTGGGTCTTTCAGAAAGCGAAAGCCACGTTCGACCCCACCTTGATCCTTGTAGGTCGTCACCAGTTCTTGATCGGAGAGCGCCTCGCTCTCCAGTTCATTGGTCCCGACAATGAAGCAGGCCTTGCGCAACGCTTCTTCGTCCACTCGTTGCTGATTGACGGTGACGGTCACCACGATCTGCCACTGGTAGGTCGTAGGACTCGCCTCTTTGCGCGGACGCCCCTTCCCTGCATGGCGAGCATGAGCGAGGACGTCATGGTGGACCTCCAACCAGGTTGGCTTGCCTTTCAGTTCCCGCTCCAAGGCTGCCCTAGCATCTGCTTCACACGCAAAGCGCCGCGTGCCCAGATGCCAGCACTTCCGCTCCCAACTGACTTGTGCATGGCTGACCTGCCGTTGCAAAGAAGCCTGTGCTCGCTGCTTTGAAGCCGAGGTGCGCACGATGACCCAGCGTTCGCTTCCCTGTGGTAGGGCCATGACCCGACGATACCACTGGATGCTGCCATCCTCGGACCGTTGCCAGTCCTGACTGCCTTCTTGCAAGACCGTTTTCGCCTCCGTGGACGTTTCCGACACCCGACTTATCCACTTTATACCCCCCGCGTTCAACTGCCGCATGTTCGCCTCGCTGTAGATGCCGTTATCAGCCACATACACACTTGGTTCTGCATCCGCCTCTCGCAATTGCTTCTGGATGGCCATGACTGCTGCGAGCAGGCTGACTTTGTCACTGCTGTTGCCATCAAGCGGTTGCAGGAACAGCGGGACCTCCCCATCATGGGTGGTAGCCAGGGCCAACATCCACTGCTTGAGATCCTCCCGATGATCGCGATCAGTGCGGTCTGGGCCTCCATGGCCTCTGCTGTCTTGCCTGGCTCTTCCACCCACTCACCTGCGCTGCTGTACGCTCCACTGACCGAGAAAGAGGTCGTGTCCACATGCACCTGATGGGCTGAGATGCCAAAGACCTGCCGCGCTCGGCTGGCGATCCCAGCAAACAATTTCGTCGAGTCGTGCGCATACAACCAGTCCAGCGTGCGACCCAGACAGTCATCATTGAGCATCTCGGCGCTGATCCCAGTACCCAGCAAGTGCTCGACCGGTTTGTTCGCGAAGTACTGCGGTACCAGATACAATTGTCGGTTGCTGAATCCCAAGCCGTTCAAAATCATCGCAACCGTTGCTGTTCCCACACTCACCTGCTGCCGATTGTTCGGGTCTTGGGCATCCAGCCACGCCGCAAGACCAATCTCTTGGCACACACCCGCCACAATCCCCAGGTGGTCGAGGCGCTCATTGATGTAGTTTTCTGCTGTTGTCATCGGGAGTCCTCCACTGTAGTGGACTCCACACTACCAATTTTCCGAAAAACTGTCAATCAAACTGCGGAATGTGGGATTGACGAGCCAGAAAAACAGAAAGAGGGATGCCCAAGAGGGCACAAATGCTGCTTATGCCACTCCATGCAGGGTTGCTGAGGATTTGTAATATTACCTGTGCTGCATCATGCCAGCCTTGCATGGCTATTTCTCACTAGAAGCTATTTAATCGTTGGTAAAATTATAACGTCTGGTGAGGCTTTTCATCTATATACGGTGCATCAAATTTTTCCAGTTTCGCAAAATCCATGTTTAAAGTCTTCTTGCCATGTCTGCCCTGGAATTGGACTTCAATGAACTCAGTACCTTGGTCCACCATACTTTTGATAACTATGCCATCACCAAACTTTTCGTGATGTACCTTGTCACCCTGTTTGAAGTGCTGACCATTAGTCGGGTTTTGTAGCGATGAAAGTAGTTGTATCATACGCTGTGCAAGTTGGACATATTCTAAAGCTTCAGTAGAGGTTATCTCTTCCTCGCTCGTGCTTCTATGTGCTGCTTTATTTCTGAGTCTTCGCATATCATTCAAAATCGTAGCGGTCTGTTTATCAATGTAACCGTAGCGCAAAAGCTGCTCGATGTATCCAGTGATAGTAAGCCCAAACGGTACATCTAATTCTAAGCGGTGAGCGGCAGATATAATCTCTTGTTCAAGCTGTGACCATACTACCACTACTGCTCCAGTAGGGGCAGTTACTGCGAGAAACTTAATCTCCTCATCTTTGCTTGCACTATCTCTTACTAACACCAATCGTGCTAATACCTTATAAAGCTCTAAATACTTCTTTTCGGCTTCAAGCCTTTCCCTTTCAAGTGCAATGAGTAACTCTGTTTCCCTCTTTATTGTATCTTCCTGATGGCTTTGTTCTTTATCTTCAACTGCTAACCGCTCTTCCATTTCTTTAAGTTTCATCTCCAAGTCTTGAACCTTAGACTCAATTTGAGACTCAAGTTGCGTTAGTTCTTTCCTTTGATGTTCTTGTTTAGAAGTATCAGTTCTCGTTACCGATTGGACTCCATCCCTATTTGCCGTTTCTGATATGACATCAGGAATATTAGCCTTATCAGCAGTCGATACGAGCTTAGCAACCTTTTCACCGAAATCAAATTGCCAATCCTTATAGCTAAGTTTATTCAAAGTCAAAGATGAGAAAATTTGAGAAAGAGGTTTCCGAAGGACTACGATTATAACAACGACTACAATCGGCCATGCGAGAGTGCCAACAAGTGAAGCTATAAGCTGAAATGTATTCATTGCTCCCCCAACTCAGAAATTGAGTTTTAGGTATTCTTCTAGTATGGAGACAAGTTGCTCAGCAGTATAACATAACTGTTGTAAAGCTCATATCGTCTAGCTCATATGTCTGGTTCGTACAAGGTTTTGTTGGCGACTCTGACCGTTTACACAAACCATGTCAATTAGTCATATTCTATATTGACTACTTCCACACTTCCCGTATAAGTGATGAGTTTTTGGACATACCCTGAGGTGCTAATTCTATACTTGGACTTTTTTAAAAAATCAGGATGTATTCTTATTCCAGCTATAACTATACCGAGGAACCGACTCAGAGCCGTGATCTGTACATCTATGCTCTGTTCTCTTGAAGCAAGCAAAATGACACCAGGGGACTCTCGTAAAGGAAATTTAGTATCGTTCCAAAAGTCTCCCTTATCTAAACTGATGATGATAGCTCTTTTACGTTTCGCTGTTCCCCAAATAAACTCATCAGAATCATTCTCTCCTGCGATGCCGATAACCTTCAAGGGGTCATATGCTTTTAGTTCCTCTTTCAGTCCTTCAGGGATGTTTCTGTCAAGGAAAAGCCTCACTTTTCTTTTAGTGGGAGTGATCTTTGAAAACTCCTTGAAACCCTCTTTAAAGCCTGGATCGCTTTTTTCTAATGACTCAATATATTCACTGAATTTCATGCTGCAAAGTATATCCAATATCAATACTAGGTGTTCGCTTGCTAGCCATATTACTATTTTTAGGCAACACTGCATAAGGCTATTCCTCTAGCCTTCGTCAGATTATACCAAGTTGTTTCTTAATGTATCCTCATACTGCATCAAAGTTAGGTAAAAAGTCCTACTAAATGCTTATATCAGCTCAAGAAAGCAGTTTCGCACAATTTATGATTTCTGACGTGGGGATGGGGATTATAGGTTATAACTCCTGGGGGAAGAGGTCTTTCACTTTCACTTGCAACGCTCTCAGCTTTGTAAAGTAGCGGGTGTAGATGATCTTGCGTCTTGCCCGTACTTCCTCTAAGACTTTCCGGCGTTTCTCGCGGGCTTCTTGAACAGCAAGAGATGGTAAGGTGGTCGGCGGTGTGAGGTTGTATGCTTTCATATGGTTTGGATACTAGCCTGTTCCTTCTGCGTTGTCAAGCCAGATTAGACAGGTTCATAGAAGACAAGGAAATGTATTTGCTCTGCCCTCGCGGGTAAAGCATTGTGCTTTGTTCCTGATACCTGCATAGATATATGGGTGATGCCGTTCTGCTTTTGGAGGAGTGCGAGAGCTTCTTGCTGGCTCTTGCCAACAATGAGGGTAGCAAGCTGATGGGTATTAAACTGGTATACCCACATGCCGTTAGAAACAACCGTAAAGAGAAGAGACGTATTTTTGAGCGTCGTTTTTTCAATGCTCGTCTCCACATTTCCTAAAAGGCTGTATCCAGTTCCTAATTTTTGGCTGGCAACCTGAGAGAGTTTGCCTTCTGCCAGGCTCTGAAAATCTTGTGTGTCGTACGATACAGGCGTACACGTTTCATGCAGTGTTACGCTCACCTGCATAGCCTCTGCTCCTATCGCGTGATCGCTTTGCATGGTGCTGGTGCAGGGTATTGGTGTGAGAAGCGTTTCACTTGATGGTACCAGGGATGTTGTTTTTCCTTGTAAAGTTTGCTGGAATTGTTGAGACAAATTACTTACAACATTCTGTATATCTGCTTTTGCAACTGATTGATAGTCCCGCTCGTTCTGTCCACCGGAAAACGGTTGATTGTTTTTCACTAAAATATATTCCCTGCAACACGTTCCGTTAATATCTCCTGCACTAATATTGCCGTCTGACCCTGTATTAACCGCATGGGCTGAAACCGTGGCTTGTCCGGTTATCGGTAATTGAGCGGCGGGAATATACGCTATCTGATCGGTCACTACCTGTATACCGTCTGTCCCTGTTAAAAGCGTTCCCGCGTCAATGGTTTGTGATTGTGGGAGAGCGTTATAAAACGTGACATACCCTGTTGCATAGGTCGCGTTCTGGTGCGTCCTTCCGGTTGTGGGGACGGTTTGACTTTGGGTAAACGTCAGAGGGGTAAAGATGTGCGCTGGTAGGCTGATCGCTGCGTGTGCTGTTACTGGTGTCTCTGTCGCAACAATGGTGATGCTTGCTGAGGGCTGGATTGATGCCAGGTAAAGCTCTGCAAAAAGTGTTGCGACAATCAGGAAAAGGTAAAAAGCAATGACTCCGTAGCCGAGTTTATCAACTATTCTGAGTGGCTGCTTTGCTGCTGGTCGTGGTTGTTTGTCATCCTCTTGGAGAATTGCCTGCAAGGTTGGGTCGCTATTGAAAAGAGTAAACAAGTCGTCCTGTGGTGATAATACGCTGTCGATAATATCCTGCTCGTTTATTGGTATGCCATGTAGTCTTTTGGGAATAAGCGTTATGCGGTCTTCCTCCACATACACATCAATTTCATTGAGTGGCATGTTCGTATGAAGCGGCTGCGTATCATGGTCGGCTTGTTCTCGCTCATTATTTTCTGACACGATTTTTTGAACCTCTTCACGGTAGCGTGATGCCTGTTTCATTGTATCACCTCTCTCAAATGGAAGAGGAAGCGGCGGTAGCCGCTCCCCTTAGTGTGCCTTTGCAGCAAATTGACTACCGTTGTTAAAGAGAAAGACGATAAGTGTGTTTGGGGGGTCGCCTATGGTAACAACCATGTCGAGCCTCCCGCTATGGGTTATATCCTGAAACGTAACCTTGACTGGCGGGTTTGCATCGTTCCCCGCTTCGCTGGTGATGTAGTAGCTTCTGGATTTAGACGCATCTCCCCCAGGTAGTTCGATGACGATAATCTGACCTCGCAAATTAAGCGCGATAAAATGGCTTGGGTTTGAATTGCTGTCATTGTGCCCGACGACTGCATCTGTCTGGAATGTGCGGGGGGTGCCATAGGTTACATCATCCTGGTGGTTCTGCCACCAAACGCCAAGATCGTTCAATGCTATCCAGCCCGCTAACATGAGCAGCAGCGCCACGCCCGCAAAAACAAACCAGTGGATGTGAACGTTTCTCCGGTTTCGGGGTCGTTGGGTTTCCAGCTCGTCAACGTCTTGGTCTTCGTCTTCCTCTTCGTCTTGGTATACTTCGCGGCTGCTTCTTCTCGGAATTGGCGATTGCTTCCTTATTCCTGGCGGGGATGCCTGTTTTACATTCCATTGCGTGTCTCCCTGGATGTAGTGACCAGGCGCGTACCGTACTGCCCTTCTGACTGCTTGAGACGGCCATACGTCGCCGTTTCCGTCTCTGTCTTCCTCATTGTTTCGGTAGGCTCTGTTTGTTGGTGTGTATGCT
>Ga0209648_10003950_pt1 | contig 12541 bp, 10 predicted proteins | sample GraSoi2013_115cm_FD_185830 | JGI IMG/M metagenome (GOLD analysis project Ga0209648, IMG submission 185830) | Grasslands soil microbial communities from the Angelo Coastal Reserve, California, USA - Sample 9_17_2013_115cm (SPAdes) (version 2) | ecosystem: Environmental > Terrestrial > Soil >...
AAGACCGATCGCGAGCTGCAAGAAAACGGTCGCCTGCCAGTACTGCCATTTCGCGAAGGGCCCGCTCGGGATCGCTGTACCAGTGGCGCCGACCACCTGCGAGTAGACAGCCCCGGAAGAGGAAGAACAAGCCACGGCACCGTTGCCGAGGGGTTTGCAAACGCTCGCCCCCGTCTGGATCGAGAGGATGCCGTTCGGGTAGTCGTATCGAATCAGATAAGGCACGAGCGGCTGCCCGTTGTCAGCAATCGCCACGAGCGGAACGATCGGACTGAGGTAGGTGGCCGCCGGCGGCGCCGGAGGGATCGTCGATTTGGGATCGATCTTGGTTGGAAAGATCATTCCGAAGGCGACGGTTCCGAATACGAGCAAGAAGGCCGCCATATAAGAGGCCACCGTGGCGGCCAGCGTGCGGCGCAGCCACGTCGAAAAGGCGATGCCGATGAGACCCAGGGCAAGGGCCGCGACGATGGTGACCAGGAACGAGTACAGGACCTGGTCGAGCTCGATGCCCCCGAACAAGAAGACCAGGCTGAAAATCGGCACCGAAAGCAAAAGCAAGAGGACGACGAACGACATCGAGGCCAGGAGCTTGCCCCAGATGATCGAGAACGGGGGTATGCGAGTGACGAAAAGCAAGTCGATGGTCTGACGCTCGCGCTCGCTGCTGATTGCACCCGCGGTGAGCGCTGGAGTGACGAGCGTGATGAGGACCATCTGGAAGACCACCAGGTACTTGAACAGGGTCTGGCCGTAATTGGGCACCGAGCCCGCGAAACCGCTGTTCGAGCGCGCCATCGAGGAGAACATCGCGTAGCCGAGACCGGCGATGAGCACGACATAGACCATCATTGCGAGCGGCGATCGCCAGGTCCGCATTCGCGAGCGGTACTCCTTGGCGACGATCGGATTCCAGAATGCGGCGGCGACCCTGCTCATCCGACATCCTCCGAGGTCGCACGCATGAACGCCTCTTCGAGTCCGCCGTCGACCTGGCTGAAAGCCGAAACCCTGATCCCTTCCGCGGTCAAAGCATGGAGGATCTCGGCGGCGGTGGAATCGTCACCTTCATACGTGGCCTCGATCGCTCCATCGGCCGTATCGACATGGCGAACGGCCGCCAGCGGCTCGAGGATCGCCATCGCGCGCTCCTGGTCTCCGACGATCGTGATCCGAACCCGGCGATCGGAAGACAGCTGCCGGATGACCTCTTGGACCGGACCGGTGGCGCGCATGCGGCCCTGATCGATGATCCCGATCATCGTGCACAGCTCGGTCAGCTCCGGGAGGATGTGGCTCGAGATGACGATCGTCTTGCCCATCCTGCGCAGCTCTTTGAGGATCTCGCGCATCTCTACGCGCGCGCGAGGGTCGAGACCAGACGCCGGCTCGTCGAGCAACAGCACGACGGGATCGTGGACCAGCGCCCGGGCCAGGCACAGACGCTGCTTGAGGCCTCGGGACAGCGTATCGACCTGTTGGTCACGTCTCTCCGACAACCCCACGAGCTCGAGCAGGTCGTTCGCGATCTTCACCCGGCGCTGCTTGGGCAGGCGATAGCACGCTGCGTAGAAGTCCAGGTACTCCGCCACCGTGAGCTGGTCGTAGACGCCAAAGAAGTCGGGCATGTACCCGATGCGGCTGTGGACCTGCTGCGGCTGTTTGGGCACGTCGGCGCCGCCGATCGAAGCGCGGCCGGCAGTCGGTTCCAGGAGCGCGGCGAGGATGCGCAGGGTCGTCGTCTTGCCGGCGCCGTTGGGCCCGACGAAGCCGAAGATCTCCCCCTCGGGCACCTCGAATGAGACTTTGTCCAGGGCCGTCCGCTGGCCATAGACCTTGGTCAAGTCTTCAGCGGTGATCATTGGACGGTCCCCGTCAGCGAGATCGCTCCGAGCAGGGCCTGCCCGTTGACCGTGATCCGGACCCGCACCTCGCCCGTCGTTGGATTGACGGCCCCGGCGGGCAGGGTGGCGGTCCCGAGAGGCGTGTAAGCCACATGCACCCAGGCCGATTGCGACCAATCCCATGCCTCGGCCGAAAGGCTCTGGCCTGGAAAGCCGCCGCCCTTCGGGCTCTGGCCGGTCGAGTCCAGGGCAGCCCCGGTCAGGTGCGTGCCCGGTTCGAGCTGCGGCGTGAAGTCGTAAGTCGCTGTTCCGCTCTGCATGACCACGGTGCCAGGCGGACCGTTCTGGGTCGTGCCGTCGATGTCGGTGAAGCGGCTTACCACCAGGCCCGCCGGCAGTGACCCCGCCCCGATCGCGCCGACTGCCAGGGGGATGACCACGGCCGATTCTGCAGTCGATCGGGGATGGGCGCCGGCGACCGTGATTTGCTCATAGGGTTGCTGGGTCCAGGCCACGACCATTGGGGAGATGGTCGAGCTGATGCCGTTGAAGCCTCCGCCGGCGACCAGGGAAAGGATCGAGGACTTCTCCACGTTCTGGCGATCGGCGTCGGTGGTCTGGCTGGGCGGGGGCCCGTTGAAATAGTTGCCGTAGATGCTCATGTACGCAGGTGGCCCCGCGTACGGATTCGAAGCCTTGGGGGTCACGCTGAACGTCGCGCCGGCGCCCGGCGCCAAACCTGAAATCACCTGGTAACCGTCGCCCGCCAGGACCACAAGGTCCGTGAAGCGTTGGTTGGAGTTGTTCTGGATGGTGCCGGTCAGCTTGCCATTGACGAGCTTCGCTGCGACGACCAGTTGGGGAGCGTCGACCACCCGTTCAGTGGCAAACCCGCGCAGGACGAAAGCGGTCATGCCCTGCATCAGGATCGAATTGTTGTCGGCGTTGACGCGGATCACAGCAGGGCTCGGGCCGTACCCGTTATTGAATGAGCTTATGGGTCCAACCCACGGATGGGCGCCGGCCACGTTGACCTGATAGTCACCGCGCGTCGGTGCCAGAACACCCGTGTATGACTCGGCATAGGCGCGATCCCAGCCCGCCTGCAGATGGATGATCGAGATCTGGTTGGTCTGGACCGACTGCCCCTTCGTGAAGAGCCCGGCGCCGAACGCGCCGACCGACGCGAGGACTGCGATCAGCGGCAAGGTGACCCAGGCCAGGGCGCGCCGATGGAGTGCCCGAAGGGCGAGATAGTTGACCGGACCGACCAGCAGGACGTAGGCGACCACGAGCAGCCCGATCAACAGCAGCGAGGGCAGGTCGAGTCCCGGCAGGTTGCCGAGCACCTGCGTGAGAGAAGTGCTTCGCAAACTGATCGATCCGCCATTTGGTCCGAAACCGTTGTTGAATCCCGACGTTTGAGCCGACCCTGGGGAGAACACGGTGCGCACGAGGATCTGCCGGAGCAGCACGTTGCCGCCGCTCCAACCTGCGACCGGTTCCTGGTTCCAGTCGAACGTTGCCAGCGTCACCATCCCTCCGCCCACGAACCTCTCCACCAGCAGGGGTTTGTCCCCCTCAGCCAGCCAGGCCCTCGCGCCAGCGTTGAGGGCGCCGCTCGCCACCTCCACGCGCGACAGCTGTCCGAGCGCCGCCACGGAGTTGAGGGTGGCAGTGCCGTCGATCGTCATCGGCATCAGGGACGGAGAGACCCCCGCCAGCGTCTTCCGCCACGAAGCGCCGGTGCCGAGGACCAGCGCGCCGCCGTTGTGCACGTAGTCCGTGATGGCGCCGCGTTGCGCCGCAGTCAGCGTGTCGGTGGCGAAGTCGTCGATCGCGAGCACGTCGAATGCGCGCAGGAGAAGCGCCGAGTCGCCCATGTCTTCGAGTGCCAGGTGGACGACGGTGGCGGAGACGCTGCCCGGGTGCACGGCCGCAAAGCTGTCCAGCGCGGTCGGCTGGTCAGACAGGACGCCGATCAGCGGCGTCGCGGCCGTGCCCCCGGCGCGGCCGCCGGTTGCCACCACCTGCCCGTTGACGACGAGGCGGACCGAGACCGATGAAGGTGCTTGGTCCTCGATCACGTAGGTCTTCAGATGTTTGGTCGCCCCGGACGCCAGGCTCACGTGGGTCGTGTAGATCGCCGGCGTGATGGGCGGCCCGTTCGCAAAGGCAGCCGGGCTGACCTCCAGGGTGCCATCGACGTCCGGGCCCGTGTTGGTGAGGTCGATGGCCACGGGCATCCACTGCTCGGGCTTCACGAAACCCGAGTAACCGACCTTGACGGTGATCGATACCGGATCGGTGGCCGCCTCTGCCGTCGAGGCGGCAGCCGTCGCCGGCGAGGCGGCAAACGAAGCCAGCGCCCCCGCCATCAGGGCGAGGGCAGCAAAGGAGACGCGTCGGCAGCCGGCTGGCATCTCTACTCCTCTATTACGCCCCCGTCAGGCGAATAGTAACGGTCTACTTAACGCCTTCGGAACTCGATGGGAATCGAGACTCCCGCGGTGACTAGAAGACCGGGTCTCGCTCCAGGGAGGCATATTCAGACGCCCGCCGGCCGAGCTCGTCGACCGACATCACGCCCTGGTCGATGAGAAGCGACTCGAAGGCCGACAGCCAGCTCTCGTAGTACTCCGGCGAGCCCTCAGCGATCTCTTCGACCAGCCGGGCGCGGAATTCGTCCCAGGCGTAGGCGCCCTTCTCGTTGAGGACGACCGCCATCCCGAAAGCGCGTCCTTCCCAGGGCGCTTTGAACACCAGCTCCCCGTTCTTGCGAGGCAGCGCCGCGCCGCGGTCGAGGTTGGCAATTCTCGGATCGACGCTCGTCATCGGTTGGCCTCCGCCGGCACGCGCGGCCGGGCCACCCCGATCATGCAGTCGCGGCTGACGATCGACGCCAGCTGCTCCTCGGTCCAGCCTCCGGTACCTTCGGGCCGCTCCGGAAGCACCATGTAACGAAGGTCGGAGCTCGAGTCCCACACGTTCACCGAAACGTCGGCGGGCAGCGCGACCCCGAACTCCTCGAGCACCAAGCGCGGCTCGCTCACTGCCCTCGAGCGATACGGAGCGGATTTGTACCAGGTCGGAGGCAACCCCAAGACAGCCCAGGGATAGCAGGAGCAGAGGGTGCACACGACCATGTGGTGCACCTTCTCGGTGATCTCCAGCACCGTCAGCCCGGTGCTGGTCGGGTAGTCGTAGCCCAGCTCGCGGATCGCCGCCGGGCCGTCGTTCAGCAGTCGCGCGCGGTAGTCGGGGTCGACCCAAGCGTGGGCGACCACGCGGGCGCCAATCATGGGACCGATGTCGTGCTCGTAGGCGGAAATGATGCGGTCCACGTCCTCAGACGTCAGGAGGCCCTTCTCTATCAGCAGCGATTCGAGGGCCAGGGTTCGGGCCTCGAGGTCCGATGGCGCCTCCGGGTGGTGACCGTGGTCACCTTGCTCGTGGTGATCATGCTTGGTCACGCCTCGTCCTCCTCCGACCGCAGATAGCTTTGCCACAGATCGACGCAGACACGGTCGACGGCAGAAGCTCGGTCGCCCCACAACTCGCTAGCGGTGAATTCCACGGCGTAACAGGCCTCCCACACCTTGCCGCCACGGTGGGCATTGCGGTCGGGGAGCAGAAAGGGTCCATTGACGGTGCGCACCACCCCCCGCTTCCCTCGCGCGTAGCGGGGAAGGCGAGTATGTCCGGCCGGATGCAGGTTGCGGGTCACGACCTTGTCCCCGGGCTTGAAGCGCGCGTCCAGCGCCGGCGCAAGCTCGTGCTGGATGTTCGCCCCTGTAGCTGGTCCGTTGGCGCGACCCGATCGCAACTCCTCGAGCGTTATCACGCCGCGCTCGACCATCAGCGTCTCCAACGCATGCAGCCACCGCTCGTAGTAGCTGGCACGCAGATATTCCGCAGGGGGCATCCTCTCCACGACGTTTCGGAACTCGTCCAGGTGGTAGATGCGGCCCACGGTCCGCCGCATGATCGCCCTCACGCTGCCTTCCCAGCGATTGTGGAAGACGGGTTCATCTTTCTCGACGACGACTGGGCCGAACCCATGCATGCCGCCCATATCGTGGATGCCGTTCACGTTGCAGGATTATGGCGGAGCACGGCCGGCTCAGGACTCCAGCGCGCTGCGCTGGTCCAGCGTGTAAAGCAATAGCAACGATGGCACCACGAGCACCAACGCGACCACGGTGATGCCCAGCAGGAGCGCCTCGATCGCGGGCGCTCCCGCAGCCTGCTCGATGGTCAATCGCCCGGGCAGCACGTATGGAACCTGGCCGAAGCCCCAGGCGAACACGAACGATCCGACCCCTACCACCGTCAGTACCCGATACCAGCGGTAGACGCCCCGCCACATCAGTGCGGCGACCGCGAGCACCGCCAGCACCGCCGTGATCGCGAACGGCAGGCCCAGCCCGGCGACCATCCCGTGGAAGACCGTTGGGCTCTCGGCTGCGATCAGCACCAACACGACCAGGGAAACCGCTAGCAAAGCCATCGCCGCCACCATTGCGCGGCGGCGGAAATACTCGACCAGATCCGGGCCCTCGTCATTCTCATCAGTCTCATCAGTGGCGGCGCGGTAGCGGCGCGCGTCTCCGACCAGGAACGACGCGCCGCTGAACGCGGTCGCGGTCAGCGCGACGGCGCCGAACCCGATCGCCAACGGATCAAGACACGCCTGCCACACCGGCACCACCGGGCCTCCGACTCCGACCTTTCCCGACGCAATCGCCCCCAGCGCCGCCGCAAAGCTGAACGGCGCCAGCAGCGACGAGATGCCGAAGACGCGGGAGGCCAGCAGCATGCTGCTCGAGGAGGTGGCGACCTTGCGAAATGCGAAGAAGGCTCCCCGGAGGATCAGCGCGAGCAACGCAAGCGCGAAAAGTGGATACAGGCTGAGGAATACCGACTCATAAAGGAGAGGGAAGCCGGTCCAGCAAATGACGGCTGAGAAGACGAGCCACACGTTGTTGGCTTCCCACACCGGGGCCATCGCGTGATCGATGAGCGCTCGCACCTCGGCGGTGTGCCGGAAACGCCCCGCCAGCAGGTCCCAGATGCCGGCGCCGTAGTCGGTGCCCCCCGCGGTGCTGTAGGCGGCGACCGCCAGCAAAAGCGCACCCGCGACACCGTAACTCACGACCGTGTTCATGCAGGTCGTGGTCCGTAGGGCGCGGCTTCCTCAGGGGCCAGGTCCACGTCACCGCGCCGGCCCTCGTCGTCGATGCGCCAGCGTGCCGAAAGGCGCAGGAGGAGGCTGACGAAGAAAAATGCGATCACCGCATACACGACCAGCAGCGTCCCGAACATGATCCAGATGTAGACGGGATCAACCGGGTTCACCGCGTCGTTCACGCGCATCAGGTTGTAGACGATCCACGGCTGGCGGCCGACCTCGGTGGTGATCCAGCCGGCCTCGATCGCGATGTAGGAACCCACCCCGGCCAGCGCCGCGCCCCGGAAGAACCAGTTCGAGCGTGGCAGGTCCCGATACCGGACCCACGCGACCGCGTACCACAGCGTGAGCAAGATGGCGATCGAGCCGAGGCCGACCATCACGTCGAATGCCAGGTGCACAAAGTTGGCGTCCACGATGCTGGGACGATCGCTGGGGTTGAAGCTGGCGAGCCCCTTGACGACGGTGCTCGGTGAGAAGCCTGCGAGCAGCGAATCCAGAGACGGGATCGGCACCCCGAGCACCACGGTGCCGTCGGCGCGCATCACCCCTCCCACCCACTCCGGGTTGTGGCTCTGCGTCTTCCAGGTGACCTCCATCGCCGCGAACTTGGCCGGCTGGCCCTCAAAGACGGCACGGGTGGCGATGTCCCCGATGACCCATTGGATGGGGGCAAGGACGGCGCCGATCGTGAAGGGGACGGTGAAGCCGAGACGGTGGTAGCGATCCCGGCGGCCGCGCAGCCACCCCACCGCATAGACCGAGGCGACCATGAAACCGGCCGTCATGTAGAGGGCCACGATCAGGTGCCAGAACTCATAGCCGAGGGCAGGTGTGAAGATCGCGCCGATCACGTCGACGTTGATCGGCCGGCCGTCGGGTCCGAGCTGAAAACCGGCCGGCGTGTTCATCCAGGAGTTGGCGATGATCACGCCGAAGGCGCCCAGCACGCCGGCGGGCGGAAGGACCCAGCCCAGCCGGTAGTGCACCTTCGGCGGCAGGCGCTTCCAGCCATACAGGTAGATCCCGATGAAGATCGCCTCCAGGAAGAAAGCCCAGCCCTCGATGCCGAAGCCGATTCCGAAGACGTCCCCGAAACGGCCCATCATGCGCGGCCAGAGGATCCCGAACTCGAACGAGAGGATGGTGCCGGTGACCGCGCCCACCGCAAACTGCACCGCCATCACCACCGACCACCGGCGCGCCAGCCTCAGCGCCACCGGATCGTTCCTGCGCAGGCCGATCCCCTCCATCACCACTGTCAGCAGCGGGAACGCCACCCCGAGCGGAACCAGGATGATGTGGTAGGCCAGCGTGAACGCCATCTGAATCCGGCTGGGCAGCAGCGCTGCCGGCGCGCTCGCGGCGAGGAAGTCCAACGCGGTCACGGCTGGCACGCAATATAGTCCCGCACGTCACGAGCCACCCGGACCTCGTTCGGGCGGTGCCGGATAATTCGATTTGATGCCCAACGTCTCCGATTTCCGCCTCGGCGCTGATGTCGTCGCGAGCGACGGCACGAAAGTCGGGTCACTCGTCAGCGTCATCATCGATGAGCAGGGGTTCGACCCGCGGGCCCTGGTCGTGAAGGACGAGATCTCGCTGGGGGGCCGCCTCCGCGGCGATTCGAAGCTCTTCAACACCGACGAGGTTGTGATCCCGATCACGGCGGTCGAGTCCGCCACGCATGATCTCGTTCGACTCTCGATGTCGGCGTCCGACGTCCGCCGCCAGCCGCTCTACCTCAGCTACCGGCGCAAGCGGCTGACGGTGGAGGAGGCGGCCATCGAAGAAGCTGACCTCCTGACCGGTACCGTCGGTTTGCCGCCGGAGCAGGAGATCGCCAACAAACCGTCAGGCCAGATCGAGATCGACCGAGGTGAGAACGTGATGCTCGGCAAGACCGGGCACCGGCTGGGCCGGGTCCACGATGTGCTGTTCGACGGTGGCGAGGTGATCGGGGTCGTCATCAGGCCCGATGGCCTCTTCACGAGAGACGTCGTGCTGCCCATGCGGTTCATCTCCCGTGCGGACGACATGGCGCTTTTCGCTGACCTGGACCAATCGGACATCGACGAGCTGAAGCCGTTCATCGACGGGGAATGAACGCGGCGATCCGCGCTAAGACTGGGTGCGGTGCTTCTCGACCTCGGCTTCGGCCGTCTCGTGATCTGGGTATGGGCCGTCGAGACGCACGCCCTTAGCCGTCCCGGCATCGTCGAGGTCGGCGCTCAGCACGTACCACCGCTTGCCGAGGTGCAAGACGCCGTGATGGCGCTCTCCGGTCCAGCTCTTCGGGGTGATGCCGACCCGTTCTGTTTCGGACATGCCTGCGGTTCGAAGTCTCTCACAGGCTCGGTGTCAATGGGCTTGAGTGTCTCGTAGCCAGGCTACGGGGAAAAGATCGATGGGCACAGCCCCTGGATTCGGGTATTGTCAGCAGTGGCCCCGAGGGACACGTTCAAGGGATTCGGAGTTGGTCGCAAGACCGGTTCCGAAGCCGGAGAGGCGATCCGTCGGGGTCACTTTTTTTTGCGAGCTCCACGCTCTGAGGGGCTACTAAAAATTGGGCGCGCACTTCGATCAAAGAGGTGTAACGTGCCCACCAGCGGACCGCTCCCCAGCCCGTTACATCTTTGAGCTGAATGGCGGAAGTGCCGAGCGGCCCGCTTGCCTCCAGCTAGAGAACTGGCACGACCCCGCTGATCCGCGTTCCGTTGCCTCCGTCTGACTCCACGCGCAGGGTCCCGCCCACCGCGCCCAGCCGGTCCCTCATGTTGGTGAGGCCGGCTCCCTCGGCCTGCCGACCTGCTTCGAAGCCGGCGCCGTCATCGGAAACCTCGAACAGCAGGCCATCCGCCTCCTCCCAGATACGGACGCGCGCGGAGGCGCCCTCGCCGGCGTACTTGGCGGCGTTCTGAAGAGCCTCGAGGCAGCAGAAATAAACGGCCGCCTCGATCTCCGGCGAATGCCTGCGGACGCCGTCAGCTTCGACGCTTGCGGCGAGGGGAGCCCGGCGGCAAGCGGCGGCCATGGCCTCGCCAAGGCCCGAGCTCGAGAGCAGTGGAGGGTAGATGCCATGCGCCAACGAGCGCAGCTCCTCGATGGCCGATTTGACGTCCCCCTGGAGCTGATCCATCAACGACCGGGCGCGCTCGGGGTCGCGTCCGGCGAGCTGCTCGACCAGGCGCAGCTTGACCGACAGCGCGACCAGGTGCTGCTGCGCGCCGTCGTGCAGGTTGCGCTCGATGCGCCTCCGCTCGGCGTCCGCTACGGCCACGAGTCGACCGCGTGAAGCCTGCAGCTCGGCCGCCTGCTTGCGCAGCCGGTCCAGCGATTCCTGGAGCGCTGAATCGAGGCGGGCCTTGTTCACCGCGACGCCGACTTCGCGCGCCACCTCCTCCAGCGTCTCATCGGCCTCGCCCGCCAGGTTCTCTCCCCTACGCGAGCGTTCGGCGACGATCAATCCGAAAAGCTGAGCGCTGTGGCTGACCGGCGCCACACGCAAGTATGTTTCGGCCCGCTCGCGCAGGAGGTCCGGAAGCCACACCTTTGCCCACGCCGCGCCCGATACACGCGCGTTAACCGCGATCGACTCCTCTGCGGGCGTGATCGGGATCGGCGCGCGTTCTCGCTTCGGCTCCGATGCGGTCAATCGCAGGAGCCCGCCCTCATTCAGCCAGAGCTCTGCCGCATCGAGCTTGAAGGAGTCACGCATCGCCTCCACCATCTGGAGCAGGAGGTCGGCCATGGGAACGCCATGGCTCAGCTGCGTCGCGAACGAGCCGCGCGCAAAGTCGATCGCCGAAAGGCTGCCGCCTTCTTTGCGGCGGCGGGTGCTCGAAGCGATCAAGCCGTAGACCACCCCGATAGCCAGCATCGCGGCCAGCAGGCCGACCAGGATCAGCGCGGAGGAGTCCAACCTCAGCCCATCACGCGCAGCGCCTCGGCTGGTCGCAATCGGGCCGCTCGCAAGGCAGGCAACACGGTCACCAAAAGCACAGCCGCGTATACCAGCCCGATCGTGACTGCAAGGCTGCCGACGTCTGGGCTGAATCGACTCCTGTTGACGAAGTTCGCGATGAACGTAGGCCCAAGCGCATACGCGACCGTCAGTCCGACAGCAATGCCTGCGGTGGCCAGCACCGCCGTCTCGGTCAGCATCCCCGCGAGCACCTGGCCAGGCTGATATCCCATCGCGCGGAGCACCCCGATTGGGCGGCGCCGCTCGATCACCGCGCGCAGTGCCACGGCGCCCAGGCTCAAGACTCCTACGGTCAATCCGATCCGCAAGAGCCACGTGATGAACCCGGCCGCACCGCCGCCTACCACGTCGTCCTGTTCCACGAGCGACTTCGTGGTGCTCACGGCGACACCTAGAGACAGGGTCGCTCGTTGGAGGTCCTTTGCCAACGCGCCGGCGCTCGTGCCCGGTGCAGCCTTGAGGAGCAGCATGGCACCGGGCGCGGAGTTGCCGAGCTCAGCCAGTGCCTGGCGCGAAGCGATCAGGCCTGGAATGACGCTGGAGAGACGGGTGGTCATGTTCGTGGGTGGGATGGTGGCGACCACGCGGAACGAAACCGTGCCGTGACCCGTCGCCAGATGTACGACGGATCCAACTGAAGCGGTTGACGCGACCAGGTTAGGATCGCGAGCGATGGCGGCCCAATCTGCCGGGTTGCCAAATCCCATGCCTGACTCGAGTTGTTGAGGGCTGAGTCCGAACACCGTTACGGGCTCCTGGTGCCAGCCCGAGGTTCCGCGGAAGTCGGAATTAACCCAGTTGACAGGGCCCAAGAAAGTGCGACTTGGAAGCTCTGACTGCTGTGCGACCTCGGACTGAAGGGAGTTTGGCACCGCGAGCTGATCGGCGCCGGAGACGATGGCTTGCACCTCCCACCCGCCCGAGAGGACCCGATAGTCTTGCGGCACAACCAGCAGGCTCTGGATCAACGCCAGCACGGCCATCACCACCGCGATGGCCGCGATGACGAGGCCCGACCGAAGCGGCCGTCGAGACGCGTAAGCCAATGTCGGCCGGAGAGTCGCGCGCAGGCGTCCCGACGCGCGCCCGGCCGACCCGAGGGCCGTGTCGAGCAACGGCAGATTGGCGGCCACAAGAATCGAGAGCGCGGGCACCGAAACTACCACGGCGAAAGTGAAGGGCAGCGATGTGCCGACCTTGGCGGCGATGAACTGGAAATCGACGACTGCCCAGACCATAGCCGCCGCTCCGCCTGCGGAATAACGCCAGCGGTCGGATATGCGACCCCGGAGGAACCCCGCGGCCGCGCCGATGATCAAGGCCCCGCCCAGCAGCCCGTATTCCAGGTGTCCCGACGCCATCGCGGCGACACCAGCCAGAGCGAGCCCGGCCAGAAAGACCGAGCGCTTCCACGATGGGCGCTTGGTTTCAGGGGGCTCAGGCAGGTCGCGGATGGCCGAAGAGATCGCCATTCCCGTCGTCCGCAATGAAGCCAGCAGCACCGTGACCAGGTTGAGCAAA
>Ga0209648_10003956_pt1 | contig 12538 bp, 9 predicted proteins | sample GraSoi2013_115cm_FD_185830 | JGI IMG/M metagenome (GOLD analysis project Ga0209648, IMG submission 185830) | Grasslands soil microbial communities from the Angelo Coastal Reserve, California, USA - Sample 9_17_2013_115cm (SPAdes) (version 2) | ecosystem: Environmental > Terrestrial > Soil >...
AGTAGGCGCCGTAGCTAATGGAAATCATGGGATTGCGTTTCGGCTGCAGTAATCGAAATGGGTAGGACGCGAGAAGCCTTGATGGATATAGTGTGATCCTGATTCTGCAGGACGCCTTCAACCCGCAGGAATTTCTCGCGGTTGATCACCACGCGGTATATCTCGTAAAGGTCAGGATTCACAATCACGTTCGAAATTCCTGTCTCATCTTCCAGACTCAAAAAGACGAAGCCCTTCGCTGTTCCCGGACGCTGCCGAGCGATTACGCATCCTGCTACGCGCGTGTATTGCCCGTCCGGCACCCGAGGCAAATCGCACGCTCGTTTTACTTGCAGCTTGGATAGAGCCTCCCGGCAATACGTCATCGGATGCGGGCCAGTGCTCATGCCCGAGCCATGAAAATCCGCGACGAGACGCTCTTCGTCCGTCATCTGTTGCAACGGTGACAATTCCATTTGCTCCGGAATCGCATCCAGCAGTGGACCCGCTGACCGGGCGGCGCGTTCGACTTGCCAAAGCGCTGTTCTCCGGTGCAGTTCTTTTCCGAGGGCATTGAGGGCGCCTATTTCGCTGAGCGTTACCAGCTCCGCCTTCTGTAGTTCCGGCACACGACGCACCAGATCTTCGATTCCCTCGAATGGATATTTCTGCCTCTCGGAGACAAGTTTTTCGGCAGTTGATTGCCGCAAACCACGAACGTAATGCAACCCAATCCGTAGGCACGGAACTTCCTTGCCTTCCTTATTTCTGCTTCTCTCAATCGTGCAGTTCCACTCCGACTGGAGCACGCCAATGGGTTTCACGCGCAAACCATGCAACTGCGCATCGTGCACGAGCACTGCCGGACTGTAAAAACCCATCGGCTGATTATTGAGCAATGCCGCAGTAAACGCCGCGAGATAATGAAATTTCAAATATGCGCTGGCATAGGCGATCAGTGCGAAGCTCGCCGCATGGGATTCCGGGAACCCGTAGCGCGCGAAGGATGTAATCTGCGTGATGATCTCTTCCTGTGTTTCGGGACTGAAGCCGTTTTGTGTCATGCCGCTCCGCAGCTTCGCTTCAATTTTGTGCATGCGTTCTTCCGAACGCTTGAAACCCATTGCTCGACGGAGTTCTTCCGCTTCGCCGCCTGTGAAGTTCGCCGCAATCATCGCCATACGGAGCAGTTGTTCCTGAAAGAGCGGCACACCCAGAGTGCGTTTCAGTACCGGTGCGAGCGAAGGATGAGCGTATGCGACGGCCTCCTTCCCCTGCCGTCGTCGCATGTAGGGGTGCATCATTTTTCCGACGATGGGGCCAGGCCGAATGATGGCGACTTGCACGACGAGATCGTAGAATTTAACCGGGGCATTGCGTGGCAGTGAGGCCATCTGTGCCCGGCTTTCCACCTGAAACATCCCGACCGTGTCCGCGCGTCGCAATGTTTCATACACGGGAGGATCGTCGGGAGGTAGCTGCGCCAAATCGATCGGCTCGCCGTAATGCTTGGGAATAAGTTCCAGGCAATCTTCGAGCGCCGCCATCATACCGAGGCCCAGCAAATCCACTTTCACGATGCCCATGTCGGCGCAATCGTCCTTGTCCCATTGCACGACGACACGTCCCGGCATCGTCGCCGGTTCGAGCGGAACAACCGAATCGAGCTGCCCCTGACAGACCACCATCCCACCGGAATGCTGCCCCAGATGCCGCGGCAAATCCTGAATGCGTTCGCACAACTCCCAGTATTTTCGAACGCGCGGATGATTCAGATCGAAGCCCACTTGCTGGAAGTGGTTTTCGAAGTTGTCGGACGGACCGCGCCATTCTCCGCTGTTCACCACGCTCGAAAGCCGATCGAGGGTCTGCTGATCGAATCCAAGTGCTTTGCCCACTTCCCGCGCGGCGGAGCGGTCACGGTAGGTGATGACGTTCGCCGTCATAGCGGCGCCGAGCTGGCCGTAGCGCTGATATACATATTGGATCGCTTTCTCTCGCTGGTCTCCGCTAGGCAAGTCGAGATCGATATCTGGCCATTCGCCGCGTTCTTCCGAGAGAAAGCGTTCGAAGAGCAATTCCATGCCGACCGGATCGACGGCCGTGATTCCGAGTGAATAGCAAACCGCGCTGTTCGCCGCCGAACCGCGTCCCTGCACTAGGATTTTCTGCTCGCAGCAATATCGAATGATGTCCCAAACAATCAGGAAGTAACCGGCGAGTTTCAGCTTTTCAATCAGCGCCAATTCCCGTTCGACCTGCTTCTTGGCGCGTTCGAACAAGTCTTCGTTCTTCTTCACGCCATAGCGATTCTGAAATCCTTCTTCGGTGCGCTTTCGGAGAAACGAATCCATCGTTTCTCCATCAGGAACCGGATAGCGCGGAAATTCGTAGCCAAGCTCGGCAAGTGTGTACCCAAGTCTCGCGGAGAGTTCGCTCGTGTTGTAAATCGCTTCCGGCAGATCCGAGAAAAGCTGCGTCATCTCTTCGGTCGAACGGAGATGACGCTCGTCGTTTCGTTCGAGAAGCCTTCCGGCTGTTTCGAGCTTGCAGTGGTTTCGAATGCAGGTAAAGACGTCCAGAATTTCGCGCTCGGGGGCGCGCGCGTAACGGGCGCCGTTCGTTGCAAGAAGCGGCAGATCCAGCGTTTCAGCAAGCCGAACCGCTGCTTGGTTGCGACGCTCTTCGATAGGATCGCAGTGCCGCTGGACTTCGACATAGACATTCTTTTTTCCGAAGACAGCCGTCAGCTTTTCAATATTCTTGCGCGCTTCGTCGTAACCTTTATTGGAAAGCGAAGCCGCCAGCACGCCTTCTTCGCCGCCCGTCAGACACACCAATCCCTCGGCATGTTCTGCTACTTCCTCCAGTGTTGCCGTTCCAGTTCCTTTTTCCTTCTCACGCAACTTGTAGCGCGTCATGAGGCGGCACAGGTTCTGATACCCAGTCCGGCTTTCCACGAGCAGAGGCAATCGTACTGGTCGCGACGAAAAACAATTCGACATCCAGGGCGGCAAGCCGGCCCGGTTTCCAAAACCTTCTACGGAAACCTCGGCTCCGACGTGCGGGCGAACGCCGACGGACTTTGCCGCCATGTGGAGTCGAGGAGAACCGTAAACACCGTCACGATCAACCAAGGCGATGGCAGGCAGATCGAGTTCCTTCGCGCGAGATACCAGGTCTTCCGGACGCGAAGCCCCTTCGAGAAAACTGAATGCGGACGCAGAATGCAGCTCGACGAACTTCAATCGTAGATTCCTTCCACGAACCAGCGCTTCGCTCGCAAATCCTTGTAGACTCGATACAGCGCGGTCTCTTCACTTTCCCGGCTACTTTCCGGTCGAACTTTCGGACGCAACGTCCGCACCTCAATATCCCATTCATCGCGCGCCCACGCGGTTTCGGACCACCAGTCGCCTTTCGTTCTCCAGGGTCCGGCAAACGCCAGGATTCGCCTGCGCGCTCCCTCGCAACTGAGAAACGTGGGCTTTCCTTCCTGAAATTCAACGTTGGCGGGAAGCGAAGGCCGGAAAATTCGCAGCGCGGCGGTTGTTTGTTTTTCCGTGACCGAGCGCTTTTCTTTCATTTCCGGCAAAACAAACCGGTTCTGCCGAAACGCATAGGGACTGTGCGTATCCAGCAGTACGGGCGTACCCACTCGGTTTTCCCCCACCGTGTTTTGAATGCGTGCAAGCGTGATTTCAAGACGCTCTGGATCAGGGCTGAGCGGCAGGAAGAGTCCAAGTTGCTGGGATCGTGCCTTCACGGGAGTCGTCAACATGCGGACGGCAGTGACAGGTAAAGAAGGAGGGTGCTTCTCCAAATCGAGCTGCAAGAGTTTCAGAAGGAATTTGCTATCTCGTGCCGGTACCGGAGGTCGTAGCGTCCGGATATGAAACAGAGGCTCTTTGTTGCGAGAATCGTTCCGTTCGAGCGTGAGCGTGACCTTGATCTCGCCGATGACGAGAATGTGCATTCTCAGCCTTGCGCACAATTGCTCGAGAAGCCGATTCAGAACGAAAAGCAGTGGCTCCAACAAATCCACCGGAGAGTCCAGGTCCAAATGCTCCTCGAAGTTCGAGGGAAACTCTTTGGCGATTAGCGGCTGATCGTCCGCGCCGCGCGCCAAACGCCACCAGTGGAGCCCTTCCTGTCCCAACCGCTCGACAATGGCAATTTCGGGAAGGCCCGCAAAATCCGCGCAAGTGTTTTTACCCCAGCGCTTCAATGTCTCGACGAACTCGAAGGGAATTCGGAGAGCTTCGAGCGAAAGACTTCCGATGCGAAGACCTTCCTCTCCGGCAGGAATCACCGTGACTCCCGCGAAACCTTGCGCCGCGCAAACCGAGGCTAAAGGACTTCGGGCGACGGCGACGTTAGTCTCAAATCCCACCTCTGAAGCAACACGCCTCAGGTCGTGCGCGATTTTGTCGGGCGAACCGAACAGTTTTTCGCAGCCGGCAATGTCCAGCACCGCTGTATCCGAAAAATCCTGCTCCTCTCGTGTTGCCCCATCCTCGACGCGCGGCGAAATCGTCCATGCGCAATCGAGAAGTGCGGCATACGCCGTCGCTTCCTGAGAAGGGGAACGCCATCGCCAGGAGATCCCCTGGAATGCTTCCGCCTGCACTTTCGTCATTCCGGTTTCGACGCCCAGGTTTCGCGCTTCGCGATTGACGGCGAATACTTTCGTCAGCGGAGGAGCACCCGCAAGGATCGCAACAGGTTTGCCCTGGAGCTCCGGCTCAAGGCGAATGATGGCCTGCACGGGAAGATCCGGAACGAATAGACATGCGAAAGCCACCGTGCGTCCCCTGAACTTGGTAGAGAAAAGGGAAACAAACCGGACCTTCTGGCGACTTATGCCCTGCGTGTCTTCCAGCGAGCGGAATCGGCGGGTTGGGACAACACTCGCGAACGCGTCACTTCTCCCTGAACTTCAAACCCCTCCAACGTCGAAATCCCGGTTTGAACACTGGCCGCAGCACGGCTCCAGTTGTCCGCTCTTCGCTGGCACCGGAGAACCAGCGAAGCGCAGCTTTTCGCACAGGACTCTTCGCCTAACAGAAGCAGAATCGTCGGCGTGTTCTCAATCGCTCGCCGAAAACGAAACCATGTGCTCAACTCGATGCGACGTGCATCCACCCAGGAGATTCCACCGAGATCGAAAACAACAACGCCCCATCCTCCGCCGTGCAACAGCAAGTCGGTTGTTTTCAGCGCTTGTTCGAGACGCTTCCAAGGCTTCACGCTTCTGCCACCAGTTCGCACTGGAGGCGGAGAATTGGATTCGCGAAGTGACGGCAAAAATCGTTGTGGGCGAAAACCACGCCGCGGAGGCTCCCTGTCTCGTTCGACTTGCTCTCCCTCGCAACGGGTGACGACGTGGATTTGGGCCGACTCTGCAAATGCGGTTTGTTTTCCTATTAAAGAGGGAATGGCCTCATCGACCCCACGCATCAATTCGTGCGGATGCCGCCAACCATGTCCTGACATTGGCTTCTTGCTTGGCGAATCAAGACCGCGAGTTTTGCTTACGTCTTTATCGGCAGTAGCAAAGTACGAGGCTGCCTTGAGGTCCGGTCCCCCGTCTCCGGTTTCTCCGCATCGAACCCAGAGCAGTCGCGGAAGTTCCACTCCCGCAGCCGCAAGAGAAACGGGGTCGAGAGAATCCGACACATCGACGAACGCACAGGCCTCCTGTCGTTCGGTGGCTTGCGCCAGCAAAGAGAAAGCGAGGCTCGTTCGCCCGGAGGAGCCAGGCCCGCATAATTCAACTAGCGACCCGCGCGGGAAACCCCCACCGAGCACCGCATCGAGTTCCGTGACTCCGCTCGGCTGGAGCACCACGGAGGCGCGGTTCTGGAATCCTTCCAGCCCCCTTACGATGAGACCTGTATCGAGTTTTCCGGGCTTCCGCGAGAGAGCAATCATAGTAGTTTTTATATTCGCCTTGTGTTCGCCTATCGCTAGATTCTCGTCCGCAAGGGGGGGAGTTGTCAACAGGCTGGCTCGTCATTAGGTAGCGGATGAAGTTGTAGAAAAGCGGCTGCGGCTTCGCGGGCACGTCCCGCGATTTCGCGGGAGTTCGGTCGCTCGGCGATGCCGAGCAGCAGGCTGACCATCAAATCGCGCCAGAGCAACCCGGCGAACTGCTCGGCAAGTTCGGCAGGACGGCCTTTGAGCAGTCCAGACGCCTGGGCCCGGGCCATGACTTCACGCAAGGCGGCGCGGCTTGCCTCGCGTCCTATAGAGTTGAGCGCACGCGCCACTTCGGGGGCCTGGACCGCCTCGGCGATCGCCAGTCGGAATACCGCAATGACAGTGGGATCGCTTATCTCGCGGACGAGCTTCGTCCCGAAGGAAGCCAGCACCTGCTCTAGGATCTCGCGATCACGCATCACGGGCAGGTCAGCAGGCACGTCCAGTCGCTTGGCGCGCTCGCTGATGCAAGCGATCAGCATTTCCTGTTTGTTGCCGACTACCGCGTAGAGCTCTCGCTTCGAAACGCGCGCGCGCGTGGCGATCTCAAGCGTGCTGGACGTTGCGTAGCCGTTCTTCATGAACGCCTCAAAGGCCGCGTCAAGGATGCGCGCGCGCACCGCGGTTTCGTCGCCGCCTTCCTGGCGGCGTTTTGACCTCGCTGCCCTAGCCATCACCGCCTCCTTAACGACGCGGGTACCGTATAGTACCACACGGGAGTGGTCTGCGTTTGGCTTGCCGGCAGGGAAAAAGTTGCGATTCGTGAAACTTTCGCCAAGTTCTTGCGTCTTATCAGTGTGTGGTACCCACTGGTACCAACACAAGATCCAAATTCCGTGAGGAATCAAAGGAGCTGAACAATGAAGATTGAAATGTTTTACCTGCTGCTGGCGTTCGCGACGGTCCTGGCGCCCATGGCGCGAGCCCAGTCCACACCGCCGCAGCCCAAGATCACCGGCGTGCTGACGATCCTTACGCCAAAACCGGGGGTTACGGTCGAGCAAGTCATGAAAATCATGCCCGCCGAAATTCGTGCGACCGTTCCCCTGTATCTCGACGGCAAGATTCAGCAGTGGTTCACACGCGGCGACGGCCGGGGCGTCATCTTTCTACTGAACTGCAAGGACGTGGCGGATGCTCGGGCCCTCATCGAAAGCCTGCCTCTCTCGAAGGAAAACCTCGTGGACGAGCAGTTCATTCCGGTCGGGCCACTCTTGCCGCTCGGGATACTATTGCGAGATAGCCCGACCAATAAGTGAACTCGGCTCACCAATCAGGGACTGCTGGCGCGGAGCCAAACGGCGATCGTTGTGAACCTTGTCGCCCTATACAAAGCCTTGGACGGAGGCTGGCAGTCTTTTCCGCTGGAAGCCAACGCTCGAAGTAACAGCCGTTCGACGGCGACGGCTGAACTTCGAACGCCGAAACCATAGGCCGCGTTGGGAACCGTGATTCGCGGTGTGGATCTTGCTCTCGTCAGATGATGTATGTCATCTAACGGGAAGCCGTCAATTTGATAGGAGGCAAAATGTCGCCGGAAATCATCTTCAATCTGCATCTCATTCTAGGTTATGTCGCGTGGCTGCTTTGCTTCGGCGTGTACATCCTGCCGCGGCTCAAGTCGATGGAACTGGTCGCAGCGCAACGCGCCATTGCTACTCTGCACAGCTTCCGCTTCTTCGGGCTCGTCTTTATCCTTCCAGGCGTCGTCGGCCCGAATCTGCCCGCCGCTGGCTTCGCCACGTTCGCCGCCTACTGGGACCTGGCAACTGGGGTGCTCGCCATCCTGGCGCTTCTCACGGTAAGAATACGTCCGCTCTTCTGGCTTTTCGTCGTCGCCTTCAATCTCGTGGGGGTGGTCGACCTCATCCTCGACTATTACCACGCCGTCCAGGTCGGCCTTCCCGCGCTGGCGGGGCAGTTGGGCGCCACGTATGCGATCCCGATCATCTACGTGCCCGTGCTGATGATCACGCACGTCGTTGCATTCTATTTGCTGCTGCGTCCTCAGCCCAAGGCGGTTCGAGCCCTCGCCGGCGATGCGGCGGCATCTTAGAGTCCCCGCGTGTGTGTTCAGAAGCAATTGAAGCTAGAAGAGCCGCGCCTGTATGGGAGTATCTAACGTGACGGGCGATGCGGACTCGGCATCGTCAATTTTCGAATTATTGAGTTTCCTGCTGACGGGATAGCGCCGCATTTGAGCTGCGTCGTATGGCTTGAGAATGTCCCGAATGGCGTCGAAGTCATTCACGTCAGGATCGAGCCATAGGTCGTATTTGTCCGGCGTCACAATGACGGGCATACGGTTGTGCATATCCGCGACAAGAGAATTAGGAGTCGTTGTCAGGATTGTGCAGCTCTCAATGATCTGCCCCTCGGGACTCTTCCATTGATCCCACAGTCCGGCGAGTGCAAAGAGACCGCCTTCCCCAACCTCAAAACAGTAAGGCTGCTTCACTGATCCCATTTTCTGCCACTCGTAGAATCCATCCGCAGGGATAAGGCATCGCTTCGTCAGGATCGACTGTCGAAATGCCGGCGTCGTCGTGACTGTCTCCGACCGAGCATTGAGAGTTCGAGTTCCGATGGTCATGTCTTTCGCCCAGGAGGGAATGAGTCCCCAGCGCATCGTTGTGAATGTGCGGATTTTTTGCCCCATCTCTCGCCGCACCGTCACAACGGGTTGGGTCGGCGCAATGTTGTAGCGAGGACGGTCTTCAATTTCATCCGGCGCCCCGAAACGCTCGGCTAAATACTGCTTCGAGTGCGTCAATCGGTATCTGTTACACACCAGTTTATTGTCGCAGATTCCGAAGCGGTCCCACTCGCCTACGGCACACGCGCTGGCGACAAACTCTGGATTATCACCGAATCAGACCGCTCAGTGGCCCGCTCTTGTTACCCGACGAGTATTAAACCCAAACCAATTCTGAGAAAAGGAGACGAATCGAAATGAACGCAACAATGGTAGCAAGTGGAGCGAATGCAGTACCTCCAGTGGTGTCCTCTGTTCAGGACATTCCGCTAGAAAACATCCGCGAATCCAACAGCAACCCGCGGAGGGTCTTTGATGAAGCCCAACTCCGAGAGTTGGCGGCCAACATCCAATTGCACGGTGTCTTGCAGGCAATTCTTGTGCGCCCGTCGCAAGATGGTGCGAACGGTGTGTACGAACTCGTCGCTGGCGCTCGCCGTTTTCGTGCATCGAAGTTGGCCGGCAAGAGAACGATCCCGGCAACGGTGCGAAACCTGACGGATGCCGAGGCGCAAGAAATTCGCTTAATTGAAAATCTGCAGCGAACAAATATACACGAGTTGGACGAGGGAATCGGTTATCGGTCATTGATGGACTTGAGGCCGGACTTCTACACGGTGGAGACGATCTCCGCGCAGGTTGCCAAAAGCCCATCGTATGTAAAAGGTCGCATTTCCCTTACCGAACTGATCCCGACCGCGCAAACCGCGTTTTACGACGGCAAGCTCTCTGTCGCCCACGGGTTGGAGATTGCGAGACTGCAGCCGAGGGACCAAGAGAAGGCCCTGATGGAATGTTTTCCCGGTCATCGCAGCACAGGTTCGATCCTAAAGGACCGCAAGGCAGAGGCCGCGACGGTACGACAGCTTCGCCAATGGATCGAACGCGAAATTCACCTCGACTTGAAAAATGCACCATTCGATACAGAGGACGCGAATCCGCTGCCTGCAGCGGGCGCGTGTTCGACATGCCCAAAGCGGACTGGGAATAATCCGCTGCTCTTCCCGGAGATCAAGAACCGGTCCTTGTGCACCGATCCGGCTTGCCATCACGCGAAGGTCCAAGCGTTCGTTCAGCTGCGGGTTGGCCCCTTAGCAAAAGAAGGGAAGAAGCCCGTTCAGATTTCGGAGAGCCCTTCCTGGCAGGTCCTCAGCAGAGCCCCCAACACGCTCTACGAGGGTCAGTATCGCCGTGCAGAACGCGAGGGGGAGTGTCCGCACACCCAGGTTGCAGTTGTCGTAGACGGCCGCAAAGCGGGCACAGTCATTCACGTTTGCACGGACGAAAAGTGCAAGACCCATCGCCAATTCTCTCACTACGAAATCTCGCCGCAGGAGAGAGAACAGCGCCGAAAGCTTGCGCTTGCGATCCGGGTCCAGAAGGAAGCACGTTCGCGCATTCTGGTGGCTGTTCGACAAAAGCTCCCGGCTGCATTGGCGCGCGCGGACTTCGAGATGGTTGCGCTGGATTACTTCCGCCGCCTTGGTCATGACAATCATCACCGACTGTTCCAGGTGTACGGCTGGGAAGAGAAGAAGACGAAGACATCGTGGGGTGGGAATACCGTGGATCACGAAAGGTTGGCGCAAACACAAATCCGCGCAATGACCGCGGGCGACCTCAACCGTTTCATGGTGACCTGCGCGCTTGTTCCTGACCTTTATTGTCCAGGCTACAGTTCCGCGGAGACGCTTTCCAAGGAATCGAATCTCATCCGAAGTGCTGTACGTTACAAAGTAGACGCATCTAAAATCACTACCCAGGTCACTGCGGATCTGTCGGCCAAGAGAAGTGCTGCTAGGCACAAGGCGCGCCTCGCCTCGAGCGGGGGCACGCATCATACGGCCAGAGTCCGGTAACCTGAACCGTCAGACCTGCCCTGCACCGTTCCGCGAAATGTTAGTCAGAAATCATGCGATTGGCGAAAATCTGTCATCTGGCTCGCTTGCGGACCTCCTCCGATTGAATCCATTGGCTTTGGATTGCAGACAACTCACTCAAGGATCCCCCTGGCCAGGGCAGGGGCGGTCCTTGCAAGTGCACCGATGAAGCTGAGGTTATAAGGTTGGTGCAGGCAGGATTGTGGGACAAGCCTGACCGGCGGTCTCTGCACGGCGGTACATTCAATCAACGTCCCAAGGTGAAAGTTGCATGGTGTCCTTATGCCTGGAACAAATGAAACAGCCAATGAAGGCAGTGTCATCCCGCACCGCTTACTGACCCTACCCGAAGCCGCACACTATCTTGGCTGCACGATTTGGTCCGTCCGAGAGCTCATTTGGAAGGGCCAGCTTCCTTACACTCGATTCGGCAAACGGTTCCAGGTGGATCGCCAAGATCTTGATGAATTGGTTGATCGAGAGAAAAGGTGCGAAGGGACGGGCCCTGCTAACCGACGCGTTACGCAGGGCGCAAGTGGGATGACCAATACTTCGCGCGTAGACGTGGCGCAAACCCGCAGCTTGAACGAGGAGTGTGAAGATGAGACAAGCGGGCGCAAGAGTAAAAAGCAGCACGCCAAGCTCGGAGTCCAAGAATTCCGGAGTCATCGAGAGTCCGGGTCGGCTTGATGCTAAGCGCAGGGTCTTCGGTACAGGCGGCATCTTTGAAAAGAATGGGAGCAGATTTCTTTACATAAGCTACCGCGACAGGAACGGTAAGCTTCGCCAGGAAAGTACGAAGTCCGAGTCGCGAATGGTGGCCGAAAGGCTTCTCCGTGATCGCCTCGGCAAGGTGGAACAAGGACTCCCTGTCGCGGAAATGAAGAAGTTGAAGTACGAAGACATCCGCAAGACCCTCATCATGGATTACCGGGCGCGCGGCGTCAAAATGCTTGAAGAAGACGCGGATGGCAGTCCTTACGTTTGGGGCTTTGAACATCTCGATCCGTTTTTCAAGAACCGCCTGGTCAGGACAATCACCACGGACTTGCTCTATCAGTTTGTTGAGAAGCGCCAGAAAGAAGGGGCGAAGAACGCGACGATAAACCGGAATCTCAGCCTGTTGAGAAGGATGATGAATCTGGCGCGGAGAGAGGGTAAGTCAGTGCAGTTTCCTTATTTTCCGATGCTGAAAGAGAACAACGTCCGAAAAGGATTTTTGACTCCGGCGCAATTCACAAAACTGCGTGACGCGATGCCGGAACATCTGAGTCCATTGATGACCTTTCTGTATTTCACCGGTTGCAGAATTGGGGCTGCGCTAGCCATCACGTGGTCCCAAATAGAACTCGAAAACGGGAGATTCCAGCTTCGTATCGAGGGGAACCAAACGAAGAATGAGGAGCCTCTGCTCCTTCCCCTGCCACTTGAGCTCAACGAGGTTCTCGAGAAAATGCCGCACGAAGGAAGGTTATTTGATGTGAGAAACCTGCGGAAGTCTTTTCAAGCTGCGTGCGTTAAGGTAGGATTGGGAGTGAAGACTGGTCCCGAGGATTGGCAGTATAAGGGGCTACTCATTCATGACTTTCGCCGCAGCGGCGTCAGAAATCTGATCCGGTCCGGAGTTCCTCGGAGGATAGCCATGAAGATTTCGGGGCATCTGACGGAATCCACTTTCGAAAGGTACAACATTGTGGACTCGACGGATTTGCACGAGGCAATGGCGAAGGTTGAAAAGCATTTTGATGGCAAATTGATGGCAGTTGATGGAAAACAAGCTCGTACGAGTCAGTAAGTCTTTTGTTATCAATCAGGGCCGAGGTAGCTCAGTGGTAGAGCAGCCGATTCGTAATCGGCAGGTCGTGGGTTCAACTCCCACTCTCGGCTCCAACTCTTACGAGTCCGTTACTGATTTGTCCCGCTTGCTGCTCTTCGGCGCATT
>Ga0209648_10003957_pt1 | contig 12537 bp, 14 predicted proteins | sample GraSoi2013_115cm_FD_185830 | JGI IMG/M metagenome (GOLD analysis project Ga0209648, IMG submission 185830) | Grasslands soil microbial communities from the Angelo Coastal Reserve, California, USA - Sample 9_17_2013_115cm (SPAdes) (version 2) | ecosystem: Environmental > Terrestrial > Soil >...
TGGGAAGTGATCGCGATTGCTCCCGGTTGACTGCCTACTCGGAAACAATCCCATCTCACCGTAGATACCCGCTCGTTTGGCCCACTTCAAAAGGGGAGTTAGGGTTCGAATGACTCTCCCCCCGCCAAACAGTCTGCAGCGAACCGGAACTCTCTCTTGATAGCCCAGAATAGCCCGCTTTCATGGCTCATTCCGCAAGTTGCCGGAGAGTAATCCACCTTAGGAGAGCAAACGGACCCGTTCTTAAGCCTACTTTTCTCCAGCGTGCATTTTAGTAGTCCCCTTTTGAAACCAGCCCTTAAGGGCTGAACCCTCCGCAGACCTCGAGACGAGCAGGCAGGGCAGGAATCGGTCAATCATCGCGGAAACACGCTTACCAATAGGGTAAAATATGCCGGTGAAGAAGCCGGCAAATAAACGACAGGTCATCCAAGTCCACCCAGACAATAAGCGGTTTAACAACTTGGTGAGACATCTTCGAGAGCACCAGGCTTCAGCCTCGGATCTACAGGAATGCTTGAAGTGCAAGCTACCGATTGCGAGGCCATCCAGTCCTTGTATCTGCGGCGGCTCCCACCTATTTTCTAAACCGAACTAACGCCGGCTAAGAGCAGATTGGAGTTGATCATCCTTGTTGACCCTCTGGATTGCCCGACTCCGTTCCAATACCCGGTGGGGAGTGGAGATCCCTCCACAATTCCATTGTACTGTCGGTCCGGAACGCTACGTGCCGCCTAAGCCTGGTTTTCTCCAGTGCGCATTTTGGTAGTCCCTTTTCTAAGACTTGCCCTCGCCGCGGGCCTGGTTCGCTATCGCAACAGCTTGAAATTCACCATGATGGTCGTTTCGACTTCGATTGGTTCGCCATTCAGAAGCGTCGGGCTGTAGCGCCATTGACTGACGGCTTCGACGGCGGCACGCGCGAGTTCGGGGTCGACCTGGATGTTCACCACACGCAGCGACAACGGATTACCCTCCGTTCCAATAACGGCATGGAGTATTACGGCACCCTCGACGCCGGCGGCCTTGGCAGCCGCCGGATAGACCGGCTGTACCTTGTTGAGAAGTTTTGGGGCCTGTATATTGCCGCCGAGGCGAATTCCAGTTGGTTTTTCGGCGGTTCCTGCAGGCAGAGCCTTGGCTGTTCCTTCCGCCGTGACGTCCACTTCCTCCGTGATAGCGCCTACTTTCAACGTCACACTAAGAGAGGATTCGCGGCCCGGCTGAAGGATGACCTGTGGCACCTTGTACTCTTCGAATCCCAGTTTCAGCACCTTCATTTCATAGGCGCCAGCAGCCAAAGCCGTGAACTTGAAATTCCCATCGGCGTCCGAGGTAGTCATCGCTGTTGTGTTGGCTTTGTGGTCGGTCATCATGACAGTCGCATTGGGGACAGATGCACCGCTCGGATCATAGATTGTTCCCGTAAATTTGCCCGGTAGGTTTTGTGCCGGAAGGCCCAGAGCAGCGAGCGGCAGCAGCAAGCATAAACTAGAAAGTGCAGCGAGCACCTTGGCTCGTAGCGACAAGCGGCGGCGGTTGATAGACGGATTTAGCATGGCGGCGAATCTCCTTTCAAGGCTGGATGGCCGTGCCAGGGCGAGCGCAGGAGACCAGGCATGGTCGGAATTTTCGAGGGTCCGCGCAAGATCGAGCAGTTGATTCGCGTAGTCGGAAGGTTCGATTCCGGAGTTCAAAACGAAATCATCGCAGGCGCATTCACTCTCCTGGCGCATACGCCGTGCTGCGATCCAAGCAAAGGGATGGAACCAATAGAAGGCCCGCGTCATCTCGGCACAGATTTGCAATAACCAATCCCCTCGGGCAATATGTGAAAGTTCATGCGAGAGTACGATTCGCCTGCGCTCTTCAGACCACTCGGAAGCCACCGCGGGAAGCAGGATGAGCGGCCGGAAAATTCCCCAGGTTAGCGGCATGGATAACTGATTGACACACTGTAGTACCCGCACGGGGCGCATGATCTTGAGGCAGCTGGAAACCTCCAAAACAGCATGCATCCAATCATCCTCGATCATAGGCTTTGCGTGCACGGATACCCATGCAAGCCGCACAAGACCTGCAGCCAGTCGCATCGCAAGCAAAAGGGAGCCGGCTGCCCATAGCAACAGAACCAAACCGGGCAACTTGTTGAGCAACAGAGAATTCGCGCTCACATCAACGATCATCGAAGGTAATATTTGAGAGCTGTGGTTGGCAGCTACTGTGTGCGCTGGGCCCCAGAGTCTAGCGGCATTTCCAAGCGTGGCTGAGTGCCAAGCAGGGAGCAGTGGCATAACCAAAGGCAGGGTGAGCGAACCGAGAATCCCCACGGCCCACACCAGATGGCGGAATGCAGCGGAGCAACGACGCGCAGCGCTCACGCCAATCCACGAGAAAGTGAGCAGGATGGTCGCCTTCACAGAGCAAGCGATGAGAAACGCAAGAGAGGCTTCGGAACCGGCTAGCGGATTCATTGTCAGTTCTCCCTTCGGCCTTGGGTGATCATACGGGCTATTCGATCCAATTCTTCCCTCGAGATTCGCGAAACCTCTCCACCGAGCAGCGCGGCAACGACGTTTTCGGCAGAACCGTCAAAAAAAGTTTCGATGAGATGGCGAAGGGCAGAACGCCGTGCAAGATCACGCGGCACAGTTGGAATGTAGACGTACCGCAGGCCGTACTCTTCGTGTCGCACATGCCCTTTTTCCTCAAGGACCCGCAACTGGGCGCGCACGGTCGAATAGCTCGGTTTATCCGTGAGCTTGCCAAGCACCTCTGCAACGGTTGCCCGCTCCAATTTATAGAGAACATCCATAATCTGCCGTTCGCGGCGCGAAAGAGGTTTGGGTTTCGGTTTTTTCATTTTATATGCTATTTTTATAGCATCTATGCTATAAAAATAGCACTTCTCTTCCTGCAGGTCAACCTAAATTGTTGCTGAGCGCTGCAGTTAAGGCGGCAGGTGGGTCCTTGGCCCGCGCTTACGGAAATTATCCGATCCAGAAGTCGGCTTGTGGTCCGCGAAGGCCGTTTCTGGCCCGCGAGACGAAACGGTGAAAGGTGCCCCGTATTACTTCCCCTTCGCCGACGCTCCGTTGTTCAACAGCTTTTTTGCTGTAACTTCTCACCTTCTCGAGTCTCCTGCATTTGCTGTACGCAAGGCTCCGTTGTTTGCCTGCCTGGAATTTGCACGAACTACCCGATTGCCAAATCGCATCACGGCAACTAAAAGCTCATAGCTGTGGGCGCGGCTTCTCTCGAGACGCAGACAAGCGCTGAATACATTGTTGTGAAGACCGTCAGAATAAAAATAAAGTGGTTGGCGCGCGGCCCAAGGTTGCTGTCCTTGCTAGTGATGGCAGCCGGTCTGTGGGCTCCGGCCACCGGGCAGGTTGCAACCCAGGGCCAATGGACGACCCTGCCGTTCTTGATGGCGATCAATCCGGTTCACATGGCACTGATGCACAACGGTCAGGTGCTGATCGTGTCCGGGTCCGGCAACCTGCCCTCCAACACCAACTTTGCGGCCGCGGTGTGGGACCCGCAAAGCGGCAATCTCACCACGCAACCGCTGGCTTGGGACATGTTCTGCAACGGGATGGCGATCCTGCCGGATGGCCGGCCGCTGATTGTAGGCGGCACGCTGCAATACGACCCGTTTTTTGGACAGCTCGCCACGTCAGCCTACGATCCAGCGACAGGTACCTTCACCGACCAACAAAGCATGGCGCATGGACGCTGGTATCCGACGGTGATCAGCCTCAGCGATGGCTCGCTGATGACCTTTTCAGGTCTCGACGAGAATGGAAATACCAACACGACGGTCGAAATCTTCAAGGCAGGTACAGGATGGAGCTCGCCCGTCACCGCGCCCTGGACGCCACCACTCTATCCGCGCCTGCACCTGCTGCCGGGCGGCAAAGTCTTCTATTCGGGCTCCACCACCAGTTCCAGCATTTTCGATCCGGCGACGCAAACGTGGACGTTGAATGTGGCGCAAACGAATTTCAGCAGCACGCGAACCTACGGAACATCGGTGCTGCTGCCTCTGACCCTGGCCAGCGGGCATAAGCCGGTGGTGATGATCATGGGCGGCTCGAACCCGGCAACCGCCACCACGGAGCTGATTGATTTATCCGCCGCCACTCCGCAGTGGGTGAACGGGCCCGCGATGTCGGAGGCGCGCGTAGAGATGAATGCCACTATTCTGCCGAGTGGTCAAGTGGTGGCGCTGGGCGGGTCGGCGAACGATGAGGATGGATCGACCGCCAGTTTCAACACGGACATCTACGATCCGCCCTCCAACACGTTCGCACCCGGAGCGCCCAATGCATTCCCACGGCTGTATCACTCCAATGCACTGCTGTTGCCGGATGCGACCGTGCTGGTCACAGGAAGCAATCCCGCCCGGGGCACCTACGAGCAACACAGCGAGATCTACTCACCGGGCTATCTGTTCAACGCTGATGGGAGCGCTGCCACCCGGCCCTCGATCACCAGCGCGACACCGGCGGCGTTTACCTATGGCAGCGCATTCCAGGTGCAGACACCGGATGCCGGAAGTATCACCAAGGTGGTGCTGATGCGGCCCGGCGCCGTAACCCATTCATTCGACATGGAACAGAGGCTGGTGGAACTGTCGTTCACCGCCAGCAATGGCGTGCTGAATGTGACCGCGCCGCCGAACGGAAGCGTCGCGCCGCCCGGCTACTATATGGTCTTTATCCTGAATTCCGCCGGCGTGCCATCGGTGGCGAGTTTCGTGCAAATCACGGCGTCCACTCCTCCCATCGCCGAGGTTCAGGTAGTGTCGACGGGAACGACCTCCACCACGAGCCAGTCCGTTTCGCTCATGGAGACTGCCGGCAACCTGCTGGTGGCCGCCGTCTACTGGAATGGATCCAATGTTACAACGATCTCCGATTCGTTGGGGAACACCTGGAACAGCGTGCCGGTTCAAGACAACTCCACTAGAGCAACCGACGTCCAGATTTGGTACGCACAGAACATCAAAGGCGGCGCGAATACTGTGACGTTGACCCAGCCATTGTCGGTCTATGTTGGGTTTTACGTGATCGAGTACTCAGGCCTTGCCACCACCAACGCTCTTGATACTGCTGCCGGCAAGATCGCCTCAGCCGCGTCTCAGGTGGCGGACACCGGCAATCTCACCACCAGCGGATCCCGCGACCTGATCGTCGGCTTGTTCGCCGATAGCTGGGGAAGCGGCACTATGACCCCCGCCACAGGCTGGATCAGCCGCGGAACCGATCCCAACTTCTATTCACTGGTTGTCGATAACCTGCCCGGCGGAACCGGGACGTTCGATCCCAAGGCGAGTCTGGCGGGTTCGAATTCAGACGCTGCATGGTCGGCTACCGCAGTGGCTTTCAAAGCAAAGCAGTAGAAGACAGAGTAAACCGGGGTGCCCCGCGATAAGAACGTGGGCCACCTTGACGTCGTGGCCGGCGTTGGGCATTGCCGTCCACGAAAACTCACTTCCGCGTCAGCCTTATCCAGACTGTGTCAATGCCCCCCTGCATTTGCTGTACACACGACTCCACTGTTTGCCCGGCTCGAATTTGCATGGACCGCCCGATTGCGAGAAGGGCTGACTGAGAGGTCCCGGAAGTCGGTTTCGAGGAAGCGCGTTCCAGTTGACCGTCGTCAGTGATCCGATCTCCCCGAAGCAACCGACTGAGCTTCGTTCAGATAGGTATCGGTATTAATCCGACGGACGACACCACTTCCAGTAAATGACCCAAGAAATATCGGTCAATAACGCTCGACGGCCGGTCGGAATGGCAGGATACGCGAAGTCTCTCTAAAACAGAGTGTCAATTCGGCAGATTGAGTTTCTTCAAGAACGCGGCGAATCGCGGGTCGTGGTGCAAGCTCTTCAGCAGGGGATCTACTTTGGTTTCGATGAGACCGGCATTACGTTGGACATAAGCTCGGTCGAGCCACTCGAACGCTTCGTCGGACTGATTCCGGAACGCATAAACCCCGGCGATCTCGTACGTATTCTGTGGGAATTTATGAATTAACTCACGTAATGCGTCGTCCGACTCCTTTTTCCGACCAAGGGCGTAGTACGCAATCGCATACAAATATGCCCGTTGGTGATCATAGCGAACCAGCTTGATTTCAGGCAATGCATCCTGCGGCCGCCCCTGCAGCACATAGATTTGGCTTAACATACTATCGCCAGGCCAAACATCGGGGTTCAGTTCAAGGGCCTTCTTTATATCCGCCGCAGCCTCGTCTAGCTGCCCCATAAAAAACTCGGTCTCTGCAAGACGCTCCCAACTATCTGCATTGAGCCGATCCAAGTCAACCGCTCGGCGGTCCAATTGAAGAGCTTCGTCAAGGCGACCGAGCATGGCTGCCGAGGAAGCGGCGCCCCTTACCGCCCCGGGATTTCCGGGTTCGAGTTCAACCGCCCGCTGGTAGGAAGCATCCCCTCCAGCCCAATCGAAGTCGAGCTGTTGCTTTATCCGTCCCATTTGGGTATGGGCCTCTGCCAGGTTCGGGTTCAGCGCTAAAGCTCGCTCAACTTCTTCACGCGCAAGCCGGTAACCCTCCTCAGTGGGAATAAGACCTCTCATGCCTTGCCACTTGCGTACCCGAGACAATCCGACCCAAGCCAACGCATAGGAGGGATCGAGTTGCGTCGCTCGCTCGTAGTACTTTCCAGCCATCTCCGTGTCTTTATCCGTGTTCCGCTCGAAGAAGTAGTGCCCTTGCAAATAGGCGTCGAAGGCTTCGGGGCTAATCGGGTGCGACTGCGCCAACGCCGCTTGTTGCTGCGAAGTCAAACGCAGCTTGATCTCCTCTGCAACCGCTATGGCGACATCGTCCTGGACTTTCAGGATATCCTTCGCCGGGTAGTCGTAATCCCTTGCCCACAGGTGAGTTTGATCCTTCACCTGAATCAGCTGAGAGGTAAGGCGTATGTGATCTCCGCTTTCGCGGAGGCTGTTTTCCAGCACATATTGCACAGAAAGATCGCGTCCAATCTGGTCCAGGCGCGCGTCCTTGTGCTTGTACCCCATCACGGACGTTCGCGCAATCACACCCAGCTGTTCAGGGTTAAGCCGGCTTAGCTGTGAAATCGTTTCCTCGGTGAGACCGTCCGCGAGTATTCCTTGTTTGGATCGCCGGTGAGATTCTCAAAGGGCAGCACGGCGAGCTTGATTTTTTGCGTCCTGGGCGGCGTGATGCCCGCGAAGTGCCGCCAAGAAACAAAACCGACGACGACCAGAAGAACGGCAGCAGACGCTCCCACGACTGCAACTTTCCGCCTGCGGCTAGGTGCTTTTGGAATCGCCTCTCTTGCGGGAGATTCGTGGGCTGATCGGGCATCGGCTCCTAAGCTTTCCGCCGCCGTGACTTGAACCGGGACTTGTCTTTGGATGTCTGCCGCTTCGGCAATGCTCACATTCGCGATGAACTGATAGCCCTTTCGAGCAATGGTGACGATCAGGCGCGGGTTTCCAGAGTCATCATTCAGCGCCTTGCGTAAATGCGAAATATATTGTTTCAGGTTCCCCTCTTCCACGAACGTGTCGCTCCAGACGGCTTGCAGCAATTCATCCTTGGTCACTAAGCGGTTGGGGTTTTGAACGAGGAAGGTCAGGACGTCGAAAGCCTTAGGCGTGAGAAAAACGGGTGAATCAGCGTGGGACAGCGTGCGCCTCCCCGGATCTAGCACAAACTGCCCGAAATTGTACAAGTTGTTCATACGAACGCAATTGGATTATAGGTCGTCCGTTAACAACTTTTCACCGTTTTTCACGGTTTTCTGAACGACTTCTCAAAGCGTCCCTGCAAGAATGCGCTCCAGCAATCGTTATGCTTTGTTCGCCATCAAAAGGAGGACCCGGACCATGACCACAATCACTTCAAATCACACCGAAGCCCGCTACGAACCTTGGGGCCTTTTGTTGAAAGGAGACGCAGTATGAAGGACATATCAATTCCGACGAATGCCAGCGAACAGAAATTCGATCGGGGCACTGGGACTGGCGAGCCGACCGCCGAAATAGCCCGACTGCTCCACTTAATGAAGCAGGTGGACGACGCCTTCAATCTCAGGGACTACGACCGGTTTCTGGACAAGTTGCACAGCGAAGACGTTGAGGTCATCCAGTTCGGATCGGAAAGCACGCTGGGCCGGCCACCGCATCGTAACGTGATCGAGGAGACCCTTGCGGCCTTCCCTGACATGCGCGTCCACAACGACCCGTATGATGTTCAGTTTGGCCAGGGCCAGTGGACGGTAGCAATGGGAAGGGTTAGCGGCACGTTCACCAAACCAATGCAAGCGCCCGACGGCGGGACGATCGCACCCACCGGAAAGCGGTTTGAAACGTTTTTCACCACGATCGCCAAGTGGAAGAATGACCAGATCGTTGAGGAATACGTCATGCTCGACCCGCGCGACATCATGAAACAAGTCATGCCGTAGCTGACGCTCGGCTCTCACGAAGAGACCCGCGTCATTACGATCACCGGAGTATCGGCCGCGAAGCCGCGCGGACATTCGTTTTAAAAGGGCTGGGGCCTGAACATGAGCACCGGACGAACGAGAATGGTGGGCCTGTTGCTGCTGACAGCTGTGAACCTGTTTCAGGTCATCGGTACCTATGCCGCCGACTGGAGCAAGACCCACATTTATAACCCGAACTGGCCGCCGCACGCGAAGTTCCACAACGCGCAGACCATGGCGATGGCCGTTGTTCTCGCGATCGCGAGCCTCTACTTCGCCTGGCGCAAGGGAGGCGACGCTTCCACCAATGTGCTTGCCGCAGCCATTCTCGGCGCCGTGTATTGGGTGACCCAGGGGCTCGCCAATTTCTACCCGGGCGTTGGCTGGACCGATCCTGAATTCTTGCGTGCGGGTGAGACGTTAAACGACATCAGCCCGCAGATGATCCTCGACCCTATCGTCTTGGGGGTCGTTTTCCTCGGCTGGTACCTCGCGCGTAAGCCGGCCGGATAGGGTGCCGGGGGCGGGAATCGACGTCGCGGTGCCCATCCTCTTGGGGCAACTCGGGGTGTTCAAGAACCTGAGTGCCGCGCTCAGGAAGCGGAGCCTTCCTAAATGGCTGGCGGGAACATGACGTTTGAACATAAGGAGACGAACATGGCGTCGAAAGCAAAGATGATCGGCAGTACTGAAGCAGCAGTTGAAGAAAGCGAGGGTTTGGCGATGAACGCAAACGAAGCAGCAGTTCGGAACGCATATCAGGTGGCGGAACGCAAAGATCTCGCCGGGTGGGTGAACTGCTTCACCGAAGACGGAACGTTTACAGATGAATCGATCGGGGTCACCTATCGCGGTAAGCAACTCAGTCAGCCGGTCGAGATTTACGCGGCCGCATTTCCCGACATGCATCGCGAGTTGTACAGATTTTTCGTCGACGGAGATACGGTCATCGTCGAGCTGGCACTACAGGGAACGCACAAGGGGCAACTGAAATCGCCACTGGGGACCATACCACCGACGGGCAAACGGATGGACGCGCCGTGTTGCGACGTGTTTCGCTTGAAAAACGGCAAGATTCAATCCTTCAACTGCTACCCCTCTCGGGAACGGTGATCTTCGCGCAGCTCGGCGTGCTGTCGAATATCGAAGCAGCCGTCGCTCGCTCGTAGGTGGCGCGTTTCGGATGAGACACCTTCGGCCGCGCCGATCGGCGGCTGGGCGAAGGCCAGCAAAGCTTGTTCGCTGTGCTACGGCGGGGGAGATAAGCGGTCTCCGCCATGTGCAGCGAACATAGTGACTTTGCCTCGACGCAATACCTTGAGTACTCGAACCTGAATGTCACTGTGGGGGACGGAACGTGAATACACATGTTTTGTTCTTAGTGGGTCGGGGTCTTATTGCTATATCGTTCATCGTCTCAGCGCTTGGGAAAGCCAGCAATTGGAAAGACACCATCGGACTGATGCAAATGCACCAAATGCCTTGGCCAACTCTCGGTCTGACTAGCGCCATATTGATAGAGATTGTTGGAGGGGTCTGCTTGCTCATTGGCACGTTCTTGTATCCCACAGTGATAGCGCTTTTCGCCTACGTTGCTCTCGCAACTGCTTTCATCCCTTTGCAGGATGCGTTGAAGAACCAGGGACGCGAAAGCGCCGTTCCGGTAATTGGATCGAACATAGCGATCCTTGGGGGCCTGATCCTCGTGCTCGCATTAAAGGGGTTCTGATGTCGAACGTCTTATTGGAACAATTGATCGGAGCAAAGTGATGACAACGCTGGAAGAACGTTTGCAAGCAGTCGAAGACGAGCTTTCCATCCGCAATCTTGTGGCGCGCTACACAGACGCCGTCAACCAGCGTGACCTCGCCGCCTTTCGACAGCTCTGGACCGACGATGCGGTCTGGGAGATCGGCCCGCCGCTCCAATCCCGTGCGGACGGCATCGACGAGATCGTGGCATTGCTGCGTCGCCTGCTGCAGGCAGAAAAATATTTCATGCAAATGACGCACTCAGGCGTGATTGAGATCAAAGGCGATCGGGCAACCGCTCGATTTGTCGAGCGAGAGCGAGGCCGTGGTGAATCAAGTTACTACGACAGTCTGGCTGTTTATGAAGATGTTCTCGTGCGCGAGGCAGACGGTTGGCGTTTCGCAAAACGCTTTTATCGCTACCGCTTCTTGATCAAAGTCCCTTTGGAGGCGAGGTATTTCCAGTCACCTGACTCGAACTCTGAATAAGAGACCCGCAAACGATTAATGACGAAAGATAAGAGGCCGGAAAGTACTCGAAGAGACCTGATGCACTCAACCAATAAGAATTCGCGCGTACGAGATTTATCTGGAGGTCCCATCCCATGGGTACGATGCCCGCAATAGGTAAAGGAGTCGGGCTACTGCTCATCCTTCTCCTCACTGTGTTCTTTGCCACTGCGGCAGCGAATCCTGCCTTTGGGCAGTGCAGCTACCATTTGTAAATCTGGGTGAAACGAACTTCGAAGATGGTTTTGCCAGTCCCGGTTGGTTCCTCCAGGAATTCCCGGAAGCTTATGTCGCAGGTGAATTTCGGGACGGCCACGGAAAGCAGATCGCAGGAAGCAATCGCCTCACTGTGTATAGCACCACCACTCACGTTGCCTTCACTAGCAAGAAACGTTTTCTGGACGGATGGCTGGTAGGAGAGGCCTTGCAGCCACTAGTCGATCTCGATGTACAACTCGCGAATGGCGTTTCGTCAAGAAAACGCGGCTTCGGTGATCTTACTCTTGGCCTTGGACTGCAATGGGCACCCCAAAAGATTGGGAAGGACGTGTTGGCCCAGCGCTTTGTTTTTGCCGTTATCTTGCCGACAGGAAGCTATAGCGATAGACAACCAGTAAATATCGGCAATCATTTTGTAGTCGTCGACCCCTATTATGCCTTCACTTACGAGCGTAAAAAGGTGGAGTTGAGCGCTCGAGTCCATTATCTGTGGAACTCTACTAATAACGATCCGTTTATTGGATTCGGCATTGAGAACATGCAGCCGGGACAAGCTGTTCACATCAACTACGCGACCTCCTACGAACTGTTCAAGAATGTGAGGCTCGGATTCAATGGATACTGGTTGCAGCAGTTGACCAACCACGAAATCAACGCTGTCGCCATACCCAATTCCAAGGAGCGCACTGTGGGCCTTGGCCCCGGAATTCAACTTGGCGGCGGAACAATCTGGTTCCGTGTGAATAGCTATATTGAAACCGACGTGCGCAATCGCCCGAGTGGGGTCAAGGTGACCTTCCGCATCTCCAAAGCTCTGCCGGCCGCGGAACCCGAACCGTAGAGTGCGAGTCCGCAAATGTTATGGCTTTTTGGCTGGAGCCACGGGACTTAAACCCGCGGCCTCCTGCATGACAGGCACGCGTTCTAACCAGATGAACTACGCCCCTAACCTGAACCGGCAAGGAACAGCTGAACAAACGTGCGAATTAGTAACGAAAAGTCGGCCAGGGTAGAGTGATCCTCAAATGGTGCCTAAACTCCCAAGAAGTCCTCTTCTGGGAGATCGCCATTGATCTCCCACAAGCGCGTTTCTGGCCAACTGTCGCGGTAGGGACGACCATCACTGATCGCCCCCCGCACAGATCGACCAGTCGCCCGTCAGTGATCAGGCCTCTGCCCGCGCGTTTGCAGGAGCGGACTTGCTGGCAAGCCCTTTACCTAGCAAGTCCGCCTCCATCTTCCGCGCAAGAGAAGCGGGCACGAGGGCGTTCAATATGCGGTTCAGCCGGCCTGGAACGATTCTGGAGCGGTTTTTGGCCAGACCGCTGAGGCCCTCAGATACGCACTGCTCGACGCTCATCGGTTTCATCGGCATGGTCTTCGGATCGAGGCCGAACTTTTCGAGCACCGCTGTGTTCGTAAACCCGGCTGCCAGTACAGTGACGTAGACACCTAGAGGTTTGAACTCATAGTGAAGCGCCTCGCCAAGGCTGTGTACATACGCCTTCGCGGCTCCGTCATTCGCCATACAGGGAACGCCGTTTTCCGCACCCATTGCCCCCGCGA
>Ga0209648_10003958_pt1 | contig 12536 bp, 8 predicted proteins | sample GraSoi2013_115cm_FD_185830 | JGI IMG/M metagenome (GOLD analysis project Ga0209648, IMG submission 185830) | Grasslands soil microbial communities from the Angelo Coastal Reserve, California, USA - Sample 9_17_2013_115cm (SPAdes) (version 2) | ecosystem: Environmental > Terrestrial > Soil >...
CCGGCTCGGCGGCGGCGGCTGGCAGGCCCGCAAGGCGCGGCTCAAGCAGCGCATCCGCGAGATGGCGGGCGAGCTGATCAAGGTCGCGGCCGATCGGCAGTTGCGCGAGGCGCCGCGGCTGACCATCGGGCCCGGGCTCTATGACGAGTTCTGCGCCGGCTTCCCCTATGAGGAGACCGAGGACCAGCAGGCCGTCATCGACCAGGTGCTCGACGATCTCGGCTCCGGCCGTCCGATGGACCGGCTGGTGTGCGGTGACGTCGGCTTCGGCAAGACCGAGGTCGCGCTGCGCGCGGCCTTCGTCGCCGCGATGAACGGCAAGCAGGTCGCCGTCGTGGTGCCGACCACGCTGCTCGCGCGCCAGCACGCCCGGACTTTCGCCGACCGGTTCCACGGGTTTCCGGTGAACGTGGCCCAACTCTCGCGCCTCGTCTCCGCTTCCGATCTCGCCAAGGCCAAGCAGGGGCTCGCCGACGGCACCCTCGACATTGCGATCGGCACCCACGCGCTGCTCGGCAAGCACGTGCGGTTCAAGGATCTCGGGCTCGTCGTCATCGACGAGGAGCAGCATTTCGGCGTGGCGGCGAAGGAGAAGCTCAAGCAGCTGCGCGCCGAGGTCCATGTGCTGACGCTCACCGCGACGCCGATCCCGCGCACCTTGCAGCTGGCGCTGAGCGGGGTGCGCGAGCTCTCGATCATCGCCTCGCCGCCGGTCGACCGGCTTGCAGTCCGCACCTTCGTGTCGCCGTTCGATCCGCTGATCGTGCGCGAGGCGCTGCTGCGCGAGCGCTACCGCGGCGGCCAGGCGTTTTACGTGTGCCCACATATCGAGGATCTCGCCGAGGCCAGGGAATTTCTCGACCACCATGTTCCGGAGGCGCGCACCACGACGGCACACGGGCAGATGCCATCGCGTGTGCTCGACGACGTGATGTCGGCGTTCTACGACGGCAAGTACGACGTCCTGCTGTCGACCGCGATCATCGAATCCGGGCTCGACATTCCGACCACCAATACCTTGATCGTGCATCGCGCCGACCGCTTCGGCCTCTCCCAACTCTATCAGCTGCGCGGGCGGGTCGGGCGCGCAAAGACCCGCGCCTATGCGCTGTTCACGCTGCCGCCCGCGAAAAAGATCACGCCGCAGGCCGAGCGCCGGCTCAAAGTGCTGCAATCGCTCGATACGCTCGGCGCCGGCTTCCAGCTCGCCTCCCACGACCTCGACATCCGCGGCGCCGGCAACCTGCTGGGCGAGGAGCAATCCGGGCACATCAAGGAAGTCGGGTTCGAGCTCTACCAGCAGATGCTGGAGGAGGCGGTGCTGAGCCTCAAAGCCGGCGTCGCGGCGCCGGCCGCGGAAAAATGGTCGCCCCAGATCACCATCGGCACCCCGGTGCTCATCCCCGAGGATTACGTTCCGGACCTCAACGTGCGGCTCACGCTCTATCGCCGGCTCGCCGAGATCGAGGACGAGCGCGAGATCGACGCCTTCGGAGCCGAGCTTGCCGACCGGTTCGGCCCGGTGCCGGAGGAGGTGCGCCAGCTGCTCAAGGTGGTGGCCATCAAGGCGCTGTGCCGCCGGGCCAATGTGGAGAAGATCGAAGCCGGGCCCAAGGGTGCTTTGATCGCCTTCCGCGACAACAGCTTTGCCAATCCCGACGCGCTGATCCGCTTCATCGGACAGCAGGATCGCGCGCGGGTGCGGCCCGACATGAAGGTGGTGTTCTTCGACGAATGGGCGCGCCCCGAGGAGCGCCTCGACGGCGCTACGAAAATCCTACGCACGCTCGCCCGCATCGCCGAGCCGGCCAAGGCGGCGTGACTCTCTCCCCGCGGGATACGACGTGCCCGGATTTTGCACGCGACGGCGGCTCGCGATCCCGGTGTTGACCTGACCGACAGTGCGGCAGGCGATCAGCCGAAACGCGAGCGGTCACGTTCGTTGCGACGATGTGGAGTATCGGGCGGTCGATGTTGGCCCGAGACATCATGTTTCGCCAGGTCTCGACCGGCCCCTCGGAACGAGGATGGAGGCCGCCCATAGGTGGCGCAGAAGGCATCGTTGAAGCGCCGTACGCTCCCGAAGCCTGCTGCAAAGGCGATCTCCGACAGTGGCATCGTCGTGGCATCTAGCAAGCGCTTTGCGGACTGTACCCGGCGGGTAGCAGCGACCTGACTTGGCGTTGCGCCGGCGTGACGAAGGAAGAGCCTCAGGAGGTGTCGCGGCCCGATGCCAAGCTTCTCCGCGAGCTCCTCCACTGACGCCCGATCGAGAAAGCCCGCCTCGATCAAGCGCATTCCGCGCGCGGCCGTTGTCGCCGTGCCGCTCCACGCTGGGCTCCCCGGCGCGGTTTCAGGGCGGCACCGCAGACAAGGGCGGAAGCCCGCTCGCTCCGCAGCCGCAGCCGTCGGAAAGAACAACACGTTCGCCGACTTTGCCGGGCGAACTGGACAAACAGGTCGGCAATAGATGCGCGTCGTTTGCACACCGGTAAAGAATAGGCCGTCATAGGCAATGTCTCGCGCAAGCCGGGCGCGGTCGCAGATCTCGCGATCGAGTCCTGGTGGCATCTCGGTCGACGTCATCGGATCAGGGTACCCCGAGAGCACCCCGATTTCGTAGCCGAAATCGGACTCGGTCGGGGGACCAGGTCCGAAAACGGCGAGCAATGCAAAAGCTGTTTCATCAAAATTGGAGCCATGAATGCTTGGCGCTGGAAGACCACCGCACCTATGGTCTATCATGGCTGGCGGGTCGTCGGAGCGGCATTCCTGATTGCGCTGTTCGGGTGGGGGATCGGGTTTTACGGCCCCGGAATATATCTGGTCGTCCTTCAAGAGCGTCACGGTTGGTCCACAGCCGAAATCTCCTCCGCTATCACCGCCTATTACCTTCTTGGCGCGACGCTCGTCTTCTTTGCCGGAGCCATATTCGAGCGTTTCGGCGCGCGATGGGTTGTCGCTACTGGCGCTACTGCGATGGCTTGCGGCGTCATGCTGCTCCCCCTCCTCACGCACTTCTGGCAAATCTATGCGGCGTTCGCCGTGATGTCGCTGGGCTGGGCCGCGATGAGCGGCGCGGCCATCAACATCATCATTGCGCCCTGGTTCGATAAGCGGCGTGGCCTCGCCATAAGCCTAGCGCTCAACGGCGCTAGCGCGGGCGGCCTCGTCGTCGCGCCGCTCATGATTGTTTTGATCAGCCGTCTGAACTTCGCCGCAGCGCTGTTCTGCGCCGCGGGCCTAATGCTTGCCGTACTGCTGCCGACGGTAGCACTCATCTTGCGGTGCAAACGTCCTGGCGAGCACGATCCCGCGGACGACGATGCGCATGCGGTGCAGCCGCAATTGCCGGAAGCGGCGTCTGCGGCGGAGGTACGGTCCTGGCAGCTCGGGCCGGTTCTGCGCAGCGGGAACTTTCAGGCGATATCAATCCCGTTCGCGTTGGGATTGATGGCACAGGTTGGGTTTTTGACGCACCAGGTCGCCTACCTCTCACCCATTGTGGGAACCGTTGCCGCCGGATGGGCCATCAGTCTGACGACGTTTTCAGCGGTGGTGGGCCGGATTGTGATGGGCTTCTTCGTCGACAATGTCGACCGCAGGGCGGCCGCATGCGGAAACTTCTTCGTCCAAATCGCCGGAATAGGGGTGCTCGCCTCGAATGCATCCGCAACGACGGTCTATCTCGGCTGCATTCTGTTCGGTCTCGGCGTGGGAAATATGATCTCGCTTCCGGGGCTTATTGTTCAGCAGGAGTTCCCCAAACAGCACTTTTCGCGGATTGTAAGCCTGATCGTCGCCATCAATCAGTTCACCTTCGCCTGCGGACCTGGACTGCTCGGCTATCTGCAGGAGGCGCAAGGCGGCTACACGACGGCACTCGTCGCTTGCCTTGTCATGCAGGCCGCGGCCGCGACCATCGTCGTTTTGCCTCTCATCGGTCGCATGATCCCCCGGTAATCCTGTGCAACCTGGCGCGGATCGCCGAGCCCCAAAGGCGGCGTGACCAATCGGGTCCTATGGTTGGGTTTCATCTACAGCTTGCAAACGTAAATTTTTGCACAATTCAAAGCAGTATTTTGACGAATTGAAATGACCTAAAACATTGATTTTACACTGAAAGAATTATGAACGAGCCTCGCCCAACTGGGTTTCTTGGTTCGTTTCCTGCCGTCCGCCACGTTTGGCATATTCGGCCGCCGCGCGGCCCATCGCGTCGGCGAGATAGGCCGGATCCTGCGCGCCGGAGACTGCGAGCGCGTTGCCGAAGATGAAGCAGGGCACGCCGTCGACGCCGGCTTCCTTGGCGGCGAGGGCCTCGCGCTCGATGCGCTCGACGTCGGCGTCGCTCTCGAGCAGCTTGCGCGCGACATCGCCGTCCATGCCGCAGTCGACCGCGGCGCCCACCAGCACTTCCGGGTCGGTCAAGTCGGCGCCCTCCGAGAAGTACAGCTCCATCAACCGCTGCTTCATGCGCCCGGGGTCTGAATTATTCCGTGCCCACAGGATGAGGCGGTGGCAATCGAGCGTGTTGGGCTGCCGCGCGATCTTGTCGAGCGCGTAGTTCAGCCCCTCACTGCGGGCGGCGGCGGCGACCCGCTCCGCGATCGCCGCATAGCGCTCGACCGAGCCGAATTTCGTCTCCAGGTACGTCTTGCGGTCGATGCCCTCGCGGGGAATCCAGTCGTTGAGGAAATACGGCCGCCAGCGCACCTCGGCGGCGATCTCCGGCCGCAAGGCCAGTGCCTTCTCCAGCCTACGCTTGCCGATGAAGCACCACGGACAGACGATGTCGGAGACGACGTCGATCGGCATCGGGATGGGAGGCGACTGCGGAGCTGACATGACGATACCTCGGTTATTCGAGAGAAAGCTAAGCCTTGCCCCACTCTCCTGCAACCAGACGCTAGACCGGCGCCATTTGCGCAAAATGGGATGGCTACCGGCCCGTCCGAGCTATTCGGCGAACGCTGCGCGATTGGGTCTACTGGACTAAGCTGGGCCTCGATACCGTTGTGCGACGGCGCGCAGGCGTTCGGGCCCAAAGCCAAAATTTCTCCCAGAACAACAACTTGGATCCGCGACTATGGGGATGAAGCAAACGCTTGGAGTCCTGAATCGGATGGAGGCTGAAGGCATCATCGGTCGATACGCAATCAGCGGTGCCTTCGCGGCTTATTATTACGTCGAGCCCACCGTGACGGAGGATTTGGATGTTCTCGTGTCGTTTGCCGAGCACTCAAGTCCCGGAGAACCGGGGATCATCATTGAGGGTTGGCCGGTTCAATTTCTGCCGGTGGCCAGCGACCTTGATGCTGAGGCGCTCGCTCGCGCCGGAGAGATAGAGATCCCGATCAGCGAGGCTGAAGGAACCGTGAAAACACGTATCCTGCGGCCGGAGCATATCGTGGCGATTTCGTTGGGAGTTGGCAGGCCGAAAGACTTCTTGCGAATAGCGCAGTTCCTGGAGGAAGAAGCAATTGATCGCAAGCTCCTGTCCGACGTTCTCGGTCGCCATGGCCTTACAGACGCTTGGCGATCATTTTGCAGACGGGCTGGAATTGATCCCTAATATCTTATAGATATGGAAGATATGCCCCAGTCGCGCAAATCCTATCCGAACGTGTCCGACATTCTTGCGCGCAAGGCGCAGGCACGTCTGGAAATTACCCGTCGTCCTTATGGCGAAAAAATCGACATGGTCGAAAGAATGCGTGAGCGCATCGCGCCTCTCAAGAGAGCCCGTGAAGCGCGGCACGAGCGGCAGTTCGGCAAAAAGCAGTGAGACAAGTTTCACGGTGAGGCACTCACCGTAGTGCCGCATCGGCGGCGCACGGCTGGTTCGTCGTAGACTAGCGGCGGTCGCGAAATGCGGCAACGACCAGCGGATTGACGCCCCGTGCCGCGAGCGCGCTGCGCACGCGCTCGCGGTCCGCGGCAACGCCGGCAAGCCGATGCCCCGCCAGCCGGTCGGGCAGCGCCGCGAGCGATCCGCCTTCGCCGAGCTCTGCCAACAAATCCTGCAGCTCGCGCCACGCGAACCGATAGCCTCCGACGCTGATCAATCCCGCCGGCGGTCCGCTGACGATCAGCGTATTGCTCTCGCGGTCGAGTCGGCAGGGATATTCGGTGTCGATGAAACCCTCGGCGTCGATCTTGAGCGAGCGCGGATCCCCCGGTTCGATGCCCGCGGCCGGGACGGCAGGAACCATGGGCCCGCGAATGGCGAGCGTGCCGGTCGCGGTCCGGCCGACCTCGATCGAGGCCTTCGAACCCAACGGACCGAGCGGGATCGCCGCCGGCGTTCCGTCGGACCCACGGCGCCGGGGAATCATCCCGGCTTCGCCGAATCCGGCAACGTCGATGCAGGCTGGCGCGGCATTCGGCCAGGCCGCGGCCGCCGACAGGAACTCGGGCGAACGCCATACCGCCAGGACCGCGCGCAGCCCGGATGCACGGCCGAGCAGGCCCGCCTCCCGCATCGGCGCAAGGATCGCGGCCGGAACCACCGCCGTCTCGCAATGCTCGCCGGTCAATTGCGCCAAAAATGTTTCCGGCGAGAACGGTTGATGCAACGCGAGCCTCCCGCCGGTGATCAGCCACGGCATGACCAATGAGCCGAGGCCCGCGAACGAGGAAGTCGCAAGCGCGCCGAGCATCGCGCTGCCGGGCGCCAGCGCTGCCTCGGCAACGATCGCGTTCCCGGCCGCCACGAGTTCCGCATGCGCGTGCGCCACCGGAACGATGCCCTTGGCGGTGACATCGAAGGTCACCACGGCGACATCTTGCGGCGCAATGGCGTTTGGTCGGGAACGAGCGGGCGCTCTCGCCGTGGCGTCGAACACGTCGTCGAGCGCAATGACGCCATCCGGAAGTTCGCTGCCGAAGCCGCAGACGAAGCGAACCGAGAAAATCTCCGCCGCAACGTGGATGACGATCTCGCCATGATCGACGGCGCCGACGCGACGAACGCTGATCAGAGCCCGCGGCGCCAACCGGCCTAGCGCGGCGACCGCGTCGGCTTGCCGCCACAGCAGCGGCATGGGCGCGGCGATCATGCCGGCGCGCAGCACGCCGAGCAGCGCGATCACGCTCTCGACGACGTTGGGCATCTGCAGCGCGACGATCGAGCCCGGCGCCAGCCCCAGATCCAGCAATCGGCCGGCCATCACCTCGATGGCGTGATCGGCGCCCGCATAGGTCAGCCGACGCGGAGTCGCGTCGGTGAAATGCGCACGATCGGGCGGATCGACCAGTGCCCAGGCATCCGGCGTGCGCTCGGCGGCACGGCGGAACAGATCGTCGAGGCTCCCCCGGTCGGAGTTCTGTGGCACGTCGATGCCATCTCCCGGGCTCACCTTCATGCCTCATCGTGCCGGCGGCCGATGCCACCAGGTCTCCGGGAGATAGCCGGACAGCGAGGTCGTGGCCGGGTATTCGATATAGGCCCAATGCGCGACCCATTGCTCGCGCAGATGAAACAGCGGCACGACGAACAGGCCGGACATCAGCACGCGGTCGAGCGCCCGCACCGCGGCAACGAAGTCCTCGCGACTTTCCGCCGCGAGCAGCGCACCGATCATCGCGTCGAGCGCCTTGCTGCGCACGCCCATGTAGTTGCGGCTTCCCGGCTCGTCGGCGGCCGCCGATCCCCAATAGAAGCTCTGCTCGTTGCCCGGGGACAGCGACTCGCTCCACGAATATCGTAGCATATCGAAATCGAAGGTTTGCCGGCGCTGCTCGTATTGGACGGCGTCGACCATGCGCACCCGAGCCTGGATGCCGGCGCGCAGCAGGTGATGGGCGAACGCGAGCGCCAGGCGTTCCTCGTCCTTCGCCGTCACCAGAATCTCGAAGCTGAGCGGATGTCCGCTCGATCGCCGGCGCAACTCGGTGCCGTCGAGGTCGTAGCCGGCGGCATCGAGCAACGCCAGGGCGCGGCGCAACGTGTTGCGGTCGCGTCCGGAGCCGTCGGAGGCCGGCGGCGACCAAGTGCCCGCGAGCACGTCCGGCCGCACCGCGTCCGGATAGGGAGCGAGCAGCGCGCGCTCGCGCGCGTCCGCGGCCCGCTCGCGGGCGGAAAGTTCGGATCCTTCGAAGAAGCTCGCCGTGCGTCGGTAGAGATCGAAGAAGAAATTGTGGTTTACCCATTCGGCGTCGAACAGGAGGCCGATCGCCTCGCGCACGCGGATGTCCGCGAATATTGGCCGCCGGGTATTGAACACGAACGCCGACAACGGCCGGGGCAGGCCGGTCGGAAACGCCTCCTTCAGGATGCGCGCGTCGCGCACCGCCGGCACCTCGTAGGCGGTCTTCCACCGGCCGGGATCGGTTTCGCTGCGGACATCGACGAGCCCTTTTTTGAACGCCTCGAATTCCGCATTGCCGTCGCGATAGAACTCGAACCGGATCTCGTCGAAGTTCCAGTATCCCCGGTTGACCGCGAGATCGCGGCCCCAATAGTCGGGATTGCGCTTGAGCAGCACGCGCTCTCCGGCTCTGACATCCGCAACGAGGTAAGGCCCGCTGCCGAGCGGCGGCGCAAACGAGGTCTGATCGAAGGCCGAGGCATCCGTGGCGTGCCTGGGCAGAATCGGCATCAGCCCCAGGATCAGCGGCAGCTCGCGATCCTCCGCTGCGGCGAGATCGAAGCGAACGGCGCGCTCGCCCAGCGCCTCGGCACGGCGAACCTTGGCATAATACGTGCGGTAATTCGCGCGACCTTTGTCGCGCAGCAGCTGCCAGGAGAAGATCACGTCCTGGGCCGTGACCGGATGCCCGTCGGAGAATTTTGCTCGCGGATCGAGCGTAAACGTCACGTAGCTGCGCGCCGCATCGGTTTCGATCGTTTGCGCCAGCAAGCCGTAGAGCGTGAACGGCTCGTCGAAGCCGCGCGCCATCAAGCTCTCGACGACGTAGCCGCGCACGTGCTCGAAAGCCAATCCTTTGACGATGAGCGGATTGAGGCTGTCGAAGGTGCCGACGATGCTCGCGACCAAACGGCCGTCTTTTGGCGCGGCCGGGTTGACGTAGCGAAAATGCGAGAAATCGGCCGCGAACGCCGGACTTCCGTGCATGGCAATCGCATGGGACGGCTCGGCACCGAGCAGGCGTCTCGGCCACGCACACGCGAAGAGCGCAGCCCAGGCGGCCAGCATGGCGGATCGCCGAGTCAGCGGAAGGCAAGAATGTTTGGAGCCGGGGCCGACGGGAGCCGATTCGGTTTGCACCGCCGCAGCGTATCACCGGGCCAATTGCGGGCACTGCGGAAAATCAGCGCTGGTGCTGATGCGGGGTGTGTCGCTGATGTGGCGCGACCCCGGTACCACGGCGCGCTCCCGACACTCCCGCTCGATCAATTCGACATCCCGCGTCACGTTCTCGCCGTATTTGGCGCCGAGACAGCCCGCGGAATTGGCGGCGAGCCCGCGCCAGCCAGGACGTGGCGCCAGCGGCGAGAGAGGAACGATACCATGGAGCTTCGGATCGCGTTCGGCCCGACCCGCTCGGTGCGCTGGGCGGCTACCGCCGTTGCGGCGGCAAGTTTCGTCCTTGCCGGTGCGATCTGGGCGGGCGCCCAGCAACAGCCGGCGCCTGCCGCGCCGACGCAGGCGGCGCCGGCGAAGCCCGCGGCCAAGCCGCAGGCCAAGAAGCCGGCAACCCCCGCGCCCGCGGCCCAGACCGCTCCCGCGCAGGCCGCGCCGCCGGCCCAGCCGCCGGCCCAGTCCGCGCAAGCCGCAGCTCCCGCGCAGCAGCTGCCGCTGGTGTATTCGCCGTGGACCAAGATCTGCGGCAAGGATCAGCAGCAGGCAAACGCCAAGGAAGTTTGCCTCGTCATCAAGGAGGCGCGGCTCGAGACCGGGCAGTTCGTCGCCGGGGCGGTCCTGGTCGAGCCGGAGGGCGATCCGAAAAAGATGCTGCGCGTCACCCTTCCGCTGGGCATGCAGCTGCAGCAGGGTACCCGGGTCATCATCGATCAGGGCAATCCGGTCGCGCGTCCGTACGTGATCTGCTTCCCGAACGGGTGCATGTCGGATTACGACGCGGATACCGACATGGTCGGGAAGCTGAAGAAGGGCCAGGGCCTGATCGTGCAGGCGATCAACGCCGGCGGACAACCGATCAGTCTGACGCTGCCGCTGGCGGATTTCGCCAAAGCCTATGACGGCCCGCCGACCGATCCCAAGGTGCTCGAGGAGCAGCAGAAGAAATTGCAGGACGAGCTGCAGAAGAAGGCCGAGGAAGCCCGCAAGAAGCTCGAGAATCAGCAGCCGCAGGCCGCCGCGCCCGGAGCAGCAGCTCCGGCCGGCAAGTAAGCCGCGGCACGGGGGAGAAGGAGGCGCGCCCGGCGCGCCTCCTTTTTGTTTGCTTATGAGCGATCGAGCGCAGCCCGCGCTGCTTCAATTCAGCTGCGAATTGCGCGGCCGAAACGAGCCGCTGTCGTCGCGCTCGAACACTTCGGCGACCTGGGGATGCCGGATCGGGGCGCCGGAAGTGTCGGGCAGCAGGTTCTGCTCGGACACGTAGGCGACGTACTCGCTCTCGGCGTTTTCCGCGAACAGATGATAGAACGGCTGATCCTTGTTGGGCCGGACCTCGGCCGGGATCGAAAGCCACCATTCCTCGGTATTGTTGAAGGTGGGATCGACGTCGAAGATCACGCCCCGGAACGGGTAGAGCCGATGCCGGACCACCTGGCCGATCTTGAATTTGGCAGCTCGCGGCTTGAGCATGAGTAGCGGGAAATGGTCCATCCGGTGACGCGCGATTGCCCGCCCGTGCGCAGCGAATCTCGGCGCGGACGGAGTTCCAATTCGGAAACTGAGCGCCGATTTACGTCGAAATTGCGATAGGCGCAACCGCCCCGCTAGAGCCCGTATCGCGTCGCCAGCTCGGGGTCCTTGGCTGCGACCAGCCGGGCGAGATCGACCACCACTTTGGCCTGTTTCCAGGTCGCGTCGTCCTGCATCTTGCCTTCGATCATGACCGCGCCGCTGCCGTCCGGCATGGCGTCGAGAATCCGCTTGGCGAACGCGACCTCGGCGGGGTCCGGCGAAAACACGCGTTTGGCGATGGCGATCTGGGAGGGATGCAGCGACCACGCGCCGACGCACCCCATCAGGAACGCATTGCGAAATTGCGCTTCGCAGGCATCGGGGTCGGAGAAATCGCCGAACGGGCCGTAGAACGCCTTGATGCCCGCCGCCGCGCAGGCATCCACCATTTTTGCCAGCGTGTAGTGCCAGAGATCCTGCTGGAACTGCGCGCGTTCGCCGGCTCCCTGCGCGACGTCGGCGAGGATCTTGTAATCCGGGTGGCCGCCGCCGACCCGCGTTGTCTTCATGGCGCGGGATGCCGCCAGATCCGCCGGGCCGAGGCTCATGCCGTGCATGCGCGGCGAAGCCGTCGCGATCGCCTCGACGTTATTCACGCCCTGGGCGGTCTCCAGGATCGCGTGGATCAGGATGGGCTTTCCGACACGGTGTTTCGCCTCGAGCTGCGCCAGCAGCTGGTCGAGGTAATGGATATCCCAGGCGCCTTCGACTTTCGGCAACATGATGACGTCGAGCTTGTTGCCGACCGCGGCCACGATCTCGGTGACATCGTCGAGCGCCCAAGGCGAATTGAGCGCATTGATCCGCGTCCACAGACCGGTTGCGCCGAACGCGACGGCTTTCGCCATTGCGATGAAGCCGCGGCGGGCCGCCTCCTTGGCGTCCGCCGGGATTGCGTCCTCGAGATTGCCGAGCAGCACGTCGACCTGGCCGACGAGCTCGGGGACTTTCGCGCGCAATTTCTCCACGTGCGGCGGCACGAAATGGATCATCCGCTCGAGCCGAAGCGGGGGCTCGCGCCGGGGCTCGGGCGCGCCGATCGCCAGCGGTTGGTAGAAATTGCGGGGAAGCTTCATGGCGGATCCTGGGATTCGGGTGAGGCGCCGTTAACGGCCAAGCGGGCCAACTCCGATGCCCAGTTTTCCCGCTCCGGTCAATCTGCCGGCTATTGGAGGGAACCGGCGGATTGGCTAGAGAGACGGCATGGATGGGGGTTTTGGGGATGATCGTCGTCATGGAAAAAAATTGCAGCGGCGACGCCCGATGGAGCGCCGCGGGAGCAGGAGGATCATGCCCATGAGCCTGAATCGTCCCACCAGATGGGCGATCGCCTTGGTGCTCACCGCGGTCGCGGTGGCGGTCTCCTACCAATGGCTCGACCGTCCGATCGCCTATTTCGTTCATGCCCATTTTCACAATGAGCCGTTGTTCGCCCGGCTCACGCTCATCCCCGAATTTTTCGCGCCGCTGGCGGTGCTGGCGTTCATCGGACTCGGGCTGCGCGCGCTCGTGGAGAAGCCGCTGACACGGCTCGAAGCCGTCACGCTGCTGTGCGCGCTCAGCCTGGTCGTGGCCAGCGCCATCAAGAACCAGTTGAAGCTGGTTTTCGGCCGCACCTGGCCGGAGACCTGGGTACGGGATAATCCCTCGCTCATTCGCGACGGCGTCTACGGCTTTCATCCGTTCCACGGCGGAGCC
>Ga0209648_10003960_pt1 | contig 12535 bp, 19 predicted proteins | sample GraSoi2013_115cm_FD_185830 | JGI IMG/M metagenome (GOLD analysis project Ga0209648, IMG submission 185830) | Grasslands soil microbial communities from the Angelo Coastal Reserve, California, USA - Sample 9_17_2013_115cm (SPAdes) (version 2) | ecosystem: Environmental > Terrestrial > Soil >...
TCAGTTCGGATTGCAGTCTGCAACTCGACTGCATGAAGCCGGAATCGCTAGTAATGGCGTATCAGATCGACGCCGTGAATACGTTCCCGGGCCTTGTACACACCGCCCGTCACATCACGAAAGTGAGCTGTACTAGAAGTCGCCGCGCGAACCGCAAGGACGCAAGCGCCCAAGGTATGACTCATGATTGGGGTGAAGTCGTAACAAGGTAGCCGTAGGAGAACCTGCGGCTGGATCACCTCCTTTCTAAAGTAGTCGTGGCTCAACCCGCTATGGTGTGCGGGTCATGCCACGCAAGCATCCCTAAGCTCTCACGGGCCGCGGGGATGCACGCTCAAGCTCTTCGCGCTTCGGCGTGAAGAGTGATTTACTCTCGCTGCCTTTCTTCAGCTTCGGCTGAAGTCTCGGCAGCTTTGGGCAGATTCTGGCAGATCGTATGAGGGTTGTCGTAAGAGCGAATAATTTGCCTGACGAAGGGCCGCTAACACTCAGCGGCCCTTTTCTTTTGGCCCTGACCACTTTCTCATAGGCAGCCCAGGCGTGCCATCTACCTTGACGTGTTTCATTTCGGGTCAAATCAACAAGGCTGTTCCAACGTGGGGCACCGAAACGGGAATTGTTGCCAGTAGAACGAAAAGCGAAACTGGTAACTTCAACTGTCTTAATCATTTAGATATGTTCCGTTTTGGGAATGATATGGATTTATTCTTGCTCTTGATAGCAAAATTCTAATTCAGCTCTCTGAGTGGACCTATGCGGATTGGAAGCGTTCAACTGCAAATGGCACGCAAGATTGTCGAGGTGTACAAAGCTCGGATAACGATTCTTCGAACACCTGGCCGAAAATTGAAAGTATCGTCCACGCAAACGGCAGATATGTCAGGGATTACAGCGTATCTCGTCGTTGGGTTCGAGCTATCGGTTCTGACCATAATTACCTCACTCGGAGCTCTGCTGGCCCTAATGCTCATGGGCTTGCATTTGTTACCAACTTCAACTTCTATTGAGCTTCTCCGGGAGTGCGCGATCGGCGTCCTTTTGTCGGAGTTGATTTCCGTCCTTCGCCGTCATCGACCGCGAAGATGACGCTTGAGTGCTGGTGGCCGGTCCCTGCGAGATCAGTTCAGTAGGCTTCCTTCCGGTGGCGGAAAGAGTGCAGTACAACTTCGCTGCCAAATATGTCGTAGCGAAGGCGGTAGTCGCGCCACCGGATGCGCCATTGGCCTTCGCCGGGCTTCAATCCCCCAAGCTTCTTGATTTGGTGCTGGCCGCCGCGGTTGTGCGGATCTTCGGCGAGGGTGGCGACTAATTCGTCGAGCGCCTCAATGAGGGCCGCGTTCCCGCGCGATGCTTTGTGGAATTCGCGCTCAAACGCTGGAGTAGTGATAACACGAAACGCGCCGGCCATCCGCCCTTCTCACTTCTTGGTTCTACTCGCGGTTCGCCGAAGTTCCGCCAGGAATTTTCCGGCGTCGCGCCCCTTGCCTCTCCGGTATTCCTCATTGCTCTTCCGGATTTGCGCCTTGAGGCCAGGCTCCTGCATTTCCAGGTAGTCTTCCAATTCCTCCGCGCTCAGGACGCCCGCCACGGGAATCCCATCCTTTTCCAGGATGAAGTATTCCCGGTTCACGTGCGCGCGCCGCGCCACTTGCCCCAGGTTGATCCGGGCCTTGGTAATCGGCATCCGATGTATCGTTTTTCTCATTCGCCATTCCGGACACGCCCATGCTCGAGATAAATCAAGGTTAATCAATCTTAAGTATAATCATTCAACGACATTTGTGCAAGGAGTCGTCGCGTGCAGGATCCTTATGCCCGGGCCACGTCGATGCGCGGTTTCCTATTTTATAGCAGCGGGTATAGCTGCACCTCTGGCATCGGAAAGTCCTTGCGGTTATCAGTGAGCAACGCACAACCACGCTCGATCGCGATAGCCGCCACAATCGTATCCGAGAGAGTCACCGCGCGGCCCTTTCGCGCCCAGGTGTTCTTCAGTCTGCCGGCCAGCCGCGCACTCGTTCCGCTAAGCTCATACAACTCCAGGCCGCTGAGGAGCGCTTCTGTCTTGGTTTCCTCAGAAGGCCGCATGCCGGCATAGATCTCCGCGATGTTGAGCGTCGTAGTCGAAAGGATATGTCCGCCGCGTACTAGTTCGGCAAGGAATTCGCGGCGGCGGTTTCTGAGGCGGAGGACGTCAATCAGGATTGATGTGTCCAGCAGCAGCTTCATTTTTTCGCACGCCGACGCTTCCTCGTGCGCCTCTGCTCACTCTCCTGCCGAAGCTCGTGGACAAACTCCGCTGCACTGCGCCGTAGCTCGGGATGATCTGCGTCTTTCCAGGCAGGCGTGTCGCTCTCCAGGAAACGCAGAAGTTTCCTGCGCCGCACGGCTTCCCGCGCCGTTTCGACCAGAAAGGCGCTGCGTCCTCTTGGTCCGACAATCGAATCGATTTCCTTGACCAAATCATGGGGCAGCAATATATGCGCGCGTTTGCTCTTCATGAACTCACACTCAGTATGTGTTTTTGCAGTGTATCATACATGTGTGTGCTAAGTCTTCGAGACGCATTCGGCCAATGACCCTAAGTGCGGTGCGGGATTCGCTACTCGATGCCACCTTTCGCGTTGACCGCGTCCCTGAGCAAATTTAGAATTATTGTGTGGATTCGTATTTCTGAGGAAGAAAGGCCCAGCCCATGCGCCGTTCCTTCGCTGCAGTTCTGTGTCTCGCCAGTCTGTTTGCCGCTGCCACTTATTCTCAGGCTCCAGCCATTGCGCCGGTTCGAGTGGCCGCGGGCGCCGTTTTGAAGTTTCACCTGCAAACCCGTCTCAATCCAGCGGTCCGAGACGCATTGGACGCACTTCCGAAAGGCACGGTCCTGCAAGTAAGAATGCTCGATTCCATCGATTCTGCCGCCGATCGTGACGGCGCCGAATTTCACGGTACGCTCGTGGCTCCGCTTCTTCTGGGAAGCGAGGTCATTGTCCCTTCCGAAGCGGAAGTGCATGGCTTGCTTGTGCTTCTGCGAAGCCGAAGCCATCCGGAGGGCTTCCGCTATGAACTCTTGGTTACGCGACTCACAGATCGCGGGAAATCGTACGACCTGACGGCATCTCTCAATCCTTCTTTCCTTGATCCTGCGGCCCAGCCTGCGGCAGACTCGAAGCCCGGGACGAAATAAAACTCCACGTCACTCTGAATTGTATTGAACTGCTACGGCACGCAATCCCTGGAAGTCCATAGTAGTCCTGGCTGTGTTCTGCCCGCGGTCCGTGCAGAAAATAGCCAAATTGAAAACAATGGTGAAGAGTTTTCCAGTAATAGTACGTACGCTCCCCCACACCTGCGGTTCGCAGAATTTCCCCGTAAACTCCATATTCGGTTGAGGATATCGGATTATTCACATTCCTTGCCTGGCATGGCAAATCTTCTGCACAACAAGCACGGCTCGGCCGAAAATCCGAGGAGGATTCGAAGATGAGGAATGTAGGACGAGTATTTTTTACCATTCTGACTGGTCTAACTCTCGTGGTCACGGTGTGGGCCTTTTCACCCCCCACAACTCAAGATGGCACGCTTCTGAGTTTGTTAAATAGCCAGGATGCTGCACAACCGCAATCTGTATCCGGGAAAATTGCCTCGGTGGAGAAAAACTCCTTCACACTCACCGTGGGACAGTCGCAGACGTCCAGTGAGAAGAACAATCTGCTGCAGGATTCGCCTAGTCCCAAGACCATGACCTTTCAGATCAACAAGAATACGACCATAGAAGGTAGCCTGAGAGTCGGCGCCAACGCCGATGTTACTTATCGCCAGGAAAAAGGCCAAAACATAGCGATCAGCGTCCGCGTTAGCGGGTAATTTGCGAATCCGCAAGGTCAACGTCACCTATCTCTCTCTGTAGTTGAACGTCAAAGAGCAAAATCCAAAAACGCTGAGGCCGGGTTTGTCCCCGGCCTCTCTCTTCTAGTTGTCTTGCACAAATCTCTTTCTGCACATCTTGGGTGCCCACTCGAAGGTAGTTTCTTTGCGAATTAGAACGCCGAAAGCGGATAGACCTCGGCCTTCATTCCCCTCCATAATCGCTCACGTACAGAGTCCGCAGTTGCGGCGCTGAATCTGAAAGAACGTGAGGAACAAATCATGCTGCCCATTCGCATCGTGGCCATTCCCACGGAAGTGGCGGAAGCGGTCCGTACTACCCTTCGTGCCCCTGGCTACGGATTTCCCGCGCATGCCGAGCTGGCCACTGACGACGCTCCATGCCGCCACTGCCTGCGCACCATCGTGGCAAACAAACATCGCAGGATTCTATTTACCTATGATCGCTTTGCCGGAATCGAATTGCTTCCACAGCCTGGCCCTGTCTATGTCCACGCGGATGCTTGCTCGCGTTATTCGGAGGACGCCGGCTTTCCCGAGGAGTTGCGCGGCAGCCCCCGCACGCTCGAGGCCTACGCTCGCGGCCGCCGCCTCATCGCTCTGGAGCATGTGGCCGACGGAAAATTCGAGCCGGCAATCGAAAGACTTTTTTCGCATTCTGAAGTCGATTATCTGCAGGTAAACAGCACAACAGCGGGTTGTTTCACCTTTCGCATTGACCGGGCCGATCGTCCGCTCTTGAGGTAGCAGCGCCGAAGAGGATTGCAAACGCAAAACCTTGGGAGTAGGCTCTGACCAGCCTCACCCCTCGTACTTCCTCAGCCAATGGTTCCGTGAGGCAAGGTCCCATCTCCGTTGATACGAAGAACTTCATTCGGAGGAGGAGGAACCCCATGCCAGCCGATAACAAAGCCATCGTTCGGCGCCTCTATGAAGAAGTGTGGAACAAACGAAAGCTGGAAGTCATAAGCGAGATCATTTCCCCCAGCCACGGTCTCCACGTCCCTACCATTCCCGGTTCCTCCGTTGGTCCTGAAGCGTATAAGCGCGAGGTTTTGCGCTTCCTCAAAGGCTACTCCGACCTGCACTGGACCATCGAGGACCTGGTCGCCGAGAAAGATAAAGTGGTTGCCTGCTGGACCATTTCCGGCACCCACAAAGGCGATTACATGGGAATTCCAGCTACAAACAAGAAAGTATCAGTGGACGGAATGACCATCCACCACATCACCAACGGAAAAATCATGGATTCCTACAGCAATTGGGATGCCCTTGGCATGATGCAGCAGCTTGGCGTCGTTCCGGTCTTTGGACAAGCGAAAAGCCTGTCCGCTCGCTGAGCCGCAACTCCAGAGGGGAGTAGTCGGGCCCGCCGCACCGCTTCGGCCGCTGTCCCGAAATGAAACGATTTCCTCTGCATCCTCACTACTCTCCAGGAGGATTTGCATCATGGCGGGAAAGGTTTGCCTCGCACCAGACGCCGCTTACGACATCTTGATCATGGACGCGGACGGACAGCGCCTCGCTTTGGAGAGTTTCAAGGACTTGGATACCGCACGCCGGCGCCTCCCGGCGCTCGCTGCCCAATATCCCGGCACAAAAGTCGCGCTTTGGAATCGCGACACGCGGGCCATCCTGGCGGAAACCGACGGTTATTGATCTCTCCTTCGTATTTTGCCGCGGATCCACACGTAAACCGGTGCGCAGTCGCACGCCTCGAAGGCGCTCCGCTGTGGTTCTCGTTTTCTGCCACAACTCTTTTCGGCGACTCGCCCCCGTTACACCAATTCTCCGTATTGAATCTTTCGATTATTCCTCCCTTGAAATTCTCAAGCCATAACTCCGTGATGAATGTATGATGGAGGCTGCAGTCGAAAGGAGAAGCCTATGGCCAAGACGGGGAAAAGTTCCTCGCCAACGGTGAAAAAACCGCTAGCGAACGGATTCCATCCGACTAAGGAGGAAATCGCATTGCGCGCCTACCAGATCTACTTGGAGCGCGCCGGCGCCCCCGGCAATGCGCTCGATGACTGGACCCGCGCTGAACGCGAGCTGCAGCAAGAATCGGGCAAACCTGGCCGCAAACCGGGCCCGAAACTGGTCGCCGCTTAATTCGCGGCCTTTAAGTACCCTCCGTCTCGAAGCGCCCGAATAACTCGGGTGCCCGGAAGACCTTCCGCGACTGAACCAAAATTTCAAAGACCCGGCAATTCACAGCGAATCGCTGCGGTGTAGACTAGCTCCTCGCCGGAGGAGGCTCTGTCGATGCCGAGCGCTCAAGAAAAACAACATCACATCCGAATCGGAGTCGATCTCGGCGGCACGAAAATTGAATTCGTAGCGCTTGAGCGCGACGGCAGGGAACTACACCGCTATCGCATCGTCACGCCGCGGCAGGACTATGACGGTACAGTGCGCGCCGTTGCTGAAGCCGTTCAAGAAATCGAGAAAAAACTTGGGCGGAACGCTACCGTGGGCGTTGGAATCCCCGGAACGATTTCCACTAGGACTGGCTTGGTGAAAAACGCCAATTCGACGTGGTTGAATGGAAAACCGTTTGACAAGGACCTGAGCCGCGCGATGGCGCGCGAAGTGCGGTGCGCGAATGACGCGAATTGTTTGGCAGTTTCCGAAGCTACGGACGGAGCCGGTGCGGGCAAGCATGTCGTTTTTGCGGTCATACTCGGAACAGGCTGCGGCGGGGGAGTTGCTCTCGATGGCCGCGTCCACAGCGGTTCGAACGGAGTCGCAGGCGAGTGGGGGCACAACACTTTGCCGTGGATGCGGCCCGAAGAGTTTCCGGGTCCTGCATGCTATTGCAGGAGGAACGGTTGCATCGAAACATGGATTTCCGGAACTGGCCTGGAAGCCGATTACCATAGCGCGACGGGCGTTCAACTCAAAGGTCCCGAGATCATCGCGCGAAGCAGTGCCGGTGAACCGTCCGCGCTTGCCGCACTCGATCGATTCGAAGATCGCCTTACGCGCGGACTGGCACAAGTTATCAATTTGCTGGATCCCGATGTGATTGTGATGGGCGGAGGCGCTTCCCAAATTCCGCGCCTCTACCAGAATGTTCCGCCCCGTTTGAAGGAGTACGTTTTCGGGAAGGAAGCGGACACGCCGGTTCTTCCCGCGAAGCATGGCGATGCCAGCGGTGTGCGCGGCGCCGCCTGGCTTTGGCCTTTGTAGGCAGATCAAGCCGCGCCCCGGATCATTCAGATTTTCTTTTCTCTCTTCGTAAGAACGAAAGGCCCCGCCGGTTGCTTCGCAAGCGGCGAGGCCCTCATGGATCTTGGTGTACAGAAATTAGTTGTGGCCGGCAGCGGCGGCCTTAGCCATCTTCGCCGCAAACTCCTGGGAGCGGCGCTTCATTTCTTCCGGCGCGACGTCCTCGACGTGCTGGGCCAGGCCCCACTGATGGCCGAAGGGATCGGTCAGCTTGCCGTAGCGATCGCCCCAAAACTGGTTGTCGAGCGGCATGTCGACCTTGGCGCCCGCAGCCACAGCGCGGTTGAAGGTAGCGTCCACGTTTTCCAGGTACAGGAACAGACCGCACGGGTTCTTGGCTCCCGGCGTGGGCGCGCTGGACATGCCGGGGAACTCGTCGGCCAACATAAGATGGGAGTCGCCGATTTGTATTTCGGCGTGCCCGATTTTGCCGTCAGGGCCGGCCATTCGCATGATTTCCTTGGCGCCGAAAACCGACTTGTAAAACTCAATCGCCTGGGCTGAGTTCTTACAAGTTAGATACGGCGTAACGGTGTGATACCCCTCAGGGATTGCTCGGACAGCATTTGGCATAGTGGCCTCCTAAATTGTTTTGAACGTGCGCGCGCCGAAAACGGGTGGGAGCAACAGCAAAGCGCGCGCAAAGGTGTAAATACTCCCATACTACGTCCAAGTCAACAACCAGTTGTTAACAATAAGTGGAGAAACAGGCATGCTCCCGGCTAGGCCCCAGTGGCTGGCCGCGTTGATATCGCGCAAATCATTGCGCCAGGCGGATTTCATCGAAGGTGCATTCGAAGCCCGTGCCTTCGGGAGAGCAACACATGATGCCGGTGTCCACGGCAGCCTGCAAAGGCAGATAGCCGAGCCGCGTCGAAGTAAAATTCTTGCCATCGAGGGAATAGAGAACTTCAAGCGAAGAGCCTTTGCGCACGATGCGCCACCACAGTGGGCCCTTCGTGTTGATCCCTCGGACCGTGGACCAATCCGAAAACTCGCGGGTGACGACAACGCTGGCGTGGCCGATACCGTCAACGAGTTCGAGGCCGCACTTCAGCCAGTTGCTGGAGTCGACCCGGACCATTAATCCCGCTTGATCGTAGAGCGCTGCGTATTTTCCAGCGACGCGGCTTTCGAGCGTAAAGTCGCCGGTGACCGGCAGAAAAAAGAAGTGCCCATTGTCGGTGACATAGTCATAAAAAGTTTTCCGCCAGAAGTCGGTTTCTGGTTTTGTCGTGACGACAAGTTGTTCGCCAGTTTGTTTCGTGGCGGCTGGCTCGTTCAACCATTTCATTTTGGCGAGAAGCGACTTGCCGGAGAGCTGAGACTCCGAAACCCCCGCTGCGAGGGCGGGCGTGAGAGTCTTCGCCATCGTTGAATCATTCCACAGGACGCCACAACTCAATGCCGCCGCCTGAGTGAGGAATACACGGCGATTCGCAGTGTTCATATGTTCTCCGGAAACGAGATTTCCCGTTTAGACGAGCATAGTATCCGTTGGGCTTGTTTTCTCTCAAGGGTATCCGCGGCCTCATCGAGGGCATCAAAATAGCGCGATTATTTTCGGGAAAGAGAATGTCCGCCGAATTCGCGCGTGGGGACGGATTTTATGAAATACGAATTTCTTGTTGAAACGTACGACACCGAGCGCATCAAGGTGATTAGCGTTTGGAGTGAATTCCGCGACGAGGATCTTCCGGTGCGGCCGCGCGCAGGGGACTCGCGAGGACGCAGCGTGCACGAACAAATGGTGCACCAGTGCGTGAGTGAGAACCTGTGGTTTACCGGCATGCTCGGGATTGACGTGGGCGCCCCGCCCTTGCCCGCGGCAGAGACTCGATTGGAATTTATGAAGCGCTATGCGGAAGACAGCGGAAAGCGGCTCGCGGCGCTGCGCGCGAAAGACATCGCTTGGTGGGAGTCTGAAACGAAGTTTTTTGATGTGCCGCGCTCCCGGGCATGGGTTGTGGTTCGCCGAATTGCGCACACCGCGCACCATCGAGGCCAGCAGATGGCGATGCTGCGCATGCTGGGCAGGGATTTGCACAGCAATTACGGCCCAACGGCGGATACCGGCGGGCTCATGCAGAATCACGCGCCGACCATCTATGGCTATCCCAGCCTGAATGCGTTATTCGAAGGAGAAGCAGGCGGCGTCAAAAAGACGCTGCTTCCGGGCGCGGGCGGCAAGGCTGTGACCGAGCGCCCGGACAAAAAATAAACTTGCGAAAACAACGCAGGCCGGGAGTTATTCCGGCTTGGTGATGACGCCGCAGGCGATGCGCGGCGGTGCGCCGGTGCCGGTGCCGCCGGCGACGGCGTGAATGACAATCGAGGTTCCGCCGTTGCTGAAGACGGAGTTTTCGTCCGCGCCGAGAGTCACATTTGGCGCCACCGTGCTGGCGTGGGCCTTGCCGTCAGCGGCGACGATCAGCACAAAATCCGGAATGTCGCCGGCGGGCGCCCCTTCGTGCGTGTGGCCGCCGCCCCCAAAATGCGGGCCAGCGGATTTGAAGTCGGGAGGCTCGCACTTGGCTGCCTGATGAATGTGGATGGAGTGTTCGCCCGGCGGAAGGTTTTTGATATCGAGGTTGATTTTGACGCCTTTAGACGCGGGCGTAAGAGTAGCGGTACCGACGCTCTGGCCTTGCGCATTCTTGATATCCACGGTGACCGGCTTGGCGGCCTGTGCGCGAATCTCCTGCGCAACAACCAGGCTGGCCGCTGACAAAAACAGCGCGGCACAAACGAAAGCTCTCATAATAGTTCTCCTCCCAGCGGATTTGTAATCCAGGATTCGGATTCTCTCAGAAAAACACCCATCTCAATCTAGCGCAAGACCGCTAAAGATGCCAGAACCCGCCACCACAGCGCCACGGCGTTCGGCAGCTCTTGGCTGGTTAGGCGAGGCCTGCAATGGGAACCTGGTCGATTGGAACTGCGCGTCTCGCTGAGGCATTATAGAGGGCGAGACGGGACGATAGTTATTTCTTCTGAGGGGGACCGCTGTGCGCGCGCGAAATATTTTTCTTTTGGTTTTCACGTTTCTTCTGCCTTCTCTGGCGTCGTCGCAAGTTACGCACGGCCAGAAGCCAAAGCTGCCGGCGCCGTTCGCGACAAATTCCGCGGGCAATGGACCCGGCAGCGCAAAACCTCCCGCCGGCTTTCTGCCGACGGTGCCGGCGGGATTTCGCGTGAACATATTCGCGGCAAGTTTCAAACGGCCGCGCTTGCTAACGGTGGCGCCGAGCGGAGATATTTTTCTTGCAGATACCGGAGCGGGAGAAATTATCGTGATGCGCGACCCGCAACATACCGGCGGGGCGCAGCAGCGGGAAGTTTTCGTGAGCGGCATGAGGCGGCCGTTCGGAATCGCTTTCCGCGAAGACTATGTTTACGTGGGAAATATGAACGAAGTCGTTCGCTTTCGTTACGATCCCAAAACGTCGAAGCGCCTCGGCGAAAAGGAGCATCTTCTGGACTTGCCATCAGGCGGACATGACACGCGAGCGCTGGCCTTTTCCGCTGATGAGAAGCACCTGTTCGTTGCAGTCGGCTCTGGCTCGAATATTGACACCGGAGAAGACCCGCGCCGCGCGGCAGTGACCATCTGCGATCCGGACGGCAAGAACGCGCGGCTGTACGCCACGGGATTGCGAAATCCGGTGGGGCTGGCGCTGGAGCCGGTTACTGGAGAAGTGTGGGTGACAGTCAATGAGCGCGATGAACTGGGGGATGACCTCCCTCCCGATTATTTTACGTCGTTGAAAGACGGTGGATTTTACGGCTGGCCATACAGCTATATCGGGGGCAACGTCGATCCACGCGTCAAGCCGCAGAAACCGGAACTGGTTGCGCGCGCGATTATTCCGGATGTGTTGCTCGGCGCGCATGTGGCGCCTTTGCAGTTTGCGTTTTATACCGGGAAGCAATTTCCGGAGCGTTACCGGGGCGGTGCGTTTGTCGCCGAACATGGATCGTGGAACCGGGCGTCGCGTTCGGGCTACGAGGTTACGTTTGTGGCATTCAAGGATGGCAAGCCATCGGCCGACCCTGTTCCATTCATGACGGGCTTGGTACCGAATCCGAGCGAGTCGGACGTTTATGGACGGCCGGTGGGCGTAACGGTTGCGCCGGACGGTTCGCTGCTGGTGGCAGACGATGGGGCAGGCGCGATTTACCGAATCTCCGCAGTGAAATAGCGCGATAGAACAGTGCTGTAGCTAACGGCGTCAGGAGTGCCCCCGATTTATTCTGTCAGGGATGCGCCCGGTCTGGACGCTTTTGCTACCGTGTAACCACCCCCCGTGTTTTTTGTAAGTGTTGCAGATAAAGAACTTAGTGTTTTCTGTAAGTAGTTTAGAATCAACACTTGTGGACATCCCATAAGTGTTGATTCTAAAGGGACTTATTTTGCGCCGAAATTGTGCAACTGCTGTATGTTCGGGAGGCCCGGACGCTAAGCTAGGGTTACGGGATTGCCGACAAGTGTACCTAATGAGTAGAGTACTGGAGAAGCGGCAGTCTGTCAAGAGAAAAGTCAGAGCCGACGAAGAAGTGTTCCAAAATGGGAATGAGCATTAAAGAATTGTAATGGTGGAGGGGCAAGTTTTGAGGTATGCTCCGTCGCCCATGCTACCAGCACACTTAGACTTAGAAAAGCAGCCGGGGTCCAACGGTCAACAGATGGTAATGCGGCTCGACGGCAGACTCAACCTCGAGACCGTTCACAATTTCATCCAGACCTTGCGGCCGGAGCCTGCCACCCATCTGATACTTGACTTGGGCGGCGTGTCGTTTCTCGACTCCGCAGGCGTGGGGGCGCTAGTGCAGCTCTTCGTTCACCGGAGAAACCACGGGCAAACCTTTGCGCTGACGGGGCTGACGAAACAGAGCGGAGCGGTGATCCAGGTGGCGGGGCTCACCAAGCTGCTGCCCATCCACGCTTCGGTAGAAGAAGCTCTCGCGGCGCACGCCTAGACTCGTTTAGACTAGAACCCGTCTCATAAATCGAGGAGCGAATCGGAGGCGGCAGTTGCTCCGCCCCGGAAATAGCTTCCGGTTTGCCCGTCAACCGACCACAATCGCGGATTGGACCCTGCCGAATCTCAGATAAACACAACGCGACTAGCCGCGATCTATTTCCCCCCAGCCCCGCTTGGGGCCGGTTTTGCAACTACACAGCCAAGTGAAGTTAGTCAGGCCCACCCCAGCTTCCGCCAACGGGATTCAACATATACAGGTTGCACGTTATGCGGCCGCGTGGTCCTCACACGATGCGCTGTCCCAGTAACTAGTGGCTTGAAACGGCTCTCCAGTTGGCGTATTTGTTGTGTGCAACTCCGAACCCTCGAATCGAGGAGCGACACCCATCGGAACTCTCTGGCAGAGCCTGCGCTACACCTTCCGTGTCCTGGCCAAG
>Ga0209648_10003962_pt1 | contig 12533 bp, 10 predicted proteins | sample GraSoi2013_115cm_FD_185830 | JGI IMG/M metagenome (GOLD analysis project Ga0209648, IMG submission 185830) | Grasslands soil microbial communities from the Angelo Coastal Reserve, California, USA - Sample 9_17_2013_115cm (SPAdes) (version 2) | ecosystem: Environmental > Terrestrial > Soil >...
AAGTCCGCCGTGGCCTTAGGATCTTGTTTTGCCTTCACCCCTACTTCGACCAGGGCGGCGAGAAGTGGAGCGACCACTTCTGGATGGGCGGCCAGAAATTCTTTTCGGGCGAAGTAGTATTCGCGGTGTCCGTTAAAACCCGCTCCGGTAGCTATAACCCTGCCGTCGCCATCCAGCTCGGCAGCCGCGAGAAACGGATCCCAAATAGCCCAGGCGTCGATCGTACCGGACTCGAATGCCGCTCGGGCGTCGGACGGCTGCAAGTACGCGGGTTTGATGTCGTTGAAGGTCATGCCGGCGCGAGTCAGGAGTTGGGCAACGAGATGGTGAGAACTGGATCCTTTGGCAAACGCAATGATCTTACCGCGGAGTTCGCCAAAATTTTGGATTGGCGAATTTTTACGGACCACAACTCCCGCGCTTTCCGGGCTTTCGTCCGTGGCTGCGATGTAAAGGAAAGGTATCCCCGCTGCCTGAGCAAAAATCACAGGGGCATCTCCGGAATGACCCACATCAATGCTGCCGCCGTTTAGGGCTTCCAAGATCGGCGAACCATACGAAAACTCGCGCCATTCGATCGCGTATCCGAGGGGGGCAAATTTCTTTTCCAGAGAGCCTTCGTTGCGGAGCAACAGGAAAACTCCGGATTTTTGATACCCTATTCGGAGTAGTTTTGCCGATTCACCGGATGCGCTTGAGATCGATCCGACCACTATGGCGCAGAGAAGGAACGCAAAAAATGTTCTCCGGATCGCCATGAATGAAGAAATAAGAATACTTGTCCGGTATAGTCAAATGTGAATAGGTGTTTGCAGCTGCAGATGGTGTCATGAGAGGGTTCTGGGTTTTGAGCAGTTCTCTTTAAGTGGGCTGCAAAAAGTTACCCTGGAATGGAACCTGGTCTGTGTGGCTTACAATTTGAAGCGGCTCCATCAGCTCCTAAAGCCTGCTAACCAGAAGCCAAAAGCGCCGAAAACTCCCAACCCAATGCCGTCCGCGGTTGGTGAGCTGCTAGGCCAACTCTTCAGTCACTATTGCCTAGCCTTTCTATGAATTTGCTCCGTGAAGCGGAGCTTAAGGAGCCTGTCGAGAGGGTCACAGGCTTTCGGATTAGATGCGCAAGCTACCGTTCAGCTCCGCCTTCAAATCCGACAGGCTCCTGGGCTAGGTTCCCAAGGCCCTTCGGGCCGCGCTCCCGGCGCTCCCGGCGCTATCGGCGTTCCCGGCGTTATCGGCGTTCCCGGCGTTATCGGCGTTATCGGCGCTCCCGGCGTTCCCTAAGGCGTTGGTGAACCGAATCTCTTCAACAGAGACTCCTTCCGGCGTTGGCGAAAAACGTCGAGCTTGTGCTGTTGCTCGGTCGTGAGCATCGGATAGAGCGTCTCCAGAGCTTTATCAAACAAAGTAATGCTTTCGATTTGCTGGTCGCGCTGGATCATCCTGATTCGCGCTATCACGTCGTGAACGGCCGCTCGTGCTTGAGTCTGCTGAGCGGGATCCAATCTCAGGCGATTTGTCAGATTGCGAACGGCGTCATCCTCCCACTGTTGAGGTGGATGGAGTCTCGATATGCCTGAATGGGAGAGAGCGAACGTGAATGTCAAGGCAACTCCGCAAAGCGCTCCGATCAGAAAAAGAAGAAAAAACGAGATTGTCAGTTTCCAGCCGAATCCCATACCACCTGCGCCACGTAGTCTACGGGATCCTGATCGTCCGCGCCCCAAGAGGTAATGGCATTCAAATTAAAGGTCACAATTGCCGCAAAAATCACCAGCGCCGCCGAAACGGACAAGATTGAGGCTCGCGCTGCGGTTTTTTGCCGGCGCAGCTCGAATTGATAGCGAGCGGCAATTCGGTCGGCAAAACCGGCAGGAAGGGGTGCGATCGGAGAAATACGTGCACACTTGGCGCGTTCAAAAAGAGGGTCTAAACCGTCATCTTTCATTTCTCAAGCCGTTTGACAATTGAGGAGAGTTTTTGCCTTCCGCGAAAGGCTATTACCTTCACTTTAGACGCAGACCAACCGGTTAAGTCACATATTTCGGCGATCGATTTTTCTTCCAGGTGGAGCCAATTAATTACCGCGCGCTCATCCGGCTTAAGTCCTTGCATCAGCCGATCAATTAAGTCGCGCGCCTCTTCGGGAGAACGCTCTGGTGGAAGAATGGCTGAGTTTTTCAAATTGTCGAGCATCGCCTCCTGTTCCACGGTGAAGTCGGACCAACGAAACTCGGGGCGAATTTTTTGCTTACGCAGGTGATCGATACAGGTGTTGACCGCGATCCGTGATACCCAGTGCTCGAACGGCATGTCAGCGCGGAACTGGTGGAGCTTCGAGAAGAGCTTTAGAAAGATCTCTTGGCAGAGGTCCTCCTCCGCTTCGCGCCGGGGCAGGTGATTCCGGACTATGCGGATGATCGTCGGGTACATTAGCTCCACGAGGCTTTTCGAAGCTGCTTCGTCAGAATTTCTAACCCGCTTGATTAAGCTTAGTATTTCGTCCTCTGCCATCAATTCCCGGGCAATAAGCGCGATTTGCGACCAAGTTCTGACTCCACCATGCGTCTTGTTCTGACCTCGGCTACGTAGTAGGTCGAGGATTTAACCCAATTCAACACGGATAAAACCGTGCTTTTGGAAGGTATTCGTTTCGGTTATTAGCAATCGTGTTTCAATAAGATGAGTTCATCAAAAATCGGACAATCAGCTAAGTCATTCCTTCAAGAATTCACAGACTTTGCCATGAAGGGGTCAGTCATCGACCTGGCAATCGGTGTAATTATTGGCGCGGCTTTTGGAAAAATAGTCAGTTCTCTGGTGACCAATGTGGTTATGCCGCCAATCGGTCTTCTGCTTGGCCGGGTAGATTTCTCGAGCCTTTTCATTAACCTCTCCGCCAAACCCGCTGCGTCGCTCAAGGAGGCCACGGACCAAGGGTTACCGGTGCTGGCTTATGGCCAATTTTTGAACACGGTAATTGAGTTCCTCATAATCGCGGTGGTCCTGTTTGTTGTGATCCAACAGGTGAATCGTTTCCGTAAGCCGCCGCCTCCGAAAGGCCCTTCTGCGGAGGAAAAACTGTTGGCCGAAATTCGAGATTTGTTGAAAGCGGATCGGGACGGGCCTGCTGTACAGGAGAAACCGGTGGCGTAGCGTGCTTTAATCGGTTGACCTTGGTGGCGCGCAAGTAGTGGCTCACCGGCTTAGTCGGTTAGCCCCGGAAGCCTTCAGGGCTAGGATAACAGCGCCGTTAGAACAAAAATCAAGAAGATCAGGAGGAAGAAACCGCGAAATAACCAGGGTGGCCGGCTCGAAGGCCCAGAGTACCAGATAAGGGCTGCTGGGATGGCGATGATTAGAGCAATGAGAAACCAGGAAATCATAACATCACCAACGGGTTGTGTTTCTATGGGATGCTAGTTGCGTGCCAACCCGTGGGTGCTGTCGTTTCCCTGGAGCAGAGAGGGTTGTTTCCGTGGTTTCCCAAACTGAGTTTGCAAGGAGATCGAATCGGCTTGCAAAGTGCATTTGCACAACGGGCCGATCGCGGGTCCAGGTGAGCTCGGATTCCTTGAAATCGAGGGGGACCCGGCGCAGGCCGGGGAGCTCCCGGCCTGCGCGTGGTTTCCTGGCTACCGGCAAAAGTCAGTTAAAATTATGCCGCCTGCGATCATTCGTTCGCCCCTCAGCGCGCGTGAATTCTATAGGGATGGGAAAGAGCGGAGACGCCAATTCCTGAAAGCCACCGAAGCTAAACGACGGTTGTTACCGCTCGTGGTTACGTGAAAGCTTGCGAACCTGGGAACAAATCAAGCGTTCGATTGTCTGCATCGATGGGCACGCAATCACCTCGACTTAGCGAAATCGCGTTTTCTGGAATAAATTGCTGCGGATTTTGCTGTAACCTACGATTCTCATGAAAAAGGGCCTCCCGAGATCTTTCTACCTTGTTTTATTTTACCTCGTTTGTGGCCCCCGGATCCTCATTGCACAGGTCCAGGACGGACGCGAACTGGTTCACGCAACGCTGCTTACAGATACCGCTACCGTTCAAGCGGGCCAGAAGTTCCACATCGGTGTTTTGTACAAAATTGAACCGGATTGGCACATCTATTGGAAATACGCTGGGGATTCGGGTATCCCGACCGAAATCGAGTGGCATCTGCCTCCCGGTTTTCAAGCAGGCCCGCTCCAGTGGCCTTTGCCGAGCCGCGACAAGGAACCCGGCGACCTCGAAGTCTTTGCTTATGGTTCGGAGGTTTTGTTGTATGCCGAGGTAACGGCGCCAGCGTCGTTGCCGGCTGGTCCGATTGCCATCAAAGCCGATTCGAAGTGGCTAGTCTGCAAAAGCTCTTGTGTTCCCGGAGACGCGAATCTCAGTCTCGAGCTCAACTCCGGTCATACCGCCGCTGATCCAAGCCTGTTTCAACGATTTGCCGCCCAGGTGCCGAAGGCACTCCCGGCGAATTACCAACTGAGCGTCGCCCGGCAAGCACAGCAAATTGCAGTCAGCTTTTCCGGAATAGGCGCCTCGGCTTCGCTCGACTTTTATCCCGAGCCGCCACCTGAAGTGGTCCTTGGGCACGGTAAGCAATCGGGGAAGACGGTGACCTTTTCGATCGACTCTGAGGGCAAGGCGTTGGATCAACTTGGCGGGGTGGCTGTGATCAAGGACGGGTCGAAGATCGAAGCATTCAAGGTGCCCGCACAGGAGTTCGGCAAGTTGAACGCCGCGGTTGGGGGAGACCGAGGCCAAACGCTCGATTTAGCTGCATTACTGCAAGCGGTGGGATTCGCGCTCCTGGGCGGCTTGATTTTGAATGTGATGCCGTGTGTCTTGCCGGTGATTTCCCTAAAGATTTTCGGATTCGTGAGTGAGGCGGGTGGTCAACCTGACAAAGCGTTTCGGCTCGCCCTAGCCTTCGCTGCGGGAATATTAGCTTGCTTTGGGGTACTGGCGGTCGTGGTGGTTCTGTTGCGGGGCGCCGGTGCGAATATCGGCTGGGGCTTTCAATTTCAGGATGAACGCTTCGTATTGATTATCGCTTGTATCGTTTTTGCCTTCGCCCTCAACTTACTCGGCGTCTATGAAATTACCGTCTCCGCCGGTGCGACTGGCGGACTCGCTCGCCTGGCCACTGGTCAGGGATACGCCAGCGCCTTTTTTCAAGGGGTGTTTGCAACTGTCTTGGCTACTCCGTGTACTGCGCCGTTTTTGGGCACGGCTTCCGCCTTTGCGTTCGCTCAACCTCCGTTGATTACATTTCTGATATTCTTCTCGGTCGGGATCGGGATGGCGGCCCCTTATCTTTTGCTCGCTGTTAATCCAAAGTGGTTGGGATACTTGCCAAAACCGGGCGAGTGGATGATGCGCGTCAAGCAAGTCTTCGGCTTCCTATTGTTGGGTACGGTTCTTTGGTTAGCGTGGATTGTCGGTCAGCTCAAAGGGGTCCAGGAAATGGTGGTTCTCGGTGCGCTTCTCCTCCTGATCGGAATCATCGCCTGGATCAAAGGCTCTTTTTGGAGCCCGGCCGCTTCTGCTGGAACGAAGTGGCTTTCTGCTGGCGCGATTGCGGCCGTAGTAATCCTTGCAGTATCCGGGTATTCTTTTTTTACTGCTCCGAGCAAGGTTGCCTGGCAAAAATTCAGTCAGGAATCGCTCAACGCTGCATTGGACTCTGGTCATCCGGTATTTGTCGACTTTACTGCCGATTGGTGTATCACCTGCAAAGCAAACGAACGCTTTGCCATTGATACGGCAATGGTTCGAAATGCTTTTGCCCAGCAAAAGGTAATCACATTGCGTGCAGATTGGACCAACGGCGATCCCGTAATCACGGAAATATTGAAGGAGCATGGTCGAGCGGGTGTCCCAATGTATCTGGTCTACCCGGGCGGAAAGAATCGGGAACCTGCGCTCTTGCCAGAATTGATCAGCGCGCAAAGTGTATTGGATGCTCTCAAGCAAGGTTAAACTTCACCTGACAATTTCCATCGATTCGTATCAGTTTAAGCAAATCCGTTAATGAGTATGATCAGAACCCTATTGATTTCTCTTGGAGTCCTTGTTTCCAATTGCGGCGTCACCTTGGCCGAAGTTCAGACAGGGAAAGACGCACCTGATTTTGTCCTGACCGACACCAACGGAAAGACCCACCATCTCTCCGATTATAAGGGCAAATATGTTGTGCTTGAGTGGTACCAGCCGGACTGCCCTTTTGTCCGCAAACATTACAACTCAGGAAATATGCAGACGCTGCAGAAGGAGTATGTCTCGAAAGGGGTTGTCTGGTTGAGTATTGATTCTTCCGCTGCCGGTCAGGAAGGAAACTACCCGGCGGATCAACTTAACCAGATTGCCACAAAAACCGGATCTGCTCGTACGGCACTGCTGCTCGATCCGGACGGCAAAGTAGGGCATCTTTATGGTGCCAAGACCACACCCGACATGTACATCATCACTCCCCAAGGGATCCTGGTTTACCAGGGAGCGATCGATGATAAACCGAGCACCGACCTCGGGGACGTAAAGACGGCCAAGAACTACGTGAAGACCGCTCTGAATGCCGTTATGGCTGGCCAAACCGTGGCGACGACCTCTACCCGGCCTTACGGTTGCAGCGTGAAGTACGCCCGGTAATGGCGATCGGACCGTGCGCCAGTGATTTTGCGTGGCTCAATGAGGCTGTCGCATTTTGGCAGGAATATGACCGTACTTCCCGCACGGATTTGAGCTGTAGCGCCCATCGGATTGATGATGGGCTCTATCTTATCGATCCGATTCGGCTGGCACCGGAGGCCACGACGGCGCTGGTCGAACAGGCGCTTCCTCGCGTAATTCTGTTGACCAACGGAAACCACGGCCGAGCGGCAAAAGTATATGCGCACCAGTGGAAGATCCCGATCTTTGCGCCTTCTGGTCTTGAACATGAGTTGGGGTTTACTCCCGACGGTGAACTGGAACCGGGCGGAGTGTACTGGGACCAACTCGAGATCTTTGATCTTTCCGGTGCGTCGCCGGGCGAGGTGGCGATTTACCGACGAGATCTTGAAATTCTGTCATTTGGAGACGCTTTTATCCACTTGCCTGGATATGGCTTTACTCTGCTTCCAGAGAGATACTGCCTGAACGTCAAGCAGTTAGAGATCGCCGTTCAGCAACTTCGAGAGGTTCCGGTTCGGCTTCTTACGTTTGCGCATGGTTACCCGGTAACCATGAAAGCGCAGGAAAGACTACGCGAGTTGCTCGGGAGTTAATGTAAATCGAAAGGATCCAGCTGAAGCGCTGGCCTGAATGGCCGATGATGCTTGAGCAATGCGCTTCCTTTGCACGCGGGGTTCGATGTGCTAGTTTCCCAAATCTATTAGTGTATGCCAGAACAAGATCCAAGGTCCAGACAAGACAAGAACTCCCGAAATTTTGGCAACGACAATAACTTCAATTGGCGTGGTATTCTGCTTTTTGCTTTTGCCATTACGTTGCTCGGGGTGTTTTTCTTTTCTAGGAACGGAGGCTACGGAAACGTAGAGGATATTCCGTTCACCGAATTTCAACAGTATCTAAACGAGGGCCGCATCAGCAAAGATGAGCCGATGCAACTCGTTGTCACCGAAGGGAAGACAACCCAAGTGTTGCGCGGTGCTTTCGACAAAGAGAGAAAGCCGGGCGCCGGCTCGACTTCTCCAGATCGATTCAAAACGACCGTCTTTTTAGAGTTTAATAAAGATCTCAAGTCGGAGCTCGAAAACAAGGGCTACAAAGTCGATATCCGCGCTGACTCCGATGTGATGTTGACCGCGCTGCTCAACTTCGCGCCGATAGCGCTGTTCTTCTTCCTGATCTATTTGCTCTTTCGCCAACAGATCCGCAACGCCGGCAAGGGCGCTCTGTCCTTCGGCAAGAGTAAAGCGCGAATGCTGGCTCGAGATCGGAATCGGGTGACGTTCAAGGATGTCGCCGGGGTTGAAGAAGCGAAAGAGGAGGTACAGGAGATTGTCGATTTCCTGAAGGATCCTAAAAAGTTCCAAAAACTTGGTGGACGTATCCCCAAGGGTGTTTTGATGGTCGGGCCTCCCGGCACGGGTAAGACTTTGTTGGCGCGAGCGATTGCTGGTGAGGCAGACGTGCCATTTTTCAGCATCAGCGGCTCGGACTTCGTCGAAATGTTTGTCGGGGTGGGTGCTTCGAGAGTACGCGACATGTTCGAACAGGGAAAGAAGTCTGCGCCCTGCATTATATTCATCGATGAGATTGATGCGGTCGGACGTCATCGTGGGCACGGCTTGGGTGGCGGACATGACGAACGGGAGCAGACGCTTAACGCGCTGCTGGTGGAGATGGATGGATTCGATACTCAGGAAGGTGTGATCATCATCGCGGCTACAAACCGCCCGGATGTACTCGACCCTGCTCTTCTCCGGCCTGGCCGATTCGATCGCCAGATCACCGTAAATCTGCCTGACGTTAAAGGACGTGAAGAGATCCTGCGAGTGCACGCGAAGCGCGTGAAATTGGCGGAAGGTGTGGATCTAGGCGTTGCGGCGCGCGGCACGCCCGGCTACTCCGGTGCGGAGCTGGCCAATGTGATTAATGAAGCAGCCTTGTTGGCGGCGCGCCGTGGCCTCAAGGCCATTACCATGGCGGAGTTGGAAGAATCCCGCGACAAGGTGCGATGGGGAAAAGAGCGTCGAAGTTTGGCCATCAGCGAAAAAGAGAAAGAGAACACGGCTTACCACGAGGCTGGTCATGCGCTGCTTTGCGAATTGCTTGATCACACCGATCCGGTCCACAAAGTCACGATCATACCGCGAGGGCCTTCGTTGGGATCGACGATGTACTTGCCTGCTGAGGAAAAGTACAACAACCGCAAGAATGAATTGCTTGATCGATTGGTGGTAATCATGGGTGGACGCGTGGCCGAAGAAATGATTTTTGGCGACGTTACCAGTGGTGCGTCCGGTGATATCCGAATGGCGACGGGGATTGCCCGAAAAATGGTTTGCGAGTGGGGAATGAGTGAACGCCTGGGGATGGTCGAATACGGCGAACACGACGATTTCGTTTTCCTTGGCCGGGATATCTCTCGTTCCAGGGCTTATAGCGAGGCGACCGCTCAGGAGATCGATCGAGAGGTCAAGCGTTTATGTGATGATTCCTATCAGCGCGCTATGAAGGCCCTCACGCACCGCAAAGATGTTTTGATCGCGATCGCAAAAGCGTTGCTTGAATACGAGACGTTGGACGGAATCCAAGTGCGAGAGATCATTAACTACGGAAAGTTGATTAATCCTCCGCCTCCGATTCCGCCGGTCCGAATCGAACCGCGGCCCGATGATCGGCCTGAACCGGAAGGTCTCGGCGGTTTAACCGAGGCGCCGGTCTAATCGGGTTGCTTTCTCAGTTTTTACGAGCGCGGTGAGCTAGCGTTCACGGCGCTCGTTTTGTTTTTCCGGTAGGGACGCGCTCTTGCGCGTCCGCATGGGTCCCATGAGACCTATGCGACTCATTGAGACCCATGCGCCTGCTAGGAGAGACTGTACTAGGAATCCAGACGCCGTTACCGAAGCCTTACGGACGCGCAGGAGCGCGGTCCCTACCGAGTGCCTATCTACTGACCCGCATCTTTAGTTGACGCTCTCTCGGTGTCCGCTTAATTGCCGTCTCACCTTATTAAGGGACCAGCCATCATGACCAAAATTGGAATTAACGGGTTCGGGCGGATCGGACGTTTGGTATTTCGTGCAATCGTTGAGCAAGGCTTGCTCGGTAAGGAGGTTGATGTTGTCGCGGTGAACGACATAGTCCCCGCGGACAATCTCGCTTACCTGCTCAAGTACGACTCCACCCAAGGACGATTTGCGGGGGAAGTGCGAAGTGAAAAATCGAGTTCGGAATTGCCCGACGACGATACATTGGTGGTGGACGGTCATCCAATTCGTTGCCTCGCGGTAAAAGAAGGTCCCGCTGCCTTGCCCTGGGGCAAGCTGGGCGTTGAAATCGTCATCGAATCCACGGGCCTATTTACCGAAGCCGAAAAAGCAAGGGGACATCTGAAGGCAGGCGCCAAAAAGGTGCTCATTTCTGCGCCAGCCAAAGGCGAGGACATCACGGTTTGCATGGGCGTGAATCATGAAAAGTACGACCCGAAACAGCATCAAATCATCTCCAACGCGAGCTGTACGACAAACTGTTTGGCGCCAATTGTCCATGTCCTGCTTAAGGAAGGATTTGGGATCGAAGAAGGTTTGATGACGACGGTGCATAGCTACACCGCGACCCAAAAGACAGTTGACGGGCCTTCCCGCAAAGACTGGAAGGGAGGGCGTGCCGCAGCAATCAACGTTATTCCTTCGACCACTGGAGCGGCGAGAGCTGTTGGACTGGTTTGCCCTGAAGTAAAAGGCAAATTGACCGGTATGTCATTCCGCGTGCCGACCCCCGCCGTTTCGGTAATCGACCTGACGGTGCGCACAGTGCAGGAGACCAGCTACCGAGAAATCTGTGTGAAGATGAAGGAGGCTAGCCAGAGCTATCTTAAGGGTATTCTCGCGTATACGGACGACGAAGTGGTCTCGACCGATTTTCTACACGACAGCCACTCCAGCATTTTCGACGCTGGCTCGGGAATCGAATTAAACAGCCGCTTCTTTAAGTTGATCAGCTGGTATGATAATGAATGGGGCTATTCCCAACGCTGCGTTGATCTCCTCAAACACATCCTTTAGAGGCGCGTGCCCATGCCCAAGCTCTCGGTTCGTGATTTGGAGGTAAAGGGACGCAGGGTTCTAGTTCGTGTCGATTTTAATGTGCCGACCGAAGAGGTCGAGGAAGGGATCCGGATCACCGACGATACGCGGATCCGGGAGAGCTTGCCGACAATCCAGCTTCTCCGCGAAAAAGGGGCCAAAGTTGTTTTGCTCGCCCATTTCGGTCGTCCAAAGGGCAAGCCCAACCCGAAATATTCGTTGCGCCCAGTAGCCAAGCGATTGGCTGAGCTAGTCGGCGCCGAAGTCGAATTTTCTCCCGAAGTGATCGGCGACCAAGCGGAAAAGGCGAGTCGTCAGTTACCGGAGGGCGGAATATTGCTGATCGAGAATGTCCGTTTTTACGAGCAAGAGGAAGCCAATGACGCTGATTTTGCCCGGCAGTTGGCTCGGCTCGGTGACGTGTTCGTCAACGATGCGTTTGGTGCAGCTCACCGTGCCCATGGGAGCACCGAGGGCGTTGCTCACTGTCTGTCTCCCGCCGCGATGGGTCTGTTAATGGAGAAAGAGCTACGCTATCTCCAGGAAGAGTTGGCTACTCCGGAGAGGCCATTCCTGGTAATCTTGGGGGGAGCAAAGGTTTCGGACAAAATTGGCGTGATCAAGGCGTTAATGGAAAAAGCCGACGGCTTCTTAATTGGCGGTGCGATGGCGTATACGTTTTATCGCGCACTGGGCATTCCCACCGGAGCCAGCCGAGTGGAGGAAGACAAGGTACATCTCGCGGAGGAGCTGCTGCAACTCGCCAAGCAAAAGGGAATCAAGTTTTTGCTGCCGGTAGACAATATCGAGACAGACGAGTTCAAAGCAGGCGCCCATTCTCGCAACACACCGCTCTTGTCGAAAGAACGTGGGCTTACCGACGGTTGGGAAGCAGTTGATATCGGATCGGAGACGATTCGCTTATACGAAACAGAGATCGAGAAAGCAAAGACGGTGCTCTGGAATGGGCCGGTCGGAGTTTTTGAAATTCCTGATTTCGCAAACGGAACGAAAGCCCTTGCGGAAGCCGTGGCTCGTTCATCGGCAAAATCGATAATCGGTGGAGGAGACTCGGTAACCGCGGTAAAGCTGTTCGGGCTAGCTGATCGGATGACATTTATTTCCACCGGTGGCGGCGCATCACTGGAACTGTTGGAAGGCAAGACACTTCCCGGAGTGGCCGCTCTCACCGATAAATGATCATGCGCAAGAAGATCTTGGCCGCGAACTGGAAGATGAACCTCACCCACCTAGAGGCCGAGTCTTACATGCACACTTTTTTGGGCGAGATCGGTGAGGTCGATGACGTCGAGATCGTGATGATTCCGCCGTTTACTTCGATTCCGATTTTAGCCCAAATCTCTGAAAAAGCCCCCTTCATCCGAATCGGTGCGCAAAATATGTATTGGGAACGAAGCGGCGCTTACACCGGAGAGATCAGTGCAACGATGCTTCGGGTCTTATTTGTGAAGTACGTCGTGATTGGCCACAGCGAGCGTCGGATGTTGTTTAGTGAGACGGATGAAACGGTAAACCGCAAAGTTCACTCGGCTCTGGAAGCCGGGTTACGGCCCATTGTCTGTGTCGGCGAGTCAACTGCCGAGCGCGACAATGACGAAATAGAGACGGTGCTAAGGAGACAGCTCGAGTTAGGGCTGAAAGATCTTTCGGTCAAAGATTCTGCAGAGATCGTGATCGCATATGAACCGATCTGGGCGATCGGGACAGGTCGTACCGCGACACCAGTTCAGGCAGAGGAAGCGCATCGTTTTATTCGTTCAGTTCTT
>Ga0209648_10003964_pt1 | contig 12531 bp, 10 predicted proteins | sample GraSoi2013_115cm_FD_185830 | JGI IMG/M metagenome (GOLD analysis project Ga0209648, IMG submission 185830) | Grasslands soil microbial communities from the Angelo Coastal Reserve, California, USA - Sample 9_17_2013_115cm (SPAdes) (version 2) | ecosystem: Environmental > Terrestrial > Soil >...
CCCGCCCGCCTGTGTGATCTCGTCGAGCGGTCGATCCGGCGACAGCTTCCGCCGGGCGAGATCTCCAACATTATCGACAACATCGGACTGCCCTACAGCGGCATCAACACGTCGTACCTGAATACTGGAACCGTAGGCACCTCGGATGCGGATATTTTGGTGACGTTTGGCGTTAACAACCACAAGACGGCTAAGTACGTTCACGACCTGCGAATCAGCCTGGCAAAACAATTTCCCGGCGTGACCTTTTCTTTCCTGCCTTCCGACATAGTCACCCAAATCCTGAATTTTGGCTTGCCGGCTCCGATCGACATTCAAGTGGTGGGTAACGATCTACAGGGGAATCAAGCCTTCGCGAATGCCTTGCTTGAGCAAGTGAAATACGTGACGGGGATAGCCGACGCGCGCATCCAGCAGCCGTTCGATGAACCCTACATCCACCTTTGGATGGACCGCACCAAGGCGCAAGAGATCGGCTACAATGGCTCAGCCGTTGCGCAAAACGTTTTAATCTCGCTTGGTGGCAGCTTCCAGACCGCGCCAACATACTGGCTCGACCCTAAGAATCGAAACAGCTACGACATCTCTACCCAAACCCCGCAGTATCGCGTCGACACGCTCCAGGACCTCGCCAACATGCCCATCACGGGACCCACTCCTGGCGTCGCACCGGCCCTTCTCGCGACCGTCGCTTCCATCCAGCGCGGAACCGGAATGGCCGTTGTCTCGCACTACAACATCATGCCAGTCATCGACATCTTCGGAGCGGTGCAGGGCCGCGATCTGGGCGGCGTATCCGGGGACATTACAAGCATCATCGATAAAATGCGGTCGAAGCTGCCCCGCGGCTCGCAAGTTGTCCTGCGCGGTCAAGTTCAGACTATGCGCTCCTCCTATATTGGTCTCTTATCGGGGCTGGCCCTCGCTATTGTCCTTGTCTACCTCCTCATCGTGGTGAACTTTCAGTCTTGGCTGGACCCTTTCATCATTATTACTGCACTTCCCGCGGCTCTCGCTGGCATCGCCTGGTTCCTGTTCGTGACTCACACCACGTTGAGTGTGCCGGCACTCACGGGCACTATCATGTGCATGGGTGTAGCCACCTCCAACAGCATCCTGGTGGTGCAATTCGCCACCGAACAGTTGAGAGAGGGCAAAGACCCCGTCGCCGCGGCTCTTCAGGCTGGATTCACTCGATTCCGCCCTGTGTTAATGACTGCGCTGGCCATGATTATCGGCATGCTGCCGATGTCGCTGGGGCTTGGAGATGGTGGCGAGCAGAACGCTCCCCTTGGCCGCGCTGTGATTGGTGGATTGCTCTTCGCCACGGTGTCCACGTTGCTCTTCGTTCCAACGGTGTTCAGCATTCTCCATGGACTGCGCCACCGGCCGGCGGAAACCACTACTCAACCATAGGGCTTGCGAAATCGGATTTGAAGGGTGATGCAAATGCAATCGGAAACAGAAGGACAGGGTCACGTGCAAGAAGCGCAATCGCCGACTAGCCCCGCCACACAGCGTCGTTCGCGACGAGGCTGGCTCATCGGGGGCGCAATTTTTCTAGTTTTCGCCGGAGTATTGATTTCCGGCATTCTTGAGCGCATCCACACAAACGCCAGTCTTCGCACGGAAACCGCGGATTTGGCGGTACCCACCATTTCGGTTGTTGCGCCTAAGCGGGCCGCACCCTCGCAGGAAATTGTGCTGCCGGGAAACGTCCAACCGTTTATCACCTCGCCGGTTTTCGCGCGCACGAACGGTTATCTGGAACATTGGTACTTCGATATAGGGGCGCATGTCAAAAAAGGCCAGCTTCTGGCGGTAATCGCGTCTCCTGAAGTGGACCAGCAGCTCCAGCAAGCACAAAGCAATCTGTTAACCGCGGAAGCCAATCTCGAGCTGGCTACCATCACCAAAACCCGTTATGAAGGGCTTAAGAAAACCAACGCCGTGTCCCAACAGGACGTTGACAATACTGTCGGCACATACAACGCGAATAAAGCGATTGTCGAAGCAGACCAGGCAGCGGTCCGGCAGTACTCCGCGCTGGTGTCGTTCGAGAAGGTTTACGCCCCGTTCGACGGCGTAATTACCGCCCGAAACACCGACATCGGCGACCTGATCAATTCAGGCAGCAATGCCATTGTGAAAACCGATCTCTTCCACATCGCCCAGCCCGGCGTGCTACGCGTGTATGTCAATGTACCTGAAGAGTTTTCGCAGCAAACCACTCCGGGCCTGACCGCAGACCTGCAATTGGCGGAGTTTCCCGGACGTACGTTCACAGGGAAACTGGTCCGCACCGCCGAGGCCATTAACTATGCAACGCGCACGCTGCTGGTTGAAGTGGACGTGAATAACCCATCAGGGGAATTGCTTTCCGGCGCTTATGCGGAAGTCCATTTCAAAGTACCGGGGCATTCCTCCACCTACATTTTGCCGGTCGACACCCTCCTATTTCGGAAGGAAGGCCTGAACGTCGCCGTTGTCGAGAACGGGAAAGCGAAGCTGGTTCCGGTAATGCCAGGTCACGACTTCGGCACTTCGATCGAAATCGTTTCGGGTCTTAAGGGCAACGAATCCGTCATTACGAGCCCACCCGATTCCATCGTGACAGGAGAAACAGTGCAGATCGCTGCGCCGCAGGCAACACCGCCCCCGGCAGCCCCAGGAGGGAAGCAGTGAGTTCTCTCTGCGCCTCGCAATTAGCAGCCCGAGTCCGCAAGCGCATCGCGGGCAGTCTCTGTGTCCTGAGCATCCTCCTGCTAGTGGGTTGCACCGTTGGACCAAACTATAAGCGCCCCGCGGCGGAAGTTCCGCCAGCCTATAAAGAAGTCGGCGATTGGAAGCCTGCCCAGCCCAGCGACGAGAAGCTCAGCGGCAACTGGTGGGAGATATTTCAGGACCCGCAACTGAACGCTCTCGAAGCACAGGTCAACGTCTCCAACCAAAATTTGAAAGCCGCCGAGGCTGCATATACCCAGGCTCGTGCAGTGCTCCGCTACTCCCGCGCCGATTACTTTCCAACCTTGACCGTCAACCCGACGGTAACGCGCAACCATTACTCCACAAATCGACAACCCCGCAGCCCAACCTTCAATGGCGTTACCTTCACCGACATACAAATTCCCTTCGAGTGGTCTTACCAGGTCGACGCTTGGGGACGCATACGCCGCACCGTCGAATCTTATCGCGACCAGGCTCAAGCGAGCGCCGCCGACCTCGCAACCGTGAGCCTCTCGATGCATGCCCAGTTGGCCTTGTTCTATTACCAGGCCCGCTCCCTCGATGCCGAGGAGCAGCTTCTGAATTCGACCGTCACCCAGTATCAAGAGGCACTGGACTTGATTGAGAACAGGTATACAGGAGGGCTTGCTTCCGATCTGGAGGTTCAGCAGGCCAAAACGCAACTTGAGACAACGGAAGCTCAGGCCATCGATGTTGGAGTTGCCCGCGGCCAATACGAGCACGCCGTTGCAGTTCTGATGGGGAAGCCGCCGGCGTCTTTTACCCTCCCTCCTCTTCCTCTCACTATGCCCCCTCCCCCGATTCCCGCTGGTTTGCCCTCAGAGTTGCTCGAGCGCCGATCTGACATTGCAGCCGCCGAGCGGCTCATGGCCTCCGCCAACGCGCAGATTGGAGTGGCCAAGGCCGCCTATTATCCGCTCATCAATTTGGCCGCCGCGGGAGGCTTCGAGAGCGGCAAAGTTGGGACATTGATCTCTGGCCCCAGTGCTTTGTGGTCGTTTGGCCCGTCCGCAGCTTGGACCCTCTTCGACGTTGGCAGACGCCGGGCTGCTTCAGACGAGGCCATCGCTTTCTACGATGAAAGCGTCGCCAACTATCGCCAGACCGTCCTGACCGGTTTCCAACAAGTCGAGGACAACGTAGCAGGCCTGCGGATTCTGGAGCACGAAGCTCAGGTTCAAGCCAACGCCGTCATTGCGGCCCAGAAATACCTCGAACTCGCTATTACGCGTTACAAGGGTGGCGTCACCAGTTACCTCGAAGTCACGACCGCTCAGAGTGCCGCGCTATCTGACGAAGTCACCGCGGTGAATATTCTCGGCCGCCGCCTGGTCGACGCAGTCAGCCTGGTCCAGGCCCTCGGTGGCGGCTGGAACAACTCCGAACTGCCCAAGCGCCCCGAATGCTGCGGCAAGCTCCCCCACGAAGCAAGGTAATGCCCGCCATGTGGCACAGCGATTTCTGGCTGTGCGCCGTTGCGTGTCATCCTGGAGGCCGTCCGACGAGGTCCGCTTTCTGGACTCCGCAAACCAATTGTCATCCCGAGCGCAGCGAGGGACCTGCTTTTCGCCGTTGAATTTTGCACACCCATCCACAGATTGTCACAGGCATCCAACGAGAATTCGATTGACCACGCCAACTAGAAACACTATCTTCACGCCAGATTGAACCGGGAAGCGTAAAAACTTTACGGCTTAATCTAACAGGGCGCAAAAGCGTAACAGCCGATGCGCCCTTACTATTTCTGCGACCTCGCACATACTCATCGCGTCGCGCGATTAGCCTCTCGCCCTACGTCCCCAAATACATAACGTGAACGTACGTCCCCAGCCGCGGGTTATACGCCAGGTACCACCCATCATGATCTGGATCCGGATAGAGCACGATGTCGTCGCTATCCCACAGCCAGCCGCCCACATAGTCGTCATCGTACGGCGCAACCTGGAAGAAATACCCGCCAATGTCGAACCGATCGCGGTCGCCGCCGCGTATCCGCCAGATGTGCGAAGCCCCAATCGGCCGCTCAAACCGTCCATGCTGCCAAGGCTGATCGAGATGGTAATGCTGGTCATTGCGCCCCGTGTCGTGCCCTATCCAATGGTCATCCTGCGCGTGAACATGCGGCGCTTCTGGGTGCCCCTGCTGGTCCGCGTAAGTCCGCCGCTGCTCTCCCGGCTGCGGCTGTCCGCCGCGAGCCTGCTCGACACGCCCTGGCTGACCTTGCGCTTGCTGAGCTCGCCCTTGTTGGCCTTGCCCTTGCTGAGCGCGCTCTTGTTGGCCTTGATTGCCGCGCTGCTGCTGTTGTTGCTGCGGCGGAGGAGTCCGCACCGGCTGCGGCCCGCGCTGCGGTATATGCCCCTGGCCAACTCCTTGCTCCCGCCCGGGACGCACCTGCTGCTGTCCTTGCTGACCTTTCTGCTGCCCCTGTTGCGCATGTTGTTGCTGCTGCCCGCCTTTTTCTTGGGCAAGGATCCCCTCAGGAAACGCCGCCACTCCAAACACCATCATCGCCGCAACAAGTCCTGGGAAAATTCCCGCAAACCTTTTCATACATACCTCCAGTCGCAAATCCGAACGAGATTGTCCTGGCTACAACTCCTTAACAGCACCCTCACGACAGCCATGTTGTGCCCGGTGCTTGTCGAGGGCTACGCGGGCGGCGTAGCATTTCTCGTGCGTCTGCTTGCTGTATTTCATGGCTTCCGCAAACCGCTCATGCTGCCCTGTAAGATTCGCTAAATTGTCGGCGGACTCGAACAGCTCAATCGCGGCTCTAGCGTAATTCTCAAAGAGAATCTTGGCGGTAGCGCAGACCATACGGGAAGAATAGTAGCAGGAAGCCGACATCCAAACGGGACCGTTTATGGCCCGACGAGCAACTAGAACGATCCCCTAACCGGTTGTCATCCCGATCGTAGCGAGGGACCTGCTTTTCGCCGCAGCTTCAGTATATCCTGAGCCTCGAAGGGCTCCGACCACACCGCCCGCCCGGCTCGTTTCGCTTGTGGTGGCCTGTTCAAATTCGCCGGGATAAGATTGCCATGAGAGTCTTTCTCCTCGGCTGGCAACAAGCGGCTTCGATACAGTACAGGAGGGCAGTCATATGGCTTCAGCAACAGTCACCGGCTCAGCAAAGCCCCATGAATCCAAGCGACCATTATCTGAAGAAGAGCTCCGCAAAATGCACGCCTACTGGCGTGCGGCAAATTACGTCTCCGTGGGGCAAATCTACCTCTATGCCAATCCGCTTCTTGAGGAACCGTTAAAACTCGAACACGTCAAGCCGCGCTTGTTAGGTCATTGGGGCACGACTCCCGGGCTGAATTTTATCTACGTGCATTTCAATCGGCTCATCAAGAAATACGATCTCAACGTCATCTATGTAACTGGCCCCGGACACGGCGGACCGGGACTCGTCGCCAATACCTATCTCGAGGGCACTTACAGCGAGGTCTACCCGCACATCTCCCGAACCGTTGACGGGATGAGAAGGCTCTTCAAACAATTCTCATTTCCGGGAGGAATCCCGAGCCACGTCGCGCCGGAGACGCCTGGTTCCATTCACGAAGGCGGCGAACTTGGATACTCCCTTGCTCACGCTTACGGCGCCGCATTCGACAATCCTGACCTGCTCGTTTGTTGCGTGGTGGGCGATGGCGAGGCCGAGACGGGACCGCTCGCCGCGAGCTGGCACTCCAACAAGTTCCTGAATCCAGCCCGCGACGGCGCCGTGCTTCCCATTCTGCATCTCAATGGCTACAAGATTGCCAACCCCAGCGTTCTTGCGCGGCTCAGCGACGCGCAGTTAACGCAACTCTTCGCCGGTTATGGCTACAACCCTCACTTTGTAGAAGGTCACGAACCGGTAGCCATGCACCAACTCATGGCCTCTACACTCAACACCATCGTCGAAGAAATTAAAGCCATTCGACAAAATGCCCGCGCGGGCCAGCTCGATGGCCTGCCCGCGTGGCCGATGATCATCCTGCGAACGCCTAAAGGCTGGACAGGACCCAAAATAGTGGACGGAAAACCCGTGGAAGGTACTTGGCGCGCGCATCAGGTCCCAGTCACAGACCTATCCAAGCCAGGGCACCTGAAGATTTTGGAAGATTGGATGAAGAGCTATATGCCGAAGGAACTGTTCGATGAACACGGCAAACTCATCCCGGAATTGAGGGAGCTAGCGCCACAGGGAAATCGCAGGATGGGCGCGAACCCCCACGCGAATGGCGGCGTTCTGCTCAAGGAGCTTGTCATGCCGGACTTCCGCGAATATGCGGTCAAAGTGTCCAAGCCCGGCACGGGCATTGCGGAAGCCACTCGCGTGTTAGGAAGTTTTCTCCGCGACGTCATGAAACGCAACGCAGACTCGAAGAACTTCCGAGTATTCGGCCCGGATGAGACCGCTTCGAATCGGCTGGATGCATTGTTTGAGGTCACCAATAAAGTCACCATGGAACCCATCGAGCCCACGGACGAGCATCTTTCAAGGGATGGCCGCGTAATGGAAGTCCTAAGCGAGCACATGTGCCAAGGTTGGCTGGAAGGATATCTGCTCACTGGCCGCCACGGTTTTTTCTCCTGCTACGAAGCTTTCATCCACATTGTCGACTCTATGTTCAACCAGCACGCAAAATGGCTGAAAGTGACGCGCAACATTCCCTGGCGCCACCCAATTGCCTCACTGAATTACCTGCTCACGTCACACGTCTGGCGTCAAGATCACAACGGTTTCACCCATCAGGACCCCGGCTTCATAGACCACGTTGTGAATAAAAAAGCGGACATCGTACGCGTGTACTTGCCTCCCGACGCCAACACGCTGCTTTCGGTAGCCGACCACTGCCTCCGCAGCCGAAACTACGTTAACGTAATCGTTGCCGGAAAGCAGCCGGCGCTGCAGTGGCTCGACGTGGAATCTGCTATCGAGCACTGCACAAGCGGAGTCGGTATTTGGCAGTGGGCTTCGACCGATCAGGGCACTGAGCCAGATGTGGTAATGGCCTGTGCCGGCGATGTTCCAACCCTCGAAACTCTTGCCGCCGTGGATTTGCTCCGTCAACATTTCTCCGACATTAAAATCCGCGTTGTCAATATCGTTGACTTGATGACCATTGAGCCTTCCACCGAACATCCCCACGGCCTCTCCGACCCTGAGTTCGACTCCATCTTCACAACCGACAAGCCGGTCATCTTTGCCTATCACGGCTATCCCTGGCTCATTCACCGCCTCACATATCGCCGCACCAACCACGACAATTTCCACGTCCGCGGATACAAGGAAGAAGGAACCACAACTACTCCATTTGATATGACCGTTCTCAACGATTTAGATCGATTTCATCTTGCAGGCGATGTGGTCGATCGCGTTCCTCGCTTGCAACGCGTCGGCGCGCATTTCAAGCAGTTTCTGCGGAACAAGCTAGTCGAACACAAACAATACATCTGCGAACATGGTGATGACTTGCCGGAAATCCGCGATTGGAAATGGCCCCATTAGCCGATGAAAATCCTCGTGCTCAATTCGGGCTCTAGCAGCCAGAAAAGCGCATTGTACGAAATCTCCGGCGCCCTTCCAGAACACCCACCTGCACCAGCATGGCAAGGCCAAATCCAATGGGACGGCAAGCATGCCGAAATTCAGGTCCAGAATTCGACAGGCGCAAACCGGAAGCATCGCCTGCAGGTGCAGTCGCGTCATCACGCTATCGAGGAGTTGCTGAGCAGCTTGTGGAGTGGAGACGCCCGCGTCGTTTCTGCTGCCTCAGAAATCGACGTGGCAGGTCATCGCATCGTCCACGGTGGCAAGGACTTCGAACAAGCAATCGTCATCACGCCGGAGGTGAAATCCGCAATCGCGCGCATGGCCGTTTTTGCGCCGCTCCATAATCGAGCCGAACTGGAAGGAATTGAAATTATTGAAAAGCGCCTCGGCAAGGTTCCGCAGGTCGCTGTCTTCGACACTGGCTTTCATAGCCGATTGCCGGAAGCGGCCGCCGTGTATCCGGGTCCGTTCGAATGGCTCGCACAGGGAATTCGACGATATGGCTTTCACGGAATCAACCATCAGTATTGCGCGGAGCGCGCAGCGCAACTTCTCGGGCGCGAACTGAATTCACTGAAACTTGTGACGTGCCATCTCGGAAATGGTTGTTCCCTCGCTGCGATTCGCCACGGCCGCAGCATCGATACCACGATGGGGTTTACTCCGCTCGACGGCCTGATGATGGGGACCAGATCCGGCTCCCTCGATCCGGGAATTCTCACCTACTTGATGCGAGAAGAAAAATCCACGGGACAGCAGCTCGACGATTTGCTGAACACGAAGTCAGGTCTACTTGGAGTCTCTGGAATCTCCGGCGACATGCGGCAGATTGTGGCCGCGATGAAGGATGGAAATCGGCGGGCCAAGCTGGCTTTTGAAATGTTCGTGCATCATCTTCAATCTAGTATCGGCGCGATGGTCGCGGTGCTGGACGGCGTAGACGCTTTGGTCTTCACCGGAGGCATCGGCGAAAATTCCTCTGAGGCACGGGCCGCGGCTTGCGCCAACTTCGCATTTCTTGGGCTGAAACTCGATGCGACAAAAAATACGCAGTCACCCGCAGATCAGGAAATTTCTCTATCTGATTCGGCCGTCTCCGTCCTCATCATCCGCGCGCAAGAAGATTGGGCCATCGCGCGCGATTGCTGGCGCTTGGCTTCAGCAAAAAGCCAAAGCGGCGCGAGCGCGAGCTAGCGAGAATGCCCGCTGCAGAGCCCGGACCTCCGGGAGGAATCTCATCTCCGCGCCACCAGGAGCGGCATGACGGCAAAAACTCCGAGCGTCACGTAATAGACGGTTGCCGCCACAGGGTCGCGGTTTGCAAGGTAATCACTAATCGATAGCCCTCTCAGCCAAAGCACTAACGTAAACTCCGCGACCAGCGTTAGGCCAAGCGCGATTACGCCCATGCCGAGTCGACTCGATGCTGTGTTTGGTACAGTGAGTTTCCGAACTATCCATCGCGCAGCAACAAAGCTGATCACCAGCATGATGGGCGCCTCCAACACTTCGGCTAGTCTCGTGCCGATTCGCGGAGCAACCCATAGAATCCTCATGGGGCCAAAAACGAAGCCCGCTCCGAAAACGCATAGGAAATAAAGCACAGCGGCTTTCAGAATCTGCATTTGGGTTCGCCTTGCGCCTGGGTCAAAGCTTAACGCTCATCCAGGAAAAACATGTCCCCATCGCTCTCGGATGTTGGGGTTGAGGCGGCGAATAGCGTCGCTTGGTCCATTCAGTTCTTTTTTTCTTTGGTTTTGCCCCCGGGGCGGGTGGCCCATCCCTGCGCCATTGCTTCTTGCAAGGGTGGGGCTCAAAAAAACTACCAGCCGCATCAACCGGAGGTAGGTTTGTTATATTGGTTCCCGCCCAATCTGAGAAAATAACTTTACCTCGTTCATGCCCAACGAAACACCTCGTGCGACCCGCCGACACCAACGTATCTCCTTGCCGAAAGGCATGTCCGTGGCCTGGTACGGTGGCGGCCAGCAACAGGTTTCTCGCGTCAAATCGTTAAGCATGGGAGGTCTGTCCCTCTGCGGATCCATCACGCTACGCGCAGGCTCGGACCTGACCCTTGTTTTTGAAGTACCCGGAGGGATTGTTACGGCGCAGGCGGTTGTCCGGAGCGTCGTCGCCGGTGAGGAGATGGGTGTCGAATTTACTAAGATGAATCCTGAAAGCCGAGCTCTGCTGGAAAGATTGCTCACGCGGTTGTTGCGCTAACGATGTGTTGATCGGGCATCGGACGGTTAGCGTCGCCGGACGGGTGGGCCATCCTTGCGCCGTTGGTTCCTTCAAGGGTGCAGCATACTCATCCGCAAGCCATTCAATCCACAGTCTTTAATTTCTCACTTGACAAATAGTAACGAATGCGGTAATCTCCAGGCCAAGGTTCTGCTGACCGTGTCCCCGTTACCTCCCTTCTTTCTTCCGCAACCCAGTGTGTGTTCCCCTAACCGGCGACTCCTCCCATCACATGGGCCACGTGGCGCCAATATCTCCCCCATTCTCAGCACATTGCGCATACCTCCCGTCGCCACGGGGGTGCACCCTAATCCCTTCCGCTCTTACGCCCTTACCTCTGTGTCTCAGTGTCTCTGTGGCAAATCCAATATTCTCAGCAGTTTGCCGCCTCTTTGTCGCTCTTTGCGCTCTTTTTCGCACCGCCTCCCTTTGTTTTCAATAGCTTGCGGACTCTTTTTGCAAAATGCCGGGGGGTGGGGGGTATCAGGATGCTCTAGACGTTCAGATGCGCCTTTTGCATCCCGAATGTATTTACGGGACCTTCGGACGTTCAGACTTTCAGACGCGGGTGCGCTTCCGCCGCGGCACGGAGCCGACACCGAAGCCACGGTGGGGTCGCGCGGCGGCAAAGCCGCGGTTGGAGAAAAATGCGCAACGGGCCTAAGTTATTGAAGACGTTCACTTTCCGGGCGGTCGTCTTGGAGGCCGTTTGGCCTCGAGAGTGCCTTTCTAATTGATGAAACCAAACTCCGCGAAATAGGAAATGTGAAGCGCGGAATCTCTAGAAAGGGAGATTTAACTATGAACCGCAAACTGTTTACCGGCGCGATCGGCCTGATGTTGTTAGGAGGCATTTTCTTCGTTCCACAGGGCCGGGCCGACGAATCCGATAAGAAAACGATTGTGACCATCAACGAACCCATCCAGGTTCCCGGGAAAGTGCTTCCTGCGGGCACCTACGTATTCAAGCTGATCAATACCAACGATCGCACCCTCGTCGCCATTTTCAACGCTGACGACACGCACTTGATAACCATGGTCCAGGGCATTCCGGACAGTCGCATGCAAGCCCCAGACAAAGCGATCATCCAGCTCGAACAGCGGTCCTCCGAGCAGCCAGAAGCGCTAAAGGCGTGGTTCTACCCGGGCGATAACGCCGGCGTGGGGTTCGTGTATCCCACGAAGTAAGAAAGAATAAGTAAGGATCAGGCCCTCGCGCCTGGCGCCGCATACGGCGTCAGGCGCTTGTATTGTTTACTCCGATGAACCGGGTGTTTACCGCGATGAACCGGGCGAGACGCCGTTTGCCGAAACACTTTGATAAATTCGTACTCAACTGTCTGCCTTCGACACAGTGTCCAACGGGCTGGCACTCCCCATTGTTTCCTTCCTGCCACCGAGCTTCATTTTCCATCACTTGCAAACTCAGCACGTTTGGCAGCCGCATTGCACGTTCGAGTTGTCGCTCCAGCGACGCAAACGTACAAGCATGTCCATTGAGCGTGGAGAAATCTTTTTAAGGAATTTCCTCCAAGCTTCACTGAGAAGCAAGTTAAGGAGAGAATTGTGAAACAAAAAATATTGCATCGAGCGGTAAAAATCTTGGGCGTGATCGTAAGCACTGTAGTGCTCGCCGCGATGCTCGCAGCCCTGCCAAGCGTTCCAAGCGCACAGGGACAAGACGCAGCGACGGGAGCCGCCATCCCGCCGGGCACCATACTGCCCGTTCGGCTAAATTCTTCGCTTTCGTCCACGGAGACCAAGCCGGGCCAAATCATTAGCGCCCGGATCATGCAAGATGTGCCTCTGGCGACTGGCGGAAAGATTCGCGAGGGGAGCAAAGTGATTGGCCACGTGGTGGATGTATCGTCTTCGACAGACAGCGCCATGGCAAGGATCTCGCTGCAGTTCGACAAAGTGGTTTCTTCCGGCCGCACAATTCCCGTCAGAACGAATTTGCGGGCGGTGGCCGGGTTCATGGCTGTCGT
>Ga0209648_10003968_pt1 | contig 12522 bp, 5 predicted proteins | sample GraSoi2013_115cm_FD_185830 | JGI IMG/M metagenome (GOLD analysis project Ga0209648, IMG submission 185830) | Grasslands soil microbial communities from the Angelo Coastal Reserve, California, USA - Sample 9_17_2013_115cm (SPAdes) (version 2) | ecosystem: Environmental > Terrestrial > Soil >...
GGATGAACGGGATCTTGCGGTGTCCCAGGTGGTGGAGATGTTCGAGCGCGAGCCGCCCTCCCGCTTCGTTATCCACCATCACGGAGCTGACGGCGTCACCGGGCATCTCCCATCCGATGGTCGCCGCGATAATGTTTCTCTTGCTGAGGTCCGCGAGCAGGTGGATGTCCACGAAAAGCCAGTTCGCGACGACGATCAATGCCTCGACGTGATGCTCCAGCAGCATTTCAAGGTATCGTTCGAACCGGTTTCTCTGGTTGTGGGCGTCGGCGAAAATCTGGACGTACGACGACTGATAGAGTGCGTTCTCAATGCCCCGCAAGACCGGCGTGCAAAATGGATCGGTAATGTCGAAAAACATCACTCCGACGCTATGGCTCCGTTTGCTGCGAAGAAAACGCGCCATCGCGTTTGGCCGGTAGCCAAGTTTTTTGGCGGTTTCTTCAATGCGCTTTTTCGTGGCCGGCGCGATGTACCGCGCCAATGGCGCATTGTTCAGCACGATCGAAACCGTCGCGGGAGAGAAGCCGCTGGACTTGGCGACGTCCCTCATCGTGATGGTCTGGTTCTTTCCGCTTTGCCGTCTCACCGCAATGAGCACCTCCGCGGGCATGACCATCATGCTTCCAGGGTCGCGCATGGCGCAATGGGTCCGTCTTCCACTCGCTGCGTCATTCTGCGGGCACCTCAAAGGAAAGCTGCTCCCGGAAGCCGCGCGTTTTCCACACGCCGAAAGCGATCCCCGCGGCCATCCAGATCGAGCCCGCAACCATCGCGGGCCGGCTCAGGTTCAGCCATAGCGCCAGGCAGATGAGAAACCCCAGGATGGGTGGAATCAAATTGATCAGTTTTTTCTCTTCCGCACGAAAGTAATAGCGCACGAACGCCGCTGCGTTCACGCCCATGAACGCGATCAAGGCTCCAAAATTCAGCATCTCCGCGCCAAGCCCGTAAGCCTTGTCCCCATTCAGTATTTTTAGAAAAATTCCCCAATCCAGCGCCTGCGCGCCGTGGATGTAGGATCTATATCCGGCCACTGCTTCGAGCAGGAACGCGCCGATGAGTGCGGCACCTCCGACGAAGAGAACGTTGTTCTTGGGAATCCGGTGCTTGCCATCCAGCTTTCCGAAGAATGATTTAGGCAGCGCATTGCTCCGCCCCATACCGAAGAGCAGGCGTGCCGCCCCAATTTGCGACCCCAGTCCGGAACCGAAATTGGCGAGCAGCAGCGTGAAACCAACGAGAAGAAAGAGTGGAGCGATGGTTTGAGTTCCGAGATGCAGCGCGGGCCAGAGGCGGCGCATGATTTCCGGATAAGCGGTATTTACGTCCGGGAATGGTTGTGATATCGGCCAGATGAGCTGGGCAATATAGACTTCCGCCGCGGACAGAAGACCGATGACCAGGCAGGTGAGCACTGTCGCCAGCAGGATGTTTCGTCGCGGATTTTCGGCTTCTTCAGACAGCGTGGAAATCCCGTCGAAACCGATATAGGTCAGAACCGCGATGGAGGTGCATCCAAATAGGCCGCCGAAGGCAAAGGTTTGCGGGTCGAAAAACGGCCTGGTAAAGAAGGCGGGATCGGCGTGTGGATGGCCGAAGATGTAGCGCGCGGCAACCACGAAGATGACCACGACGACAGCGCCCATCCCCGCAGCCATGCCGGCGTTAATTCGAGCGGACGTTTTGATGCCCCGGATATTCAGCAGCGTGAAGACCACCGCAAAGAAAACCTTCCAGGCCCAAATAGGGACTCCTGGCGCGAAATCATGGGCTTGTCCCGCGCACCACACCGTGCAGATCAACGGGTTAAGCATGTAATCCATCACCATGCTCCAACCCGTTACAAACCCCACGCTCGGATGAATTTCCTGCGCGACATAAGTGAATGCCGAACCCGCGCTCGGATACGCCCGGGCCATTCGCCCGTAGCTGATCCCCGTAAAGAGCATCGCTACCATCGCGATCAGGATCGCCGTCACGACGTGGCCCTTGCCCCGGTCGCTCAGGACGCCGTAGATAGACATCGGCGCCACCGGTTGAATCACGATGACGCCGTACAGAATCAGGTCCCAGAGCGTCAGAGTCCGCCGCAGGCGCGGCCCGGAACCCGCCGTGATTTCATTGCTCAAGCCACTCTCCTATTGGGGGAAGCGTTTTCTTCGAAGTCATCCACATCCGGCGCCGCGTCCGACGGCAACGCCAACCTCTATTCAATCGTTTCAATGCTGACAGTGTGCGCAATCTTGCCCGACTGCGCAACTGCAAAAGTTTGCGCCACGCTCCCGCTCATCCCAGTTGGATTTCTGCTGCCACATTTTGTCCTGTACTTTCGTACAGCTCGCGTAATCCACAGGACGGTGCCTCTTGCCTAACGAACTCCCCGATTTGCCCTGCAACTGAAATAACCCCTATATAGTCTAATTAGGTAGGTGTCCGGCTAAGAGAATGAAGGAAAATCCGGTTCAGCCATGAGCGAGGCTCCAATCACAAACGGCCGCGGCAACGTTCGGATCTTTCTCGCGCATTTCGGCGCCTTTCTCTTTGTGGTTCTCGCCGCTTACTGGCTTCGCCGCTTCACTCTGCAGCCTGATGCCATTCTTCAGGGCTATCTGCAGGTCGTCAGCGGCCTTCTCGCCTTTGTTTTCGCCGCCGTGACTCTCGTCCGTTTCCAAGGAACTCAGGACCGCATTTCACTGATTCTCGGCGCTGGATTTCTTCTCTCCGGCGCCGTTCTGTCCGCGACGAGTGTTCTCTTTTTTCAAGTTCTTCCGGATACTCTTCTGCACTCCATGTGGGGGCCCATCGCCTGGTGGCTTGGCCGCATGGTCTTGGCGCTGCTGCTCTTCGTCGCGCTTCTGGTTGAGCACTTCCTGCCGCGTTCGCGTCATCCACGCCGCGAAATCGCTGGCGCCCTGCTGGCGGTAGTCGCTCTGACCTATGTGCTCGCGGTCGCACTTCGCCGCTTGCCGCCGGAAGTCTCCCGCCATCCCAGCGCCTTCTTCCCCAATCCGGAGCAGTTGCTGCCCGGCGCAATTTTCCTCGTAAGTCTCATTTGGTTCCGCCGCCGCTTGTCCGTGGAGGATTCCGCTTTCGACCGCACCATTTATGCGGCCACTTGGCTGAATGTCGCCGCTCAGCTCTCCGCCGCCCAATCCGCGCGCTTGCTGGACGCTCCATTTGTTTTCGCCCAGGCACTTATGGTGTTGGGCTATACCGTCGCGCTGGGTGGCGCGCTTTTCGATAACGCGCGGCTCTTCGAACAAGTCCACCATCTTGCCGTTAGCGACCCGCTCACCGGTCTCGCCAATTACCGCCGCCTCCTTGACGTTCTCGAAAACGAGACGGAACGCACCAATCGCACCGGCCGTCCGTTTTCCCTGCTGCTTCTCGATCTTGATGGGCTGAAAGCGATTAACGATACTTATGGCCATCTCGTCGGCAGCCGGGCTATCTGCCGTCTCGCGGATATTCTCCGCATTCACTGCCGCGCCATCGATACTGCCGCGCGATACGGTGGCGACGAGTTCGCCCTGGTTCTCCCGGAATCCCGCGAAGAGGAAGCGCACCGCGTCGCCAATCGCATCCGCGAAAAAATGGCCAACGAGGATGAACCGCCGCGCCTCTCCGCGAGTATCGGCATCTCCATCTACCGCGGCGATGGCGAGCGCATCGAGAAGCTGCTTTCAGAGGCAGACAAGGATCTCTACGCGGAAAAGACAAAGCGGGGAAAGCGCGCCTCTGGTGCGCACAATCCCCGCCATCGTACCCCCCAAACCTAAACCGCTCGAGCCGTTTGCCTATTTATTCGAATCAACTGTTGGGCAGCGGGTACGCCCATTTCATGCTGGTTTATTATGCTTTAGTGAGTTGGCGATTTCGGCTGCGACCCGCGCGATGCCCTAATTGCATCCGTCAGCCTGACTAGCGTCACTGAGAGCGGCGAGGAGGCTCGCAGCCGTTCCGCCGGGGATCATCCGTCCGGTTTGGGCACTTACTTCGTTACCGAAGGCGCCGAGCATGCCGCAACCGGAATTGAAATCTCCACCGTCTAGCATGGTCTTCGCGTTCTGCAGTTTCGCGCTCAGGCTCTGGGCTATCCCCGAATCCAGGCTCAGAGAATTAAGCAGAGCAATCAGTGCATCGACGCTCCCGGTCACCACTTCGATGGTCACTTCCGAAACTTGGTAGCCCGGTTGAGTGAAATCGGCATTGAAGAAGCAATTAAGCGTGCCCCCAAACATGTTGCATCCCGTCAGGATGGGGCCGCCCGGGATGAACCCGGGATGCTTGTGAACAGTAGGATCCGCCGGGTCGGGATGAGTACCCGTTCCATTGACCTTTTGGTTGAGGAACGCGGTATCCATCTGACCGCTAGCGCCTTCGTCATTCGCTTCCGTTCCGGCGTCCAGGATGTCGGAGCCGAAGACAATAAAGTGAATCGGGCCTTCGCCGTCGTTGAATCGGCCGTTCCTGAACAACCGGATCGGGTGGACGCTGTCCGTACCGAAGAACGCGTCATTGCTCGGTACGATCATCACCAGATAGCTTAAGTATTGGTTGTTGGCGTTCTTGTGATCGAGTTGGAACACTGTCGAGAGGGTTTTACCCGGTCTGGTCGGATTGCCGAGCGTAGCTTGCGGGCCGTGGTTTGCGTAGTTGTTGAAAATCTCAAACATGCAAGGCGCCGAGGGAGAATAAACGCTCGCCAGGCCCTTGCACACGTTAGGCGGAGGGAGCACATTGGTAACATCACCAGTTACACCGTCCTCAGCAATGTGCTGTACTCCGGTTGAGGCTGGCTGGCCAACGAGGAAGGTCGGGAAATTGCCGTCGTGAACGCCAATCCAGGGGCGCATGGTCCAAACACCATTATTTAGAGGCGCTGTGTTCGTGATGCTGAACTGAACTTTCTGGGCGTGCAATGCACTCGGGGCCAGCACTAGCAGTACGCCTATTCCACCCAGAACCAGATGCTTCGTTATCCTCATACTTTCCTCCACAGAATCAGAATTTCCGTCTTGGGCTGTGGAAACCGCAAGTATAAATCCAACTCGTGGTTGCCGAACAAATTTCTTGCAACCATCGCGGTCAACCGTACCAGTACCAACTATCGCAGCGTAAGGCGCAAGCCGCCGCTCTCCGCACTCGAAGAACTGGTGAAAAGCAAACAGCACAAATCAGCAAGAGTATGACTCGGCGAATGATTGCATTCCTTTTTCCGCGGCCTCAGAAAACCGCGCGGTTCTGCGTGGTCGCTTTCGTCTCCAGCGAGAATCGCGCCTGGGCAGCGGCGCCGTCGAGCAGCTGCCCCGTGACATACTCTCCCACCCCCGGGCCGTGCTTGAACCCGTGCCCCGAGCCTCCGCCTGCAAACCACACATTTTCCATTTCCGGATGCCGGTCAATTAGAAAATCACCGTTCGAGGAGTTCTCATATTGGCAGACGCGGGTTTCCACAATCGGCGCGTCGCGCAGGGCAGGAAACCGCCGCGCCACATACTTTCGAACCATCTCCGTCATCGCTGGAGAAACAATCCTCGACTGCGCGTCCGGGTCGACGAGCTCGCCATGCTCGTCAAACGCAATCTTCAATCCCCGCCCCTCAATGTCCGGCATTCCATAGACCAGGTCCTCCTGAAACAGCCACGTCGGCAGCGCCGGTGGCGCAAACCGCGTATCGCCCGCAGGAATACCGAAGTAGAACACCTCCTGCCGCGAAGGAAAAATTCGCGCGCCAAGAACCTCCGGAAAAACTTTGCCAAGCCACGGGCCGCAAGCAAAAATGAATTGCCCTGCAGAAATTTTCCCGCCATCGCTTGTCGCCAATTCGTGCGCGCGGCCGGCCCCCGTTGGTCTGAGGACCTGCGCGCAGAGATACTCCGCTCCAAGCCGAACCGCGTCTTCCACCACCGCGGCCACCGCTCGCCGCGCCATCAGAACACCGCTCTTCGGCTCAAAGATCCCACTCTTGATGCCATCGAACCCCATCTGCGGATAGCGCTTCTCGAGCGCCGCCCGGTCCAGCTCTTCGAACGTTACGCCGCATCGCTCTAGGGTTTCGCTGGTCTGCCGCAACCGGGCATCCTCGTCACCGGACATCCAAAGCACCCCAGTCTCGAGAAAAAGTGGCTGTCGCGTGGCCGCAAAAAAATCCTTCCACTTCGCCAGTGAACGCTGAGACCACCGCGTATACAGCTCATCCGCGCCATACCCCATTCGAATGATCCGCGTTTCGCCCCCGGAACTGGCCCGCGAATGCGCCGGACCGTAGGCTTCCATCAACGCCACGCGCTGGCCCCGCTTGGCGAGGTGCCACGCCGTCCACGCCCCAAAAACGCCCGCTCCCACCACAACTATGTCGTACGTCTTCTGCCCACTCATGGCCCAAGAATCCTATCGCAAGTGCTACCTTCAACGAAGTAGCGGTTCAATCTCTGTTTAGCCGCTACGCGTCCCCACGAAACTTCCCCAAGACCTGTTTTCTCGGCATGCATGGACACTTGTCCGCTAACCCGGCACACCAGGAGTTAGGCGCGGCCGAGTAGCCGTTCACAGGTGATGAGGAAATTCGCCGACAGTGTCTAACGCACGGCCTCAGGCAAATCGCGTCCGACAATAACTTCCAAGGAGGCGATGATACGCTCGGAATCTGCTTGGCCTGAACACCCGCAGCCGCAATCGCTTTTTCTCATTGTCAAAGTTGACTTCAACTTGGCTGAGCTTAAACCGAAGAATGCCCGCCCGCACTTTTGCCAACGCGTAAGTCACAACAGAAATATCTCTTATGAGATAGGCCTCAGCACATTGAATAGATTGCTATACTCATCCGTCCACAGCGGCACTGCATGGCGAATAGTGACAGGCTTGCTTCGCTCCTTCAGCTCCGGCAAGTTCATCATATTGGGGTTCGCCGAGGCGAGGACCCAAACGCTGAAGCCGGGCTGTTCTACCTCGACGGACGTCATGCGATACTCGCGGCTCAGGCCGTAAGCTACGGGGCGGAGATCTAGCGCCCGATTCGAGAGATGGAAAGCAATAACCGAATCTGAGCCGCTCAGATGCCGAATGTACAGCGCCATGGCCTCTTTGGTCAGCAGATGCACTGGAATGGAATCACTGCTGAAAGCGTCAAGTACGACCACATCAAATTTCTGGAGCTGCCCTGTCGCTGCTTCTTTCTCGAGGGAAAGGCGGGCGTCGCCCAACACAACGTCAATTGTGGCGGGAGAATCCCGCAAGAAGCTGAACCATGGTTTCTGCCCCAGCGAGAGCCTGAGCACTTGCGGATCAATTTCGTAAAACCGGAAATAATCGCCGGGATGTCCGTAGGCCGCCATCGTGCCCGCTCCGAGACCTATCACACCTACTCGCAAGGCCCGTCGCTTCCCGCCCTCATCGATGGATCGTGGAAGGTGATCCAGAATCAGCCCTACGCCGCTTAACCGCTTGTAATACAGTGTCGGCTCATCATGCACGGCGGGGTCTCTTAACTGCACGCCATGTCGAGTTCGGCCATGCATCAGCCAGTTTCCGAACTGGTCTTGAAATCCAGTTTTCACGCCAAAAAAATTTCTGGCCCGAAATGCAACTCGTCCTCCCGCGTCCCGACGAATCAGCGCACTGCCGTAATTGTAACCTTGGGACATAAACGCGATTATTACCGCGTAAAGCAACACTCGAAGGACCGGACGCTTGTAAAACCAGGACTCCTTGTCGAGCAAAACAACGGTAAGCAGGAGGACACCGCAAAACAGGAGACTGAGTTGGAATTCCCAGAATCGTCGAAAAATGTGAGGCGCAATCAGGACCACGAGAATCGAGCCGAGTGCGCCTCCCGTGGCAATCGTAAGATAAAAGATCGACAAAAACTCGCGGGCAGGCTTGCGCTTCACCAATTCACCATGGCAAACCATGCAAACCGCAAATAGCGCCAAACAGAAAACCGTAATTTCAACTAGGATGTGCGGCACAGCTTTTGCTGATAAAACAATCAGGGCAGCAAAAAAAGCCAGCGCATAAATGGAATAACAGATGCTGCGCCGATACCAGCGCTCGTTGCCGAAGCAGATGATGAAGGTCAGCAAGTACAAGCAAAGTGGTAAAACCCAAAGCAGGGGAATGACAGCTATTTCTTGGCAAATTAGGTTGGTTGTGGCGAGCAGCATCGCCGAAGCGCATGCAGCGAAGGCAAGCCACATCAGTTGGGAAGTTTTTTTCGGTTTTTCGCCGGCCTTACTGACTCGGACCAGAGGCCTTTCTACTGTTGAGGAACGCTTTTGCAGCACCCACGTACATGCGCCATAAGCTACGAGAAACAAGCCATAGCCCGCGGACCAAACCCACGCTTGAGTGCGCAGCAAGAGAAAACGTTCCTCCAAGAACGGATAACTCAAGAGCCCGAGTAGAGAGCCTACGTTTGACAGTGCGTAAAGCCGATAGGGAGATCCTGGTTGAGCGCGACTGAGCCAGACCTGGAGCAACGGTCCAGTGGTGGAGAGGATCAGGAAAGGAAACCCCACGCTGACGAAAAGTACAAAAATCACTCGCCACTCTGGCGAACCTCCAGGAACCGGCTTCCAAACTGCACTAGGCGTGATCGGGGAAGGCCACCGATGAGCCATCACGGCCAGCACTGCCAAGGATGCCAACAAAAACGCGAAGTGCAGGCGTGTTTGCGACCTCATTGTAAGCCGCGTGGAAACCGCGTGAGCGTAAAGGTATCCTAACAACAAGAGAATTTGGAAGAGCAGCAGACAAGTGTTCCAAACCGACGGGCTTCCGCCAAACCAGGGCAGGACGTGCTTTCCAATAATCAGTTGCACCTGGAATAGCAGAAACGCGCTCAGGAAGATCGTGGCAGCATACAGAGTCGTGAAAGGCGCGGATTTCGATCTCGCGTTCACTTCGGTGGTTGGAATTGCTTCTGTGGCGGTAGAGGACGGCATCTCTCATATGCTAGCCGAATCGCTTTCAATGGTCGGAGGTTCCGTTTCGTTGTGATCCCAAACAGGAAACCCCTGCTCTTTGGTAAGCGTCAGAGGAAGGCACCTATTTCCCTAGAAGAGCGGCTGATGAAGTGGAGGGATGAGAGAAGAACAAGTCACTGGGGAAGGTCGGCTGCGACGGGGTCGGGCGGAGGCGGAACAGTTGGTCGAGATGATCGCGTTCGTAACCTATAGTCGATTCCTTTCGCGAGTGCTGGCGCCCTCGGATATAATCCACTTGGATGATTAACACGCTTATCGGACAAGTGGAATTCCACTTCTCCGCCAAGTCGGCTACACCGCCAGGTAGAAGTCGTATTGATGTGACCCGGCCCATCCGTGTTAGGCCTCGGGCGACGAAATTGGGGGATGATGCCGGCGCCGGTCAGGTTGAAAGGTATAATGGCTTCGCGCGCCCGTAGCTCAGCTGGATAGAGCATCTGGCTTCGAACCAGAGGGTCGGGAGTTCGAGTCTCTCCGGGCGCGCCAGTTTAGTTTCCCCTTACAAGCAGTAATTTCCAGCGATACCCATTGCCTGATTAACGCGGAACTCGGCAACTGTCTCACTACCCCAGCGAAAAACTCTTCCTTCCAAGTACGGGAAGCGATACCATTTTGCGTTTTCGTTCTCGTCACCGGAGGATCATGTGAAATTGTCTCGTCAGCTCTTTTTTGCCACCATTTCTTCTCTCATCTTCCTTTTTCTCTTGGCAGCAACAGCAAACGCTCAGCAGATTGATCCCAAGACCTACGGCGGAATGAAGTGGCGCCTCATCGGCCCCTTCCGTGGCGGCCGGGTCCTTGCCGTAACCGGAGTGGAGAGCCAGCCGAACACCTACTATTTTGGCGCTGTCGCAGGCGGCGTTTGGAAAACCACGGACGGCGGCGTTTCCTGGGATCCTCTCTTCGAGAAGCAGTCCACTTCATCCATTGGCGCCATTGCCGTCTCCGATTCCGATCCCAATGTAATTTACGTGGGCAGCGGCGAAGCCTGCATTCGCGGCAACATCTCCTTTGGCGACGGCGTCTATCGTTCGAATGATGGCGGCAAAACCTGGAACAACGTCGGGCTGAAAGATACTCGCCACATCGGCAGACTCGTCGTCCATCCTGCGAATCCCGATGTCGCCTTTGTCGCCGCCCTCGGCCATGCCTACGGCAAAAACACCGAGCGCGGCATCTTCCGCACCCGTGATGGCGGCAAGACCTGGGAGAAAGTTCTCTACCTCGACGACCGCACCGGCGGCATCGACATCGTTTTCGATCCGCGCAATCCCCACGTTCTCTTCGCCGCGATGTGGGAAGGCTACCGCACGCCCTGGACGCTCAACAGTGGCGGCGACAAGGACGGTCTCTACCGTTCGAACGACGACGGCTCGACCTGGAAGCGCGTCGAAGGCAATGGCATGCCCGAGGGCCCGCTCGGAAAGATCGGCGTGGCTGTTTCCGGCGCCGATTCCAATGTTGTTTACGCCTTGATCGAGGCGAAGAAAGGCGGCCTCTACCGCAGCGATGACGGCGGCGTGAACTGGGCGCTGATCAACGACGATCATCGTTTCCGCCAGCGCGCCTGGTATTTCACCCACGTTTGGGCCGACCCCAAGGATTCGGGCAAGGTCTACATCGCCAACACCGGTCTTTTCCGTTCGAACGACGGAGGCAAATCCTTCGAACGCCTCACTGCCCCTCACGGCGATCACCACGGCTTGTGGATCGATCCCAACGATCCCAATCGCCTCATCAACGGCAACGATGGCGGCGCAACGATTTCCGTCGACGGCGGCAAGAATTGGTCCACCCAGAACAACCAGCCCACGGCGCAGTTCTACCACGTCGCCGCCGACAACGATTTTCAGTATCGCGTTTACGGCTCGCAACAGGACAACACTTCCGTTGGCATTCGAACGCGCAGCGATCGCAGTTTCATCGACCGCGGCGACTGGGATGCCGTTGGCGGCGGTGAAAGCGGCTACATCGTCCCCGACCCGCGCGATTCCAACATCGTTTACGCAGATGACGAAGGTCCGATCTTCACCCGCTTCGATCGCCGCACCAATCAAGCACAAAGCATTCAGCAATGGCCCGAGGATCCAAATGGCCACCCGGCCGCCATTCAGAAATATCGCTACACCTGGACCATGCCGATCGTGATCTCCGCTCACAATCCGGACGTCATCTATCACACCTCACAATTCGTTTTTCGTTCGAATGATGCCGGCCGCACCTGGACCACCATCAGTCCGGATCTCACGCGCAACGACAAATCGAAGCAGCAGGATTCCGGCGGCCCCCTTACCAAGGATCAATACACGGTCGAATACTACGACGTGGTTTTCAGTCTGGCGGAATCACCAAAGCAGGAAGGCCTGCTCTGGGCCGGCACGGATGATGGCCTGGTCCAGCTAACTCGCGACGGCGGCAAGTCCTGGACCAACGTCACTCCCAAGGAAATGCCCGAATGGGCCCTGGTGAGCCTCATTGAAGCTTCACCCTTCGACCCTGCAACGGCCTACGTGGCCGTCGACGCGCACAAACTCGACAATTTTAAGCCCCTCATTTTCAAGACCAGCGACTTTGGTAAGACGTGGACAAAAATCATCACCGGTCTCCCGGATAATTCCTATGTTCACGCCGTGCGTGAGGATCCCAAGCGCAAAGGTTTGCTTTACGCGGGAACCGAAACTGGCATCTGGGTCTCGTTCGACGATGGAGCACATTGGCAGCCACTGCAACTGAATCTTCCTACGACTCCCATCCACGACATGATCGTTCATGACGACGATCTTGTTGTCGCCACTCACGGCCGCTCGTTCTGGGTGCTGGACGACCTAGGCCCTTTGCGCCAGGCCAGTGCCTCGATTTCCTCCGAAGACGCGCATCTTTTCACCCCGGATACCTCATTTCGAACTCGCATGGGCCATTTCAACCCGCGCCGCTATCCCATCGGCGAGAATCCTCCCTCGGGAGCAATTCTTTACTATTACTTGAAGGAAGACCCCAAACAACCGGCCAAACTCGAAGTTCTCGATAGCCAGGGCAAAGTCATCCGCTCGTACACCAGCGAGGAAAAGAAGAAGGAGAGCGCCGCCGAAGAATGGGAGCGCGACCTCCCCGAAGAACACATCCCCGCCAAGGCCGGCCTCAACCGTTTCACCTGGGACTTGCGCTATGAAGTGCCGGCAAAAATTCCGCTGGCGGTTTATGACGGGGGTGATCCGATCGGCCCGCTCGTTCTGCCGGGCACATACCAGGTGCGGCTGACGGTTGCCGGAAAATCCCAAGTCGCGCCGCTCGAAGTGAAAATGGATCCGCGCGTCCAGACCTCCGCCGATGATCTGCGAAAGCAATTCGAGCTCATACTCAAGATGCGCGACCGCCTGGACGAAATGAACAAGGCCATTCTTGCGATTCGTGAATTGCGTGGACAGCTTCAGGCGCTTGAGAAGCGCCTCGGTCCGGGCGATCCGGTAAAATCGCTGGTCTCGGCTTCCGCCGATTTGCGCAAGAAGATGAGCTCCATCGAGGAAGAGCTGAT
>Ga0209648_10003969_pt1 | contig 12522 bp, 9 predicted proteins | sample GraSoi2013_115cm_FD_185830 | JGI IMG/M metagenome (GOLD analysis project Ga0209648, IMG submission 185830) | Grasslands soil microbial communities from the Angelo Coastal Reserve, California, USA - Sample 9_17_2013_115cm (SPAdes) (version 2) | ecosystem: Environmental > Terrestrial > Soil >...
GGGTGGGTTGAGCGTGGATGTGGGAGTGCGAGCCTTCATGCCCGCCTCGCGCAGCGGAACCCGCGACGCGTCCGAAATGGAGAAGCTGGTCGAGCAGGAAATCCGTTGCCGCATCATCAAACTCGACGTTGCGGAGGAAGACGTGGTGGTCGATCGCCGCGCCATTGCGGAGGATGAAGAACGCGCCGGCAAGGAGCGCCGCTACTCGGAACTTAAGAAAGGCGATACCGTGCGGGGCGAGATTCGCAGCTTGACGGACTACGGCGCATTCGTCGATATCGGCGGCGCGGACGCGCTGCTGCATGTCGGCGAAATTTCCTGGCGCCGCGTCAACAAGCCGTCTGACGTGCTTTCCACGGGCCAGCAGATCGAAGCCGTAATCATCAAGATCGACTCGGACAAGCGGCGCATTGCGATCAGCATGAAGCAGCTTCAGCCGCATCCGTGGGACGCCGTCGCCGAAAAATACAAGGCTGGCGAACGGGTGAGAGGGGCCGTCACCCGCATCGCCGATTTCGGCGCGTTTGTGGAACTTGAGCCAGGCATAGAAGGCCTGATTCATATTTCCGAAATGTCGTGGGCCAAGCGAGTGAGAACTCCGTCTGACGTAGTGAAACCGGGCGAGACCGTTGAAGCCGTGATTCTCGGAGTGAACCCGGGAGAACGCCGCATCTCCCTCGGCCTGAAGCAGGCGCTGGGCGATCCCTGGGCGGGGGTGGCACAAAAATTTGCGCCGGGCACGGTGATCGAAGGGCCAGTGAAGAGCTTGACGAAGTTCGGTGCCTTCGTGCAGCTTACCGAAGGCGTTGAAGGCATGATTCACGTCAGCGAAATCAGCGCGGAGAAACGCATCAATCATCCGCAAGAAGTGCTGAGGGTTGGGCAAGTGGTCAAGGCGCAGGTGCTCGCGCTCGACCCAGAAAAGCGGCTCATACGCCTGAGCATGAAACAGCTGGTTCCAAGCGGCCTGGATGAATATCTAGCCGAACATAAAGAAGGCGATATCGTCACTGGCCGCATGACGGAGATTTCCGAAGGACGGGCACGCGTGGAACTCGGCGAAGGCGTCGTGGCGACGTGCCGGATTCGCGACGAGCGTCCGGCAAAGGAAGACAAGCGCGCGGAACCGGCGCCTTCGTCATCATCAAAGCCTGATCTGTCGTCGCTAGGCTCGATGCTGCAAGCACGTTGGAAAAGCGGTGCTCCCGCCAGCGCGGCAAAACCGGAAGCCGCGGAGGCAGGACAGATACGTAAGTTTCGGATCGCAAAGCTTGACCCGGCGAGTAAGAAAATTGAATTAGCCGTGGATTAGCTTCGGAGGAACGAAGCGCCAGCCGCGAAGCGGCGCAACTGGAGAGCCCGAGTCCTGCAAGGGACGGCACTCTGCCGACTAACTCCCCGAGTTAGCCATCATAAGCGCGAACAACGCAGGCAGATAGATAATCGTCGCCTGCAGCAAGCGGCGAGCCGACGGTTTCGACGCGGGCGCCGTTGCCGGGAGTTGCGGATACGCCATTCCCATGGACACGCGGAACAGTGCCGCGCCCATCAGGATGGCCCCAACCAAATACACGCGTCCCGCCATTCCCATCGCAACCGGCAAAACACTTACAGGAATCAATGCGCCGGAATAGGCCAGAATCCGCCACACCGTGGACTTCCCATCGGAATCCACCACCGGCAGCATGCGAATGTTGCCCTGCGCATAGTCCTCGCGATAAAGCCATGCAATCGAGAGAAAATGCGGAAACTGCCAGACGAACATGATGGCAAAAAGGATCAGAGTCTCTGCCTCTAGCTTTCCGCGGGCAGCCGTCCAACCCAGCACTACCGGCATCGCTCCCGGAAACGCGCCCACAAATGTGCACACCGGAGAAACTTTCTTCAGCGGAGTGTAGGCCGCCAGATACACCAGCGAGGTCAAAAACACCAATAACCCAGTTAGTAAGTTGGCATAGACCGCCAGATATCCCGAACCGCCCAGAGTCAGCGCCAATCCGACCGTCGCCGCGTGTGCCCTGGTCATGCGGCCTGAAGGCAAGGGGCGCAGCGCAGTGCGCCGCATTCGCGCATCCACGCTCGATTCGAGCACTTCGTTGAGCGCCGCCGTTCCGCTTGAAACCAGCGCAATACCCAACAGCGCATGGAGCAGGCCGAGCGACCACGACGACACGCCCATCCGGTGTGCACCAAAGAAGTAGCCGCACCACGCTGTAAGGACGATCAGAGTCGTGATGCGCGCCTTGGTCAATTCGGCGTAATCGCGCAACTGAGAGACGTATTCTTGCAACATGGACCCCCACATAAGAGCAAGGCTTCAAAGTTTCGAGGTTTCGTCACGTCAAGAGATCAAGATCTCGCCGATATTTTGCAAGTTCATTAAAACCTTGAAACTATGAAACCTTGAAACTTTGCTCTACAAAGACTGCATTGGTACCGCGCCATCTGTTCGATGTCAAGCTAAAATGCAAAGCGACAGCGTGTCTCACCTGTCACGATGCTCGCACCAAAGCGCAGTCGTTGGCAACTGGCGTTGGCAATCAAGACCGGCAACTAGCGACCGCCTGAAAGGCTGGAAACGCTGAATGTCTCAGGCGGATCGAAAAAACACTGATGCCAAAGAGCTGCGTCGGACAACGTGCCCGCCTTCCATTGCTGAACCGTCGGGAACGTTGCCGCGATCATGCCGCCATCGACCGAATCGAAGATCAGCACTACTCCGAACAGTTCCTTTGATTTTGCCGCCAGTTCCGCGTAGTTCTTGTCGATCAAAGACTTGGCGAATTCCAGCTTCGCTTTCGCGCCGCTGTCCTTCTCGTTTTCCTGGATCTTCTGCACCGAGATGATTTTCACGTTCTTGCCACGAAGTGGCTCCCAATCCCCCGGGAAGGGCGCAGTTTCTTCGCGCGTCACCTGAAACAGGTCGGCCGCGACCGGTCTGGCGCTCGTGGCGGCCTGCGGAATATCCGAAATCCCCTCCGGCATCTCCAGGCTGGTGCGCCAGATCCATCCCCGTGACAAGCCGGATATCCGCACGTGGACCCAGTCCGCATTGAAATCCAGCATCTCAAACTCATCGTGGGCGCTCGCCAGAAACAAAGCCTTGCCATTCAAACTGGGAGACGCAACCACCGGAGTCCCAGTTTTTTTTATCGCGACTAGATTCTTCGGATGCGCCTGGTTCTTGAGCACTTCCTCCAAACTCGAGGCCTCCGCCTGCAAACTGGTTGCTGATTGATCGGCGGGTTTCTTCTGCGAATTTTTCGCACCCGCCAGTTGCTGAGCCGGCAAACCCTGCTCCAACGAAGACGAGAACGTGCGCCCGGTTTCCGGCAACCTGGGCATCGGCGCCGAGAAGGTCGGTTCGGTGGCCCCCTTTTCCGCAATTTCTGGCCGCTTAGTCGGCGCTGCCGTCGGAGCGCTCATCGGAAGACTTTCGGTGGAACTCCCGCCCGAACTCGTCGCACTGGGGTTGCTCGCCAGTAGATCGGTTAACTGGTCCAGAAGATCGGATTCGAGCCGGCCATTCGAAGACAGCAGTTGGTATCCCGAGCGAGATGGAATTGAATCCGCATACCACGCCGTCACCTTCGTGTTCACCCGCACCAGCGATCCGCCCGACGCAGTCGAGCTTACCTGCACGGCAGACTGGTAATACGCACGTTGGTAGCGGTTCAAGGGATGATCGCCAGCCAAAGCGAACCCTTCCAGCGCCGGCAGCCGTCCACTCATGGACGGTTGCAACTCCTTGAGCGCTCTTTCCACCGCGCTTTTCGACTGGCGGTAGGTGCGCTCGTACGGACCTGCTTCCGAACTTGCCTGTGAATTCCCGCTCTGCGCCGCCATCAGAAGCACGACCGGCAGAGACGCAGCCCACAACGTAGTGTGAAGTAATCGGCGACGGAATGCCAAGGTCCGCTGCGTCATGGCACCTGCTCCAACTGGTCCCGTCGAATCCATCCGTGCTGTCCGTCGTGCGTTTCGACCCCGTACCAGTAAGGCGTTGAAATCAGAATCAGAACTTCGACGCCAGGCTCCAGCGATTTCAAAGTGGTCGCCGTGTGGAAGGGAGCGGACTGCAGCGGCGCCCCGGGCTTTTTGACCAATCGTTCCACCTGCCGGCGCAGCTCCGCAACGTGTTGTTCCAGCGATTCGTCGGGCTGATCAGATGCCGCCGAGGGCGAGGCTGGCGCAGCTTGTCCCTTAGTGCTTTCGCCAGGCGAATTGTCGGAAGGCGTTGCCGTCGAGGGCGGGGTGCTCAGCAGAACTGTGTCATCGCCCGCGCCGAATTTTTGCTTCGCTGACCGTTCCCGTTTTGCTTCTTCAGCCTCGGCATTTTCCTTTTTCATCAGCTCAACCGCCTCGAGGCGGTCATGGATGTCGTTGTACTCGCTACCTTCCACCGAGCCGTTCGATTGGTGGACGCTGTGCCGAAAATCTTCGACAAACAGAGCGTCGATTCGCAGGACGGTATTTTTGCCGCCCTGCGGTTGCACCACGTATCGCACGGCCAGCGTTCCAACATCGCCGCTGGCTTTGAAATTTCGCGGATCCAGTGCCTGCTTCCGCACCTTGTAGAAGACCTTGCCTCCCTCCGTCCATGCGGGAAACACCGGTGTAGACGTGGCCGCGACCGCTCCCGCGACGTACTCGTCTTTGTTGTATTCCTTGGTTCCGTGGATAATCGTGTTCTGTGCCACGTCTGCCACTACCTGCGCGACTTCCGGCTCCGGCAGGGGAATATTCACGATCAGGCCTTCGCCGTATTGCAGAACATCCTTCTCGCGTTTTATGCGGCCGTGGCTGGGAATCGCAGCCGTCAGGGCTAGAAGAAGCAGCGTCAGCGTCGGCACAGGCGAAAATCGAAGAAAGGGGACCGGACCATTCAGCCTTTTACCGCGAAGACTCGTGCGCCGCATCTCAACCAGCTCCGGTGTTCCTGCAGCAAGAGTCTCATACGCTGGGCTGATTGCTGTCAACTAGCGTACCAAGCAACCCGAGCGCCACTCCGAGGTTCCCTTCGGTGCCGGATGTAAAAAATTTGTAAAAAAAGTGTACGAACCCTATTGCACTTCATCACACCCGGTAGTAGTATGCACCCGCTGAGAGGGGTAGCGTAACCCCTTCATTAAATTGTTTTCAGAATTCTGCGGCGACGCAGAAACGGGGCGCGGGGTTGTTTTAACAGTTGCATAGCGCTTACGTTTTCCGCGTTGCGCGGAATTTTTGTTTTTCAAAATTTAAGACTTTGTCTGAGGAGTGCAGCATGCGTATGTGGGCGCAGTCTCATCTCTGTCAGAAGCCGCAGCGGGCATCTTCCGTCCTCGCCGCTGCTCTCGCGCTAGCTTTTCTTATCTTGGGCTCTAGCCAGTCCGCCAGCGCGTTACCCGCCTTCGCCAGAAAGTATGGCCTCCGTTGCTCGGCCTGCCACGAAAGTTGGCCTATGCTGAATTTCTTCGGGCAAAAGTTCAAAGACAACGGCTACCAACTGATGAACGATCGCGATGCTCCGATCTGGCAGAATCCATCGTATTGGCCGGTCACCTTCCGCATCCTTCCGATTTGGCATCGGTTGAGCCAGGGCAAAGTTGCGGTCGACAGCGGCACCGGCGAGCAGCGGATCACCTCGTCCGGCTTTGATCTCAGCGGTCTCGACTTCCACACTGGCGGCACGCTGGAGAAGAACTTCTCCTTCTACGTGCTTCCTTCCTCCGATGCCACCGCCTCCTTTCACTTTGAAACCGTCATGGCGCGGCTCGACAACGTCTTTGGCAGCACGTGGCTAAACGTAAAGCTGGGCAAATTCGAGCTTGACAACCTGCTGTCCGAGAAGCGCATTCTTACGCTTACCGGGAACGGGGGCATTTACCAGCTTTATCACTTCATCCCGCAGGGTAGTGGCAACATCTTCGGCCAAATTGGATCGAACCAGCTTGGCGTAGAAGTGATGGGACACTCGTACAATGATCGTACGCGGTACTCAGCTTCCTTGCTCAGTTCGAACAACGGCCAGGTTGGATTCAGCTACGGCTCCGAGGCTTACAGCGGATTCTTTACCGCCAGCCAGGCATTCGACGCCGGCAAACTGGGTGTGCAGCGCCTCGGCTTCTACGCCATGTTTGGCGAGGCGCCGACGTACTACCTCACCAGCGGCGGCAGTCCCATCGGTGGCTCCGGCACCAACAACAAGGGTTTCAGTCGCGAGGGCTTCGTGGGCCAGTTCTACTTCGGCCAGCATGTTGACGTCACGGTCGTCACTCAACACGGATCGGACAGCGCATGGTTTGGGCAGGGCTACGGCGACTTTATCGATAACCCGAGCGCCCTGTGCAACATCCCAGGCCCACTGCCCGGGACGACGGTGCAGCAGCCCTGCAACAACACGCCGGGTACCCAACTCGTTGCTGGCTCGCGCAACCCCACCTGGAATGGCGTTCTAGTCGAACCTCACTATGTCTACAGTCCGCAACTCATCTTCCTCGCGAGATACGAAACGATCAGGATGTCGCAGCAGTCGACTCCCGGAACGCGCTCTGACTTTGGCAACATCGACACCTACACCGTTGGCTATCGCTACAACCCGTTCATGACGAGCCGGGCTGGCTTTGCCTGGCATAACGAGTTCAACATTTTCCACCAAGTCGGAACATCGCCGGTGTCCAGCACGAATATCAACACCAGCGAGTTGTTGATGGGATTTGACTTCGACTTCTAACCAGAATTTCCAGCGGGCGAACTCGATTCGCCGGCGCTGACTTCGGTTTACAAGGTGCTGACCATGTACAGCCTGACGATGAACAGCTTGAAGCCAATGCGTTTTATCGGCTCGATTTTTTCCCCTGCGATCCCTTTCGCGGCAATTCTTGGAGTGGTCCTCGCCGCTGGGTTCACCGCTCGAGCCTTCGCCCAGGATGCGTCCGACGTCGGGCCGCAGCGACCGGTCGTGGTCAAGCCCATGGAGAGCCACATCGGAAATGTCACCGGGCATGCCGCAGCCGCGAAGTCCGACTACCGCCGCTATTGCGCCGGCTGTCATGGGGACCTGGGAGACTCCAATGGTGAGAACGCGGTGTGGCTGGATCCGAAGCCACGCGACTTCACGATCGCAACTTTCAAGTGCCGTTCCACGCCGACCGGCACCCTGCCCACCGATGAAGATCTCTTCAACACTATCGGACGTGGCCTAACCAACTCCAACATGCCGATCTGGAATTCTTTTACCCGGCAGCAGCGCGCCGACCTGGTGGCCTATATCAAGATCTTCTCACCCCGTTGGGAGAAGGAAAAGGCCGGCGAGCCGATCAAGGTTCCGGCTGAGCCCCCCGTCACCATGGAGAGCATTGCCCACGGCAAAGCGCTCTTCGCCAAACTGGAATGCTGGAAGTGTCACGGCCCGGCCGGGAAGGGCGACGGCCCGTCCGCCGCGACCCTCACCGACAGCAAGGACAATCCGATTCGTCCCTACAACTTCGCCGCGGGCAAGAACGATTCCCGCTTCAAGTGCGGCGGCACCAACCAGGATATCTACAAGATCTTCATGACCGGCGTGGACGGCACGCCCATGCCTTCCTTCGCTGACGTGATCCAGCCGAACGACGCCTGGGATCTCGTCCATTTCCTGCGTACGTTGCAGGTCGACCGTCATGGCAAGGAGAACGAAGTTCTGTCGGCTGCGCACGGAGTTATTCCCCCGTACGTGGATAAAACCCCTGCGCCAGCCGCCGCCCCGGCCGATAACAAGCCGCCCGGCGACGCAAACTAATCGTAGACAGTAGACAAGGGAGAAATTCGATGAAAGCTCACTACAAAAAATTTGCGGTAATGGCCTGTGCGCTATTCATGCTTGGGGTCGGTCTCTGGTATTCGACGCGTAGCACACTTAATGTGAGCGCCGCAGCAACAGGCGGGATCACGGGAACGATCAAACTTGACGGCACGCCGCCCCACCAAAAACCGATTGACATGTCGAAAGAACCGAATTGCGCAAAGGCACACGCCAGCAGTCCGGTTACGACGGAGACCGTCATTGTCGGTCCAAAAGGGGGCCTGAAGTGGGTTGTGGTGTACATCTCCGAGGGCCTGGACGCGGCTACTGCCAGCCAGGTGCCTCCCGCGAAGCCGACTTGGGATCAAAAGGGTTGTCAGTACATTCCACACGTCATCTCGCTGGATGTGAATCAGCACTTCCAGGTGGCCAACAGCGATCCGCACTCTCACAACATCCACCCCCTGCCGAAACCAAATGGAGCGAATCATGAATGGAACCGGTCGCAGCCGCCGGGAACCCCACCCTTCGACCAAGTCTGGGCGGGCGAAGAAGTCGCGATTCCGGTCAAGTGCAACATCCACCCCTGGATGCATGGCTACATGGCGGTGGTGAAAGGTCCGACGGCAGTGACCGACGAAAACGGCTCTTACACGATCAACAATTTGCCGTCGGGCAACTACACCGTGACGGCTTGGCAGGAGGCCTATGGCGCCCAGAGCCAGAAGGTGACGGTCGGGGCGGGCAAGCCGGCAACGGCTGACTTTACCTACAAGGCAAAGTAAGGAGTCGAATCATCGGAGAGTGCCGCAGGACGATCCTGCGGCGGCTTTGCAGCAAGCTAGCGAAGCCGGGTTGGACATCCGGCCGGAGGGCGAAGCATCATGGCGAAATTCTTTGCGATCACCATACTCGTAATCGCGATCCTTTCCGCGATTCCCATCCTGCGGCACACCTGGGTGGCGCCAGAGGACATCTCGACCCATGGACATCTGATCGATGAACAGATGTCAGAAACCATGGCGGAGGCCGGAATCGCCTTTCTCGCCGCACAGTTCATTTTGGCTCTTTTCATCTGGCAGTTCTCAAGCCGTGGCCCGGATGCAAAGATTAAGAGTTTTCCCGGCGGCGCCAAGGCTTTGGTGATTGCTGCCTTGCTGCTCGTAGGCGCAGAAGTCCTGGCCCTCGGAGTCTTTGGAGTGAAGGCATGGGCCAATGTGTATCTCACCCCACCGTCGGCCAACGCCATGCCGATCCAGGTCCAAGCCGGACAGTTCGCTTTCTATTTCCGCTATCCCGGCCCTGATGGAACGTTCGGCCCCCTTCACCCGGAACTCATCAGTGAAGGAACTCAGAATTTCTTTGGTCTCGATACCGAACATGATGCGGATTCCAAAGACGACGTCGTGACCGCCGAGATGGCCATCCCCGTGAACAAGGAAATTCATCTGCTCATGCATGCCAAGGATGTTGGACATTCCTTTTTTGTGCGGGAGTTGCGGGTCCAACAGGATTTTGTTCCCGGGCTGGATGTTTCTCTGCACTTCACCGCAACCAAGGTCGGCAAGTACGAAATTGTCTGCACCCAGCTTTGTGGCCTCGGACATTACAACATGAAGGCATACCTCAATGTATTGTCCCAGGATGACTTCAATGATTGGCTGAAGAAGGAAGCGGCAATGCAGTAGCTCTTTCCGTCCGCGTTCATGCGCTGCGGACGGAGACATCTCTTTCGAGGTCACGTTTTCAGTCTGGACCATAAGGTGATCGGCAAGCAGTATTACGCACTGGCCCTGGTCGCCGCTCTTTCCGGAATGCTGCTTTCCTGGTTCATGCGGATCCACCTTGCGTGGACCAACGCCGCGATCCCCGGCCTGCAATTGCTTTCGAAGACTGGGGCTCCTGGCGGGGTGATGACGCCAGATTTTTACCTGCAGTTGATGACCATGCATGGCACGATCATGGTCTTTTTTGTGCTCACCACCGCGCCTTTCGCGGCTTTCGGCAATTTCTTTCTGCCCATCCAGGTCGGTGCCGAGGACATGCCCTTCCCACGGATCAACATGAGTTCTTTCTGGGTTACATTCCTGGCCTTCGTGGTCCTGATGTCGTCATTCATCCTCGGCGATGGACCGACCTTGGGCGGCTGGACCCAATACGCGCCGCTCAATTCGGTGGGTTCGGTTGCGGGTCCCGGCCAAGGTCTGGGTGTGGTTCTTTGGATGACTTCCATTGCGCTGTTTTGTGTTGGCCAGTTGCTGGGCTCATTGAACTTCATTACCACCACTCTTGATCTCCGGGTCAAAGGCATGAGCCTCATGCGTCTGCCCCTCAGCGCCTGGGCATGGTTCATTACCTCGTGCATGGGGCTGACCGCTTTTGCCGTGTTACTGCCGGCATGTATCCTCGTCATTCTGGACCACGTGGCCGGAACCAGCTTCTTTGTCCCATCGAATTCGGTGATTAACGACCAACTGCAGCCGCACTCCGGTGGATCCACTCTGCTTTGGCAGCACCTGTTCTGGTTCTTCGGACACCCCGAGGTCTACATTGCCATCGTGCCCGGCATCGGCATCGTCTCCCACATCCTGATCACCAACATGCGCAAGCAGATGCTTAGCCAGCGGGTGCTCATCTATTGCATGGGAGCACTTGCCGTCCTCAGCTACATGGTCTACGGCCATCACATGTTCGTCAGCGGGATGAATCCGGTCTCCGCGCTGGCATTCTCCTTCCCCACCCTGGTCATAACCATCCCGGCCACCATCATCGTACTGATCTGGGTCTTCAGCCTGTATGGTTCCAAGCTGCGTATCAACTCGGCTTCCCTGTTTGCATTGGGCTTTGTTTCGATGTTCGTCAGCGGCGGCGTGAGCGGCTTCTTCCTGGCTCAGCCCTCGATCGATATCATGCTTCATGCCACTTATTTCGTGGTGGGCCATTTCCACATGGTAATGGGCGTGGCGGCCATGTTTGGCATCTTCGCTGCAACTTACTTCTGGTTCCCCAAGATGTCCGGGCGAATGATGAACGAGACTTTGGGGAAGATCCACTTCTGGCTCAGCTTCGTGGGCACGTATTGCGTCTTTATGCCATTCCATTACCTGGGAATGGCCGGGAATATACGCCGTTATTCGTCGTTCCCGGATGACTTCCTGCAGCCGCTGATCCCGGTGCATCGCTGGATCACCGTCGCTGCCCTAATTACCGGTGCGGCCCAGCTTATTTTTGTCTACAACCTGATCCACAGCCGGTTCCGGGGCAAGCCGGCGCCAGATAACCCGTGGGAAGCCACTTCGCTCGAGTGGAGCACGGCTACGCCGCCGCCGTGGGACAATTTTGGTGGTAAGCATCCCGTGGTTTACCACGATCCCTACCAATACGGCGTGCGGAGTTCGGTTGGTGACTACGTAATGCAGGCTTCGCCGGAGCAAGTTAAGACGGAGCACGAAGAGAAGTAACTCGCGTGGAGTAACTGGAAGTTCTCATAAACCGTTTTGGTAGGGCTTGGCTTCAGCCGAGCCGCCCAGAGCCAATAATGACACGGGCTTTAGCCCCTGAGGGACACGCGGCTAGAAACAACGCGGGATGGGAGTTTAGTTCGTTATGGCAACTACGGTACATGAACCGCCAAAAATCGACCCGCACCGTTTGCCCGATCGAGGGCACTCGAGGAACGGTGGTTGGCGAAACTTGGTTCCGGCAGATGGCGACCTGCGTGTGGCGCTGGACCACTCGCCGCCACCGTCTTCGACTGCCATTTGGGTAGTGCTTTTCGCCGTTACGATGATGTTTGCCGCGTTCACCAGCGCTCTCATCGTTCGCAAAGGTTCATCGCTGGACTGGCGGAGCTTTACGCTGCCGTCGATCCTTTACTTCAACACCCTTCTGCTCCTCGCCAGCAGCGTTACGCTGGAAGTCTCCCGTCGTCGCATAGCTACTTTCATGGGAGGTCTGAGGAGTCAGGTTGAGAGCCCGGCACGCTGGCTGTACATAACCTTGTTTCTAGGCCTGCTTTTTGTGGCTGGTCAGTACGTCGCGTGGTCGCAGTTGAGGGCCGAGGGGCTCTATCTAGCCACGAATCCAAGCAGTTCTTTTTTCTATGTGCTGACCGCCACGCATGCCCTGCACGTGCTGGGGGGGCTGGGCGGGTTGATCTATGTCATCCGCAAGTTGAGTAAGTCGGCCCTGCGGCGGAGCCAGTTGGTTGCGACCGCGCGTTACTGGCATTTCATGGGTATTCTGTGGCTGTACCTGCTTTTGCTGCTTTGGATGAAACTTTAACTGACTCAGTTAGGAGGCGCCGTGAGCCAAGCGGATTTGACCATGGAAGGACCCTCGTCAGGCGTGACGTTAGGACCGGCATTTTCGATTCCTACAAAAAAGCTGGCGATGTGGCTGTTCATTATCGCCGACACCATGACCTTTGCCGCCTGCCTGGTGGCCTATGGATTCCTGCGCAACGGTACTCCCAGCTGGCCCAGACCGTTCCACAGCATCACCAATGTCGCGCTGATGACCTTCATTCTTCTCACCAGCAGCTTGACCATGCTGATCGGATTGCGCTCAGCGCGGGCGGGGGACAAAGCCGGAGCCTTCCGCTGGACCCTGATTACCGCGGCTCTGGGTATTGTTTTCGCCCTGCTGCATATTCGTGAATGGATGGGCCTGATCAATGAAGGCATGACCCTCTTTAAGAACCCCTGGGGAACGGGATTGTTTGGGGCGTCGTTTTTCAGTATCACCGGCTTGCACCT
>Ga0209648_10003970_pt1 | contig 12521 bp, 11 predicted proteins | sample GraSoi2013_115cm_FD_185830 | JGI IMG/M metagenome (GOLD analysis project Ga0209648, IMG submission 185830) | Grasslands soil microbial communities from the Angelo Coastal Reserve, California, USA - Sample 9_17_2013_115cm (SPAdes) (version 2) | ecosystem: Environmental > Terrestrial > Soil >...
TCGCGCTCTTTCAACGGGTCGTCACTGCTTCAACTTCGTCGTCCCTGCGAAAGCAGGGACCCATACGCCGCGGCTTATCGGTTGAGCGATGGGGTCGTTACTTCTTAAACAATTGATGCCAATGGTTATGGGTCCCTGCTTTCGCAGGGACGACATCTGATTTGCTGCTAGAGCGTTGATTAAGCCGCGATCAGCTCGTGCTCAACGGGCGCGACGGCCTCTTCAGCGATCAGCTCGTCGCAGAACATGCGGGCTTCTTCGCGCGCCGATTCGGTCGCAAAGCGGCGCAACAGGATCAATAGCGGCTCGGCGGCGTGTCGATCGGTTTCGCAATGCGTCAGCACGCGTTCGACCATCCGGCGGCGCAACCGCGCCGCGCCGCCTAGCGTGTCGACATAACCGGTCTCGTGGTTGACTTCGAGCGCCACGCGGAACGCCGCGAAGGTCGATTCCGGCAAGCCCGCGCGTATCAACAGCGCCTGCAGGCTGGCGCCGCCGCGGTCGTGCAGCAGCGCGGAGACGCGCCCCTGCGGCAGGCCCGACAGTTCTGAGAGCGCGGCATCGAACAGTACGAGATTGCCCGACAATAATGCGCGCAGGATCAGTCCGGCGGTGAGCTGACCGGTGGCGCGCAGGTGCCGCACCAGGCCGCGTATGTCCTCGCCGCGCGAACGCGCCGCGATATTCACGGTGGAGCGATCGCGCGCTTCGCTGGCGATCCGACCCGCGCGGTCCGGGCTTAGCCAGTTGCGGGCGACGACGAACTGCGCCAGCGTGTCCGACAGTTTTGCGACCAGCGCGACCCGCGTGGCGGCGGGCAGATCCTCCAGCACCAGCATCGATTCCCGGATCGCGGCGAGATGGCCGTGGCGCTCGACGATGCGGTCCCATGAAAACGGCGCGAGCTCCGCATAGGCATTTTCGATCAGCTCAAGCGCTGCCGCAGGCGAACCGACTTCGGCGATCGCGGCACAGACGGAAGCCGGCAGATTGATCCGGCGGGCGATGGCGCATTGCGTTTCGCTATTGCCGGTCGCGATGATGTCGACCAGATCGGCGTCGATCAGAAGCGGCGAATGTTCGAGCACGGGAAGCGCGACCGACGGCTGGTCGAGCGAGAGCGCCTGCACGATGGCGGCGGGTGCTTCCGCGCTGCGCGCGAACACTTCGGCCATGGCCTGGCGCACCAGCGGAGAAGCATCGTCGAGCAGCATCAACAGCGCGCCTTCGGCGGCGGCGCGATCCTCCTCGGTGAGAGCGGAAATCAGCCAGGCCCGCGCCAGCGATCGCGTTGCTTCTGCCCGCTCCCCTGCCGGAGCGGTTCGTATCCAACTGATGAACTGCCGAACGATCATTGCCCTGCCGGCTTACGCAACCCGACACCGTCACCGTGACCGGATGCCCCTGAAACAAAAAATAAACCATGACGCTTAACAAAGCGTTCACCATAAACGGCTGGTTTTATTGACGTTTTGTTAAGGGTGCGGGACTTGGCAGGCCTCGACGGCTGTGGTCTCGCGAGCGAGCAGTCATTGCGGATGCGCGCCAGCGACGAAGCAATCCGCCCGCTTTCGCAGCTTGCGGATTGCTTCGTGGAGCCTGTCATCAGGCGGCGCCTTGACCGACGATATCGGGCGGTCGCGAGGGGCAGAGATGCGGGTGCGTTAGCTCACCGTTGCTTCTTCGCCGCCTTCCTTTTGCTCGTTGTGGTCCTTCTGGTTTTTGCCGGCGCCTTCTTTCTCGCAGCGGCTATCTTCCTTGGCGGCACTGGCTTTTTCGCAACGGCCTTCTTCCTAAACACAGGCGGCCTTTTTGGTTTCGCGGGGCCGGTCACAGAAACCGTCCGCGCCGGTCCGCTCGCGGGCACCGATGTTGACGCCGGCGTCGACATCGTCGGATTGCTCCCAAGTGACGCACGCGATCCCAGCCAAAACCGGATTTCAGCCAGTTCATCGCCGGCGAGATGGCTGCCTTGCCAGGTATCGTTGTCGACAAGCCCGTGCCAAACTTTTGGATCCTGGCGATGCGCCTCGACATAGGCGTTCCACCGGTAAGCCTGGTAGGTCGCGATGATGTTGGCCGCGTAGGCGGCGGCTAACGGAGCATTGCCTTCGACGATCATCAGATTGTCGTCGTTCTCGCTCGACGCCTTGAAGCCGAGGTTGTGCGATCCGGTCATGACCACGGGATTCTGACCGAACGGATCGAGCACCACGACCTTGCTGTGAATGTGAACGCCGGTTCCAAGCGACTCCTTCATAAAATTATGAAAGACGTCCTTGATGTTCTTGGGCACCATCGATTCGAAGCCGAGGTGCTGCGGCGGCTGAGTGCCGCCGCTGAACAGCGTGACCGGCGTGCCGGATGATGGATCGAGCGCCGCGTGTTTCGACGGGGCAGCCGCGGACTCCGTGGTGAGGTTGGCAATCTCCTGATTCACCACGCCGCGGATGTAGAGATTGGGGTTGAAGTTGGCGGTGCCCTGGTGGTGTCGAAACAGGATATTTTGCAGCAGCGTCCACTTCTCCTCCGGCAGGTTGTCCGCCACGAACGCTCCGGGATTGAAGAACAGGAAGAGAATGCCATCCTTGGCGGCGTTGATCAGCTGGCGCGCACAGTCCAGATCCTGCGCGCCACTGGTCGGCGCAAACCACTGGGTAATGCGGCCACCGTCGACATTGAACGTCTTGGCCTGCGAATTGGCTTGGGCCAGCGTCAGCGGGTAATTGTTTCCGGCGTCCTTGAGAAGATTCCACTCGTCGAGGAAATCCTTGGCCAACCCGGCATCGTTGACGATGATGCCGTTGTTGGCCTGCGTGCACAGCCCGGTCATCGTCCAGTTGGTGCTTCCGGAAAGAACCCGCTGGGGCGTTCCATTGGCATCGCAGAACACGACGAACTTGTTGTGCGCGAAATGCGCGCCGGTGACGAGGCGGTCGTGCAGATCGACGATAACGCGCAGCTTGGCGCGCACGTCCTTGTTCTCATCGTTGGTCGGCGGCTTGAAGGCGCCATTGGCCAGTATCAGATGGCATTTCTTGCCGAGCGCCGTGAGGGCGGCGATCAACTCCGGATCGTTGAGTTCATACAGGGCGGCGAAAATCTCGCCGCCGCTCTTCTTGACGTCGTCGAGCAACGCCAGAATTTGTGGACGCAAAAGTCCGCTGAGCTCGTTCCTCAGCGCGTTGCCGGGAGGTTTTACCTGGGCGATCAGGTCAGCCATCTTCGGATTTTTGCCGAGTTTGGCGAGTGCGCGCGAAACCCACTGCGCCGCCACGATCCCCTTGTTGAAATAGGCCGACACATTTTGCGTCGCTTGCCCGGTTATCGTCATCTCCGGCGTCAAGGCGCTGGCATCATCCTTTGCGAGCGTCAGATGGTCTTTGTCCGGCCCCACCACGGGCACCACCGAATACTGCACGACGTCGCCGGGCGAGACGCCGTAATCCCACCACATGTAGCGCTGCACGGGATGCTTCCACATTGCGGAAGGATCCAGCTTGTCGTCATCGGAGAATCCGACAAAGCCGTGCAGGAAACTTTCCGTACTGCCTTTCAGCCGGCGGATCGCGAAGCCTCGGCAATCCGGAATCGGTTTGCCGTCGGCAGGCAGCCACACCAGGGCAGTATGATCGCCGTTGTCGTAGACCTTTACATCTATGGACATAGCTTGCCTCCCGTTGCGTTGAATACCGCTTTGGTGCCAAGCTACTGCTCTACCTCAAATCGTACAAGCTAAAGAATGCACCTGTCGTTGTCACAAATGACATTCGGGGACAGGTATTGCTCCGCCGGGATCAGGAGCGAAAATCCGTCGGTCTGCTACTTTTGCGCTAGCTGCTGAATGTACCGCTGCGGTCGCTGAAGAGATCGAGCGGTTGCGGCGTGGAGACGGCCGGAGTTTGCGTCGAGCTCGTGCTCGCGACCGAAGTCAGCGACGACGAATTGCCCCATAACGCACGGACCGTTGGCGAGACCGGCTCAACCCGTTCGCCGCCACCCTGAAACAGCGAGCGGAAGATCGGGTCGCTCGGGGCCGAGCTGTCGGGTGACGCCGACGCCATCGTGACCGGGGTGACCGCGCGGACATCGGGGAAAGTCGACAGATAGGCTGCATTGTCGATCGGCGGGGCCGCGGGAGCCGCGCTGGCAAGCGCCACACTGGCCGGGGTGTCGCCAAACGCCGCCATCGCGGAGCGTGTCGCCTGCGAATTGGCGGCACCGGCGTAACGTGCTGACAACACCGAATACACTTCGGAGACGCTGCGCGCGCTTCCCGAATGGTCGAAGAAGATCGACCGGTTTGCCGCGGCGGCATTGGGAAACAGCCGCGCCGCCGACGCGCCTGGATTATCCTCCGCGCTCGAGATCAGCTTGGCCGCGCCGCCGACGCCCATGAAGTGCGCCATGTAGAGTTCGCTGTCGGTCGGCCGCCGGCCGATCTTGCCGGTCAACTGGAAACTGTTCGACTGGGTCAGAACCGCCGCCATCGCCGAGGCGGCGGTGGGATCATCGCGCAGCTTCATGATTGCTTTGCGTGCCGCGGGATCGCTGACCGAGTAGGTGCCGGAGGCGGATTTGGAAATGGCGTCGGCGTATTTGCCGTAGCCGAGCTGGGCGCCGGCTTCCTTCACGGTGCCGAGCCAGGTCTGGTCGATAAACTGATAAAGCCCCCGCGCCGACGAGGTCGAAGCGCCCGCGGTAGGATTGAAATCGGATTCCATCTTGGCGGTCGTGAGCAGGTATTCGAAGCTGGTGCCGGTGGTATTGGCGGCCTGCTTGATCGCGCCGGCGATCCGCGCGCGCGATGGGTCGACACCTGCCGCAGCCGTGGCGTTTGAAGTGTCGACCGACATCTGTTGGTGCCCCGCTCCCCGCGAAACGACCGCCCGGCCTTACAGAGCTCAAAATACGCTCACGCCGCCGTTACCGTGCGGCGATTATGGTTAATGGCAGGTTAAGGATTTCGTGTCCCGGACGCGGTGCAGCGTCCTTCACGCCGCTCCGCAGAGCCGGGATCCACATATCTGATGGACCCCGGATCAGCAGCGCACCGCTGGCGCGCTGCGCAGCATCCGGGGAACGCACCTCATGTATGCTTGCCGTAAACCATCACCGGATCGAACAGCCGGTCCGCATCCACGAACGACAATTGCGCTCCCCCCTCGCCTGCGTCGACCTTGCGGTAGAAGCAGGATCGGCGGCCGGTGTGGCAGGCCGCTCCCGTCTGCTCGACCCGAATCCAGACGGCATCCTGATCGCAATCCAGTCGCATCTCCACCACGCGCTGGACGTGTCCGGAGGTTTCGCCCTTTCGCCACAGCGCGTTGCGCGAGCGGCTGAAATACCAGGCGTCCCCGCTTTCGATGGTCTTGCGCAAGGCTTCGTCGTTCATGTGCGCGACCATCAGCACCTCGCCGGTCGCAGCGTCGGTAGCGACGCAGGTGACAAGGCCCGACGCGTCAAATTTGGGTTGGAACGCCAACCCTTCCTCGCGGTCATCGATATCTGCGGATGTGGACACGGAAAACCCTCGCAAATTGTAAGCGAGGTTACCGGTTCGGCCCTCGCACCATGGACAGGAAACGCGCCTGCTCCGCCGGATTGTCGCGGAACATGCCGGTAAAGCGGCTAGTGAAGGTCATCGCGCCATGCTTGGCGACGCCGCGCACCGACATGCAGGTATGCTCCGCCTCGATCATCACTGCAACGCCGCGGGGTTTTAGGATTTCATCGATCGCGGCCGCGATCTGGGCGGTCAGGTGCTCCTGGGTCTGCAGGCGGCGGGCGAAGATATCGGTCAGCCGCGCCAGCTTGGACAGTCCCACCACCCGCTCGACCGGCGTATAGGCGATATGCGCCTTGCCGTAGAACGGCATCATGTGATGTTCGCATTGCGAGGTAAATTCGATGTCGCGGATCAGCACGAAATCATCATAGCCCGCAGTCTCGCCAAAGGTGCGGTTGAGTACTTCCGCCGGACATTGATGATAGCCCTGATAGAGCTCGTCGAAGGCCTCGACCACCCGGCGCGGCGTATCCAACAGGCCCTCGCGGGCGGGGTTTTCGCCGATATAGCTGAGCAAGATCTCAACAGCGTGCTCGGCTTCGGCGCGCGACGGGCGCGGCTGGTCCGCGCGGACCGCGGCGGCCAGAAATTCGGATGGGTCCAGCTCGGCCGGGCGGCTTTCCGGAATCTTCGATTCCGGCTGTTTTGCGTCCGAAGGCTTGATATCAGAAGGCCTGCCGTCAGGAGCTTTGCCTGGGCGGAGGGATTTGATCAATGCGTCCATGTCAACTCCGTTCGACCGGTCTCAAATGGACCGGAGTGTCACCGGCAGACGGGGCGGCCTGGCCGCCGGACGCCTGAGTCCCACAATCCTAACACCTGAGCCGCCGAATTGGTTTCTATATCAAGCCGCCCATGCAAAACGGCCGGACTGTATTTCCGCCATTTCCGCCCATATATAGGACCCTGGAGCGCGGTCGCCAAGGGTGATCGCACCGGCGAGCGCGAGACCCCATCATATGCTGAACGACATTTACAACAAGCGGATCATCGAATTGGCCGGCAATATCCCCCGGCTCGGACGACTGGCCGCACCCGACGCCAGCGCCACGGCGCATTCGAAACTGTGCGGTTCGACCGTCAAGGTCGATCTCAAAATGGACGGGCCCGTGGTCACCGACTTTGCCCATGACGTGAAAGCCTGTGCGCTCGGCCAGGCCTCCTCCTCGATCATGGCGCGCCATGTGGTGGGCTCGAGCGCGAGCGAACTGCGCGAATTGCGCGAGACCGTGCGCAAGATGCTGAAGGAAAATGGTGGCCCCCCGCAAGGTAAGTGGGCCGATATCGCGCTGCTCGAGCCGGTGCGCGATTACAAGGCGCGGCATGCTTCCACCATGCTGACCTTCGACGCCGTGGTCGACGCCATCGGCCAGATCGAGGCCAAGGCGAAACAGCCGGCCGCAGCGCAGGGGTGACCACTAGTCGTCATTCCGGGGCGAGCGTTAGCGCGAACCCGGAATCTCGCGCCGATAATCTCTGGATTCCGGGTTCAGCCCTACGGGCTGCCCCGGAATGACGAATTTGGATTTGCAGCTACTGCTGCGCGGGCAGCGCCACAGCGACGCCGCCGGTCGGAACCAACGCTTCGGCGGTCTTGGTCGATTTCACGCCTTGCGAATTTGTCTCGGTCTCGACCGCACCGCCGGCAAAACGATCCTGCACCGGTTTTGTCTTAAGCTCGGCCACCGGCACGATCGAACTGTCCACCAGCGGCAGCACCTCGGCGACCGCGTCAGTGGTGACGAGATTGGTCAGCCGCAATTCCGCAGTCGACAATTCATGCAGATCTTCCCACGGCGGCACGTTGAGCGACAGCGACAACAAATCGCCCGCTCCGCCCATGTCGAAGGTGTATTTGGCGAGCCGCCCGATGTCGCGTTCCACGATCATCAGATCCTGCGCGGTGTAGTTCGCGGCCTTGGCGTCATCGGCGCGGTCGCCCATCCAGATCTGATGCACCCGGACATGGGCGGCCTGTGGGACATAGCGGGTCTTGCCCGACAGTAGCAGGTACACGCACATCGACTCGCAATAGGCTTCCGGCTCGACGCTCGCGCGATCGCCCTGCGCGGTATGGGTTTGAACGCTGATGCCGACAGTGGTCAGGGCCCCGAGGCCGCGCCAGCGCCGTCCGAGCGCGATGGAGTCGTTGACCGAACCGCCGCTGGAATCCAGCACGATGGTGGTGCCGCCAAGCTGGCGTCCGTGCGCAAATTCATCGAAATCCCTGGGGCTGTCGGCGGTGACGATGCCGACCGCGCTGACCCAGCCCCGGCAATTCGGCTGGCACGCGACCCAGCTGAATTTCATCGGCAGTTTGCGTTCTTCGAGATTAACCCCGGCATGCGCCGCGCCGCCGAGCGTAGCGATAACGCCGGGCAATGCGATGCAAAGGGCGGTGGCGCCGAGCAGCGCCCAACCGCGGAAATCGATCGACCTCACAAGCCTCAATTTGGTTCCTTCCCCCAAGCCCCGGTTACAGGCAGTGGCAACGGCCCCAGTTCAACGCCAAATGATTCTGTCGTGTCGGCGTCATGAAAAGGGTAGCTATACGAAGGGTTAACGTCCATAGAACCTTTGCTGCAGCGCCACCAAAAACATCCGATATTTGTGAAAGTGTGGCGTAAATATCTGCGGCCGCCGGTTCCGTGCTTAGGAACCCCGCAAATCTACGCATATGATTTCGGCATGCCGCCCATGAAGCATTCACCGTCTCATGCATCGCGTTGTCCCGACTGCGCCGGCGCGGTGCTGCGCCTGCCGCGCAATGCCGGGCGCGCGATGATCTGGATCTATCGGCACACACTGTCGCCCCTGGTCGGCTACAACTGCCGCCATCTACCGACCTGTTCGGTCTATGGCGACGAGGCGATCGAACGCTTCGGCTTGTGGGGCGGCGGCTGGATGACGCTGGCGCGGCTGTTGCGCTGCCAGCCCTTCGGCACTTCCGGCATCGACAATGTGCCGCTGACGAGACCACCGGGCGCGCGATGGTATCTGCCCTGGCGGTTCGGGCGATGGCGCGGCGTCAATGCGCCGTAGGATTTCTGCTGCACTGCTTTCAAACGAATGCGCATTGCTACCGTGCCGGGAACCGAAGCGTCACGGGCGTATTGCTTTGACACCTTGTTGGGGAGGTCAAAAACAATGCGCTGGAAAATCAGCCACGGGGGTCACGACCCCAGACAGATCGATCTGATCGCAATATTCGCTTTGCTCATCCTGATCGCCGCCGCCTGCTGGTTTTTCAGCGGCGGCTCCAACCCGCCGAGCACCACAGCCTTCATCGATCCGAGCCAAACCATTCGCTGGTGAAAACGCTTCAGCGCGAAAACCAGAAGAACCCTCGGGATTGCTCGACAGGGGCCGGCGGACGCGGTTTTCGAGGACGCGGTGGTTTGGGCGGCGGCGGTTCGGCTGATGACGTCGTGTCAACGTGCCCTGCATCGTCCGCGGCCAACCTGACCGACAGCAGCAGGTTGGACTCATAGGATCGCCAGCGATAGCCAATGCCAAAATCCATCGGCTGCGCGCGCCGGAACAGTTCGGCATATTGCTCCTGGTATCTGCCGGGGAATTCGGCAATCGGGCCGGCGTAGCGGCCGAACGGAAAGAACCGCCATTTCCTCGGATCGTAATAGGCAAGCGGAATACCGGAATCGTCCTGGATGATGGTGGCGCTGTTCTTGAGCAGAAAATCGCGCACCGTGGTGAAGTTGCCGGAGTGCAAGAGATAAGACGCGCTCTTGATCAGGCTGTTGCCGGGCGCGAGCGTCTCGCAAAATTTCAGGAAACCCGAGGCCCTGACGCCTGGATTGGAAAGGTCGGTCGAGAAATAATACAGCGTCCGCTCCACACCATCGCTGCCTGAGAACACGATCCGTACGCCGCGGGTGGCGTTCTTGCCCGGATTTTCGTTCGCGAAATACGCTTGCCCCTTGTCGTCGAGCGCGACCGCACTGACGTCGCGGATGGTTTTGCCCGAGCGCGCCAGGAACACATAGAGGATCGGCAGGGTGCCGTTGAGCTCTCCGGCACGCAGGTCGACCCTCATCATCTTGGTGATGAAGAATGAGAAGCTCAGGATCGAGCTCATCGAACGTTCGACATTATAGAGCGCGGCTCCGACGCCGCCGCGCGGCAATCGCGTCAGATCGGGTACCGACCCGGGCGGCTCCAACGCGCTGAGCACGTACGTCGTCGCCTTCGAGTAAAACGCGTCCGCGTAAAGAAAATCCGGGCCACTGAACATGTAAAACATCGTCGGCTTCGGCGCGGCCAGGTTGGTGGCCGACCAAGTTCGGATCTTCGAGAGCTGGCGCTGCTCGAGCTGGGCGAACGCCGCATCGAAAAATCTAGCGTGGTGTTGCCAGGCGGGGTCTTTGGTCAATGGCGCCAGCGGCGAGCCGGCCGATGGCTGCATGCCCGCCAGGAAGCGCGCGGTGTCGTCCGCGCTCACGGTATCGGCGGCGCGCGTGGGCGCTGCGGCCGCGAGGAACATGGCTGCAGCGATCGCTGCAATTTTCGCGGGCTGAAGCATCTTTATTCGCGGTCTGCAGATGCGGAGCCGCGATCGGTCCGCTTGCGGAAAACGGCGTAAATCAAAAGGCCCGAAATCATAATCAAAATACCGAGAGAAGACTGCAGCGGCCGCTCCGTCAGAAGATAGTACATCATGAAGCCCGTCACGAGCAGGAAAACCACGGGGGTTACCGGGTATCCCCAGGCGCGATAGGGCCGCGGCAGCTCCGGCTGGGTGATGCGCAGCTTGATGACGCCAAGCACGGTCGCGAACGAGCAGAACAACAAAGCGGACTGGATGAAATCGAGCACCGCCTCGAAACTGCGGGTGAACAGCATCAGGCTGGCAACCGCGAGCTGGAACAGGATGGCATAGGCCGGCGCGCCACGGGTCGATTTGCGGGAAAATACCCCAAGCGCCGGGATATCCTCCCCCATGGTCATCATGACGCGCGGGCCGATCCACATCATTGCGCTGATCGAAGAGATAAGCCCGATACAGATCATGGCGCCGACGATGCGGCCGCCGATATCGCCGAAAATAGTGCTGCCGGCAATGCGGGCGACGTCGAGTTGCCCGGACAGTTTGTCGATCGGCGTGGTGTGGAGGAACACCGCGTTGAGCGCGACATACAGCACCAGCACGATCAGCGTTCCCGACAGTAGCGCGCGCGGCAGGTTCTGCTGCGGGGTGCGCATCTCGCCGATGATGTAGGTCGCCGCGTTCCACCCGGAGAACGAATACATCACGAACACCAGCCCGATGGCAAACGGCGCGCTGACGATATGGGCGAAGTCGGAAGCCTGCGGCGCAAACGTCAGAGGTTGCGGCGTGCCGACGACAAATCCCGCAACCAGGAAGGCTATGATCAGCACGACCTTCAGAATGGTCGAAATCAGTTGAAAGGTGGAGGAATGCTTCACCCCGCTGAGCTGCACGAGAGACACCAGCCAAACGATGCCGATGGCGAGCGCCAGCGGCGGGGCGCCTGGCAGCACCGATTTGGCGTCGCCGACACCCAACCCGCCAGAAATCCGAATGCCGGATGAAAGGCGCGGCTTAAGAAATTGTACTCGCCGCTCGAGCGCGGAAACATCGCGCCGAGCTCGCTGTAGGAAAACACTCCGCACAGCGCGACGACGCCGCCGACTATCCATAGCAACAGGATCGAAAATCCGGAGGGGATGTCCTTGACCTGAAAGCCAAGGCTGGTGAAGACGCCGACGCCCACCATGTCGGCGACGACGATAGCGGTGGCGACGAATACCGAGACAGTGGACCCGCTGCTCGGGAGCTGGCCGGGCCATGCCGCGCTTCCCGTGTCTGATGCCGCCATGTCGGTCCATGCCTCGAGGAGCGCGTCACGCCCGTGTTTTTCATCGTGCAGGCTGTCCCCCTTCAATTCAAGCAGTGTTAACAATGATTTAAATCTCGGCATGAATTTGGTATTTTTGTACCTTTAAGGCGCCTTTGACCCCTCCGGGCATCTACGGCATTGCGAAAAGCCGGTGGCCGCCCCACAATCGCGACACGATTTGGTGATCTCTTGAGGGTTCCGGGATGGGGAGTTTTTCCCGGAAGCTTAACGTCACCTAAACGCCGGCGCGCTCACATCTACCGATCGCTGCTGGATATTGGGGTAGTGGGTGGATGGTCGGGGCGAAATTCCAGACGCTTAAGCGCGCCTGCCAGGTGGCGTCACCGGCTTCGGTGCGTCATGCGCGGCAGCGAGCCCTGCAGCTTCTCGGCGGCTCGCATCGAACGCGCTGGATTGCCCTTCTGTCGCTGTTGGTCCCGCTGTCGTTCGTTCTCGTTCAATGCGGACGGGCGCCGAGCGCCGGCACGCTTGCCGCCAATGTGCAGGCAAGCTCGGGCGACAGTTTCGACGACCGCTTCCCGAAACCTCAGTTCAGGGATCGCTTCCCGAGCGCGAGTGAGAGCCTGGTGCAGCGGACATCGCTCGACGCGCCGCCCAAACCGAGCGCTCAGGCGGAGCCCGCCTCCTATCGGGTCGCGTCGCTGGCGCCAACGGTTCCTTACGGGCGCTCAGCGCCGAGAGAGGATCAGACCACGTTGGTCAACCTGAAAACCTCGGCATTCCCCTATCTCGGCAATAATCCGCACACCGACGAACCGTTCCTGAACGTTTCCAAGGGCGGGCGCCGCGGCCACCGCAGTTACGGCGGCCGGGTGTACTGGCAGGACGAGACCTACAGCGACAACCGCGTGTTGATGCACGTCCCTGAAAATTTCGATATCCGCAGACCGGGCGTCATCGTGGTGTTCTTCCACGGCAATGGGGCAACGCTGGAGCGCGACGTGCGCGACCGCCAATTGGTGCCGCAACAGATATCCGAGTCCGGCGCCAACGCCGTGTTGCTAGCGCCCCAACTCGCGGTCGACGCCGCCGATTCCTCAGCCGGCAAGTTC
>Ga0209648_10003971_pt1 | contig 12519 bp, 9 predicted proteins | sample GraSoi2013_115cm_FD_185830 | JGI IMG/M metagenome (GOLD analysis project Ga0209648, IMG submission 185830) | Grasslands soil microbial communities from the Angelo Coastal Reserve, California, USA - Sample 9_17_2013_115cm (SPAdes) (version 2) | ecosystem: Environmental > Terrestrial > Soil >...
ATATATTAGTGATACTAAAGTTATTGTCAAGTCGTACTTGAGCACGGTCGGCGCTTTGAGTTTTTGCGCACCATACTGCGCAGAAACTCTTGCCGGACCGCGGAGATGCCGTCGCCAACAGGGCAAGTGCCATTGTGCCTGCTCGCTGCAGGATCACCGCATTCGAGTCATTGTACCCATTCCTGCCAAGAGTAGTCCGGACGCTCAGCGCCCGGGATGATATTCTGGCGTCGTAAGCCGCGACGAACGCGGCATGGCGCCTGGAAGCGGAAGGTAGACTCGACATGACAACTGGCCCGGAAGCGCCGAAGGCATCCCTCTTCCCCTTGGTCGCGGCGCTGGCGGCGTCGCTGAAGGCGATCGACGACGACTACGGCGAGGAGATGCGCGAAATGCGCGAACTCTTCGTGGAGGCCAAGCAGGAAGCGGAAAAGCACGAGCCGAACATGGTGAAGCTCAAGGCCCTGCTGTCCGACGGCAACAAGATGGTCCAGACCTTCGCGGCGCTCGATCCGCTATGGCAGGGCATTCAGCGCGTTTCACGGATGGTCGGCATTCTGTAGCGGCGGGCCTGCGCGCCGCGGAGAGCACGATCGGCGCCCGACAAAGGAGGCGGCGGCATGCGCGGGAAATACATTGCGATCCTGGTCGCGATCGTCGTCCTGGGCCTGATCGTCCTCGGGCGCGCGGGCAACACCCTGGTCGACTGGCTGTGGTTTTCCTCGATCGGCTATGAGGGCGTCTTCTGGACGATCTTCACCGCCCGCACCGTCCTCTTCCTCGTCGTGTTCGCCGTGTCGACCGGCGCGTTCTGGCTCTCGGGAGGACTGGCGCTCCGCTTCGCCCGGCATCCGGCGGCGTCGCCGTCGCGCGCGGCCTTTTCCGCCGGAGCGCCGCAAACGTCGCTCCAGCTTCTCGGCGGTTACGTGTCGCCGCACGTCTCGGGCCGCCTTCTCGTCGTAGGCGCAGCGGTCCTGCTCGGCCTGCTGACCGCGTCGATCGAGCTCTCGAACTGGGAGGTCGTGCTTCGCTTCCTTCACCAGGTGCCTTATGGCGAGAGCGATCCGGTCTTCGACAAGGACATCGGCTTCTATCTCTTCTCGCTGCCGGCCTATGTCGCGCTCAAGAACTGGCTGCTGCTGCTCGCGTTCTTCAGCGCCGCCCTGGCCGGCGGGGTCTATTGGGTGCAGGGCGACATCGAGCTCGACAAGCCGCCGCGCGGCCTGTCGCCCGCCGCCCTCATTCACGGGTCGGTGCTGCTCGGCCTGTACTTTGCGGTCAAGGCCTGGTCCTACGGGCTCGATCGCTTCCTGCTGCTCTACAGCGACAACGGCGTCGTCGTCGGCGCCGGCTACACCGATCTCCACGTCAGGCTGCCGATCCTGTGGTTCCTGGTCGGACTGGCCGCCCTCTGCGCCATCGCCGCGTGGACCACCGTGCGGTGGCGGACCTGGCGCATCCCCGCGGCGGCGGTGGCGCTGTTGTTCGCGAGCTCGATCGTGGTCTCCGGGCTGTTTCCCGCGCTGTTCAACCGCTTCACTGTGAAGCCGAGCGAACTGCAGCTCGAGGCGCCTTATATCGAGCGCAACATCGCGTTGACGCGGCAGGCCTACAACCTGCAGCAGATCGCGGTGAAGCCCTTTCCGGCGGAGGAAAGGCTGAGCTTCGCCTCGCTCGAGGCCAACCGCGCGACCGTCGACAACATCCGGCTGTGGGACTGGCAGCCGCTGATGAGCACCTACGCCCAGCTGCAGGAGATCAGGACCTATTACAAATTTCTCGACATGGACATCGACCGCTATCGGCTGGACGGTACCTATCAGCAGGTGATGCTGTCGGCGCGTGAGCTCGACCCAGCGCTGCTGCCCTCCAACGCGCAGACCTGGGTCAACCTGCACCTGCTCTTCACTCACGGCAACGGCGTGGTGATGTCGTCGGTGACGCGGAAGAGCGCCGAAGGCTTGCCGATCTTCTACCTGCAGGACATCCCGCCGGTCGCCACCGGCGGTCCCGCCATCAGCGAGCCGCGCCTCTATTTCGGCCAGGGCGAGGAGCGCTATGCGATCGTCAAGGGCAGCACCCCTGAGTTCGACTATCCCAAGGGCAAGGACAACGTCTATGCCGCCTACGACGGCGCCGATGGCGTTGCCATCGGCGACACGGCGCGGCGCGGCTTGTTCTCCTGGTACTACGGCGATCCCAACATCCTGCTCACCGAGTACATCACCAACGAAAGCCGGATCCTGCTTCATCGCAATATCCAGGACCGGGTGCGCACGATTGCCCCCGTCCTGCGCCTCGACCACGATCCCTATATCGTGGTGAGCGGCGGGCGCCTGTTCTGGATGCAGGACGCCTATACCACCAGCGACTGGTTTCCCTATGCCCAGCCGCAATCCTCCGGCGGCCTCAACTACATCCGCAACTCGGCCAAGGTGGTGATCGACGCCTACAACGGCTCGGTGGATCTTTATGTCAGCGACCCCGACGATCCGCTGATCAAGACCTACCAGCGCATTTTCCCGAGCTTGTTCAAGCCGCTGGCGGCCATGCCGCCGGACCTGCAGCAGCACATCCGCTACCCCGAGGATCTCTTCCTCGTCCAGGCGCAGCTCTACCGCGCCTATCACATGGACAGGGCCGAGGTTTTCTACAATCGCGAGGACCTCTGGCAGTTCCCGCGCCAGCCCGCCGACAACGAAGGCCTGGGCGGCCGCGACGTCGCGCGCATGGCGCCTTACTACATGATCATGCGGCTTCCCGGCGAGGCGCGAGCCGAGCTCGTCCTCATGCTGCCGATGGTGCCGAGCCAGCGCGAGAACATGATCGCCTGGCTGGTGGCGCGCTGCGATCCGCCCGACTACGGCAAGGTCGTCATCTACGAATTCCCCAAGGACAAGCAGGTCTATGGACCGTTCCAGATCGAGGCGTTGATCCAGCAGAACACCGACATCTCGCAGCAGCTCTCGCTGTGGAACCAGATGGGCTCGCGCGTCATCCGCGGCCATCTCCTGGTGGTGCCGATCGAGAACTCGATCCTCTACGTCTCGCCGCTCTACCTGCGCGCGGCGACCGGCCAGCTGCCGGAGCTGAAGCGCGTGATCGCCGCCTATGGCGGTCGCGTGGTGATGGAGGAAACGCTGGGTGCGGCGCTGGCGGCGCTCTTCAAGGAGACCGCTCCGCCGACGGCACGTCCCGCCGAGGCGGGTGCCGCGACGTCGGCCGGTCCGGCGGATGCGCGTGCCCGCGAGGCGCTGATTCACTATGACCGGGCCATCGAGCGCCTGAAGGCGGGAGACTGGAGCGGCTTCGGCACGGAACTCGACGCGCTCAGGCCGCTGCTCGAGACGCTCGGCCGGCCGGTCGGAGGCCATTAGCGCCGTGTTCCGTTTCCCCAGAATCGCCTCACCCTGAGGAGCGCCGCGGAGCGGTGCGTCTCGAAGGGTGGGACGCAGTCTTGGTGTTGCCGACCACAGCGCGGGGGTTACCCCGCGCGATCGAGACGGGCGCTTCGCGCCCTCCTCAGGGTGAGGTGGTATTGTTGCGGTATCGACGGCGCCCCGCCCGGGATGCCGAAGGAGGCAGCGTTGAGCGTTCTCGAGACAAGGCACGACCAGATGTTCCCGGTGCTCTCGGCGGCGCAGATCGAGGTCGCGCGCCGCTTTGCCAGCGGTCCGCCGCGCCGCTTCGAGCCGGGCGCCGTCATGGTCGAGGTCGGCGAGCTGGCTGCCCCGATCTGGCTGGTGTTGGCCGGATCGATCGAGGCCGCGTGGCGTGACGGCCTCGGTCATGAAACCGCGATCGGCAGCGAAGGGCCGGGTCAGTTCTCCGGCGAGATCAGCCAGCTCGCCGGCCACACCTCGCTCGTGGTGGGACGCGCCGGCCCGGAGGGCTGCACCGGCATTCCGTTCGACTCGGCCCATCTGCGGGCGCTCATCATCGGCTCGGCGGATATCGGCGAGATCGTGATGCGCGCCTTCATCCTGCGGCGGGCCGGGCTGATCGAAAGCAATCGCTCGGGCTCGATCCTGATCGGACACGCCGATATGCCGGACGTCGTGCGGCTGCAAGGCTTCCTGACCCGCAACGGCTATCCCGTTTCCGTCCTGGACTCAGGCGACGATCCTGAAGCGCGCGCGCTGGTCGATCGGCTGGGCATTCACGACGACGAGCAGCCGTTGCTGCTCTGCCCGAACGGTACCGTCCTGCGCCGGCCCACCAATGAAGAGGCCGGCAGGTGCCTCGGCCTCACGCCCAAGCTCGATCCCAGCCGGCTCTACGACGTGGCGGTCGTCGGCGCCGGCCCGGCCGGGCTCGCCACCGCCGTCTACGCCGCCTCCGAAGGCCTCTCAGTGCTGGTGCTCGACCAGCGCGCCATCGGCGGCCAGGCCGGCGCCTCGGCCCGCATCGAGAACTACCTGGGATTCCCCACCGGCATCTCAGGCCAGGCCCTGGCCGGGCGCGCCTATAATCAGGCGCAGAAGTTCGGGACGGAGCTCGCCATCCCGCTCGAAGCCGAGCGGCTCGACTGCGACGATCGCAACGGCCCGCTGCGCCTGAAGCTGAGCAGCGGCGACCTGATGCAGGCGCGCACCGTCGTCATCGCCTCGGGCGCGCGCTACCGCCGGCCCGACATTCCGAACCTCGCCACCTTCGAAGGCGCGGGGATCTCCTACTGGGCCTCGCCCATCGAGGCCAAGCTGTGCGAGGGCGAGGAGATCGCTCTGGTCGGCGGCGGCAACTCCGCCGGCCAAGCGGTCGTCTTCCTAGCCGCCCGGGTGAAGAGGCTTCATCTGATCATCCGCGGCAGCAGCCTCGAAGCCTCGATGTCGCATTACCTGGTCGAGCGGATCGCGGCACTCCCCAACGTGACGCTCCACACCGGCACGGAAATCGTTTCGCTGGAAGGCGACCGCGAGACAGGCCTGTCCGGCGCCATCTTCCGCCAGCGCGCCACCGGCGCGGAGCATCGCTGCTTCTGTCGCCACCTGTTCCTGTTCATCGGCGCCGATCCCAACACCGGCTGGCTGCACGGTTGCGTCGAGCTGGACGGAAAGGGCTTCGTCCTCACCGGCAAGGATGCTGCCGGCGGGCCGACGACTCTGCCCCTCGAAACGAGTCGCCCGCACGTGTTTGCGGTGGGCGACGTGCGCGGCGGCTCGACCAAGCGGGTCGCCGCCGCCGTCGGCGAAGGCGCGGCGGTGGTGGCGCAGATCCATGCATCGCTCGACGAATGACCTGGGGAGAGCGGCGATCACATCGACGTTTGCAGCGCCGGCAAGACATCGCCTCCCGCAGCCTGGTTGAGCGCCCCCGTCGTCACCAGGGCTGCGGCGCTCGCGATATCGACGGAAAAATACCGGTCGTCGGACAGACCGGGCACCCGGCTCCGCAACAAAGCCCGAACCGCCTCGAGCTTCGCGCCGGATTTCAGCGGCGCATGGAAATCGCAGGCTTGCGCCGCCGCCAGCAACTCGATGCCGATGACATTGCCGGCATTGGCCGCCATCTCGAGGAGACGGCGCGCGCCCTGTGCCGCCATCGAAACATGGTCTTCCTGGTTGGCCGATGTCGGAATGGAATCGACGCTGGCCGGATAGGCGCGCTGCTTGTTCTCGGCGACCAGGGCGGCGGCCGTCACCTGCGGTATCATGAAGCCCGAGTTCAGCCCGGGCTTTGGCGTCAGGAACGCCGGCAGGCCCGACAGTGCCGGATCGACAAGCATGGCGATGCGCCGCTCCGCCAGGGATCCGATCTCGCACAGCGCCAGAGCGATCATGTCGGCGGCGAGTGCGACCGGCTCGGCATGGAAGTTGCCGCCCGAGAGCGCCTGATCTGAATCGGCGAACACAAGGGGATTGTCGGTGACGCTGTTGGACTCGGTCGAAAGCACCCCGGCCGCATGGCGCAGTGTGTCGAGGCAGGCGCCCATCACCTGGGGCTGGCATCGCAGGCAATAGGGGTCCTGGATCCTGTCGTCGCCGACGCGATGGCTTTCCCGGATGGCGCTTCCCGACAGCAGCGTGCGCAAGCATGCCGCGACGGCGATCTGGCCCGGATGCTGGCGCAGCGCGTGGATACGCGGGTCGAACGGCGTATCCGAGCCTTTGGCCGCGTCGGTCGACAGCGCACCGGTGACCAGGGCCGCTTGGAAGACGCGCTCGGCCTCGAACAGGCCGGCCAAGGCGTACGCCGTGGAAAATTGTGTCCCGTTGAGCAGGGCCAGGCCTTCCTTGGGCGCGAGCGTCACCGGCTTCAACCCGACCCTGGCCAAGCCGGCCGCCGCCGGCATGACCTCATCGCCCAGCGTCACTTGGCCGACGCCGATCATCGCCGCCGACATGTGCGCCAGCGGCGCCAGGTCACCCGACGCGCCAACCGATCCCTGCGCCGGCACGACAGGCAACAGGTCGCGGTCGAGCATGGCCGACAGCAACTGCACCGTCGCGGTGGCGACGCCGGAATAGCCCTGCGCCAGGGACGCGAGCTTGAGGCCCATCATCAGGCGCACCACGGGCGCCGGCGTGGCGGCCCCGACGCCCGCGGCATGCGACAACACGATGTTGCGCTGGAGGATCCCCAGGTCGGCGAGTTCGATGCGAATGTTGGCGAGTCTCCCGAAACCGGTGTTGATGCCGTAAACCGGCTCGCCTCGCTCGACGATCCTCGCCACGGAAGCGGCACTCGCCGCAATTCTGTCCCAACAGGACGGATCGGGCGCTGCCGATGCGCCGCGATAGACCTCCGCCCATGTCGAAAGAGGAACGTTACCGGCTTTCAATTCGAGCTTCATCGCCCTCTCCGCACGCCAGCCGCTCTATGTTACAGCTACCATCATGACAGTTGACCGGGTCTGGCACCGCTGCCGTCTTGCGACCCTCTCGCCGACGCGTCCCGGCCTCGGCCTCGTCGAAGACGGCCTGATCGCAGCCGACACCGGGAAAATCGTCTATGCCGGTCCCGCCCGGGATGCTCCCACCGGCCTCGATGCCCGGCAATCGATCGACTGCGAGAGTCGCTGGATCACCCCCGGCCTGATCGATTGCCACACCCACCTCGTCTATGGCGGCGACCGGGCCGAGGAGTTCGAGTTGCGGCTCGCAGGGGCAAGCTACGCAGAAATTGCCCTTCGCGGCGGCGGCATCGCCTCGACCGTGAAGGCGACACGCCTGGCGAGCGAGGACGACCTCGTGGCCAGCGCCCAACCGCGTCTCGACGCCTTGATTGCCGAGGGTGCCACGACCGTCGAGATCAAATCCGGCTATGGCCTCGAGCTCGAGACAGAACGCCGCCAGCTGCGCGCGGCGCGGCGGCTTGGCCGGGAACGGAGCGTGACGGTCCGCACGACCTTCCTCGGCGCCCACGCCATGCCGCCCGAGATGGGCGGAGACAAGACCGCCTATATCGACGCGGTCTGCCATCAGATGCTGCCGGCCATCGCCAAAGAGGGGTTGGCCGACGCCGTCGATGCGTTTTGCGAGACCATCGCCTTCTCGGCCCACGAGACCGCCCGCGTATTCACTGCGGCGCAGGAGCTCGGCCTGCCCATCCGCCTCCATGCCGACCAGCTCACGAACCTGCGCGGCGCGGCGCTGGCGGCGAAATTCGGCGCCCTGGCCGCGGATCATCTCGAATACACCGACGAAGACGGCGTCATGGCCATGCGCGCGGCCGGCACGGTCGCCGTGGTCCTGCCGGGTGCGTTCTACTTCCTGCGCGAAAAGCAGATGCCGCCGATCGAGCTGATGCGCCGTCACGGCGTGCCCATCGCGATCTCGACCGACTGCAATCCGGGCTCCTCGCCGCTCACCTCGCTGTTGCTCACCATGAACATGGGCGCGACCCTGTTCCGCCTCACCGTCGACGAATGCATCGCCGCGGTGACGCGCGAGGCCGCCCGCGCGCTGGGTCTGTTCGACGAAGCGGGCAGCCTCGACGCCGGCAAGCGCTGCGACCTCGCCATCTGGGACATCGAGCGGCCCGCCGAGCTCGTCTATCGGATGGGCTTCAATCCTCTGCATTCGCGGGTCTGGCAGGGCAATCCCATGGAACGGAAATCATGACACGCATCGACAATATGCGCGTGATCCGCGCGGCGCGCGGCAGCGACCTCACGGCCAGGAGCTGGCTGACCGAGGCGCCGATGCGCATGCTGATGAACAACCTCGACCCCGACGTCGCCGAGAAGCCGGGCGAGCTCGTGGTCTATGGCGGCATCGGCCGGGCGGCGCGCGACTGGGAGAGCTTCGATCGCATCGTCGCGACGCTCCGGCGCCTCGAGGGCGACCAGACGCTGCTCGTGCAGTCCGGCAAGCCGGTCGGCGTGTTCCGCACCCATGGCGATGCGCCGCGCGTGCTGATCGCCAATTCCAACATCGTGCCGCACTGGGCGACCTGGGAGCATTTCAACGAGCTCGACCGCAAGGGCCTGATGATGTTCGGCCAGATGACGGCGGGCTCGTGGATCTATATCGGCAGCCAGGGCATCGTCCAGGGCACCTACGAGACCTTCGCCGAGCTCGGTCGCCGGCACTATGGCGGCAGCCTTGCCGGCAAATGGATCCTGACGGCGGGCCTGGGCGGCATGGGCGGTGCGCAGCCGCTCGCCGCGGTGATGGCGGGTGCCTCCTGCCTCGCCGTCGAATGCCAGCCCTCGCGCATCGAGATGCGCCTGCGCACGCGCTATCTCGACAAGCAGGCCGACAGCCTCGACGAGGCACTGGCGATGATCGAGCAGGCCAACAAGGCGCACCAGCCCGTGTCGGTCGGGCTGCTGGGCAATGCCGTCGACATTTTCCCCGAGCTGGTGCGGCGTGGCGTGCGGCCCGACGCCGTCACCGACCAGACCTCGGCGCACGATCCGATCAACGGCTACCTGCCCAAGGGCTGGACCATCGCCCAATGGGAGCAGCGCCGCGAGTCCGACCCGAAGGCGGTGGGCCGCGCCGCGCGCGCCTCGATGGCCGAGCACGTCCGCGCCATGCTCGACTTCCATCGCCTGGGCATTCCGGTCGTCGACTACGGCAACAACATCCGCCAGATGGCGTTCGAGGAGGGCGTGTCCGACGCCTTCGACTTCCCGGGCTTCGTGCCGGCCTATATCCGACCGCTGTTCTGCCGCGGCATCGGGCCGTTCCGCTGGGCCGCGCTGTCGGGCGATCCGGAAGACATCTACCGCACCGACGCCAAGGTGAAGGAGCTGCTGCCCGACAACAGCTCCCTCCATCACTGGCTCGACATGGCGCGGCAGCGCATCTCCTTCCAGGGCCTGCCGGCGCGCATCTGCTGGGTCGGGCTGGGTGACCGCCATCGCCTGGGCCTGGCCTTCAACGAGATGGTGGCCCGGGGCGAGCTCAAGGCGCCGGTCGTGATCGGTCGTGATCATCTCGATTCCGGCTCGGTCGCCTCGCCCAACCGCGAAACCGAGTCGATGAGGGACGGCTCGGACGCCGTGTCCGACTGGCCGATGCTGAATGCGCTGCTGAACTGCGCGAGCGGCGCCACCTGGGTGTCGCTGCATCACGGTGGCGGCGTCGGCATCGGCTTCTCGCAGCATGCCGGCATGGTGATCGTGTGCGACGGCTCGCCCGAGGCCGCGCGGCGCGTCGAGCGCGTGCTGTGGAACGACCCGGCCACCCGCGTCATGCGCCACGCCGACGCCGGCTACGACATCGCGATCGACTGTGCCCGCGAGAAGGGCCTCGATCTGCCGGGCCTGGCGTGACGCATGACCCTGCTGAGCGTCGAGAACTTCTCCTGCGGCTACGGCGAGATGGTCGCGGTCCGCGATCTGTCCTTCACCATCGAGCCCGGGCAAATCCTCGCCTTGCTGGGACCGAACGGCGCCGGCAAGACCTCGACCATGCTGGCGATCATGGGCCACGTGCAGATCAACGCCGGCAGCCTGCAGGTCGGCGGCACCGACATAACGCGCCTGCCCGCGCTGCGGCGCGCCGGCCTCGGGCTCGCGCTGGTTCCGGAAGGCCGGCGGCTGTTCTCCGATCTTAGCGTCGCCGAGAATCTGACTGTGGGCGGCTACAGCCAGTCGCGCGCCCACGAAAAGCGCCATCTCGCCCGCGTCCTGGAACTCTTTCCGCGGCTCGCCGAGCGGCGCGGCCAGCTCGCCGCCTCGCTGTCGGGCGGCGAGCAGCAGATGCTGGCGATCGGCCGGGCGTTGATGTCGCAGCCCCGGCTCCTGCTGGTCGACGAACTGTCGCTCGGCCTGATGCCCAGGATGATCGATCTCTGCATCGACGCCCTGAAAAAGCTCAACCAGGAAGGCCTCGCCATCCTGCTCGTCGAGCAGAACACCAGCCGCGCCCTCGACCTTGCCGACCAGGTCTGCGTGCTGGCCTCGGGCCGCAGCGTCTTCCAGGGTGCCGCCGAGGCGGCGCGTCGCGACGTCGACCTGCTGCACTCCTACTTCGGCATCGCGGCTTAGGGGGTAACGCATGACCATTGTTCTTCGTCCGGGCACGGCAGTCGACGCTACGGCCTGCGGCACCATCTGCTATGAAGCCTTCAAGGCTGTCTGCACAGCTCACAACTTCCCACCGGACTTTCCATCGGCGGAAGTGGCGAGTGGGCTGCTGTCGATGCTGCTTGCTCATCCGGGCTTCTATTCGGTCGTTGCCGAGGTCGAGGGACGCATCGTCGGCAGCAACTTTCTCGACGAACGTTCCTGCATTGTCGGCCTCGGGCCGATCACCGTCGATCCAACGGTGCAGAACCGCGGCGTCGGGGCGCGCCTGATGCGGGACGCCATCGATCGCTCTGCGCAGCGGCAGGCTGCAGGCGTGCGCTTGCTGCAGTCTGGCTTCCACAACCGCTCGCTCTGTCTCTATACCAAGCTCGGTTTCCACACCCGCGAGCCGATCTCTATTCTCCAGGGAAAACCGCTCCAGCGGAAGTTCCCAGGCTATGAGGTCAGGAGCGCGACGGCAGCCGATGTCGCCGCCTGCAACCGGATCTGCCAAGAGGTCCATGGTTTCGATCGCGGAGCCGAATTGCGCGATGCGATCGATCAGAAGACCGCATCGGTCGTCGAACACCTCGGGCGCATCACCGGCTATACGACCGGGATCGCCTTTTTCGCCTACAGCGTCGCGGAGACGAACCACGGCTTGATGGCCCTGATCGGCGCAGCATCTGAATTTGCCGGACCTGGCTTCCTGCTGCCGACGCGCAACCACGAGCTTTTCACGTGGTGCCTGGAGGCCGGCCTGAAGCTCGTGTTTCAGATGACGCTGATGACCACCGGTCTCTACAGTGAGCCCAACGGGGCATATATGCCGTCTGTCTTGTATTGAGGCGAGACGACATTCCTCCACGCCCTAACTGGTCCCCGTGTAGGCCTGCCGAACATCGGCACGGGCCATGACCTCGGCCGGTGCGCCTTCAGCCAGCACAATGCCGGCATCGAGGACCACGATCCGGTTGGCGACCCGTAACACCTCGCCGAGATTGTGCTCGACCAGGACCACGGTGATGCCCGACGCCGGCAGAGTCCGGATCAGGTCCGCCATTGTCGCGGCCTCGGCGCTGCTGAGGCCGGCGAGCGGCTCGTCGAGCAGCAGCAGCCGGGGATCGAGCGCGATGGCGCGCGCCACTTCCAGACGCTTGCGCTGGCCGAGCGGCAGGGCGCGTGGCGACTTGTCGGCCTGTCCCGCGAGGCCAATGCGCTCGAGGATCGCGGTGGCCCTCTCCCGCGCCGCCTGGCGCGAGCGCCGCGTCAAGGCTCGCCACGGGCTTGTGGTGTGGCTATGACCGGCCGCGATCATCACGTTCTCGATGGTGCTGAAGCTGTAGAACGGCCGCACGATCTGGTGGGTGAAGCCCAGCCCCAGCCGCACCCGCGCATGCGCCGGCAACGACGTGACATCGCGATCGTCGAAGAAGATGCGGCCGGAATCGGGCTGCAGGAGTCCCGCCATCAGGCGCAGCGCCGTCGTCTTGCCGGCGCCGTTCGGCCCGATCACCGCCAGAAACTCGCCGGCATTGACGGCAAAGCTCACGCCGTTGGCCGCGGCGACACCGCCGAAGCTTATGTGCAGGTCGTCGATCCGCGCGAGCGCCGTCATGGCACGGCCCGCCGATGCGCGCGCTTCGATCCGAGGTACGAGCGCGCCATCCCGGCAAGACCGCCGGGACTGAAGCGCATCACCAGGATCAGCATGCCGCCGAAGATCAGCAGCCGGTAGTCGCTCGCCGCGCGCGAGGCCTCCGGCAGCAGAGTGAGCGCCACGGTCGACGCCACGACCCCCCACACCGAGCCGGTGCCGCCGATCACCACCATGGTCAGGATCGCGATCGACTGCACGAAGTCGAACGTGTCGGGCAGGATGATGCGCGCGAAGTAGACATAGAGCCCGCCCGCCAGGCCTGCCAGCGCCGTGCCGATGCCGAAGGCGGTGAGCTTGTAGGCCGGGACGTTGACGCCGACGGTACGGGCGGCGTCCTCATCGTCGGCCACGGCGTCGAAGGTGAAGCCCATCCAGCTGCGCTTGATCCACAGGCTGA
>Ga0209648_10003973_pt1 | contig 12517 bp, 9 predicted proteins | sample GraSoi2013_115cm_FD_185830 | JGI IMG/M metagenome (GOLD analysis project Ga0209648, IMG submission 185830) | Grasslands soil microbial communities from the Angelo Coastal Reserve, California, USA - Sample 9_17_2013_115cm (SPAdes) (version 2) | ecosystem: Environmental > Terrestrial > Soil >...
GCTTCAGGCCGCGAACGTCGATGGAGCCGATGCCCCCGGAAGCATGCGCGATGACGCCAACGTTTTTCGGAAGCCGGATGTCGGCTTGCCCCACGCCCCCTTCAATATCGGCCGTCAAATCGGTTTTGCGATCGCCGGTGAGGTCCACATCCATTTGGCCCGCGCCCATATGGAGATCCAACCGAGTGAGGCGAATCTCGCGTAGATGCAGGTTCCCTTGCCCCGCCCCCATTTCGACTTTCAAGTCCAGCGGGATGTCCTTGCTGAAATGCAGGATCCAGTCGTTTTGCGAGCGACCGAAATGCGGGGAGTGCGAGTCCTGAGAAACATTTAGCTGGCCGACGCCATCGGCAACGCTGTAGTCGACGCGCGGCTCTTCGTAAGAGCCGCTATAGGTGAAGTCCGCGTCGAGAAGGTCACTGGTGCCACTGTTGATGGTGAGCTGGCCCGCACCCATTTCCAGCCGGGCGCGCGCGGACTTCGCGAGCTGCGGCTCGACAATTTTTGAAGTATGTCTCGTGCCCGAATAGAAGGTGTGGCCGTGAGAAAAGCTGCGTCCATGCCAGAGAAGCGCTGCCAGAACAACGACGAACGCAAGCGCCCCAAGGGAAGCACCGATGGAGACTCGCTGAGGCGCGTTGGGATTGCGGCTTCTTTGCACGTTGTCCCATATTTTTCCGGCGCCGATAAAGATGAGAATGAGCGGCCAGTATGTCCAGATAATGGGAATCGGATCGAAGGCCGGACGCCAGTTGTGCACAAGAAAGAGAGCGCCGACCGTGATAAGAATGATCGGGAAGACGAGCGAAACTCTCGGGGGTTGGTTGTCCTGGGCCATGGCAGACCTCCGCTATCTTGTACTACGCACGCAAAAGAAAAATAGTTCAGCAACCGGTTGGTAACACTGTACAACAATGGACGTGCGAGAAGAACTCCGAAGTCCGTCCAAAAAGAAGAAAGACAAGGAATTAAGACGCGTCACTGCATGAGAAAGGACAGACACCGGTCTTAGGACCTGCCAGTACATAGGATTGGGATGGCAGCGGAGGCTTTCCGAAGAACAGTCTGTGGTAAAGTTCGGCTGAAAGAGGGTTCGAGGAGCCGCGCATGAAGGAATTCGAGAGAGTTTTCTGGATCGTGCTCGATAGCGTGGGAATCGGCGAGCTTCCTGATGCGGCGGATTATGGCGACGTGGGCAGGAACACGCTTGGACACATCGCTGAATCGCGCCCGCTGAAGATTCCGAATCTCGTGCGGCTCGGACTGGCAAATGTCGCGCCGCTGAAACATCAGACGTCGGCCAGTGCTCCAGTCGGAGCCTATGGCAAGGGAGCAACACGTTCGCCGGGAAAAGATACAACGACCGGACACTGGGAAATGGCGGGGGTATGGCTGGAGCAGGCCTTCCCTGTTTACAGACAGGGATTCCCAAAGGAATTGATCGAAGAGTTCGAGAAACAGATTGGCAGAAAGACCATTGGAAACAAGCCGGCGTCCGGAACGGAAATCATCAAGGAATTGGGTGAAGAGCATGTGCGCACAGGCAAGCCGATTGTGTACACCTCGGGCGACAGCGTATTTCAAATTGCCGCGCATGAGGAAGTGATCCCGATTGCCGAACTCTACCGCATGTGCGAAATCGCCCGGAAATTGCTGGACGGGCCGCATCGCGTGGGACGCGTCATTGCGCGGCCGTTCACGGGAACCGCGGGAAACTTCGTGCGGACTACGCGCCGCCACGACTATGCCGTCGATCCGCCGAAGCCCATGCTGATGGACGTTCTCGCGGAGCGTAAAGTGCCCGTCTTTGGCGTCGGCAAGATCCATGACATTTACAACGGCCGCGGAGTCCAAGAGTACGTAACGACGAAAGGCAATGCGGACGGAATGGCAAAATTGACAGCCGCAGCAGCCGAGCGCAAGGACGGTCTGATCTTCTGCAATCTGGTGGATTTCGACATGCTGTATGGCCATCGGAAAGACGTTGAAGGATTTGCCAAATCGCTCGAAGAGTTTGATTGCATGCTTGGCGAGTTTTTGCCGCTCTTGAGTCTCTCCGACATATTGATGATCACCGCGGATCACGGTTGCGATCCTGATCCGCGCTGGCCAACCACCGACCATTCGCGGGAGTACGTGCCGATTTTGGCGTATTCGCCCGGAGGCGGTGCAGGTGTAAACCTGGGAGTGCGAGACACGCTGGCGGATATGGGGCAGACCATAGCGGAGAATTTCAGCGGAACAATCCCGCATGGCAAGAGCTTCTTGAGCGAGATGAGGAGGCAGCGGACGAGTGAAGTAGCGGGATAGAGGAAGAAATAATCGAGACTGCTGGAAAAGTCATCCTTTAGGAATGGACTAAGACTTGCTCTATCAGAACCAGTCGCTGCGGTAGGCCACCCACCAACTAAAAACTCCGATGGGAATTGTGGCCAGCAGCGACCAAATTATGGGCAAAGTCAAATCCGCTATCAGTCCTAGACAAATGAAAATGCCCCAGAAAACTTTGCGTTCCATTCCTTTATTCTAGCACTCGTCGTCCCTAGGGAGCTGACGAGCGTGTCGCCGATTTCAACCCAGTGGACAGATCCGTATCCGAGAAAGATGCACGCACGATTGAATTCCACGCTGCGGCCCAACTCCTGTAGAATCCTGGCAGCCGTGGCCGCCGAATAGGCGAGAGCACGCGCCCCCATCATGCAAAAAAGCCAATTGCTCGGACGAGTCTTCGTCGCCTTCTCCCTGGTAGTTTTTGGCGTTCAACATTTTATTTATGGCGGATTCGTGGCCACACTGGTGCCTGCGTTTATGCCGGGGCGTCTGTTCTGGGCGTACTTCGTTGGAGTGGCGTTCGTGGCAGCTGCCGCAGGCATCTTTGTCGAGATGCTTGAGCGGCCAGCTGCAACCATGCTTGGCGTGATGTTTTTTCTATTTGTGGTGCTGCTGCACATCCCCAGGATCATTGGCAAATCCGGCGACGGAAACGAGTGGACCAGCGGGTTTGTGGCGCTGGCCATGTGCGGGGGAGCGTGGATTGTCGCCAGTGCTGCTCCTTTGGAAGAGCGCGAAAAGGCCGATCCATTCTTGAGACTCGGACGATATTTCTTTGCCTTGGCGTTTGTGGTTTTCGGTGTTCAACATTTCGTTTACGCCCGCTATGCGGCGGGACTGGGTCCGCCGTGGTATCTGGGACGGCCGCTGGGGGCTTGTATGATCGGGGTGGTCCTTGTTGCAACGGGCGCGGCGATTATTCTTGGGCAAAGAGCGCAGATGGCGGCCAATCTTCTGGCAGTGACGCTTATTTTGTTCTTCCTGCTGCTTTACGTTCCTCGCATTATCAGGGAGCTGCACAATCCGGGCCCATGGACGAGCGGATTTGAGATTCTGGCGCTGTGCGGATGCGCTTTGGTGCTGGCCAGCGCGCTATCAGGTGCAGAAAAAAATCAAGCAGCCAAATAGCTGAGAGCAATTCGCACGTGTTCCAAGAGAAGGATGGGTCTGTCCGGCAAGAGCCGGACCGCAAAAGACGCGCCGCAACCAAGTCAAGGCTAAAGCCCGGCCCCTACAAAACAAGGCGGGTACATCACGACTTCCTAACGTGTGGTGCTGTAAGCTGAAGGCTTAGGGTACTCAAAGGAAATGCAGTCTCTGGCCGAGGGAGGATACGTATGTTCAACAGGGGTGGAAGCCGCGACGATGCGGCGTTTGAGATGAGAAGGGATGGCCCGCTCTTGAAATTTGGAGCCATCGCCGTCGGTGTGATTCTGCTGTTCCTAGTGCTCAGCTTTTTCCTGCTGCGCGTGACGCGCATCGAAGCGGGGCACGTGGGGGTGGAGATCAGCCTGGCGGGCAAGCAGCGCGGGGCGCTGGACATACCAGTGCGCACGGGCTGGGTGGTGTATTCGCCGCTGAGCACGCAGATCATCGAATTTCCGACTTTCGTCCAGACGGTAAAATGGACCAAGGACACGAACGAGGGACATCCGGTCAATGAAGAAATGGGCTTCAACTCGAAAGAAGGAATGGAAATTTACGTGGACGTGTCGTTGTCGTATGCCATCGACGGGGCAAAGGCGCCGGACTTCTACGTGAAGTACCGCCTCGCAGACATGGATTCGTTCACGCATGGGATTCTACGGGACGTGGTGCGCAACTCGCTGAACGAAGTAGCTTCGACGTATGTTGTGGAAGACATCTACGGCGAAAAAAAAGCGGAGTTTCTGAGCAAGGTGCAATCAAAGATCGAGCAGAAAATGTCGCCAGTGGGTGTGAGCATCCAGCAGTTCGGCTTCATCGGAGCGCCGCGCGTGCCGACGGTGATCGCGACCGCCATCACCGCAAAGGCGCAGGCCATCCAACAAGCGGAACGCGCCCGGAACGAATTGGCGACAACCCAAGCTGAAGCCGCAAAGAAAATCGCAGAAGCGGAAGGCGATGCCAAGTCTTTGGTGACGCGAGCCCAGGGCGAAGCGGACGCCAACCGCATCCGGCAGAATTCGCTGACGCCCCAATTGCTGGAGTTGCGCCGGATCGAGAACAATCGCGCGCTGATTGATAAGTGGAACGGGCAGCTACCAACGGTTCAAACTGGGCAAGGTGGGGGGATGATTTTGCAGTTGCCTAAAGCGCAGTAGAGAGCGAATTCAAGAGAAAGAGGGCACGATGTATCGTGCCCCTACCAGGCATTTCAGAGAGATCCCTCACTTCGCTACGCTAGTTCGGGATGACGACGTTTTGTTGCGTCGGGGAAAGATCCTTCGGCTCGCTAGCTCGCTCAGGATGACTATCCTTGTCGGATAGTCAGTTGCCGGCAGCGGTTGCCGTGCCCTTCTCCATTGGAGCGTAGTAGCCGTTGCGCGTGCGGGCAATCAGCTTGCCGCGGCCACGCGGAGGAATCACTTCCACCTGAATGGCGCGGAACGTTCCGTCGCGGCGGGTGTTGCTGGGATAGTAGGCTAGAATGTACTGGTTGCGAATATCGTGCGCGACGTGCTCGCAAATGTTGTGGACATCATCCACATTCTCCGGAAAATAGGCCAAGCCGCCTGAAGCACTAGCGATTTGCTCGAGTACTTTGCGCGCCCGCTTGGCCTCCTTCTTGTTTTCCTGACTGAGGAGGCCGATGGTGTAGATTACCGTATCGGTTTTCTGGATTTCGCGAATCATTTTTTCCAGCGAATTGCGGCTGGCGTTGTCTTCGCCATCGGTAACGACGAGCAGCACTTTCTTGTCCTTGGAAGCTTTCTTAAGATGGTCAAGAGAGCCGATGATGGCGTCGCGCATGGCGGTGCTGCCTCGTGAATCGATGCGTTCAAGGGCTTCTTTCAGCTCGGGGATGCTGTTGGTAAAATCCTTGTCAAGGTCGAGATAGAAATCGTCGTTGAAATTGACGACGAAAGCTTCGTCCTGCGGGTTGCTGGCCTGAACAAGAGTGAGAGCGGCTTCGTTGACGCGCGGACGCTTGTCGCGCATGCTGCCGCTATTGTCGATCACCAGCCCCATGCTGACAGGCACATCTTCGCGCTTGAAGACGGAAAGTTTTTGTTCAACTTTATCTTCGAAGACGCGAAAATTTTCCGACTTGAGGCCATCGGCGAAGCGCTGGCGGTCATCGATCACGGTCGTGTGCAGAACGACCAGGTTGACGTCAACTTTAATGCTGGAACCTTGTTTACCGGCGTTGGGATCCTGGCCGGGGGGCGGAGGCGGGGGTACAGCAATCTGTGCAAATGCGCTGGCTGCGAAAACAGCCGCAGCGCAAATGAAGAGCGGGAAACGACGCAGAGAGAAGATCAGACTCCGGAAGAACTCAGTGGCTGGGCGCGTAGTATCCGGTCTTCGAATAGACGCTAAGAGGCGGAAGCCCTTTGGGGGCGCGTAGCTTGATCTTGAGTTTTCGCCAGCGAGCGTCGTGAGCCTTGTTGCTTGGTCGATATCCGAGAACATATTGGTTTCGCAGCTCCATGCCGATTTTTGAAGCGATGTCCGGAAGTTCATCCAACTTCTCCACTGCGAATACGCGGCCCCCGGTCATTTCCGTTACTTCACTGAGCAGCGACGGCCCGCCCAGCTCTTCCGGGGTCCGGTTGCGATATCCAAGCGGGTCGAAAATTCCGATCGCATATAGCTGGGTGTCTGCTTCTTTTACCAGCCGCTTTATATCGCTTTCGTTGTACCGACTATGATTATCACCTCCATCGGATAGGATGAGCAAGGCGCGCTTGGCGTTGTGTGCACCCCTCATCTGGCTGAGACCGAGATAGATCGCGTCGAGAAGCGCAGTGCGGCCCTTCGGGGCCGTCAGCATCATGCGGCTCTGCAAGTCCTCCACACTATTTGTGAAAGAACTTGTCAATTCGGCGCGCTCGTTAAAGCTCACGAGAAAGAATTCATCCTGGGGATTGGCAGTCTTGAAGAATTGCACGGCGGCTTCACGCGCTTTTCCAACTTTGTTGGACATGCTGCCGCTAAAATCAAAGATCACGCCGATGGAGATAGGAACGTCTTCCGCGGAGAAGGTAACCACTTCCTGCTCGACGTTGTCTTCGAAGACGCGAAAGTTGTCGGTCTCCAGGCCCGTAACAAGCCGGTTGTAGGGATCGGTGACGGTCACGTTGACCAGCGCAAGATCGACATCAAAATGGATTGTTCCGCCCGGCTTGAAAGGCGTGCCCGGGCTGTCTTTCCGGACGTCGTCTTTTTTGACTTCCTTCACTTCCTCGCGTTTGGCTTCGTCTTTGGGCTTGTTTTCGTCGGGGCCGGATTGACCTGAGGCAGGGAGCACGGCTACCAGCAACAAGAGGCAAACGATTAGCGGAAGGTGGACTGAGAAAGACAGAACGCGAAACCCAGGTAGATCGCGTTTCACGGCACCCCCGTCATCCTGGCCTGCCAGGATGGCCGCGCGGTTCGGACTAACCGGAATTGTACCACTCCGATTCTCGAACACAAGCGCAATTGCTTGATGTTCAATATTGGACAGTTCGGCGGGCCGGCTGGACTGAATCGCGTGTGATAGCATCCCCGCGGGGAACTCCCTGCCCAGTGTAGACTGCGTCTGAGCGGCTATTATTCCGGGGCAAGGGAGAATCAAAGGAGCCGAAATTGGCCAAAGTGGTGGTGGTTATCCCTGCGAGATATGGTTCGATGCGGTTACCTGGCAAGCCGTTGGTAATGCTCGCGGGAAAGCCCATGATTCAGCGGGTGTACGAGCGGGCCAAGCTGGCGGCGCGGGCGGACCGAGTGATTGTGGCCACCGACGACGGACGGATCGTAAAAGCCGTCGAGGGATTTGGCGGCGAGGCGAGAATGACGCGCTCGGAGCACCGTACCGGTACGGAACGGGTCGCGGAAGTGGCCGCGCGTGAAGAAGGCGACCTGTTCGTAAACGTGCAGGGAGACGAGCCGCTGCTGGATCCGTATGCGATTGATGTGGCGGTCAATGCCCTGCTGGAGGACCCAAAGGCTTCAATCAGTACGGTGGCGACGCCCATCAAAACGCCCGGCGACATTATGGATCCCAATGTGGTGAAGACGGTTCTGGACTTCGACGGAAACGCCATCTATTTTTCGCGCGCGCCGATTCCCTGGGTGCGCGATTCGGCCAACAAAATCGTGGTGCGGCATCTGAAGCATCTGGGGCTATATGTTTTTCAACGCGAAGCGCTGCTCGAATATCCGACGCTGCCGCAAGGCGAGCTTGAGCGCATCGAGCAACTCGAGCAACTGCGCTGGCTGGAAAACGGCTGGAAAATTCGTGTCGCGGAAGTGGAGCACGACGCGGTGAGCGTGGACGTGCCGGAAGATGTCACTCGCGTGGAAAAGCTGCTTCAGAAATAACAACGCCCTGCGGGGTCTCCGCCGGGCGTGTTCTTCTTCGGAAGACTGCGATGTTTGCCGCTTAAGCTTCTCGAAACTATTGCTGCGCTCTCAGGACTCCAGCAACGATTCGGGGCGCGCCGTTGTTGTCCCTGTTTTCGAAAAACGCAAGCTGTGGACTGACGATGTAGACGACCATGTCGATCGCCGAAGTATTCGAGAGATTTACGTTCATGAAGACCCGATTGCCGTCACCATTCGTTCCGTCGCCGCCATTGAAATTGATCTGACCTTTGGTGCCAACATCAAATTGCGGCGTAAGATTGGTCGTGGTGAATTGGAAGATGTCCGATGTGCCGCTGAGCGAGAGATTGGTGGCAGTGATCTGGCTCAGCAGGTCTTCTTCGTCCTGGTTGCCGTTCGATGTCACGATGCCGCTCCAATTCATGGCGTAAGACCCGGTGATATTGCTGCCGGTGAACGGACTGCCAGTCTGCGACAGGATTGAGCCGTCGGCGACAACACCCGCAAATCCTGATCCCAGGCTGTTTGATGGGCTAACATCCTGAATCACGCCGTCATTTGCCGAGCTCAAGTAGAAAACAAAGGAGTAAATCGTACCGCCGGAGTCCTGGAAAGAAAGCGTGCCGCGTCCGGTCGTTGGATCGTAATTTGTGATGCTGCCGTTGGACAAGGTCTTGGGCGGGGTCTGGTTGAAGGCATTGTTCTGGTCCATGAGCATTTTGCTGAGGGCGCCGTTGCTGACAGTAAATCGAGCCACGCGGGTCAGACCACCACTAGCGGAGCTGCCCGCAACAAGGAAGGCAAAGTTGCCACCGATGGCGCCGAGGCTGCTTGGAATGGTATTGGTCTGCAGAAGGGCATCGCCGGTGAGCATGGGGCCACTATTGCCAGTATTGGCATTCGAGCTGATGAATCTCACGCGTGTGGAATCGACGATATAAAACGCGTAGCTCTGCCCTTCGATGACCGCCGTCCCGCGGCCAGAAGTCGACATGTTTGCCACGTCTGCAGTCAGGGTTCCTGGTGTCATGGTTCCATTGGTCAACGCAAAGCCGTCATTGGCGTCCTCAAATCCAGTGGTAATCTGTCCGCTGTTGTTGACAACGAATTGGCCTACAAGAGACTCGGGGAAAGGCCCATTCGCCGCGCCGACGTTGCCGTCGAATCCCGCAAAATCAAAAACATAGGATCCGGAGACGCTAGACAGTCCTGTTTGAAGCGCTGTCATACTTTGCAGGACGAAGTTGCCGCTCCCAGTGGAGGCTTGGGTTCCGTTGCGGGTTTCGTCGATCATCAGGCCATCGCTGGTCGAAGTAAGCACAATGCCGAAGTTAATGGAAGTCGGAGTCCCGCCAGAAGCAACGTTGAGAGTTAATGTTCCACGCCCGTCAGCATTGACGGTGTAGCTGCTGCCGCTGTTAATCGGAATGGTGGAGCTGGCGCCCCCCTGGGTTACAACGTCATATATACCGCCCGTTATGCCGCCCTTGCCGTCCGCGATGAAACTTCCAACACGCGCCATGGGTGTAGCTGCAAAGGTGCAACTGGCGCAGACTTCGCCGCTAGTCGTGAAGGCATAGGTGCCATTTAAGCTCCCAACGCCAAAATTGCCGGATGGGGGCGGAGGAGTGATGGCGGTACCGCCGCCACCGCAACTGGAAATCCCGAGGGCAGCGGCTCCGACCAGCGCTGTAAGAAGGCGCTTCATCGCACACCTCGCAGGGCTTCTTTTTCAGCTGGCGTCATCAGTGATGCCGGAGTGGTTAGAAAGCCTCTGGTGTTGCGAACCGCGACGGCTTGAGCACCTTTCTGCACAATGCGCGCCGCAAAGTAGGTAGCGTCCCCGAAGGCCAAGGGTTCACCCACGATGCGCACGCTATCGCCAGGATTCAAGTCAAGATGGCCAGCCTGGAGAACTTTGGCGTTGCCCAGATGCACGTCTGCCTGCCCGGTAGACGTCTGAAGGATTAAATGGGCGCCAATGGGCGGAGTGCTGGAGGCCGCATCGAACTTTACGACGGTGCCGACTAGAAAACTCTCACGACTGATGTCATAGGAACGAAACTGCGCAACAGGTTGCGTTGCTTGCTGCGCGCTCGCGGAAGTGCAATATCCCAGAGTGATCACAAGTGCGACGATGGCTGCCTTACTTCGTATAAGTGCTTTCATTTTCCCTTTCCACCTGCAGTAGTCCCACTCGGAACCCTTCTGCGTTGCGGGGACTAAACGAAAAACAGCGCCGAGGCGCAAGGCTAAAGGTTCATTCGCTTAGATGGCCAATTCCCTGGGGCTGGTTTCGTGGTGGCGCGCAAAGTTTCCTACATAGCAACACCCGCGTACTGTCGCAGCTCACAGAATATTCCCCATTGGTTAGTAACCCGTTCCCGGCGAGAATGTTTCGTGTCCGCGCGAAGAAAAAATAACGATTTTCAGGCTTAAAGACTTCGATTTGACAGAAGGCGATGTTCCGAACATAATTGTATGTACGTCAATCCTGTGGAGGGCTGACAAGCCTGGCGTGAGAACGCAGGCTACACGGATGGCGCCAAAATATATTTTTGTAACCGGCGGAGTTGTTTCCTCACTTGGAAAGGGCGTAGCGGCCTCCTCTATCGGCTGTCTCCTCGAAAGTCGCGGTTTCAAAGTCACCCTACAGAAATGTGATCCGTACCTCAACGTAGATCCCGGTACGATGAGCCCCTTTCAGCATGGCGAAGTCTTTGTGACCGAAGACGGCGCTGAGACCGACCTCGACCTTGGCCACTATGAGCGCTTCACCCACGCCAAGCTTTCCCGCGACAATAACTGGACCACCGGCCGCATCTACGAAACCATTCTCACCAAAGAGCGCCGTGGCGATTACCTCGGCAAAACCGTTCAGGTCATCCCGCACGTCACCGATGAAATCAAGGCCACCATCAAGAAAGTCTCTGAGGGTGTAGACATTGTTATCGTCGAGATTGGCGGCACGGTTGGCGACATTGAATCGCTTCCCTTCCTCGAAGCCATCCGCCAGATGCGCCTGGAAATGGGCGCGGAGAACACGCTCTTTGTGCACGTCACGCTGGTTCCGTTCATCGCTGCCGCCGGCGAACTGAAAACCAAGCCGACACAGCACAGCGTAAAAGAAATGCTGAGCATCGGGATTCAGCCCGACATTCTTCTTTGCCGCAGCGACCATCACATTCCCGCGGAACTAAAGAAGAAAATCGCGCTGTTCTGCAATGTGGCGGAATCTTGTGTCATTTCCATGGAAGACGTGGACACGATTTACGCCGTTCCGGCCGAGCTGAGCAAGGAAGGCTTGGACGCGCAAATCCTCCGCCTTCTGAAGCTGAAAGACCATCCTTCCAATATGAAGCCGTGGCTCGACCTGGTGCACCGCATGCATCATCCGGCGGGGGAGGCTCGCATCGCGGTTGTTGGGAAGTACGTGCAACTCGAAGATGCGTACAAGAGTTTGCGCGAAGCCCTGATGCATGGCGGCCTGGCGCACAATCACAAAACCGTTCTTGAATGGATCGAAGCCGAAGAGATCGATTCGGCTGCAACGGCCGCGGCACGCCTGCACGGCTATGATGGCATCCTGGTTCCCGGCGGATTCGGCAAGCGCGGCATTCAAGGGATGGTGCATACCATCCAATACGCTCGCGAAAACCGCGTGCCTTTCTTTGGAATTTGCCTGGGGATGCAATGCGCAACCATTGAATATGCGCGCGACGTTGCCGGTTTGAAGCAGGCCGACAGCACGGAATTTGATCCGCAGACGCCGCATCGCGTGATTTACAAATTGCGCGAACTCTTGGGCGTCGACGAAATGGGCGGCACCATGCGGTTGGGCGCCTGGCCGTGCAAGCTGGAGCCCGGCTCGTTCGCGCACAAAGCCTATGGCAGGCTCGAGATCAGCGAGCGCCACCGTCATCGCTACGAATTTAATCGCGACTACGAAAAGACGCTGGTCGCCGCGGGACTGCGCATCACTGGTCGCACGCCGGACGAGAACTACGTCGAAATCGTCGAGGCGCCGGATCACCCGTGGTTCCTCGGCTGCCAGTTCCATCCGGAATTCAAATCCAAGCCGCTCGAACCACACCCGCTCTTCGCCGCGTTCATCGGCGCGGCGCTCGAGCACAAAAAGAACAAGGCTCGTCCTGCACCGGAGCCCAAGCACGCGCAAGCGGTTGGAATCACGCCGCATGTCACTGCCTAAATCGTTGCAAACCCAGCCCTGGCTGCGTAGCCTAGATAACTTACGGATCCTCCCCTATCTCGTATGAGCACAACACACGAAATCGAGCTCGGAAAAATACGCCTTGGCGGCGGCAATCCTCTGTTTCTCATTGCCGGGCCGTGTGTGATTGAAAGTGAAACCCATGCGCGCATAATGGCGGAGAAGATTGCCAAGATCGCGTCCGATGCAGGAATGCCCTATATCTTTAAGGCCTCCTACGATAAGGCCAACCGCTCCTCGCTGAAGGCCTTCCGCGGCCCAGGACTGAAGGAAGGATTGCGGATTCTCGACAAGATCAAGTCCGAACTGAAAGTTCCTATCCTTACGGACATTCACGACGCGTCGCAGGCGAAACCCGCGGCGGAAGTCTGCGACGTGCTGCAGATTCCCGCCTTCCTGTCGCGGCAAACCGATCTGCTGATTGCCGCGGCCAAGACCGGCCGC
>Ga0209648_10003976_pt1 | contig 12513 bp, 10 predicted proteins | sample GraSoi2013_115cm_FD_185830 | JGI IMG/M metagenome (GOLD analysis project Ga0209648, IMG submission 185830) | Grasslands soil microbial communities from the Angelo Coastal Reserve, California, USA - Sample 9_17_2013_115cm (SPAdes) (version 2) | ecosystem: Environmental > Terrestrial > Soil >...
CGCCAGGACTTGCTTCACTGCGCGGCGCGGGGGCTAAAAGGGGCCCATACAAGTCGCAGGGGGTAAGCCTGTACCCGGGTGGCGACGAATCACACTCTCGTCGTGCGTCAATACGGTCGGCCAGTGGTCGACGCCATCAACGAGCCTTGAAGACCACCGTTTGGATCGAGTGGGGCAGCGACGTGATCTCCACGGACGAGGAACCGACAACGAGGGAATAGGGCCCACCGCGCGGTGTCGAGTTCATGACGACGACCGCCACCGTGCCATCTTCGTTGACGAAGGCCGTGCTGAGCAGCATGCTGCGGCTCGGTGACGCCAAGATCCGTCTTGCACCGGGACGGATGAACTTTGAGAAGTGGCCTAGATAGTAGTACGAATTGGTATAGATGAGCCTGCCGGTACGCGTGTCCGCGTGGATCGGTGCAAAGCAGAAATTCCCCACATGGTTGGGGCCACCCCGCTCATCCAGCAGAATGTTCCAGTCGGTCCATCCCTCGGTCCCTGAATTGAAATCGTTGATCATCGACCGGCCGTACGCCTCTCCGAGGCTCCATCGTCCATACGCCGTCGAATCGAAGGTCGCCGGTGTGCCCTCTGTAAAGAGGATGTGCTTGCCCGGGTAGAGCCGGTTCACCAGCGCCACATTGCCGTACATTTGCTGTCCACCAGACCAGTCCTCGTACCAATGAAATCCGATCCCCCACACATACTTCGCCGCCTCCGGATCGTCGAAGATCGTCTGTGCTCGCTGGATGATCAGGTCACGGTTGTGATCCCAAACGATGATGTTGACGTCGCCGAGCCCCTGCTCCACCATGACCGGACCAAGGTGGTTCTTGAGAAAATCGCGCTCGTCCTCGGCCTGATAGACGCAGGACTCCCACCGCTGAGTGGCCATGGGTTCGTTCTGGATGGTGATCCCCCAGACCGGAACGCCTTCCGTGCGATAGCTCTTGATGAACTTCGCGTAGTAGTGTGCCCAGGAATCAAAGTACTCGGCGCGCAGGTGACCGCCGTGCAACATGTCATTGTTGTCCTTCATGAAGGCTGGCGGGCTCCACGCACTGGCGAAGAGCTTGAGCCTGTTCCCGCTGGCGCGCATCGCCCTCCTGATGAGCGGGATCCTGAACCGAAGGTCGTGCGCGATGGAGAAGGAGGTCAGGCTCCTATCACCCTCATCAACATACGTGTAGCTCTCGCTCGAGAAGTCGCAACTGTGGATGTTGGTCCTGGCCAGCGTGTACCCGATCCCTCGGTCGGTGCTGTAATACGCCTCCAGCAGTTCTTCCTGTCGGGCAACGGGAAGGCGAGCGAAGGTCTCTGCCGCGGCGTCGGTCAGCGCCCCGCCGATTCCGAGGAACGGTTGGAAAGCTCTCCGCGGATCGACGAAGACATACACCTTCGCTTCCGAGGTGGGCGCAGACGGTTTGAAGGTCAGGGTGTCTGTGGGCGTCAGCCTCAGGCTCGTGCTCTCGGCCGTGGCATAGACCACGGCCCGTTGCCCAACAATCTGGAATTGAGCCGCGGCAGACCGCTGCGGGTATCCCAGGAGCAGGAGCAGAGGCAGGGAGCGTGACGCGGTTCTCATAACGTGTCTCCGACGCGCCTTCCGACTGCGGCGCCTTCCGTCTCTGCGGGAAAGGGTGTCACTGGGTGGAACGAGAAGCGGCGAAGCTATCAGCGTGACGGCGCCTTGTCTACGCAGCGAAGCGTCATGGCATTGATCTCCCCGGTCCTCCAGAGCTCGTCGCCGACCACGCGCGCCGCCGTCGGGCTTAGCTCCTAGTCTCACCTGATGACTCCCTCCGTGGACTCCCCGACCCATCAGCCCGTCTCTTCCCATCCCCTCGCCCGCTCAAGCGCCTTGCGCCAGCCAGCCTCCAGCTGTGTGCGGTGGGCGGGTTTCATCGCGCGCGTGAAGCGCCGGTCGACCTGCCACTGCGCGGCGATCTGTCTCTGGTCCCTCCAGTAGCCGACGGCCAACCCGGCGAGATACGCTGCGCCCAGCGCCGTGGTCTCGGTGACTTTCGGCCGCACCACGGGAACGCCCAAGAGGTGCGCCTGGAATTGCATCAGCAGGTTGTTCGCGGACGCGCCGCCATCCACGCGCAGTTCCTTGAGCTTGATTTTCGCGTCGGCCTCCATCGCGCGAAGCACGTCTGCCACCTGAAACGCGATTCCCTCGAGCGCCGCGCGCGCGACATGGGCTGCTGTCGTGCCGCGCGTGACGCCGGCGAGAACGCCGCGCGCGTACTGATCCCAGTGCGGCGCACCCAGTCCGGCGAACGCCGGGACCAAGTACACCCCACCGGTATCATCCACCTGGGAGGCCAGGGCTTCGACCTCGGACGACGACGTGATGATGCCGAGTCCATCGCGCAGCCATTGGACTACCGCCCCGGCGATGAAAATACTGCCTTCCAGCGCGTACGCGGTCTGGTTCCCGATGCGCCATGCCACCGTCGTCAGGAGATTGTGCTTGGACGCGATCGGCTTCGTGCCCGTATTCATGAGCATGAAACAACCAGTCCCGTAGGTGTTCTTCACCATTCCGGGTTGGGTACACGCTTGGCCAAACAGCGCCGCTTGCTGGTCCCCCGCAATACCAGCAATCGGAACGGCGCGGCCCCCGGCGAACAGCGTCGTTTCGCCGTACACTTCGCTCGACGACCCAACCGCGGGCAACATCGAGCGTGGCACACCGAATAAGGCCAGCAGCTCGTCGTCCCAATCGCCGGTTCGGAGATTGAAGAGCATCGTCCGCGACGCGTTGCTCGGATCGGTCACGTGTACTCGGCCGCCCGTGAGATTCCACACCAGCCACGCGTCCACGGTGCCGAACGCCAGCTTGCCGGCCTTCGCCTTGGCGCGCGCGCCCGGGACATTGCGGAGGATCCACTCCACCTTCGTGCCAGAGAAATAGGCGTCCACCACGAGGCCCGTTTTGCGCTTGATCAACGGCGCCAGCCCGCGGGCCTTCAGTCGGTCGCACGCGGCGGCCGTGCGGCGATCCTGCCACACGATAGCGTGATGCACCGGCTCGCCCGTCTCACGGTCCCAGACCACGGTGGTCTCGCGCTGATTCGTGATCCCCACGCCGGCGATGTCGGCGGCAGTCAGTCCGGCCTTGCCGAGCGCTTCCGTCGCCGTGTGCAGCTGCGTGGCCCAAATCTCCGTCGCATCGTGTTCCACCCACCCGGGCTTGGGGAAAATCTGGCGAAACTCCTTTTGCGCCGAAGCCACGACGCTGCCGCTGTGGTCGAACACCATGGCGCGCGAGCTCGTCGTGCCTTGGTCCAAGGCCAGGATGTATTTCATGCGGGCCACAACGCCTTGTAAACGAAGGCCGCGATGAGACCGCCGATGATCGGTCCGACCACCGGTATCCACGCGTAGCCCCAATCCGAATTCCCTTTGCCCGCGATCGGCAACAGCGCGTGCGCGAGACGAGGACCCAGGTCGCGCGCCGGGTTGATCGCATAGCCGGTCGGCCCGCCCAACGACAAGCCGATCGCCCACACGAGGATCCCGACCAGGAACGGGCCGAATCCCCCGTCCCAGCCGTGTGCGGGGTTCAAGTTCTTCGGTGTCAGGATCGCCAGCACTCCGAGCACCAGCACGAACGTGCCGATGACTTCGGTCAGGAGATTCGCGGTCGTGTTGCGGATAGCGGGCCCGGTGGAGAAGACAGCCAGCTTCAATGCTGGGCTCTCTGTAGCGGGCCAGTGTGGCAGATAGGCGAGCCAAACGATCGCGGCGCCAAGCAGGGCGCCGAGCACCTGCGCCGCGACATACATGGGCACGTTAGCCCACGCGAACTTCCCGATGGACGCGAGCCCGATCGTTACCGCGGGGTTCAAGTGCGCGCCGCTGAAGGTGCCCACGGCGTATACCGCGATCATCACGCCGAACGCCCAGCCCGCCGTGATGACAATCCATCCGCCGTTCTGGCCTTTGGTCTTATTGAGCACCACGTTGGCGACCACGCCATCGCCCAGGACGATCAACAGCATGGTGCCGAGCAGCTCTGCAACAAAAGGTGGCATAAGGTTCAGGGGGAAGCGGCGAAGGTACCAGCGCGGCAGCGCCTTGTCTACGCGAGTCAGGGTCCCGATATAGCCCCCCCCCGCACCCGCAACATTAGGGTTGCATATATGCCGACCCCGTGGCCGAGCAACCGGTCGACCGTCAAGCCCCTGCCAAAACGCCCCGCCCAGCGACGCTGGTCGGGGCGTGGTGGACGCCTCGGGCTATTTGAACACGCGGTGGACCACAACGAACTCGAGGCTAGGCGGGACCTCCGCTGTTTACAGACGACCAGTTCGCAGCGGAGACGAAGCCCGGACTCGAGGAGCAGTCGGCCGGCGTTGCAGACCGCCCTCGCGCTCTGCCATCGCGCGCGGGCAAATCAGCGCATCCCGGGACCGCGACGTCCTCGAACCGAAGGGTTCTGCTTGGCGCTACTGCCTCGTGGGCCGAAATCGGAGGGACTCCCCTCCCATCCGGCTTTGGGAGAACCCACGCGACTGTGCGAAGGGGGGACACCCACCAACGCTCCCGACACGGGCGCGCCTGGTGGCAAGTTCACCTGCCCGGGCCGCGTCTTCAGGTATCCCCAGTATCCGCAGGCGCAGGATTCCGTCGTACGACCCTGGCGGTCAGTACCGAACTGGAGGGGCTGCTGGCATCCGCCGCAGTGTGGTGCGCCGCCGTCCATCACCATCCCGGCGCGTCCCAGTTTGAGCCGCGACCGGTTCACTTGTGCCGGAATGTGATCCGCCCGCGAGTGAGGTCATACGGAGAGACGGCGAGCGTGACCCGATCGCCGGCGAGGACGCGGATGCGGAAACGTCGCATCTTGCCGGCGATCGTGGCGAGCACGTAATGGCCGTTCGGCAAGTGGACGCGAAAGGTGGTATTGGGCAGCACGTCCTCGACGATGCCGTCGATCTCTATCGCTTCTTCCTTAGCCATCGGCGCTCCGTCCGCGAAGGACTTCGCAAAATGAAGGCGGGACCGGCGCATTGGCCAAGTCCCGCCTTGACTTTTGCTGGTGCCGGCACGCAGAGGGCGTGTCGCACGCTGCACCAAGGATAATCGGATGGTAGAGTGAAGTCAAAAGGGGGGTCCGAGCCCGAGGCACTTCGCCGCGTATCGCAGTTCGCGCTGGACACGCCCAGCGTGTATCGTGCGATTTGGGCTGAACACTTCTTCCCTGGAGGGTCCATGGTGCGACCAAGGCGCCCCAATCGCACGATCATGAAGACCGCCGCCCAGCCCCTGAGGCTTGGCAGGATCGAGATCCGGCTGTTCGGCAGCAAGCAGTATGCTGGAGCTGTCGTGGTCAGTGGCAGCGGGATTCGCTGGTACCCCGCTCGGGCCAAGAAGCCACGCCAAGTGACGTGGAGCGAGCTGACGACGCTGGAGGAGTGACGCCTATACGAGACACCCGCTGCGCCGGTGTCGCGGGTGTGCGGGATCAGGAGGCTGGGGCGCCCCGAGGCGGGTTCCCAACACCCTACCGGCCAAAGCGCGTCTTGAACGTTTGGCCGTACGTGGTGGGGGTCCCGTCGTAGCTCGCAATCAGGTCCAGCGACTGTCCCCAAACATCCCACACCCAGGCGAGGTAGCTCCCCTGCCGGGCGTCCATCCAGTCCATGAGCGACGTGACGAACGCACTGCCGCGGTCGTTTTGCCCTAGCTCGCCAAGCACCAGCGGCACCTGCCGGGCGACCGGCGCCGCTTCGCTATCCCAGCAGGTCAGCGTGTTGCACCAGCTGAAATTGTAGATGTGCCACGACGCGGCCAGGTTGTGCAGCGGATCCGTGGGTTCGTTGGCGAGCCAGCTCGTGAGCCGCGAGGCATACTGGATGCCGCCCACCAGGATCACGTTGGTGGCGCCGGTGCTGCGGACGGAGTCGACCAATTCTTGCATCCCGGCCGCCAGAAAGGTCATGCCGCTGCACATGCCGCCATCGCGCCAGCACCGCCAGGCCTCGGGCGTGTCGGAGTTATTGTCCGGATATGGCTCGTTGAACAGGTCGAAGATTACGCGGTTGTTACCCTTGTAGGCGGTGGCGACTTGGCGCCAGAATTCCGGCGTGTGATCGCGGTTCGGCATCGGCGCCTGGCCGAGTGCCTTGCCCGTACCAGCGGCGGTCCAGTGCAAGTCGAGGATGACCGCCAGTCCGGTGCGGTTGAGAAGGGCGACGTAGTCGGCGATCGCCCGGCGGTAGTTGTCACCGGAGTATGCCGGCGCGACGCCGTTGATGCCGAGCCAACAGGTCTCGTTGAGGGGCACGCGTACGACGTTCGCCTTCCAGGACGCGATGGCCTGCACGGACACCGAGTCCGACGGGCCATCGAAGATGCCCCACCCTTGGGCACAGGCATACTCCGTCCCGGAACGGTTTACGCCCCGCAGTCGCACGGGCTGTCCGGTCGAGTCGACGAGCTGGGTGCCGACCACGTGGACGGTCGGCGCTCCCGTCGCCCGAGGCGACCCCAGCGCGACCGCCGCGGGACTCCCCCGGCAGGTGGCGAGCGCGCCCACCGAGAGCAATGCGTAGCGCTGTAGCCTCATTGAGGTGACTCCGATCGCGCGGGTGCGCGAGAGGCACTATTACACAATGCACGGAGGAAAGGCGTGTGACTCGCGTCACGTCCCAGCGGGCTACAGACCCGGGGACTGGGATTCGTGTGATCGCGCGTGCTGGCGGGACCTCGTTGGTGAGTCGGGGAATGACCGGTGGGCCGCGCGCTGCTCGAGCGACCGGCGGTAACGAGCCTCGCGCGCGCGAGCGCATCACGCATTCCGTTTGCGGCGTCTCTTCCCTTCCCCTTGGTCCTTTTCCGGTTCCCCCCGGCCATTGGCGATGAGGACGCGGTCGCGACCAGCGGCCTTTGCGAGGTACATCGCTCGGTCGGCCCCAGCGATGAGCTCTTCAGGTGTGTCGCCGTGGGTGGGGTACTCAGCTGCACCGATACTTACGGTCATCTTTCCGCCCCCGAACTCCTCGGCCGCCACGCGGGCCCGAATGCGCTCGGCCACAATCGCCGCCGTCCCGATCGTCGTTTCGAGCAGCATGACCACGAACTCCTCACCACCGTAGCGGGCGACGGAGTCCACCGCGCGGGTCATCTTGCGCAGAATCTCGGCGGTCTTGACGAGCGCCGCGTCACCGGCGAGGTGGCCGTGCGTGTCGTTGTAGGCCTTGAAGTGATCGACGTCCGCCAACAACACGGAGAACGTGCGCCGGAGTCGCCGCGACCGCTGCACCTCGTTGGCGAGGGTGCCCATGAGGTGTCGCCGATTGTACAACCCGGTGAGCGCGTCCGTCACCGACAGCCGCTCCAGCTCGCCCTGGCTCTCGCGTTCCCGGAGGCGGGCGACCATGGTGTTGAAGACCTGCGTCAAATAACCAATCTCCCCGCTCCCGCCCGCCGGGAGCTCCACCGCGAGATCCCCGGCCGCCACCTTCGCCGCGGCGCGCGTGAGACGCTGGAGCGGACGCACGATGAGCAGGCCCAGGCCGACGGCCATCAACCCGATTCCCGCAACGACCGCGAGGATCACCGCCGCCGCGTTCCCCGGCCGGCCCACCTGACGACCAGCCGCGCTGCGCGGCACCTCCGCGACCGCTGCCAGGCGAAGCTGCGGCACGCGCTGCAGGATTCCGACGACCTCCTGCCCGTCCGCGCGCTTGTACCCCACGGGTGTGCCTTCCTTGTCGAACAGCGCCTGCGCCGTCGGTTTCGGGAACTTGGTGCGCATCAGCTCGGCCGAGCTCAACCGAGACCGGATGACCAACCGGCCCTGGTCCGTCATGAGGTAGACGTCGCCCGGGTCACCGGGTGAGAAGCGCTGCAGGATTTCGGCCACCGCGCGCAGATTGAGTTTCGCGGTGAACGCGCCAAGGAGACGCCCATCTACCTGGCGGATGGGTACGGCGATCATGATCCCCGCCCGGCCGAGCCCCGCGTCCCAGTACGGGTCGCCCACGTACACGTCGCCGGTGCGGAGCGCGTTCAACCGATCCGCACCGAGCTGCACGCCGCTCGGGCGCCCAGCGCTACTCGTCACCACCCGCCCGCGGGCGTCGATAACACCGAGCGCTTCGTAGCCCGTTAGCCGTTCGCGGACCGAACCGACATAGTCGCGCAACCTGCCGAGCGCTTCGCCACCCTCACTCCCCGGCCGGACCCGGGCCAGGTTCTCCGTGAGGACGCGAGAGCTCGCGGCCATCCGGAGCTCGGCCAGCCGCTCGCTCAGCCATTGGTCCACCTCTCGGGCGGTCTCAGCGCTCGCGCCCCGCAACTGTTGCGCGATCGTGTCGGTGGGCGACGACTGCGTCTGTCGATAGGCGGCGAGCGTCGCGAGCGACGGAATCAGCGTCGCGAGCAGCGCGAACATCAGCAGCTTGGTGCCGACGCTGTCGAGGCGCAGCGCGTGCAGTGGGCGTGCGATCATTTCCTCCCAGACGCTCACGGTCCGGTACCTGCGGGGGCACCGCTAGATTGCCCTGCTTCGACCATTCCTGGCAAGGCGGCTGGAGCCACGCCGTCCAGCGAGGGCGCGCCGGAAGGTGTCAGATCCAGCGCCGCCGCACGAGCAGGTGTTTCACGACCTGCGTCAGGGCCAGATAGCAGAGCAGGGTCAGTGCGAGGAGCGGCCAGTAGAGCGCGGGCAGCGCCACGAACCCGAGCGGCGGGCCGAGGGGTGAGAGCGGCAGCCACAGCCCCACGGCCATGATGGCCAATGTGGTCGCCACCAGGGGCCAGCTCGGCCGGCTCTGGAGGAACGGGATCTTGTTCGTGCGGATGACGTGGATGATGAGCGTTTGCGTCATGAGCGACTCGACGAACCATCCGGTCTGGAACAGCGCCGCGTGCGCCGGCGTGTTGGCGCCGAACAGGAAGTACATGATGGCAAACGTCGTATAGTCGAAGATCGAACTGATTGGCCCGATGGCGAGGATGAACCGTGCGATCTCCCCGATGTCCCAGGGCCGCGGCCGCGCGATTTGCTCCGGATCCACGTTGTCGGTCGGGATCGGTACCTGTGAGAAATCGTAGAGCAGGTTGTTGGTGAGCACCTGCAATGGGGCCATGGGCAGAAACGGCAGCAGGGCACTTGCTCCGAGGACGCTGAACATGTTGCCGAAATTCGAGCTCGCCCCCATGCGGATGTACTTGAGCACGTTGGAGAACACCTTGCGCCCCTCGAGCACCCCCTCCTCGAGGATGAGCAGGCTTTTCTCGAGCAGAATGATGTCGGCGGATTCCTTGGCCACGTCGACGGCCGTATCGACCGAAATGCCCACATCCGCAGCCCGGAGGGCCGCCGCGTCGTTGATGCCGTCCCCCAGGAAGCCGACGACGTGGCGCTGCGCCTGCAGGGCGTGAATGATGCGCTCCTTGTCGGCAGGCGAGAGCCGTGCGAAGATGGTCGTCCGCTCCACGGCCTCGCCCAGCTCGGCATCGTTCAGCCGCGCGAGCTCGGACCCGAGCAGCACGCGCTTGCGCTTGAGCCCGACATGCTTGCAAATCGTGCGCGTCACGAGCTCGTTGTCGCCCGTGAGAATCTTGACGCTGATGCCGTGGTCCCGGAGCGCAGCCAACGCCGGCGCCGCGGTCTCCTTCGGGGGATCGAGAAATGCGACGTAGCCGAGAAGGACAAGCTCGGACTCGTCCTCCTTCCCATACGCGGGCTTGGGTGGCACGACGCGGTACGCGACGGCCAGCACACGGAACCCATCGCCACTCAAGGCATCGCACTCTTCGCGCAGGTCCTGCGCGAACCCCGGCGGGCACGGGAACGTCTCGCTCTCGGCCTCGAACGTCGTGCACCGCCGCAGGATCTCTTCCGGCGCCCCTTTGGCGAGCAGGCGACGGCGGCCGTCGGGCTCGTCCACAACGATCGACATGATCTTGCGCGAGAAATCGAACGGCATCTCGTCGACCTTGCGATAGCCGTCGAGGGAGACCTCCGGGTGCCCCTCCCGGTGCCTGAGGATCGCCTGATCGAGCGTGCTCTTGAGCCCCGTCTGGAGGTAGCTGATCAGCATCGCGTCGACGAGCACGCGGTCGCTCTCCTTGCCCTGCACATCGCAGTGCCGCTCGAGGATGACCGTGTCCATCGTGAGCGTCCCCGTCTTGTCCGTACAGAGGACGTCCATGGCGCCGAAGTTTTGAATCGCATTGAGGCGCTTGACGATCACGCGCTTGCGCGACATCGCCATGGCCCCTTTGGAGAGACACACGGACACGATCATGGGCAGCATCTCGGGCGTGAGCCCAACCGCCACCGCCAGGGCGAAGAAGAACGCGCCGTGCCAATCGTGCTTCGTCAGGCCGTTGATCAGGAAGACGACTGGCACCATGACGGCGATGAACCGGATCATCAGCCACGTGAAGCGGTTGATCCCGCGGTCGAACGCCGTCTCGGGCGGGGCCTGCGTGATGCTGCGCGCCATGGCGCCGAACAGGGTCCGGCCGCCGGTCTCGACGACGACGGCCTTGGCCGTCCCGGACTGCACACTCGTGCCCAGGAAGCACAGGTTCGCCCGCTCGAGTGGGGCCTGATCGGGCACACCGGGCAGCGTGTCCCCTTTCTCCACCGGCAGCGACTCGCCGGTGAGGCTCGACTGGCTGATGAAGAGGTCTTTGGCGCTGAGGAGGCGCACATCCGCGGGGACCATGTCCCCGGCGGCGAGCAGGACGATGTCCCCCGGGACGATCTCGCGCAGCGGCACCTCGCGCGGCTGGCCGTCGCGCAGCGCCGTCGCCGTCACGCGGATCAGGGCGCGTAGCGCGGCGGCCGCCGAGTCCGCCCTCGCCTCCTGGACGAAGCGCAGCGTCACACCGAGCACGATCATGAGCGCCATGACCGTCGCGGCGCGCAGGTCGCCGGTCGCAAGCGACACGGCGGCGAGGACGGCGAGCAGGACGACGAGCGGATTGCGCAGCGTGTGCAACAACCGCAGCGGCCAGGGGGGAGGGCCGTGGGCGGCGATCTCGTTGCCGCCGTAGGTCGCGAGGCGGCGCTCGGCTTCCTCCTGCGTCAGCCCGCCGGTCGTGGACCCGCACAGGCGCAGCGCGGCGTCGCGATCGGTCCGGGCCACCTCCTGCACCCGGCCCGAATCCCACCCGCCAACCGGGCCGGGTGGCGCACTGCGGCCGGGAGCCGTAGCGGTCGTCACCGCTGCCTCCCCCGGGGGAGGTTACTTGAGATAGCTGCGCACCAAGTCAACGAGCTGCTCCGCGGCCTGCGCCTGATCAGACGTGGGATCGACATCGGGGCCGACGACGTGCAACCGCACGTGGTCCTCGACCACTTCCGCCATCAGACCATTGATCGCCCCACGGCAGGCGGCGATGGTCTGGAGCACCCGCTCGCTGTCCACCTCTTCCTGAAGCAGGCCTTCGATGGCGCTCACCTGCCCGCGGATGCGGCGCACGCGGTTCAGGAGTTTGGCACGGTCTCGGACGGTGTGAACCATAGGCACCCCTTCCCTCAGGGACGTCACGCTTGACAACTATACTGTAGGGCAGTATGGTAGTCAACATAAGATACCGTAGTATGGTATCGTGGCGCGCGCGGGGTCGGCCCGGCCCCACGTCACCGCTCACTGCCCCGGCCTCACCCGCGCACTCCCTGGACCTGACGCGTAGCGGAGACGACGCATGCGGGACACCCTCACCGCTCATCGTTGCGACACCGCGCCCCACCGCGCGCTAGCGCGATGCGCCCGATAACCTACGTCGCGACGGGGCGGCTGCCGGCGGCGATGGAGCAAGTGTTCCACATCCTCACCGACCCCACCCAAGTGCCGGCGTGGTTGCCCGGGTGCCAAGCGGCCGTCACGGAGGGTCCCGTCCAGAAGGGCTCGCGCGTCCGGGCGCATTTCGGCAAGCGGGTGACCGAGTTCGAAGTGGTCGACTTCGCGCCGCCGCACCGCTTCGGTTGGACGGAACGCGGCTGGCGCCAGGGTTGGAAATTGTGGTTCCGCCTCGATGCCGCCGACCGCGCCACCGCAGTGACGGTGTGCGAGGTGTGGGCGCCGCGCTCGTTCAGCGCCTGGCTATTGGCCCGGCTCATGCCACGGCGCAACTCGCAACTCTACGTCGAGCAGATCTTCGAGCGGCTGCAGCGCCGCTTTCCTTAGCCGCCAGCAGCCGGTGTACATTCAAAGGAATCCATGAACCCGCTGCTCCCACGCGCCACCGCTCTCGCCGCCCTGTCGCTGCTCGCAAGCACTCAGCGAAGCGCACCGGCTCCGGCGCGTCCCTCGGCCAGGGCCGAGCTTGCCACGGCGCTGTTCGCGGGCGGGTGCTTTTGGTCCATGGAGCATCCCTTCGACCAGCTGCGGGGCGTCGTTGCCGTGAGCGTGGGATACACGGGTGGCCACACCAAGAACCCGACCTATGAAGAGGTGTCCGCGGGCCGGACGGGGCATCTCGAAGCCGTGCAGGTGAGCTACGATCCGGCCACGGTCAGTTACGAAAGCT
>Ga0209648_10003979_pt1 | contig 12509 bp, 11 predicted proteins | sample GraSoi2013_115cm_FD_185830 | JGI IMG/M metagenome (GOLD analysis project Ga0209648, IMG submission 185830) | Grasslands soil microbial communities from the Angelo Coastal Reserve, California, USA - Sample 9_17_2013_115cm (SPAdes) (version 2) | ecosystem: Environmental > Terrestrial > Soil >...
AAGCGGACAACCGGCTGATCCACATCGCGCCGGCGGCGGAAGAAGTGGCATCATACCTCGCGAAACATTTGCGATAGCAAATCCATGCCGCGGACGGCGGAGGAAATCCTCGAGTTCGACAAGCTGCGGGACATCCTGCGGCGAAGAACGACGTGCGCGCCCGGACGCCGCGCCGTGGATGCGCTCGGTCCTTCCCGCGACCGTGCGCGCCTGGAAGCTGCGTTTGCGCTGATCCGTGAGGCGATGGCGTATCTTCGCGCGGGGAATGAACTGGGTTTTGGCGCCCTGGCCGATCCTGAGACTTGGCTCGGACGGCTCGAAGGACCGGGAGCCGTGCTGACTCCGGCCGAAGTGCTCGACGCCGCATCCCTGGCCGAGACAACGGGCTGGCTGAAGCAACAATTTCGCGAGGAAGCGGCGAAGTTTCCGATGCTGGCTGCGCGCGCGGCTTCGCTCGCCGACTTTCGCGACATCCTCGGCGCGATTCGCCGGGCGATTCTTCCGAACGGCGAAATCAGCGACGATGCGTCGGCGCCGTTGAAGAGGATTCGCGCGACGATCGGAAAGACGCGCGAGTCCATCCAGAAGACGCTCAAACAAGTCCTGCGCGCGCGTGGCGTGGAAGCCGGCGAAGATTACGTTACGCTGCGCAACGACCGCTTCGTCATCCCCGTGCGCGCCACCGAACGGCGCGGGGTGCAGGGCGTGATGCACGGCTCGAGCGGGACAGGGCAAACGGTATTCATCGAACCGTTTCAAACGGTCGAAATGAATAACCAGCTCGTCCAGCTCGGTGAAGACGAAGCAGCGGAAATCGCGCGCATCCTTCATGAGCTGACGGAGCGGCTGCAAATGCAGATGGGAGCGCTCGAGGCGGCGGCTGCGGCGATTGCGGAGCTCGATGCGGCGTTTGCGCGGGCGCGATTTGCGCGGGAATTCGATTGCGCGATTCCGGAATTTGCCGCGGCAAGCGAAAGCGCCGGCGAATTGCGCCTGGACGCCGCGCGCCATCCGGTACTCGAAGAACGGCTGAGGCGCGAAGGCCGCGCCGTGGTGCCGATGACGCTTGCGCTCGGCGGCGAGGAAACCGTGCTGGTGATCAGCGGGCCCAATACGGGCGGAAAGACGGTGGCCTTGAAGACCGTCGGCCTGGCTTCGCTCGCGGCGCAATCCGGAATTCCCGTGGCTGCCGAGCGCGCCGTGTTGCCGCTGGTGGACCGCGTGCTGGCGGACATCGGCGACGAGCAGTCCATCGGCGCGGACCTTTCCACATTTTCAGCGCACGTGCTGAACCTCAAAGCGATGCTCGACGCGGCGACGCCGCTGTCGCTCGTCCTCGTGGATGAAATGGGAACCGGCACGGCGCCGGAGGAGGGTTCAGCGCTCGCCGTGGCTCTGCTCGAAGAGTTCCGCGCGAAGCGCTGCCTGGTGCTGGCGACAACGCACCACGATCGCCTGAAGGCTTACGCTTCGGCAACGCCGGGGATCGTGAATGCCGCCGTGGAATTCGACGACGTGAATTTGCGGCCGACCTACCGGCTGCTGGTGGGCGTCCCCGGGGGCTCGAGCGGGATTGCCATCGCCAAGCGGCTTGGAATCGCGCCGCGGATCATCGAGCGAGCGACGCGGCAGCTCGCTCCGGAGACCCGCGAAGCCGCCGAGTTGATCGCCTACCTGCACCGCAGCCGCGACGAACTCGACCAGATGAAACGGCAGATGAGCGCGCAGATGCAGCAACTCGAAGAGGAAAAGAAAAAGCTGCAGACGGAATGGGTGGAGCGGCAGAAGAAGCGCCTGGCGGAACTGGAGCAGAAGTTCGGGGAGATGCAGAAACACTTCGAGCAGGAAATTGTCCGCGCAGTCGAAGCGGTGAAGGAGCGCGAGCGGCGTGCGCAACTCGAAAAGCAAGCCCGCCGAAGGATGGCTGGCGCCCGCAGCGACGCGCGCGAGGAAATGAACGCCGCCGTCGTGCAGCATCTGTCAGAGTCGCAAGCGGACCTCGGCAGCACGGGGATTGCGGTGCAGCCGGTGACCCCGGAGCTACTCGTCCCGGGAGCGCAAGTTCGCGTGCGCGGATTCAACAAGCCGGTGACGCTGCGACGCCGCGACGGGAATTCGGTGGAAATCGAGGCCGGCCCGTTGCGCATGAAGATCCAGGTGGAAGACATTACGGCAGTCGAGAGTCAACAGTCGAAAGTCAAAAAGCCAGAACCGAAACGTTCCAGCGTAACTGTGAATACCTCGCCGAGCGATGAGCAGGCCGCCGATGAAATCAACGTCATCGGCTGCACGGTGGAAGAAGCAACGCGCCGCGTGGATAAATTCCTCGATGACGCAGCGCTGGCCAACAAGCCCCGAATCCGGGTAATCCACGGACATGGCACGGGCGCCCTGCGCCGCGGGCTCGGAGTATTCCTGGAGGCACACCCGCTTGTGGAAAAAGTTTCGGCAGAAGCGGAAGAACGCGGCGGGAATGCCGTCACGGTCGTAGATTTGAGGGGGTAATGCTATGGTCCATGCAGGAACTGCGGGTGAAGTGAGTCTAGCTCTTAACTGGCCTCGGACTAGAGTGCAGGATGCTCTCGATAACGCGCAGCAGGAGGAAATCGTGCGATTTCTGAGTGAACGATACACTGAGCGCTTCTTTTATCCTATTCGCTCTCTTCGGCAAGCTCCTGGCAGCCACAAAGGGTTCGGCTTCGCCATGATGGCGCTCTGTTGCTTGCTGATTGAGACGCTGGAATGCTACAGGCAGGGTCTTCCGAGCTCCCATGAGAAGGAATTGAAAGATTTGGAAAAGCTGCCAGCAAACAAGGTTGCTCCACTCGAGTATAGGTTGGTGGCGCCTTTCCATGCGAGTAGCAGCAAGGTGTTCGAGGAATTCTTTAAACGGCCGGAGCATCAAAAGTTTTTCCCAGGGGTTGATGGAGGGATATTCTACAAAGCGATTCGATGTGGGCTGTTGCATCAGGCTCAGACCAAAGAAGGGTGGCGCATAATTCGGTTTGGAAAATTTTGGGATCCGGCGCCGACGAGTTCCATAAATAGAGATGAGTTTTCTCAGCGTCTTGAGGAATGCTTTCAAGAGTTATCTGAAGGATTTGAAGAATGAACCGGCGTGGGACAAGGAGATTTGGAAAACCGCACGAAGGAAAATATGGTGGCTTATTCAGATTAGTTGAAGAAAGGTTCGAAGCCTAGATACGCTCGAACACACTCCGCGCTCTATGCGGTTTTATGGCAGGCTGGGAGGATGGCCTCCTCTGAGGGAAAGGAGCGAAAGTGTTTTGGGCAAATGCATTGGCCAACTTCGCAGGATCTGTCGCTGCAGCCGCCCTTCTCTGGTTTGTCGTGACACGATTTTACGAATTACCTCGATCTCGGAAGCAGGTGAGAGAGCTTCTGTCGGTGTCGTACGCGATTTGTAAATTTGAATTAGTGTTCAACAAACTTTATTGTAAGGAGGTGAATGACGAGAGTGAGGGGCATGTTCCGGCCGGGTTCCCTGTGACCCAGGCCTGGGAGGTGTTGCATTCCACCGGAGCGTTTCGATACATGCCCCCTCAGGTCACTGGAAAACTGACAATGGTTTACTCACTGCTGTTTAGACTTCGAGGGAACGTGGAGTTTATTCAAGCAGTTTTCTTGAAAGAAGGGGGTTCCCTAGATGGACCCAATCCATATACAAGTCTCCGTACCGAGCTATCAAATCTCACGAGACAGGTCGCAGCGAAAATATTGAATGCGCAGGACGCGTTCGAACAGGTACTTCAGGTTGAGATCGATAAATTAGGCCCTAGTGAGAAGAGAATCTTTAATCGGGCGTATCTGTTATATCGGGAGGAAACTGGTACGAAGACGGCGAATATCGCGGGGTCGTGATGGGAGATGGCTGAAGCGGGATCCTTTGCGGAGCGGGTGAAGCAGCAGGCGGACATTGTCCGCGTGGTGGGGGAATACGTCCGGCTGAAAAAGAGCGGGCAGAATTTTACGGGGCTCTGTCCGTTTCATTCGGAGAAGACGCCGTCGTTTGCGGTCCATCCGGTGAAGCAGATTTATCACTGTTTCGGATGCGGCGTCGGCGGTGACGTCTTCAGCTTCGTGAGGGAGATGGAGAAATGCGAATTCCCCGAGGCGGTGCGGGTGGTCGCGGAAAAGTGCGGGATTCCGATTCCGCGTCCCCGCGAGCGTTCGCCGGAAGAACGCCGCGAAAACCAGCAGCGCGCGGCGCTGGTGGAGATGCATCGCGAGGCGGCGGCGTTTTTTATGAAGCAGCTCGAGGGCACGCTGGAGGGCAAGGCAGCGCGCGCCTATTTGGAAGATCGGGGGCTCGACGCGGAAGCAATCGCTCGGTTCGGACTGGGCTTTGCGCCTTCGGGCGGCGAAGTCCTCTACCGCCATCTAAAACAGAAATATCCTGACAAACTGATCGATGTTTCCGGACTGGTGTCGCGCGACCAGAGCGGGAGCGGAAGATTCTATGACCGTTTTCGCCGGCGGATGATGTTCCCCATCGCGAACGAGGCGGGGAAGATCGTTGCGTTTGGCGGGCGCGCGCTCGGCGACGACATGCCGAAGTATCTGAACTCATCGGAAACGCCCATCTATTCGAAGAGCAACATCTTGTACCACCTGGACCGCGCGAAGGAGGGGATGCGCCGGCAGGATTTGGCGATTCTGGTCGAGGGCTACATGGATGCAATCGGCGTGGCGCGGGCGGGAATCACCAACGTGGTGGCGAGTTGCGGCACCAGCCTCGCGGAATCGCAGGCAAAGCTTCTGGCTCGCTTTACGCGGCGCGTCGTGGTGAACTATGACCCGGACGCGGCGGGACAAGCGGCGACCGAGCGCTCCATCGTGTTGTTGCTCGAACAGGGTTTCGACGTTCGCGTGCTGGCGTTGCCGGGCAAAGCCGACCCCGATAAATTCATCCGCGAGCAAGGAGCAGAGGCTTACCGGAAGCTGCTCGAGTCTGCGGCGGAGTATGTGGACTATCTCATCGGCCGCGCGCGGCAGATGGACTTGTCCACCGGCGAAGGCAAGCTCCGCGCGGTGAATTTCCTGATGCCCTACGTGCAGCGCATCCCCAACCGGCTGTTGCGCAGTGAATGGGCCACCAGAATCGCACAGCAGTTGCGCGTGGAAGAGCCGGTGTTGCGCGAGTCGTTGCGCAAAGCGGCCGCCGAGCGCCGCGGCGAGGTGAAGACGCAGCCGGAACTCGTGGGGCGGGGCGCAAAGCAAGCGGAACGCCGGCTGATTCAGATGCTGACCGAAGCGGAAGGGTACCGCGAGCGGCTGGCAAGCGAGTTGCGAGAAGGAGGGCTCTACCAGGGTCTCGAAACGGAAAGAATCTTCGCCGCACTCCTGGAAGCGTGCGCGCAGGGAGCGGCTCCGGACGCGACCGCGCTGGCCAACGCCCTGCCGGAGAGCGATCGCCGCTTGTGGTTCGAAATCGTCTTCGAAGCTGCCGCCGAATCCAATTGGGACGAGGCCGAGAGCTGCCTGGCGGTGTTGCGGCGCCGCAAGGCCAAAGCGGAGCTGGACGCGGTTCAGAGACAGATTGAATCGCAGACGGCGGGGACCGGCGCGGCCGCCGGGACACTGCTGCGCGAACTGCTGGCGCGCAAGCAGGAACTGCGAAGAAGGCTCGAAGAGCTCGGAGGGTAGGCTCCCCGTCAAAATAAAGCTTGACGAATTAACAAGTTGGCGTGTAACATGTTGTGGTTTTGCCGGTAACGGATTGGCGCCGGGGTGCATCTAATCGTATGTGGTGCGCTCTACCGGCGTGTCACAATTGGGGATCGAAATGGCCCCTGGCTCGGCGGAAAAGGGGCGGCGGGGCGCAAACGCGGAACGGGCGGCGAGGCAGCTTTACCTCTCAAGTGCAAATCACAATCCTATCTCAGTGCGCGGCGGTAGAAGCGCGCGCGTGTCCCTGTCCGGATGGAAAATTGACCTTGGGGCAGACGCGGCCCGGAGATCGCAGGCCGGTCTGACCAGGGGAGGAACCTTTGGCGCTGGCGATTGAAGAAAAATACGACCAGGTACGTCAGCTCATCAACATGGGCAAAGAGCGGGGCTACCTGCTCTATGACGAGGTCAACGATATCCTTCCGGCGGAGGTGCATTCGTCGGAGGAGATTGATGACCTGCTTTCGACGTTTGAGCGCTACGGGATTGACATCTACGAAGACGCGGCGACGGCAAAGGCCGCCCGCGCCGCTTTGGATCTCTCCGACGCCCCCGAAGGGGAAGCGAAAGAAGAGCCTGCCGCCGAGGAAAGCGATCTAGACCTGACCCCCGGAGCGCTGGAGAAGACCAACGACCCGGTGCGCATGTACCTGCGCGAGATGGGCACGGTGCCGCTGCTGACGCGCGAGGGCGAGGTGACCATCGCCAAGCGCATCGAGCGCGGGCAGCTCGTGGTCATGAAGTCGGTCACGCGCTCCCCTATCGTCATCAAAGAGCTGATTGCGGTCGGCGAAGACCTGCGCAAAGGCGCGCGCTCGATCAAGGAAATCGTGCAGTTCGACGATGAAGAACTCACCGAAGAAAAGATCGAGAACAAGACCCGGGCCACGCTCAAGATCATCGACCGAATTGCGAAGCTCTACGAGCTTGCGCTGAAACAGGCTGCCAAATTCGAAAAGACCGCGAAATCGAAGAAGAAGGCGTATCTGCGCGCGCGGTGGGCGCTTTCCCGCACGCGCATCGAGATGTCGCTGCTGGTACGCTCGATTGATTTCAACCCGTTCGAAAGAAAGCGGCTGATCGAAAAGATGCGGCACACCGTCGAGCGGCTGCAGTCGCTCGAACGCGAGGCGGGACGCCTGGAGCGCCGCGCCGACGTCGCCAAGGGCGACGTGGCGTCCGACGCGCGCAAGGAGCTGCGCTCGCGCCGGATGGAGATGAAGGAAATTGCGGACGCCAGCGAGGTCGGGCTGACCGAGCTGAAGCGCACCCTCACGCTGATCGTGCGCGGCGAGGCGGAAGCCGAGCAGGCCAAGAAAGAATTGATCGAAGCCAACCTGCGCCTGGTCGTCTCCATCGCGAAGAAATACACCAACCGGGGCCTGCAGTTCCTCGACCTGATTCAGGAAGGCAACATCGGATTGATGAAGGCGGTGGACAAATTTGAATGGCGCCGCGGGTACAAGTTCTCGACCTACGCGACCTGGTGGATTCGCCAGGCCATCACCCGCGCGATTGCCGACCAGGCGCGCACCATCCGCATCCCGGTGCACATGATCGAAACGATCAACAAGCTGATCCGCACCAGCCGCCAGCTTGTGCAGGAGTTGGGCCGCGAGCCGACGTCGGAAGAAATCGCCAAACGCATGGACATTCCCGTGGCCAAGGTGCGCAAGATTTTGAAGATTGCGCAAGAGCCCATTTCGCTCGAAACGCCGATCGGCGAGGAGGAAGATTCGCACCTGGGCGACTTCATCGAGGACAAGGCCGTGGTGTCGCCGTCGGACGCGGTGATCAATCTGAATTTGAAGGAGCAGACCTCGTCGGTGCTGAAGACGCTGACGCCGCGCGAAGAGAAAGTGATCAAAATGCGCTTTGGCCTGGACGACGGCTCCGAGCACACCCTTGAGGAGGTGGGCCAGTCGTTCGCCGTGACACGCGAGCGCATCCGTCAGATCGAGGCAAAGGCGTTGCGGAAGCTGCGGCATCCGTCCCGCTCGCGCAAGCTGCGCGCATTCCTCGAAGGCCCGAGCCGCGAATACCTCTGAGACCGACGCCCAGCTTGTCACTCTTGTGCGCGTAAGAGCGCAATTCCCGCCCAGCATCCCAGCATCTCGGTCACGACGAGTAGAATGGAAGTGATTTGAAACGCCGTGCCCCAGGTTCCCGGTGCCATGTGCAATGCGTTGTCGGCGCCAGTCATAACAAAATGATTGTAGGCGCCGAATGCCAGCGAACCCACCATGGAGAGAAGCAGGAGTACCGCCCCCGCGCGTTGCGCCTTGAATAGAAGCAGGATCCCCGCAAGAAGAGGTCCCGCCAGAATCACAACAAAAACTTGCTGCAGATGGGTCAGTGAAATGTGAAGAAGGGTGTGCGCCCGGCCATGCACACCGATAACCCCCAGATGGATCAGGATCACGCCGATGGCAAATTGCGTTTTACGAAGCATGCCACTACATTATGCGACGAGGGCTGCCGCTTCGGTGAGCGAGCGAATGCCTTCGCGGCGGATGCGGTCGTTCAACGCCCAGTCCTGCGGCGAGGTTTTCGGCTTGACGGGGATGGCTGTCGCCGCGTGGATAATGACGTCACAGCCCTCGGCGGCACGGGCGAGCGTCGCGGCGTCGAAGAGATCGGCCCAGCGCGGCTCGCCGCCGAGCGCGGTCACGCGTTGCTCCCCGCGCGGATCGCGCACCAGACCGGCCACTTTGTGCCCGCGCTTGGTGAACAGTTCCACAAGACGCCGGCGCAGAACGCCGGTCGCCCCTGCGATAAAGGTTCTCATCGCGCCTTCCATTATGCCAAATCATTTGGCTGCGTTTGGAAGGTGCACCGATGTGGCGTACTTGAAAACGAGCAGAGCGCCGCGGTCGGCGCCTACGGTCAGCAGAATCGTCAGCGCAAGCAGGCCGGCAAGAAGCAGCTTGCGTTGCCCTTGCGCAAAGCGGTCGCGCTGGAAATAGGCGAACATGCACAGCCCCACGGCGGCGCTAGTCGTCACGAGCATGAGCTTCTCGTGCAGCTCCATGACGTCGTGCGCGGGGCCTTCGCCGGGGACAGAGTTCTGCGCCAGCAAACCCGTAGCGGCTGCCAACAGACCAAACAAGGTGCCGAGATAAAGAAGACGAGCGGCCGTGCGATGCCAGTCTCCGCTGGAACGCACAACCGCCAGCGCCTCCACCATCATTGCGCCAATCCAGAGCGCAATCGGAAAATGGACAAACAGCGGGTGGACATTGAGCATACCTTTCAGGCCGGGAAGGATTTCATTCATCATTTGCCTCCTCAAGCGGTGAACTCCGAGACAGGCCGGTTGAGCGCGCCGGCACGCAAAGCCGCCAGAACCGCTCCTGTATAAAGCAACGCCAGCACACCGAAAGCAACGGTGAGATTGACGTGCTGGCCAATCCAGCCGAGAGAAAAGCTCATAGCGACCTGGAGCGTCGTAGAGATGACTGAAAACGCAGACTGGGTACGGCCCATGAGGCGCCGCGGCACGATGCTCATGATCGCCGATTGCGTGAGCACGGCGCCGAGAGCACGACAACCGCCAAACAACGCCAACAAAGCCACAGCCTGCGCGAGCAGCGTGACGAAAGGCAAAAAGGCGTGACCCACGGCAAGTATGGCCATGGCCACAACCAGCAAGGTAATCGGCCTCCGCCGAGCGATGGGGTCCGCCGCCAGTCCTCCGGCAACTGCGCCCACGGCCCAACCGGTCTGCATCAAGCCGTAACCCTTCGCCCCGGAATGAAGGATGTCTTTGACCAGCGCGACCATCAAGACGTTTGCGCTGATGACCCCTGCCAGCATCGTTGCGTAGGTAATTCCAAGCGCGAGAACCTGCGGCTGCTTATTGAGGTAGCGCATTCCTTCGCGCAGGTCGCGGAGTACTCCGGCTGCGAGGCTGGTCTCGACAATCGGCGGAATCGGAGCGGTCTCCAGCACGTCCGGGATGGAGTCGCCCACCGCCTCGCTGTGACGCGGGTGGAAATAACCTCGCCGCAGGCGAAACAGGCAGAATGCGGAAACGAGATAGGTGAGTCCGTCGATCCCCAAGATGCCGCCCAGGCTGGCGTGCTCGTAGACCAACCCCACAAACGCGCCGGCGAGCATCAGCCCGGCCTGCACGGCGATCAATACTGAAGAATTGGCCCCGACAAACTGCCCCGGGGGAATCAGCTCCTGCACAAGCGCATTGACGGTGGCCCAGTAAATGGCCGCACCGGCCCCATTGAGAAGCACCATCGTGTTGATCTGCCAGAGTTGAGCGTGGCCGAAGTGGACCAGCGCGGCGACACTGAGAACCAAGAAGCCGCGGGCGAGGTCGAGAGCGATTCCGAGATAGCGGCGGTCGCTGCGGTCAATTAGAACGCCGCCGAGGAAGGGAACGATCAGCCCCGGCAGGGTGTAGAGAATTACCGTAAAGCCGACGCTGACGGTCGAGTGCGTTGCGGACAAGACGTGCCAGGTGACCCCGGAGAAATTCATCCCCGAGCCGAACAAGGAAATGAAAATGCCCACAAAGAAGTAACGGAAGCTGCGCTGCGAGAACAGGAGCTTCCAATCCACTTTGGGGTGCGCGGCAAGGTCCATGGCGTGCCAGCAAGCCTGCCATTCTAACGAGATTGAAGCGGCTCCGAAAGCGAAGCTGGCTTACACTTCAGCCGTCCGTGCAGGAGAGGAGTCCCGTTATGGGACAGGAAGTGAATTGCGTGGTGCGGTTTGCAGAGCAGAGCGCCAAGGGGAAGGCGCTGCTTGAGTCGGAAGAGTTGCTCTTCCGTGGCGGCATGCGTTTGAAAATCCCGTTTCGGGCTATGAAGTCGGTGAAGTCCGCGGGCGGCGAATTGCGCATCGAGTTTCCGCAAGGGACGGCAATCTTTGAGTTGGGACCGCAGGCGCAGAAATGGGCGGAGAAGATTCTTCATCCCAAATCGCTCCTGGACAAGCTGGGTGTGAAACCGGGCGCTGTCGTTTCTGTGATTGCTGTTCGCGATGAAACGTTCCTGGAACAGCTACGGGAACGGACGAATCAAATCGGCGAGGCAAAACCGCGCAGCGAATCGGACTGGATTTTCCTCGGTGCCGAATCTAAGGAGGGTTTTTCGCAGATTCGTCCGCTGACGAAATCCCTCAAGAAAACGGGCGGTCTGTGGATTGTCTATCCCAAGGGACAAAAACACATCACGGAAAAAGATGTGCTGGGCGCCGGAAAGAAAGCTGGCTTGGTGGACGTGAAGGTGGTCGGCTTTTCGGCTACGCACACCGCGCTCAAATTCGTCGCTCCCCTTTCCAGTCGCTGAGAAGCGGTGATTGTTCAATCGTTTCCGGGATGCACAACCTGCAGCGCGCCGTGCTTGGCATTCATGGTCGCCGGCGCTCCACAGACCAGGCACACTGTCGGAGGTATGGAACGAGCCCAGCGCATTTTGTTTTCCTCAGAAATCGAGAAGCCCTATATTGTTTCTATGGCGGCACTGCTGGAGGTGCGGGGATTGACCGTCGAATTGCCGACCGCGGGCGGATGGTTGCGCCCGGTGAACGATGTGTCGCTGCACATCGAAGCCGGCGAGGCGCTGGGGCTGGTCGGGGAATCGGGCAGCGGGAAGACGATGTTGTCGCTGGCGCTGATGGGTCTGCTCCCGGAGGGAGCACGCGCGACGGGGGAAGCGTGGTTGGCGGCGGAGAGTGCCGCGAACGGCGGCGCGATGAATGGCAGAAAGAATTTGCTGGCTCTAAACGAAAGAGAACTTCAGAGCGTGCGTGGCCGAGAAATGGGCATGATCTTTCAGGAGCCGATGACCTCGCTCAATCCGGTGATGCGCATTGGCGCGCAGATTGAAGAGGCGATTCGCGCGCATGAACCATCGCTTTCCAAGAAGGCCGCGGCCGCGCGAGTCCTCGCCGCTCTCGAGCGAGCCGCCGTACCGGAACCGAAGGTGCGTGCGGCACAGTTTCCCCACGAGCTTTCTGGCGGTCTCCGGCAGCGCGCCATGATCGCGATGGCCCTGGCGGGAGGGTCGCATTACGCGGGCAAAGAAGCGTCCGCGGGGCCGCGCCTATTGATTGCCGACGAGCCCACCACGGCGCTCGACGTCACGGTGCAAAAACAAGTCCTCGGGTTGCTCGACCGGCTGCGGCGGGCAGGTGGCGGACCGCCTTGCCGTGATGTATGCGGGCCGAATCATCGAAGAAGGCCCCGCGCGGGAAGTGCTCCTGCGCCCGCGGCATCCTTATTCTGAAGGATTGCTCGAGGCGTCGCCGAAGCTAAGGCGGAGCAAGCTCAAGCCCATTCCCGGAAACGTGCCGCGCCTCGACGCGCTGCCACCCGGCTGTGCGTTCGAGCCGCGCTGCCCCGTTCGCCGCGCCGAATGCACCGCTGCCGTTCCGGAGCTGCGGGCGGCCTCTGCGGACCACCGCGCGCGATGCATCCTGGTGTGAAGTGTGAACCGCATGGCCGAATCTCTCCTCGAAGCGCGCAACCTGAAGAAGAGCTTCCGTTCTTCATCGAGCCTGTTCGCAACAGCGGCGAGGGGCGATGGCGGTCGGATCGCTGCTGTCAATGACGTCAGCCTGGCGATTGCAACCGGCGAAACGCTGGCCATTGTCGGCGAGTCGGGCTGCGGCAAGACGACCCTGGCTCGGCTGCTGCTGCGCCTCATCGAGCCGGACACTGGCGAGATTCATTTTGCCGGCCGCGATTTGCTCTCGTTGCGTGGTGCGGAATTGCGTTCGCTGCGCCGCGACATGCAAATGATCTTTCAAGACCCCTTTGCTTCGCTGAACCCGCGGATGCGGGTGGGAGAGCTTGTCGG